>Ga0187780_10001450_pt1 | contig 17890 bp, 24 predicted proteins | sample 1015_Q2_SP10_20__FD_132429 | JGI IMG/M metagenome (GOLD analysis project Ga0187780, IMG submission 132429) | Tropical peat soil microbial communities from peatlands in Department of Meta, Colombia - 1015_Q2_SP10_20_MG | ecosystem: Environmental > Terrestrial > Soil > Wetlands > Peat | place...
GAGGGTCCTCAAACCCGGAGGTCTCTACGTTGTCTTGGAGGTCGAGCCTCGCTCGACGCTCGGGAGGCTCTTCAGGTTCTTCGGAGGGCTCACGGGCGAGAAGATGCAGCTGATGTCCCAGGACCAGCTTCTGGCTAGGCTGAACCAAGCCCCGGGACTACGGGTCATCGACTCGGCCGGATTTGGCAGCACCTATGTCGTTCGTCTAGCTAGAGCCTGAAACGACCAGATGCGCACTCCCGTCTATTTCGGGAGTTGCAGGAGCTGTGGCTATCGGCTTCACGGTTATCTACCCAGACGGCCTCGACAATCTGTTTGCCTTTCGTGAACCTGGGATCTCGCCGGATCGAGTATTCCGTCGTGACGGGGACCAGCCGGCGGTACACCTACTTCCGCTTCAGGGACGACCTGACCCTCGAGGTGGTTCTCCCACGGGGCAGACGAGTGGACGTCGAGAGGGCCATCGCGGAAAGGGCCTCCTGGCTCCACTCGCAATACGAGCGTCTGTCCAGAACGAGGCACGTGCTCACCGGAGACTCGGTCATGTTCGGCGGCGTCCAGCTCAGAATCGTCTTCGCTGAAGGCCCAGGGGAGGAGCTCGCTCCCAACCTGGAGAAGGGGGAGGTGGTGGTGCGTGCGAGCGACTCAAGGCACGTGAGGGAGCTCGTGCGCCGCTGGTTTCTCAAAGAGAGCTCTTCCTATGCCGTGAGGAAGGTGAACGAACTGGCGCCGATGGCAGGAGCCAGGCCAAGAAGGGTAGACGTGAGGGAGATCGGCAAGTGGGGATACTGCACCCGGGAGGGAAGGCTGTCGTTCAGTTGGCAGCTCATAGCGCTCCCCGAAAAGCTCCGCGAGTACGTGGTAATGCACGAGCTGACCCACCTATTCGAGTTCAACCACTCCCCCGCCTTCAAGGCGAAGCTGGCTTCCATCTGCCCTGACTTTCGGGCTAGGGAGAGAGACCTCGATTTGGTCGTCCCCTACGACAGGCTGGGTCTGGGCTAATCACACCATGTTCGAAGGGCCCCCAGCGGGGCAAGCCCCAGGCAATGTTTTTGTCGGGAGCGTCCGCTCGCCGGCAGGGGCCATTCCGCTCTGAAGTGCTATTGCGGTTTCGTCTGCCAGACCGAGAGCGAGCTGAAGGAGCACGTGCTCAAGACCCACGGTGCCAGGGACGGTGACTGGAGGGGTTGGATAAGCAAGTAGCCGTCGGGAGATTCCGTTGGCCTGACTTGCTGCCCTTGCGATCGCGCTGTTCCGCGAACTTCCTCCTGTTCCTCAGACTCACCGCCACCCAGGCCACGAATATGATCGCGATGATCACAGGGCTCGAGAAGAGCTGGAAGTAGACCAGCACGACGACGAAAGCCGCAATGATCGGGAGCGACAGGAGAAGCTTGGTCCGGGGGGTCAATCCAGCGGCTCATGCCCAGTCCTATCATGGATAAATGTCGAAGGGACGAATCCCCGAGGTACCGGCTCGCGGGGTTCAGGACACGGGGAGGAACAACGAGGTCAGATGGCCATGCCGAAGCCCTGCACGAACGACTCGGCGCGCCTCATCTCTATCAAGAAGCCCACTCCCTTCGGCGTGATGCTGTAGGTTCTGTTCTCCCCTTCCTGCTTCATCTCTATGAGGCCCTTGGCCGTCAGGTCGTCTAGGTACTTGACCAGCCTCTCGTGTGAAAGGTTGGCCTTGTAGAGTATGTGGGTCGGCTTGGCGTCTCCTTCGTCTCTGACAGCATTGAGAATGTCCAGGTTTATCCTCAGGACGCTTCTCTGCTTCTCACCTTGGGCCAACCACTTCGCTCCTTACGACGAATACCAGCAGGGATAGGAACCCGAGGAACTGGACCATGGTGCCAATCAGGAAGAGCCCCGACCCCAGAACGAGAACCGATACGAGTAACACGAAGTGCGCAGCGAATATGAGGACAAAGGCGAGAAGCACCATCCCGGAGAGCCCTTTCTTGCCCTCTGACCGCAGCAGCACCCCCTGAAACATGACGAACGCGAGAAGGACGAACGTTACGAAGTAGCTAAGAATCGAGTACCCGTACAGGCCGGCGAGGGCGGAGCCCGCGAGCGCCACGGGGGCGGCGGTCTTCGCCTGATTTCCGTAGGCAGCCCTCCCATATCCCACCGCAATGATCAGGTACGCCACCATCTGGATAGTAAGGTAGCTGAGTGACGCGAGGAGGGTCAGAACCTTGTCTGAAAACGACTCGACCAGGGTCCTCCCCGAAATGAGAGACGTTCCGGCGTCCACGACCAACCCCACCCCGAGCAGCATGAATCCAATGCTTATCGCCCAAAGCAGGGAGTTGGGGATGAACCTGTGTACCCTGTAGGCGTAGTAGCTCGTCAGGAGTGCCACCAGGGCGCTCAGGATGTTGAGTGAAAAGGTGACTAAGGCTCCTGAGGCCAACTTTCGGCCTTGAGGCGCCGGTATCGGCTTTAACCTTTCGGGAAGGGCATCAAGACGGAAAGTCCAGACGCTCCTTTCCGCCCCCCTATATACTGAGCCAGCCCCTGAAGACACCGTAGCGAAATGAACACGAAGAAAATAGCAATCGCGTCCACGGTCGGGACATTTGCCGTCATGGCGATGCTCTTCGCGTACCCAGCCATGGCGTCCTCGCCGAGCACTCAGGCCAGTCCCAACTTCCAGCAGATGCTGCAGCACCCACAGTACAGCTCCCAGAGAATCCAGCTCACAGAAGGCCAGACAATCACCCTCACCAGCGTCGCCGGCGGCTACTGGGTCGTCGGGGACAGGAACTCCAACGGCACTGCTTCTGGATCTCTGACCCTCACTGTCTCAGGCTCGCTGACGGGCGGGTACATCCTGACCGTCACCGGAGGGAGCCTGAACGTCAACGGTGCAACCTACGCGGTCTCAAGCGGCTCAGCGGAGCTCGGTCCCCACGGCGCCTACATGGTAGGCCAGGGGCAGGCAGGGAGCGCCCAGTTCCTGTTCCTCGACAGGGGCCTTGGCAAGTTCGGAAGCACCAGCTATGGAGTCCTCAGGGTCGACCTGAAGGACGGGACCTCAGAGTTCGCGGCGCGTTTGCTCGTGACAATCTCGGCATAGAGAAGGCGTGGGGTCCAATCCCCCGCCGTCCTCCCATTTTTAGACAATGATACCGGTGCCGACAACAATATACCTGACCCGAAGCTCGCGGGAACCCATGATAGTCTCCAGCCTCGGTCTGGGCGCCCCCGCTCCCGACTTCGACCTGCCGGGCGTCGACAAGAGGCAATACTCGCTTGCATCCTTCTCGGACAAGCCTGTCCTCGTCGTGATTTTCAGCTGCAACCACTGCCCCTATGTCAAGGACTACGAAGCGCGCATGGTGTCCATCCAGGGGGACTACGCGGCCAAGGGCGTGCAGCTGATCGCGATAAACTCCAACGACGAAGAGGCCTATCCCGGTGATAGCTTCCCGGAGATGGTGAAGCGTGCAAAGGAAAGGAACTTCAACTTCCCGTACCTCAGAGACGAGTCGCAGAAGGTCGTGGAAGCGTACGGGGGCGTGTGCACTCCACACGTGTTCGCCTTCGACAGCAGGAGACTTCTTCGCTATCGGGGCAGGATTGATGACTCGAGGGACCCGTCGAAGGTCACCAGCCCCGACCTCAGGAACGCCCTTGACGACATAGTTGCCGGGAAACGCGTCCGCCTCCCCGACACAAAGCCCTTCGGCTGCAGCATCAAATGGTACTCCCTGAAGCCGTAGAGGTTCAATCGTCATGGCATGAAACTGCGCAACAGGTCCCTGTCCGCGGACTCCTGGACCATCCGGGTCGTCAGTTAGGCTGGGGCGAAATGCGCATCCTGCGCTCGAGCTCGGTCCAGCCTGAGTAGGTGCGGAACTTGTCATACGTCGGGAGGCTTCTGAAGTACAGGAGGGATCCGTCGCGCTCCGAGCAGGCCCTCTCCAGCCATTCTGCCCCCTCCTTCTCCCTACCGAGACTCAAAAGGGCGATTCCGACAGAGCAGGGAGAGTAATAGACGTCCTTCCGCGCTAGGACATCGTCGGTTATGTGCGCCGCCTCTTGCTTGTTGCCCGCCTCTGAATAGATGAAGGCCAAATCCAACTTTGCGCCCTCGTCGTGGGGGTCTGCCTCTACCTCCTTCCTTCCCTCCTCGATCGCCTCTTGGTACTCGGACCTTGCCAGATGTGTCATCATAAGCCAGAAGTGCACCGACGAGAGTCGGGGACTATCCTCGGCCACCTTGCCAAGCTCCTTCATAGCCTCGTCAAGCCGCCCGTCATTGAGGAGACCAACCCCCAGGGCTTGCCTGATGACGATGGAATAGGGGTCAAGCTGCAGCGCCTTGCCGATCATTTCTAGCGACTCTTTTCCCCTCCCCATGTACATGTAGACCGCCGCGTGCCAGTGGTAGGCCGATGCATAGCTCGGGTTCAGTTCGATGGCACGCCGGAGTTCGTTTTCCGCCTTTTCGAAATCCCAGTCGTGATTGGCGTAAATCAGCCCGAGGGACGCGTGGGCTTCCGCCATGACGTCGTCCAGTTCAAGCGCCTTCAAGGCATACTCTTTGGCCCGTCTGCCTGCTTCGGCGGGGGGCATCCACCCGTAGTTCGCCAAGATTAGGTAACTGTCGGCCAGCCCCGTGTAGGCCTTCACGAAATGCGGGTCCGCCTTCAGGGCCCCTTCGAAATAGCCTATCGCCTTGCGGACTGCACCCTCGGTCCTCTCGTTCCAGAAGTATCGCCCTTTCAGGTAGAGGTTGTAGGCGTCCATGCTTCTCGTCTGTCTCTCGCCGAGTCTCGCCCTTTCCGAGGAGAGCAGCTGGACCTTCAGGCCGTCGGCGACCTGCTTCGCTATCTCCCCCTGTACGGCAAATATGTCGGTCAGGTCCCTGTCGAAGCTCTGAGACCACACGTACTTGTCGGCGCTGACGTCGATCAGTTCGGCTGCGATCCTCACTCTGTTCCCTGACTTCCTCACGCTTCCCTCCAGAATCGCTCCAACGCCGAGCTCGTTCCCAACCTTCCTCAGCGGGAGAGACGTGTCCCTGTACCGCATGGCCGAGGCCCTCGAGATCACACTAAGATTCGGGATCTTGGACAGGGTGGCGATCAGCTCTTCTGTCATCCCGTCGGCGAAGTACCTGTCGTTGGGGTCCGGACTTAGGTTGCTGAACGGAAGAATGGCGATCCTGTGGCCGTCGGAGGAGAGCATCTTTTCCTGCTGCCCGGGTGGCTCCGGGCCGATCGCAAAGACTTCGACCGGATTGGGCAGGTTCCTCAGCTCCCTCGTCCCCATCGGCTCCAGGTTCCACTTCACCTTCCCCTCCACCTGGTCCACCACTTGGCGGGTCACGCAGATTCCACCCGGCTCTGCCAGCGATTCCACCCTTGATGCGACGTTCACGGCATCCCCCAGAACATCTCCGTCGGCGTGAACCACGTCCCCCACATGGATGCCTATTCTCACGAGTACCTTCTGTTCGTCAGCGAGGGAGGAGTTGAACCTCCCCATCTGAGCCTGGATCTCAACGGCGCAGTCCACCGCCTCGACCGCGCTCGCGAACTCAACTAGGAAGCCATCCCCCATCGTCTTAACGACCCTCCCTTCGTGCTTCGGAAAGACCGAATTCAGCACCGTCCTGTATCTCCCGAGGAGCCCCAGGGCGCTTCCTTCGTCTCGGGATGACATGGAGGTGTAACCGACAACGTCGGTGAACATTATCGCGCCCAGCCGCCTTCCTTTCGCGCTCAATTCCTCCCGTATGGACGGGAGCGCCGTGGCGGATTAAGGTTAGCCTGCTGTCGGGGCGTGCCTAGGCGTAGCGCTGCTGCCTGAGCCAGGAATGGATCGCCAGCGAGGCGACCGCTTCCATCGTCGTGTTCCTCTCTTCGGCAGCCCTTCTCAACCCGTCGGCCACCCTCGGGTCAAGCAGAATCTCCAGCTTAACGGCGTGAAGGTATGAGACCTCCCTCTTGATGTCCTCAACGGGCCTCTGTGGGGCCATCACGAAGTGGCTCACGACGTTTTCAGCTTCCGGCGTCGGCAGAGGTGCAATGGTCTCCGCGAGCTCCCTGAGCTGGGTGGCCCTTTCCCTCTTGGGTAGCTCCCGAACAGTGGGCGCCTCCTCCGCTCTGTGCAGGAAAGTGGCATGCCTGACAGGGAGCACCCCCTCCCTCCTTTCTTGGGGGAGCGGTGCCTGTTTCACGGTTATCTCTGCCCTAGCCTCCCTGCGGATACTCCTCACAGCCTCCACCGCGCTGATCCTGTCGTCCACGTATCTCCTCGACTTGCCCAAGGCCTTGGCGATCTGCTCCGAAGACCCGTAGGCCTTCGGGTTCGCCCTCTTCAGGGCTACAATCGCGTCGTACTCCTCTTCGGGCTCGATGTCCCTCCTCTGGATGTTCTCCACCAGGGACACTATGATTGCCTCCTCGTCGGTCATGGGCCTGACGATGGCCGGCACCCTCTTGAGACCGGCGATTTTCGCAGCCTCAAACCTCCTCGACCCGACCACGAGCTCGTACCTGCCTCCGATGGGCCTCGCGAGAACAGGCTCCAAGACTCCCTTCTCCCTGATCGAGTCCACCAGATCCCCCACGTCCCCGGGGCTCTTCCTAACGTTGACCTTGCCGATGAACAACTTGGAGATCTCGACAGACATTACTGCCCCAGTCTGCTCCTTCCATCCCTGTTGCGCGGACGAGTACTTTGGCAAAACTCAGCGTGTCATTCGTAAGGGCGTTCTTAAAACTATCCAGACCCTGCGGAGGCAGTTCCGAAGGTTCAGTCGAGCTGCACCTTGGCCCTGTACGCGTCAAGGTCGAGGAACCCGTGGCCGCTGATGTTGGCCAGGATGCACTTCGCTTCTCCCGCAGCCTCGGCCTTCTTGGCCTCGTCTATGGCGGCCCTGACGGCGTGGGCCGATTCCCCCGCAATCAGCCACCCCTCCGTCTCAAGGAAGGTCTTCGCGGCCTCGAAGACGAGCCTCTCGTCGCTAGGATAGGCTACGGCCTTGACGTACCCCTTGCTCCGGAGGGCGCTCACTATTGGTGCTGCCGCGTGGTACCTCAGGCCGTCAGACTTGATGGGGGTCATCGACGTCTCGTGCCCCAGTGTGTACATCATCATCAGAGGCGTGTGGCCTGCCGTGTCCCCGAAATCGTATCTATACTCCCCCCTGACGAGGTTCGGTGCGGCCTCGGACTGGGCCGCCAAGAACTCGCACTCCCTTTTCTTCTGCAGCACCTCCCCCATGAACGGAAGCGCAACCCCCCCGAAGTTCGAGCCTCCTCCAAAGCATCCTATGACAAGGTTCGGGGAGTCGTCCACCTTCTCGAACTGCTTTATGCACTCCAGGCCGATGATTGATTGATGGATGAGGACGTGGTTCAGCACGGACCCGAGACAATAGACCCGGTCCGCTCCCAAGTCCGTGTACTCCAGCCCCTCGGAGACGGCGATGCCGAGTGAGCCCGGGTGCCCGGGGTCGAGCGCAAGCAGCTTTCTCCCGAAGGCCGTCTGGTCGCTCGGGGACGCGTAGACCTTTGCTCCGTACATCTGCATGAGTAACTTCCTCTCCGGCTTCCAGTCGTAGACCGCCCTCACCCAGAAGACCACGGTCTTCAGCCCGAGAAGGGACGCAGCGTAGGTGAGCGCCGTCCCCCACTGGCCCGCTCCTGTCTCTGTCACGAGGGTCTTCTTGCCCTCCTTTGTCGCATAATACGCCTGGGGGATGGCAGTGTTCACCTTGTGGGAACCGGTGGGGCTCAAGTCTTCCCGCTTGTAGTAAATCCTGACCTTCTTCAGCCCCAGCCTCTGCTCCAGGCGCCTGGCCCTGTAGAGCGGCCTGGGGCGCCCGGCGTGGATGTACAGCTCCCTGACCTCTTCCGGGATGTCGATCCATCTCGACGTCGACATCTCTTGGCGGAGGCACTCTCCGACCAGCCGCTTTTTCAGGGCCTCCATCCTCGACTCGCCGTCCCCGGGTTCCTTAGGGGGCGGGAGACCTCCGGGGATGTCGGGCACAACGTTGTACCATTCGCGGGGCAATTCCTCGGGATCAAGGGCGATCTGGTCAGGATTCATTGTGGTGGTCTTCGACCGTTTCTACATAAGACCTCTTGCGAATGAGTTAGGGCGCGTTCCGGCCGCCGTTGAAACTTTAAACTTCGGCAGGGGTGTCTTCTGGTGATGCTCACCCCGGAGGAGAGGGAGAAGCTCAAGGCGAAGTTGAACAAAGACTCCGTCAACGTCTGTTTCAACAGGGGCACGGAGGCGCCCTTCACGGGGAAGTACTGGAACAACCACGAGAGAGGCACCTATTCGTGTATCGTCTGCGGCGTGCCGCTGTTCAGCTCAGAAACAAAGTTCGAGTCAGGCACGGGGTGGCCCAGTTTCTTTCAACCAGTCTCAAAGGGCATCATCAGGGAGGATACAGACGGAAGTTTCGGGATGGTGAGGACAGAAGTCAGCTGTGGGAACTGTGGCGTCCACCTCGGGCACGTCTTTGAAGATGGCCCCAGGCCCACGGGTTTGCGCTACTGTATCAACTCGGCAGCCCTGGACTTCAGAAAGACCTAGAGCCACGCCCCCTCATCTGCTCTCATGGTGACCCGAGACCCCTTGTTAAAGCCCCAACGGCCGGGTGCTCCCAAAGTGGGTCCTTGGCCCCTCTCATGTGGCTAAAATTTGGTTAACAAAAAGGGGGCGCCGAATTGACAGCCTATCCCTTAGGGGGCCACGGGCGGCCTTTGCTCCGACCCGCTTGTCATCCCATGCCCCCGGACGCGCCTTCGTCCGTCCTGTAGCAGCCTCACGTAGGGACTCCAGAGTGATCCGTCCGAAGGGCCTCGCCACCCGCAAGGACTTCAAACCGGTCTTCATGATTGCACAGGTGCCCCACAGGAAGCAGAGGTACGAGACGGTAGGAGATTGGATACCCGGTAGGCCCGCCCAGATCAGGGTGAGCAAGATGAAGGACCAGAGGTACGTGTTCCTGGTGGCACTCCACGAGATGATCGAATACGAGCTCTGCAAGATGCACGGCATCACCGACAGGGAGGTGGTGGCCTTCGACGTCAACTTCGAGGCAGAGCGCAGAATGAACCTGCACTCCATCGACGCCGAGCCCGGCAACCACCCCAAGGCGCCCTACAGGAACGAGCACGAGTTCGCCACCATGATCGAGATGATGATGGCCCAGAAGCTGGGAGTCAGCTGGTCCGACTACGAGAAGACCGTACTCTCTCTCGGCCCCAAGCTCGAGAAGATGACCGTTCGTCCCGTGGCGAAGCAGTCTCGCCGGAGACTGCCGTCCTGAGGATCCCGAGTGGCGCAGAACCAGGCGCCGACTTGCCTTTTTCTCCCCTCTCTGGTCAGCGAGGACTGCGGGTCGTGACCGTCGGTGAGTTTAAATGAGTTCCAGGGCATCAGACGCCGAATGGTAGCCGCATCCGAAGCTGCTACACTGCTCGGAAGCGTGCCCTTCTTCGCCAGCCTCGGTGACAAGCGGAGGAAGGCGCTCGCCAACGACGGAAAGGAGCTGTCGTACAAGGCCGGTGACACCATAGTGGGTGAAGGTGCTTCAGGGGTGGGGTTCTACTTGGTTCTCGATGGCAAGGTCGAAGTCCGCAAGGGGAGCCGGGCCATCGCCAGCCTGGGCAAGGGGGAGTTCTTCGGTGAGATGTCGCTCATCGATGACCAACCGCGTTCAGCAGATGTTGTCGCGGTTACACAGACGAGATGCTGGGCGCTTTCTTCCTGGGCCTTCAACGCGTTAGTGAAGGCAAACCCCGATATTGCACTGGTCATGCTGAAGGAACTGGTGAAGAGACTCCGGGCCGCCGACCGATCCCTCATCGACTGAAAGGGACGCGACTGAACCCACGGGATTGAGCGAATGAAGATAGGAGTAAGCACTTGGTCGCTCCTTGGCCAGGATGTCACATCCGCTGTGCGGGCCATTGGCGATGCCGGCTTCGAGTACATCGAACTGTGGGGAGAAGTCCCTCACGCCTACCCTGACTGGGTCGACAGGCGGGGACTGAAGGACGCCCTCTCCCCCTACGGGATGATTGTCACCACTCACGCGCCGTTCACTGATCTCAACCCCGCGACGTCGTTCGAACCCGTGAAGGGGGCTGTCGAGAGGACTCTCGAGGGGTTCGTGGAGTTTAGCGTCTACATCGGGGCGAGGGTCGTAACGGTCCACCCGGGGAGTGTCCACAACGAAGCGCTCGTCTCCCGCTCCACCGCGAACTCCCTATCCGTCCTCAGGAAAATGGTCAGCACGGCAGCCGGAAGGCTCTCTGTCAGCGTGGAGAACCAGGCGAAGAGCTCCTCCAGGTACCACTACCCTCTTGCCAGCACAACCGAGTCCCTCCAAGCGCTGCTCTCTGGGGAAGAAAGGCTGAGGTTCACCCTTGACACAGGCCACGCCCATGCCAGCGGCCTGGACCCTCACGACCTGGCTCAGAAAGCAGGTCCGAAGCTCGTCGAAGTACATCTGAGCGACAACTCGGGAGAATACGACGACCACCTGGTCCCGGGCGAAGGCACCGCTGACCTAAGGAAGCTAACGGGGACGCTAGCCGGCTCTGACGTCCTGATTTGCCTGGAGATCAATCCTCACAGGTACGCGCCCGGGCAGGTGCTGGAGGCCTCTTCTTTGTTCAAATCGAGCGTGTGACGTCGCGCGAACCAGTCGGTCTCGTAGTCTTGCAATCCATTCGGCGCAACTACAGGCCCGTCGTCCCTGGGCCGAAACTCGGGCCCCTGCCGACTCCGCCTGCAGTTGGGAACGGCCTTCACTTTCTTGAGATGGCGGCGCAGTAGGCTAAACTTCCCTCTGCGCGCCTTCGCTCTTGAATTTCTCTGGCGGCCCCATGTTGAGGTTGGACTGGACCTGATCGGGAAGGGCGTACCTGATGTAGGAGACACCCCTCCTTTCGTGATAGAGGTCGGACCCGCGCTCTCCGTTCTTGAACGCGGCATCGAACTCAGTCCAGTTCTGATCGTGGATTGCCCTGAAGATAGACTGCAGGTATTCCTTGTCAAAGGCAGTCAGGTCTTCCGCGAACTTGGGTCTCGTCACTTTGGCGTTCCTGAACGCGGCCCTCAGCTGGTTCAGGTGGTAGGCTGCCAGCTTCCAGTTCCCTCCCTTGGCCGCGTAGTAGGTCAGCGTGTACCTCTCTCCGACCATCTTCATGACGGTGGCCATGCCTGGCTGAATCTCCGCCAGCTGGTCGATTGTCATCTCTCCGTGGGGGGTCCTGGCCTTCACCTCATCCATGGCCATTCTCCCCTCAACGGGTTCCTAATCAACCCAGCCCGGGACTCAAGGGGGACGTATGGGAGGGAGCGGCTCCCTCGGCCCACCAGGCTGAGGGAAGTAGGGTTCCCTCGGGAACGATGCCACCTACGACTCAGCCTCCCTAGGAGTTACCGTGAGGTCGTGGACTTTCTCGGCCCTCAGTATCATCAGTGCTAGGGTCTTGCCCACGACATCTCCCGAGAGCGCCTTGTGGAGTTCGTACTCGTCCGTCGCCTTTGCGTCTCCAAGCCTTAGGATGATGTCACCCAGAACCACACCTGCAGCCTTGGCAGGAGACCCCGCTTCGACGGACCTGACGAATAGCCCGTCGTCCTGGCCCACTTCGGCCGACTTTGCGAGTTCTTCAGGGAGCTCGACAGGGTCTACGACGACGCCCAGGAAACCCTTCTTCACCCTGCCGTCCTTGGAGATTTTCCCGACTGTCTCCTGGAGGGAGTCGGCCGAGACGGCTATCCCTCGCCCGGCGAAGTAGGCTACGTTCATTCCAAGCAGATTCCCCGATGCGTCTACGAGAGGCCCTCCCGAGTAACCCGGGTTCAGTTTGGCATCCGAGACGACGGCGTCCTCTATCATGACGCCCCAGAAGCCGCGCATGCTCCTTCGGTGGCCCGTTATGATCCCGGATGTGGCCGAGGCCCTCTTGCCAGTCGCGTTGGCCAGGGCGAGGACGAACTGCCCGACCCTAATGCCAGCCGCGCTTCCCACCTTCACGGGCGTGAGACCGGAGGCATCTACTTTCAGGAGGGCGATGTCCGTGTAAGGGTCCAATCCGACTACCTTCGCCTCGAGAGTCTTGCCATCGCTCAGGGCGACAGTTGGCGTGGCGGAGTGGCCAACCACGTGGCTCGCTGTGACGATCAGCCCGTCGGGGGACCAGACCATGCCTGTGCCTCCCCTCCTGCCCGTGTTCACGTTCACCACTGATGGTGAAACGCTCTCAGCCAGCTCGGTTACAGCGTCTGAAAATGACTGCAACAGCTGCGTTCCCTGGGTTCCTGTCAAGTTGTCAGTATCACCGCCTACGGCATGGGCTGGCGGCTACTTGTTGAGCGGGTTCGGGAAGAATCGGCTCACATCGCGTACGGCGTGAAATATCCTATCCGCATCAGTGCCGACTTCGCTCCCGGCCTGGGGCTCTGGTACAGCTTGGATATCCTTCCTATCAGCTGGTGGGCTGCCCGGATCGCCTTAGGGAGATCGGCCTCCTTCGCTAGCTTGGCGTCTATGTCCAGCTGCCCCGCTGAAAACCTGGCGTCGATGGTGGCAGTCCCATCTTCGGTCACCCACTTCATCACGAGACCATCTTCGGTCTCGGCCATCCCCACCCAGCGGATCGTATCGAACCACCTGCCCTTGAGTGCTGAGACTATCGTCCCGGCGCTAGCCTCGTATGGCAGGAACGTGTGCAGTATGGGCACCCTTCTGGCGCCGCCGTAGGCCGGCCGTGACGCAAAGGACTCCTTCGCCTTCTCGGTGACGCTGTACCCCTCGGGGGACCTGACCACCAGGCCACCATCCTCCAGCCTTTCCAACGATCTGGAGAGAGTCTCTGGGTGGGCCCCAGTTATCCTTCTGAGCCCGTCAAAGGTGAACACCGTCAGCTCTTCCTCTTCAATGGTCCGAACGACCTCTGCGTCGCTCGAGCTCATCGCAGGCGCATCGTCTTCGAGGGTGTCCCGTTTCAATGAATCTAGAGCGTTTGTGGCTCGCTTCTTTAAAAAACAAGCTCCTTCGAAACAGTGCTGTTACTCGTCCGGCACGCGTTTCGTGAATACCAGGTTCCTCCCTTCCCTCTTCATCCTTGCCCTACCCGCGGCCGCTAAGATGTAGAGACCGATCAGGATGTGGAAGCGTTTCGCGACCTCGTCGCTCGTGTCGAAGGCCTCCTCGAGCTTCGGCTCCTTCATCATCGAACCAGTAGTGACCCCTCTTTCCCCCATCGCGGCCGCGAGGGCCTCAACCTTGCCCGAGGAAACCAGGGTCATGTGATAGGATGACGAACCTCGGCTGCTGGGGCTAAACACAAGGTAATCCCCACCTGCGGTGCGGAACGCCTCGTATTCCTGCCTGATCGCCTCCACAGTCCCTACGGGTATGAGGGCCCTGAAGATGTCCGAGACGCGCCCCTTCTCCATCTTCTGTAAACATCGCCCAACGGGCATTTATGCCTCGCTGTCGAAAACGGCAAAAATATCCCGACTCCAGCCACCTTCCACGTTGGCGTCCTATGGGAAGTTACTCGTCGCGGCGGTGGTGGCCGTCGTCGCGCTTCTGGTCATCTACACCGTCTACGCGACCACCATCGAACCCGGCTGCGTCGCTTCCACGCCGACTTCCTTCACCGTCAACGGGAAGACGTACGATTTCACCTACGTAGCCAGATGCGAGCCGCAGAGAGAGGCAGGTCTGATGAACAAGCAGGTGACCAACGAGACGACGATGCTCTTCGCGTTCCCATACTTCAACCCCTGGTCATTCTGGATGCAGAATACAAACACGAGTCTGGACATGATCTGGATTAACGCCACGGGGGGGACGGGAAGGGTGGTGTACCTCGCTCTTGGCACTCAGCCTTACAGCACGTCTATCATCACCCCAAACGCTTCGGCGAACTACGTCATCGAAGCAAGGGCTGGGTTTGCCTCTCAGAACGGCATCAGCGTGGGTACCACTGTCCTCTTCAACTGAATCGGATTTCTCCTACTTCTCACCTTCGTCTAGGAATTTCGACTAGGCCTTCTTTTGCCGGCCGGGGGCCGGCTGGGAGCCATGCAGGCCGCTCCAAAGCCCCCCATGACCAGAGCCCAGAAGCTCCGCTGGTACGCCAACGAGCTCATGGCCGAGGCCGCGACAGACGAGAAGGCAGGGAACTCGGAGAGCGCCGTGTCCCGCTATCTCCAAGCGGCTGACATCCTGCTCCTACTCGCGAAGGTTGAAGAGAACTACACGGCCTGGAAGTACTACTCCGACAACGCCGCCCTCTGCCAGCAGAAGGCGAGGCGCATCATCGCGCTCGCTCCCAAGGTCGGGGCTGCGCGGAGCACCCAGCCCCTTGCGGGTTCGACCCCACGCTCTTAATATACCACAGACACAGTTTCCAATGGAATGACAAAGTGGGAGTGCTACCGCTGCGGACAGATCTTCGAAGGCGATAACACCCCCGAAGAGTGCCCCAACTGTCATTACTCGCTCACCTTCTGGATCGAGGCGGGCGAGTCAACCGTCCCCACGGTCAGGAGCTTCGTGAAGACCGACCCGCTCGTGATTGACGCGAACGAGTCCGTCCTGAAGGCGGCCCAAATGATGCGCGACCGGAGGACGGGGAACGTCCTAGTGCTGATCAGCGGGGAGCCCAAGGGCATTCTCACGGAGCGGGACATACTGTACCGGATCGCTGCCGACGATCTGCTCTCCTCGAGCATCCCCGTGCGAAAGATAATGACGTCGCCCATGATTTCAATCGAAGCTGACAGGCCCCTCTCGGAGGGGGTGCAGCTCATGGCGAAGCACAGTATCAGGACGGTTTTCGTCACCGACCACGGCAAGCCGTTGGGCCTCCTGAACATGAGGGCAATCGTCGGGGACCAGTTCAGGGTCGCGAAGAACCTGGAATCCTGATACCCGGACGAGGCAGTCGTTAAATCGGGGCGCACTAGCGAGAGGGCCACGAACACCATCCTCTTCGTCTGCGTCGAGAACACGTTCAGGAGTGTGCTCTCAGAAGAGCTGTTCAACTCGAAGGCTCCTCCCGGATGGTGCGCCGAGAGCGCGGGTGTGAGCCCGGCCGCTTCCGTGAACCCCAACGTCCGCCAGCTACTGAGCGAGCTGGACATCAAGATGACCGAGAGAACCCCTAGGGTTGTCACGCCCGCGCTGGTCGCCAAGGCGTCGCGGGTGGTGACGTTTGGGTGCCTGGACAGATGCCCCATAGGCGCCGAAGGGAAGGGGGAGGACTGGCCCCTGCCGGGGGCGACGGGGAAGACGTTCGAAGAGCTCAGGGGGATAAGGGACGAGCTCTCGAGGAGGGTGGACGACCTAATCAGAAGGTACTGCCGTCGGGACGAGATGGCGACTAGGTGATATTCAATTGCAAGATTCGGGCATGGAGGACCTGAGGCAGGAGCTCCTGAAGGCGGCGATGGCCCGCGGGACCCTCACCTACGGGGAACTTATGCGAATACTTGGGATCTCGAGAGGGCGCCCTCTCTTCGAGGCCATCTCAGCCGTCGACAGGGAAGAGTACCGCAAGGGTGCGCCCGGGTTCGCAGCGATCATAGTTCGGAAGGACACAGGCTTCCCGGGTGGTGGCTTCTTCTGTGACGACGAGCTCCCCCCCTCCCTGAGGAGACCCTTCTCCAGGGCGAACGACCCCAAGCTTTCGGCGGCAGAAATCAACTTCATCAAGGAAGCCCAGAAGAGAATCTGGGACTACTATTCCTTTGAGGCCCAGACCTAGGCTGGTCCCTGGCCGCAAGGTCACTTCTCCTCCCTTTCCACCTGCTTCTGGACGGCCTGCCAGCCCGCCTTCGTGACTCGCTTCCTTTCATACAGCGTCTGGACGAGATCTCTGACATCTGTGAACGCACTCAGCCTCAGTCCAGCCGCCTTGAGCTTCGACTTCCCTCCTTCCAGTCTGTCGACCAGGACCACTACTTCCCTGACAACGCACCCGGCCTTCCTCAGGGCCTCGGCTGCGTCGACCAGGTTCCCCGCCGTACCAACTACATCTCCGATGACCACCGTCCGCCAGCCCGGTCGCACAGCCCCTTCGACTAGCTCCGGCTTCCAATCGGCGTTCTCCCTCCGCACATGAAGCATGGGCCTCTTCAGCAGATACGCAACGGGAGAGCAGAACGCGACACCCACCGTTCCAACGCCGGCCACGGCATCGAAGCTGCCCTCCCCCAGCTCCTTCAGCACCGCAAGGTAAGCCGCGATGGTGAGGGCGTGCGCTTCTGGGTCACTGGGGATGATTCTGAGGTCAAGCGAATAGGAACTTGTCTTTCCTCCCGGCAGGCTCAGCCTGCCGAACCTCAGGGCTCCGATGCGGAAGAGTGCCTCCGAAAGCGCTACCCTCCCTCCGGTGGGCTCCCAGGGGTGGGCGGGCTCGCTCAAGGGCTATCATTCGGGGACAACCTACTCCGCGGATTTGAACCTGTGCTTCTCCCAGGCGGCTTGGAGCAGCCGTCTGACCTCCGGGTCCTCGACCTGTTCGAAATTGCTGTAAAACTGCCCAATGGCGAAGAAGACGCTGGGCTGCTCGAGGCACACGACCAGGGCCCCTTCCCTGGAGATCTCCGCGACCGCTTCCGAAGGCGCCACAGGCACCGCCACCACCACATCTTTCGGACCCCTCCTCCTGACCGATTGGACCGCTGCCCGCATCGAATTACCAGTAGCAATTCCGTCGTCCACAATAATCACCGTCTTCCCTTCCAGGTTGGGGTAGGGCCTGTCTCCTCTCAAACTCCTCATCCTCTCCCTCACTTCAGACTTCTTCCTTCGCACCTCTTCTTGCAGGTACTCGTCCGAGGCGCCCACCGACTCGGCAGCCTGTCTGTCGACTAGGACGTCCTCTTCCTGAGTGACAGCTCCCAGCGCGAATTCGGGCTCCCCCGGCGCGCCAATCTTCCGTGTCACGACGATATCAAGGGGTGCGTCCAGCGCCTGCGCCACCTCACTGGCGACCACGACCCCGCCCCTGGGCATCCCCAGGACCACTGCTCGCCTTCCCACGAACTCCGCAAGCGCGTGGGCGAGCTTCCTCCCGGCTTCTTCTCTGTCCTTGAAAAGGGGCATGCGGTCCCCGCCGTGGTTTCCCTCACATAACTAGTTGCTTCGGGGGTGGAGACGCTCAGCGGAACGCGGGATACTTGTCTATCGCCGAAGAAGCTCCGACAACCCAGACTTCCCAGCTGTCCCTTATCCGCAGGTCGACTGACCTCAGCTTTCCCTGAGGGACGGCTAGTATTCTCCGCACCGACCCGCGCCTGAAAAGGTAGGGCTGAAAGGAGACGCTGGAGAAGTTCTTCTCCCTGAGCCGCTTCATGTTAGGGTGCGTCTCGCACTCTACGAGCACCAGCTCCTCTGTCCCGGATTCTGATCTGTATCCCATCAGGTCGGGCCTGTACGAGGTCCACGTGACCTTCTCACCCGGCGGGAAAAGGGGTTCTTCCACGACGGCGTAGCGTTCATTTTCGAGCTCCTGCCTGACGACCGCCTTCATCGACCTGTGGATCTGAGACTCCGCCACGCACTACCCTGGCCCTACGTCCGATTTCACCATTGGGCTTCGTTGACTTGCACCTCGCGGTCGTGGTTTGTGGACGCCACGCTCGAACAACTGTGGCAGGGATGTTGGCTGGGCTGGGTGCGCGATGGCGTGATATTGTGGTCAACAGAAAATCGGTTGTTTGTCAGCAAGTGGAGTCAAGCTAGGATAACAGTCGCTCGACCTACCATGCTGCCAGCTCTCTCGCTGTTGGCACGGCCAATGGCCGGGGATGCAGTCCGAGTCGACGCCGGTTACGCGCGAGGTCGGGAATATTCCGGGCTGCC
>Ga0187780_10001451_pt1 | contig 17888 bp, 17 predicted proteins | sample 1015_Q2_SP10_20__FD_132429 | JGI IMG/M metagenome (GOLD analysis project Ga0187780, IMG submission 132429) | Tropical peat soil microbial communities from peatlands in Department of Meta, Colombia - 1015_Q2_SP10_20_MG | ecosystem: Environmental > Terrestrial > Soil > Wetlands > Peat | place...
CCTGCAGTGGAGCCCTCTCCAAGCCGTAGCGTTCTACCCTGTCCACGTCCAGCCCTCCCCTCCTGCACCTATTCCTCACAACCCGGAACATTCCCCAAGCCCCGAGGGCCATCATGCCCCCGGTGACGTACTTTGTGAGAGGGTTCTGCTCTGACGAGGCGCTTGTAGCGTCTCTCGTGGCTATCTTCACGAGATGCTTGTAGGACGCGTAGTACACAGCCAGCTGGGACGGGTTCAGTTTCACTGACGAGAAGTCCATGCTCTTCAATAGCCCCAGGGGGACGTTCTGCATCGGGGTTATCGTGAACTCGAAGGGCCTCCCGTTTTCAATGGTGGAGTTGCTCAGGCGGTTGATGAGGGCCACGGTCTCCCAGTTGTCCTCCGGCGTTTCACCGGCCTGACCAACTTGGACTGTGAACGCCGGGCGCCAGTAGTAGGTATTCAGTACGTAGGTCCCCCTCCAGACGATGTCTGCCCAGCTACCGTCCGGACCGACCTTCAGCGGAAGTGTCTTGTTCGGCATGTGCTGGGACGCGAGCCTGTCGCTCCCCGTCTCCACTCCTATCTGGAGGCCTATCCAGTTGCTGGGGCCCGCGTGCATTATGCTGGAAAGCTTGCGGACGAAGTCTGGGTATGCCGCGGGAATCGAAATTCTGCCGTGGGTCGGGTTCGACCGATGTATGCCCGGGGTCGCCATCACCGCTGAGAACAGGTTGGTAATCGCCTCCTCATTCGGGACGAAGTTCCTGCCGTGCTCGTAAGCGAAGATTTCGTCGCTATGAAGCCATCCTGTGTCCATCCCAGCCTCGACGTTCACTTCTAGTTCCTTCCTCACCTTCTCTGGGGGGTAGTAGCGGAGGGGCCTGAGTGTGACCTCGCAGAAGTCGCATCCGATTCCGCACCCCCGCATTACCTCGACCATCCCCTTCACGGAGGGGCCCACTATCTCGGGGATGTCTTCGAGCCTTGGGAACTGCTTCGAGAACTGGTAGCGACTGATGAATTTCGAACTGGATTTCCACTCCTTGTGGAAAGACTCGTCGAAGGTCTGGAAACCGCGGAAGAACTCTGTGTTCTCCCCGCCGTCCTCGACCACGTACCTGAACAGGTCCCCTATGATGTCGTCCGCCTCCCCCTGATAGGCGTAGTCGATATGGTTCTTCACCAGCTCTTCGGGACGGACTGTGAGCTCCCATACACCTGGGCCACCCACCACGAGCTTCGCTTTCTTTCCGGCCCTCGCGTGGTTAATCCGGGCCAGAAGCGCAACGAACTCCCTGTAAACGTAGGCAGGGCCAGGGGAGTCGAAGAATACAGCGTAGGACATCGTAAGCGGGCCGAGGCCCAGAGGGTCCATGGTGGACACCCCGATTATCTCGGTGTCGTCGTCCACGAAATCTGCGACGTGGTCCTCATGGGCGACCACCACGTCCTCCCTCTTGTGGAACTTTAGGACGGACGCCTCGAGCTTCCTTGTAGCGTAGGGGGCGATGACGGCCCTACCGTCCTGAGAAGGAGGAGGGGGGCCCTTCAAGAAGTTGTAGATCCTTTCAGGGAGAATGCTTGTGGGTGCGCTGGCGAGGAAGTCCAGTAGGGGAACACTCCTGTAGTTCCGGGCTAAGGTGGTGTCTGAGACCAAAACGAACCTCGCCATGACAGAACGCTAAGAAGACGAGCAGGGTGCCTTAAAAGATTCTCCAAACCCGGTTCTAGAGGCTTCTTGTGGAAGGGGTGAGCCTATGCTCCTGCGGCAATCTGTTCCAAGGAGCGGTTAGTAGCGGCGGAAAAGTCGTAGACATTTGCGTCGTATCCGGCAAGACAGAACTCGTCTCTGTGCTTGATGAGGAGCCATGCTTCCCTCGCTCCGCCGAGGCCTTTGGTCCTGACGAGGGCAAAGGAGCCCTGGAGCTTCTTGCCGTATAAGGTGAACTTCAGATTCCCGTCGCGCAGGCCCGCCTCACCCGTCTCTTCGGCCTCCCTCCTGCCCTTCACCAGCTCTCGGACGCCGTTGCGAACCTCCACCTCGGGAGTGTAGGTCCCTTCGTCCCATATCATGACGGTCCCGGCGCCGTAGTTCCCCTTCCCGATTATGCCCTCGAACTTACGGTACTCTAGGTCGTGGGGTCCAGTCGGCATCGCAAGCCTCTTCACTGTGGGGTCGAGGGTCGGACCCTTCGGAATCGACCAGGAGGGCATGACTCCGCCTATTTCGAGTCGGAAGTCATAGTGGAGGGCGGTCGCCCTGTGCTTCTGGACTACGTATGCGAGAAGACCTCTCATGCGACAAGACCTCCGAGAGCGTCAATAAGCATTTTGAGCCGCTCGCTGGAACACCAGCGCCCATGGAATCCTAGGCATGGAGAGCTTGGAACTCACCGAGGGGCAGGGTACAAGTCAGGCACTTGGGCTGGTGACCCTCATCCGAGGTAAGAGGTCTCCTTGGTCGCCTTCGGCACGCCGGGCTGGTTCTTGGCGTTCTCGAACTCAACCTCGAAGTCGCCTCTTGTGATGCTCAACTCCTCAGGTCTGTCCTCGTTCGGATGGGCTTCAAGATAGCGCCGTGTAGCCCTCCTGGCGGCCTTTTCGATGAGCCCCGCCACGTCGGCGCCTGAGAACCCTTCGGTTTTTTCCGCAATGAAGCTTGGGTCTACACTGGTCGGCTTGCCCCTCATGTGGATCGCCGCTATCTGCTTCCTTGCCTCGAGGTCTGGCATGGGCACGGTTATGATCGAGTCAAACCTCCCCGGCCTCAACAGGGCTGGGTCGATGAGCTCGGCCCTGTTGGTCGCCGCTAGGATTATGACATTCCTGAGCTCCTCGAGCCCGTCCAGCTCAGTAAGGAGCTGGCTCACGGCCTGCTCTGTGACATGGGTCCCGACATCAGACCCGCGGACTGGTGCCAAGCTGTCTATCTCGTCGAAGAAGAGTACTGTAGGGGCGGCCTGCCGAGCCTTCCTGAACACCTCTCTGATGCCCTTCTCTGTTTCGCCGACCCACTTGGAGAACAGCTCTGGACCCTTGACCGAGATGAAATTCGCTTCGCTCTCTGTGGCGACGGCCTTTGCAAGAAGCGTCTTCCCCGTCCCTGGCGGCCCCGAAAGCAGTATGCCCTTCGTGCCCTCGAGCCCAGCCCTCTCCATCGTCTTCCCATACTTCAGTGGCCACTCGATGGCCTCCTTGAGTTCCCGCTTCACCTCCTGCAATCCTCCGATGTCTATCCAGTGAACGTTCGTTTTCTCTATCATCACTTCCCTCATGGCCGAAGGTCCCACCTCGGTCATTGCCGATTGGAAGTCGTCCATTGTGACGTTGATCTGCTTCAGCTTCTCCACGGGCAGTTTCTTGTTGATGTCTATCGTCGGAAGCACCTTCCTCAATGAGCTCATTGCTGCTTCCTTGGTCAGTGCCTCCAGGTCGGCTCCGACGAAGCCGTGCGTTGAGTCGGCGATCTTTTTCAGGTCGACATCCTTGGCAAGAGGCATCCCCCTCGTGTGGATCTGGAGTATCTCCAGCCTCCCCTTCGCGTCTGGGATGCCTATCTCTATCTCCTTGTCGAACCTCCCCGGCCTCCTCAGAGCGGGGTCCAGGACATCAGGGATGTTTGTCGCGGCCAGGACGATGACCTTGCCTCTGCTCTTCAGCCCGTCCATGCGCGCCAGCAATTCGGCCACCACCCTCTTTTCGACCTCGCCCTGCACCTCGGTCCTCTTGGGGGCAATGCTGTCTATCTCGTCGATGAAGATTATGCTGGGCGCGTTTTGCTCCGCTTCTTCGAATATCTTGCGTACGTTAGTCTCTGAGCCACCGTAGACGCCCGACATGACCTCGGGCCCGTTCACCGGTATGAAGTGCGCATTCGTTTCGGAAGCGACTGCCCTGGCCAGAAGGGTCTTACCTGTCCCAGGAGGGCCAGTGAGCAAGACGCCTCTCGAGCTCTCGACGCCGAGCCTGTCGAAGAGCTCTGGCCTCTTCATCGGAAGCTCGACTATCTCCCTGATTCTTTGTATCTCCTTCGAGAGCCCTCCAATGTCCTCGTAGGAGACCTTCTGCACCCTCTCTTTGGGCGGCTGCACGACCTTGTCGCTCAGCTCTACCTCCGTAGCCTCTCCAAGGACCAGAACGTCCGCGTCTTCGGGCTTTGTCTTCGTTATCACGAAGTCCATGCGGTTTCCCATCAGGTTGAGTGAAACCACGTCCCCTCTGACGAAGGGTACGCCCTGCAGCCTGTCTAGTAGGTAGTCCTCGAACCCAGAGAACGGAAGCTCTGCAGTGGGGGCAAGTTCAATGTAGGTGGCTTCCTTGAGCACGACCTTCCTCACCACCACGGTGTCGTCGATGCCCGCCCCAGCGGCTCTCCTCAGATCCCCGTTGATCCTTATCACATCAGCGTCTCCGTCAACCGTGGGCCAGGCCTTCGCGTACGCCTTCTTGGTCCCGGTGATTTCCAGTATGTCCCCAGCTACCCACCGGTTCCTCTTCATTACGGCGTCGTGCACCCTGGCAATTGGGCTCCCGGCGTCAGTACGCGGCGCTTCGGCGACCTTGAGCTCTACCTCTGTCATCTTCGCAATGTAATACAGACACCGAGCCGTATATAATAACTCAAAGTCGTAGGCAGCACGAAACCGGACACTGCGTCGGGTGTGAAGACGATGTGGAATCGGGAAGAATGTCGTTCCCAGGGTGGAGTAGCTCGCCGGCCCCCGAATTACCCCCGTCATTACTCAAACCGGGGTCTTTCGCCTGAAGATTTCGCGGGGAGCAGTGGGTCTCCAACGCTAAAAGGGGAGACGTTGCGCCCCTGAGTGGACGTGTCGGTTTGAGTCAACACGTTGTCGTCCACAGTTACCACCGGAGCTTCCTCTCCACAGTTCTTGCGTTGGTGGCGGGGGTGATAATCGTCCTGCTTCTTCTCAGTCTGGGAGACATCGCCTTCGAACGAATCGGGTTCAACTCGATTGAATACCTCCTGATCCTGTGGGGCACACTCCTGGGGAGCATGATCAATGTCCCAGTGGGGGAGGTGAAGAGCGCTGAGCCTCGAGTGGCCGTGCAGGAGGTCAAAGTGTTTGGACTGTATTACCGAGTTCCGACCGTCGTGTACAAACAGGCGATCACCGTGGTCGCCGTGAACATCGGGGGAGCGGTCATCCCTATCTTCGTCTCGGGTTACGTGCTCGTCAGCCACACCGCCCTCATACCGTCCGCCCTTCTGGGCACGATCGCCGTCGCAGTCATGGTGCACCTAATGGCGCGGAAGGTGAAAGGGGTGGGAATCGTGACGCCCTCTTTTCTCCCTCCTTTGGTAGCGGCTGTCGTATCCTATCTGCTCGTACCCGGCTCCCCCGCTGTGGTTGCATACGTCTCCGGGACGCTCGGCACCCTGGTAGGCGCGGACCTGACGAACCTAAGGGGCATAGGGAACCTAGGAGCCCCCATGGCGAGCATTGGAGGAGCCGGCACGTTCGACGGCGTGTTTCTGACTGGGATCGTGGCCGTGCTTCTGGTTCCGCTCCTCTAAAATCGCCTCTGCAAAGAGACCAACCGGCCTGCGCCTTCCAGTCCCATGGCTTGATGCGAAGAATATTTGATTGTCAAACGAATAGATAGTCTAATTAACCCCGCCAGGGCGTCGCCGCCGTGTCGTCGGAAAACATCAGCGACCTTCTGCTGGTTCTCTGGCAGAAGTGGAAATCCGCCTCCCCGGTAAAGAGGGGAGCAATAACGCGAGAACAGTACTGGATACTTAGGACACTCAGTGAACGTGGTAAGATGAAGATCAAGGACATCGCTTCTGCCATTGGGTGCACGCCCGGGTCGGCATCCATCGCAGTGAAGAGGCTGGAGAAATCAGGATTGGTAAGGAGGGAGCGGAAGGAAAAGGACGAAAGGGTTGTCACCGTTACACTGGCGAGAAGGGGTGCCGCGAAGCTGGACTCCTGGAGGGGGGAACAGCTGGTGTCCATGTCTGCATTCTTCGAGCCTCTGAGTGCCAGGGAGAGGCAAATCTTGCGTACCATTCTCGAGAAGGCTCTAGTTGCTGGGGACGACCTGCCAATGCCAAGCAGGAGCATCCGAGGGAAGAGGAGTTGACCGCCCCTCAGCAGGTCGAGAGCGCGAGGGAGCAAGAAGAGGACGGGGGCTCGGTCGCAGTCCAAGTGTCTGGACTGACAAAGGTCTACGCAGGGGGAACGAGAGCAGTTGACAACGTGAGCTTCGAAGTGAGGGAGGGGGAGATTTTCGGCCTCCTGGGCCCCAACGGCGCAGGCAAGACCACGACAATCAAGATGATCACTACAATCTCGAGGCCCACCGCAGGCGCTATCCGGGTTTTCGGAGTCGACGCCTTAAGCTCCCCCGAGGCGGTCAGGCGGATGCTGGGATTCGTCCCCCAGGCCATCTCTGTCGACGGTGACCTCACCGGCTATGAGAACCTCCTGATTTTCGCAAAACTCTTCTACGTGGACCGGGAGCAGCGCGACAAACGAATACAAGAAGCGTTGGAGCTCTTCGGGCTCGCCGACAGGGCAAACGATCTAGTGAAACACTACTCCGGGGGGATGATGAGGCGTCTCGAAATTGCCCAGGCCCTTGTCAACCGCCCCAAGCTGCTATTCCTTGACGAGCCAAGCATAGGGCTCGACCCGTACTCCCGCCTGCAGGTCATAGACCATGTTAGGCAACTGAACCGCAACTTCGGAACTACAATCCTGCTGACAACCCACGACATGGCGGAGGCCGACGAACTCTGCGACAGGCTTGCCATAATGACCATGGGCAAAATAGCCACCACTGGGGCCCCAAAGGAACTCAAGCGCTCCGTCGGCGGGGACGTGCTGACAATAACAGCCTCGGGGAAGCTCCCGGTTACTATCCCCTCCGAGCTGGGTTCGGTCTCGAGCTCCAACCAGGGGACCATGAAAATCCTGACTCTTGACGGTGAAAAGGCCATCCCGCGGATAACTGACTACCTGGAGGACTTGGGGGCCGTGGTCGAGTCAATCTCCCTAAGCCGGCCCACCCTCGACGACGTGTTCATGAAGTATGCTAAGAGCCCGCTTCAGCAGGTAGACACCTACAGAGATGCGCGCTCCGCTCGCAGGAGCGCGACGAGGCACGGAAGATGAGCAGCCTCCAGCGGTCGATCTCCAGCGCATTTACCATAGCAGAAATGGAGGCCAGGAAGTTGCGCCATGATTCGACAGAGCTTTGGATGAGGACCGTCCAGCCTGCCCTTTGGCTCCTAGTCTTCGGAGAGGTCTTCAACGCGATCCGCGGCCTGAATCTCGGGGGTTTCAGCTACATCCAGTACATAGCGCCGGGCGTACTTGCGCAGTCGGTCCTTTTCATAGCGATATTCTATGGGATCACGATTGTGTGGGAGCGGGATGTAGGCCTGCTCACCAAGCTCCTCTCAACTCCCTCCCCCAGAATCTCCGTTGTTGTTGGGAAGGCGCTGGCAGCAGGTGTCAGGGGGATATTCCAAGGGATCATGATATTCGCCCTAGCTCTGATTATAGGCGTGAATCTGCGTTTTGACCCCTTGGATGTCGCAGGGGTACTGTTTGTGTCAGTGCTCTTCGCCATGTGCTTCGCCAGTCTCTCCATGACTCTGGCGTCTTTCCTGAAGACGAGAGACAGGATGATGGGAATCGGCCAAGTGATAACGATGCCCCTCTTCTTTGCCAGCAACGCAATCTACCCCATCTCTCTGATGCCCGCTTGGTTGCAGACCGTTTCGGTGTACAACCCGCTTAGCTATGTTGTCGATGGCATGAGAGCCATGCTGCTTACCGGGGACTACTCGGGCCTCCCTGTCGACATGCTCGTGCTCCTAGCATTTACGACAGCGTTCATACTGAGTGCCTCTGTGCTGCTCAAAAGATTGATCGAATGACCTAGCGCCGGCAACCCGAAGAAACGTCACGGGCCGCATGACGGATTCTGCTCTCTCAAGTCAGAGACCGCTGGCCCACGTCGGTGTGACAATCTTCGGCGGAGCTGCGTCCGTACCCATCGAATCCCATTTAAGCAGAGCATGGCCGACTACTTGGCATGAGGACCCGTAGAGTGATGACTGGAGTAGTTGTGCTTGTCATCGGACTAGTTCTCCTTGCGGTTGGCGCTTTCGGAGCACTCAACTCGCTGACAATAAGCAAGTCTTTCACGGAGCCCCATCCCGGCGAGTACGTCTCCGCTGAGATAGTGTTGAACACGACATCGGCATTGGTTATTTCCTCTCCCGCAGCAAATGGTGGCGTAATCCGGGCCCAGGACCTCGACCTGGTGAACTCGACGAACATTGGCACCTATGCAATCCCCTTCAACTCGTCGGGAGCGGGAAGCGATACGTACACGCGCTTAACGGGGGACTATTACTACATAGTCTTCGCCTCGACCTCACCTGGCACCACCATTGTCGCAACTCCTCTCAACTTGGGCATAGTCAGGTATGGCGCGCTGGCTCTGCTGGGTTTCGTCATCATCATAGTGGGAATAGTTGTGATAGTCGTCGGGGCTATCCAGAAGTCGCCCACACGGGTAGCGCAGCAACAGTAACGTCACTGGGCGCTGCCCCCACCCGGGATTGGAGCAACCAAGAGGGCGCTCTCCCTGAGGGGTATTTACGGCGCATACACAGTTCTCTCTACTGCCAACGGGATACAGGGTTTATGGCTTGGGGGAGAACTGATCACGATCATGAGTGGGCGGTATGGTAACTTCATAGCCGGTCGTGAAGACTTCGAAGGTGAAGAGGTAGAACTGCGAAGTCCGGCTGATGGTGCGTCAATCGCCAAGGTGGTATACGCCGACTCCGGGAAGACAAAGGAGGCGATAGATGCAGCCGCAGAGGCCTTCGATAGGTGGTCCGGGACTAGCCTTCACGAGAGACAGGGCCTTCTGCTGAAGCTGGCCGAGAGGGTCCAATCCAGGGCAGACGACTACTCTTTCCTAGAGTCGGCGAACACTGGAAAGACGATCAGGCAGAGCACTTTGGCGGACATTCCCATGGGAATAGAACATCTGACGTATTTCGCAACCACAAAGGAGTTCCCGTCTGGCAGAGAAATAGAGCACCCGGATTTTCCCGGCACGCGAGGAATCGTCCAGTATGCACCACTCGGCGTTGTGGGCGCCATCGCGCCCTGGAACGTCCCGTTCATAATGGCTGTGTGGAAGCTCGCCCCCGCGCTCCTTGCGGGCAACACGGTCGTCCTCAAGCCCTCTCACCATACCCCCTTGACGGCATTCGAGCTGGCTAGGGATATCAAAGAAGTCGGGTTTCCCGACGGCGTAGTGAACACTCTCACGGGGTACGGCTCTACTGTGGGGCAGACCCTCGTAGCAAGTCCGAAGGTTGCCATGATCAGCTTCACTGGCTCAACGGCAACGGGCGAGCGGATGATTTCGAGTTCTACGGGATTGAAGAAGTTCACGATGGAGCTAGGCGGAAAGTCCCCCAACATCGTGTTAGAAGACGCCGACCTGGAAAAGGCTGCGAAGGGTGTCTTGTTCGGCATCTTCCTAAACTCAGGTCAGATATGCATGTCAGGCAGCAGACTGATGGTGCAATCGTCGATTCGGGACAAGTTCCTTGCGATGCTAAGAGAACGAATGGACAAGATGAGGGCTGGGAATCCACTTGAGATGGAGACAGACATAAGTGCGATAACCACTGCTGAGCAGAAGAGAAAAATCGAGACTTTGGTTGAGGGAGGCATGAAGCAGGGTGCGCATGTCTTCTACGAGAAGCAGATCTCCGGTGCTGTGCCGCCGAGAGGCATGTATTACGCACCTACACTGCTGACCGGGGTCTCCAATGACATGCAAATCGCTAGGGAAGAAATCTTCGGACCCGTGCTCGTGGCGCTCGACTTCAAGGACGAGGATGAGGCCGTGAAGCTTGCGAACGACACCGAGTACGGCCTCGCCGCAGGCGTGTGGTCGAAGGACCTGGAGAGGGCGAAGAGGATCGCTGGGAGGATACAGGCCGGGACTGTCTGGGTGAACGATTATCATCTCACCTCAGTTGCGGCGCCGAGAGGTGGCTTCAAGAAGAGCGGAATTGGCAGAGAGCTTGGCCTCGAGGGGATGATGGAGTTCACACAGACGAGGCACATCTTCGTCAGCGAGCATTGCGACATGGATGAAGTGGCCTACGGGATCGTCGTTCCTGAGTAGAGCTAGCGAATAATGAGCACTCTGGGCCAAATGCGGAACACGATGTAATTCGTCGGATTCAACAGGAAGATTCTGGCCCGCATAAGACTGCCCCGGCAAAGACCAATGAAACCATGTGGATGTTTCTTGATAATCTTGGGGGTTCAGGGGCTCGGCCTGCGTGATTTAGCGTTGAAAGTGGACAGCGCATTCGGGAAGATGTGAGCCTCCTCAGCTCGTGTGTGTTCCATGAGCAGCGCCCTCAGTTTCGTTTCGTCCCTGGCAAGTTCGTCAGGCGGAAGTGACGCGAGTTTCTCCACCTCCCGGATTAATTGGTAGATAGGTCGGTGCTGACGAAAGACTGCGATTGCGGACTCCGCTCCTTTCACACCATAGGCTTCGATCAGAAGGAGGAGCACCTGCGCCTCTTCGTCCGCTATATGCTGCCGGAACAACTGGTCCAAGTCCTTTAGGATTGCCGCAGCACGCGTGAAATCCTTCGTCTCGGTGGACTCCTTGAGCTCTGTTAGCTTTCGCTCGATTTCAGCATGCTCTGAAATGAGCACCGAAATCAGATCTGCAAACTCCAGCCGCCGAGGGATTACAGGAGCCATGGACATGGACGTCACCTTGTCCTTATCATGGTGAGCAGCATCTTGAACCTAGTCAAAGCCTTCACCGCGTGGGGTCTTCCTGCAGGAAGAAGAATCACCTCGCCCTGCTCGAGAAAGCTCTTCTTTCCTGAGATCGTGATTTCGGCTCGCCCTTCAAGGATGTGCAAAAGCGCGTCATAGGAGGCGGTGTGCTCGTTAAGACCCTCACCTTTGTCGAAGGCGAAAATGGTTACAGTTCCTTCTCTGTTATTGATGACCGTTCGGCTGACTACCGACCCCTCCTGATATGCCGCCAGGAGGGACAAGACCTCCTTCTGGCCGGGAGTAAGTCCTCCTGATGGTCCGCTATGTTTCTCTTCCATCTTCGTCAACTAGCCACCGGCAATCTGGGCTAGAATATCTACCTCAACTTCGTTCTGCAATTGTGGATTGCCATTTGCGGACACACCATCAACCAGAAACAGCATGGTCGGGAGCATTTCTTTGAGGGTTGGATGCAGCCCGACCAATACCGCCTTGAGGTCGGACAAGTATGCCGGATTGCCCAAAGTAACGGTCTCTTTCTTGGCGCCGGTCACGTCCGGAGGCATCCCGAAGTAGACTACCCGGACGGTAATCCCAGTTGTGCTATCTGATTGAGCGAGCACCCCTGAGGCCCCTGAAGCCGCGGACGAGCGAGTGGCCAAGGAGGATTGACTTGCCTTCTCGGACGATGTCGACCCGGATGAGAGAGCATAAGCCCCCACTGCCATGGCCAGCAGAGCCGCTGCACCGCCGAAGATTTTGATTATGGCATCTCGCCTAGCTTGGTCCACAGGGCGAGGGTTGCCTCCTGGCATGACATCACCCAGCTGCCTTGACCATGACAGTGCCTTTCATCCAAGGGTGAATCGTACAGTAGTAAGTGAACGTGCCTGGGGTGGTGAAGGTGTACGTGAACGATTGGCCGGGCTCTATGAGTCCTGAGTTGAAGTCGTTGTTGGTCGCAGTGACTGTGTGTTCCGCGCTGTCATCGTTCGTCCAGATAACTGTGTTGTTCACCCCAATGACCACGGTTATGGTCGGCGGGGAGAAGTAGGTGGACGTCGTGTTGAGGGCTGACCCAGAGTTAATCGCAACGCTCACGCTTCCGGTGAGAGCTGTGCCTGTGGTCTCCGTCGAAGCTACTGTGCTGGTTGTCGTGGAGTGTCCAGCGGCAACCACCTTGAAGATCCCCACCGCCCCGATAGATGCGTAGGCGAAGGCGTGGTTGACGAATGGGTTCTCCCCGCCTGCGTCAGGGAAGTACATGTCGACGATGGCCCCTCCTGAAGGCGGGATATTGAGGGTCTGGAGGCCGTGTTCGACGTTCGACGGATTCCCATCAATATAGACCGTATCCATCAATGCCCCGATGACGTGGAATGCCTCCCAAAGACTTGGCCCGACATTGAGGATGTAGAGCCTGACCAACTGGTTGGGCTGGACGAGAAGCGGCGACTTTTGGAATTGGAACGCTGTGCCGTTGAACGTCACGTAGTCTGGCGTAGCGGCGAGCATCTTGGTAAGGTTGCCAGTGTAGTGGCCGTCGGCGCCCGGCTGCGAGTTCAGGTACCACTCGTTCTCAACGAGGACATACTCACCCCCCGTCGCAGCGGGTAGCGGCGCCTGCGGGTTCACTATTATCGCACCGAACATACCGTTAGCGATGTGCTCGAGAACTGGGGCGGTGCCACAATGATACATGAAGATCCCTGGATAGTTTACCGTGAAGCTGAAAGTCTTGGACCCGCCGGGTGGGACCGTCGCGTAGTCCGTGGACCAGTCGACTTGGGCGGCGTGGAAGTCGATTGAATGAGCTGCAGAGGTGGGGTTGTATAACGTAAAATCAATCGTATCACCTTGATTTACCCAAACGGTGGGGCCAGGAACGGTACCGTTGAAGGTCCACGCATCGTAAGTGACGTTAGTCGCTATTTTCACTGGTGCGTTTGTGACGATTAGGCTGAAATGTCTCGTCGTCGGGATTACTGGCGCTTCTGCCAGCGCTTGGGAGCTGCTCTGGCTTACCACCGTCGAAACAGTTCTCGACTGCAGGGAGCTTACTTCGCTCTGAAGGCTGGAAATCTGGCTGCTCATCGTCTGGGAATTGTCTATGTAGGATATTCCCCCAGCCGCCAGCGCCAGAATCACCACAATCGTTAGCACTTGGACTGATGAAAGTCCTTCCCTCCCGTTCCTTGAGATTCCCATCCTGTCCAGCCTTCGAGAGCGCGATTTGGTTAAGCCTTGGCCCTTAGATTTGAGGGATAGAGGGTCCCAGAGCAGTCCACATTTGAAATACGACCGATTCGGGCCGTCGTGCGTGATAGAGGCCGTACTCGAGTGCCCACAGCCCCATAGATGGGTAAGGCTCGCAGCTGAACGTTACGGCGCGTCCATCGAAATCCTTGATTCCAAGATCCTGGCGGGGGGCGTCGTCGAACATCTTTTCGAACTTCAGGTCGATTCAGGCACATCGGAGGATTTGATGAAAATGATTCAGGGCGACAGGGACGTAATCGACGTGGATTTCATGAGATCCAGAGCGGGGCATGTCTATGGTTCTGTTTCGTCCAAGCGATGCACGGTTTGCAAACAGGTGGCGAAGTCAAAGTGCTTCCTGTCTTCCCTTGTAATAGGAACCCAGGGCCAACCTCATTGGACGGTTCTAGGGGGAAAGGATTCTTACAAGGAGCTGGTGGATGGTCTTGAAAAGTCCAAGATTCCATACCACCTGAGGCTCCTGAAAGAGCTACACGAAAGCGAACTATTAACGAGCCGCCAAGAGGAAGTACTTTCAATCGCCTTTGATTGCGGCTACTTCGACTTTCCTAAAAGGATTGGGCTCAAGGGGCTTGCGCTAAGGACTGGCGTGAAGGAGTCGACTCTCGCAGAGATTCTTCGAAGGGGGCAGAGGAAAATACTGCATGATTACCTAGAGAGGAAAACCCATCGCGAGAGACAGGATTGATGCCCTACGAATTGAATTTGCGGTAAGCGAATCCTGCAAAACAGATTTCGAGGGTTTGTCCTGGCTGTTTGAATGATCCTGACTGGTCGGCTCAATTGCCCCGGGCAATCCCGTGTGGAATGAGTGACGTTGCGCTCTTGTAGAGGCAGAATGCTGCGGCAAACTGACCCACGAATTCGGGCAGCGCGTAAGCCGTAGAAGTGGACGCGACGCCGAAAAGAGTGGGAACGGAACCGACAACTGCCAGGACTGCGGCGAACCCGGCGAACCATCCCAACTGTTTCCTCAGGAGGGGATCCCTCGACCGTATTGCCGTAATTGGCAGGGCGACAAGGCCGGTGATTATGACCACGAAAACGTGCAAGGATGCCCCCGCGAAGGTAACCCACAGTGGTACTAGAGAGATGTTGCCACCTGTAAACCATGTGCCGCCGGTCAGGACAGAATAGTAACCTGCGATGTAGATTGACACTGCCGCCGCTATCACGAAGATTACCCATACCCAGCGGCGAATTTTGCCCCAGTGGAGAGTGTCTCGGAGCAACGGGTCGGACACCCTGCCGTCAAGCACGGACGCGTCGATGAAGTAAAAGAAAGCCCCGGATACCAGTGCGTCGAGTCCCGTAAACAGGGCGTAGCTGAAATGCGACACAACCACGTAGTCGAAGAATATCACAATCCATCCCAGAGAGACCAGCCCGACTCCGAGGACATGGCTACGATAGACCCTGACCGTGAGGGCTCGTCTGATGTTGAATGCCCAGTAGGCTGTGTAAGCGAAGGTCCCCTCCGCCGCTACAACCAAAATTGGCGCTAGAAAGTTCGCAACGAGAGAAAGAACATCAATTGCCACGGACGCTCACCTCCGTCACCTAACTGCACCTCGTTCCGGGGATGGGCCGTTGACCAGTCGCTTGACGAGTTCTTTCTCATAGGCCACCCTCACCTTGATGATTTCTCCGCCTCTGCCCCGCTCTCCTGGAAAGAACCTGGTCTCGACGAGGCCGCTCGAAAGCAGCTCTTTCAAAGTCGCCCCGAACTTTCCCTGCTCCCCGTAAAGGGAAGCCTTGGTTGCACCGGTTGCCTTGGCGATGGCCGTACGAGATCTCCATCCTGACTGCTCGATTGCCAGCTTGTTGGCCGCGTAGTCTTCCATGAACGATTTCGCGAGGTAGTCGAAGACCTTTCTCGCTTCGCTCCCTCCAACGACCGGGTAAGGGGCGGGCCCACCGGATGGCTGATTGCCACCCTGTGGGATGGCAGCGGGCGGCTCGAGTTCGCCCCCGTAAGCAGGTTGAAGGCTCATTCCTGCTTGTGTGAACGAAAAGACGTAGTACCCCTGTGAGGGATTCGCTCCTCTCATTTTACCTACCCTTAGTAGGGGAAGCACCCTGAAGCCGGCTCTGTACAGGCTCATCTCGAGAAAACCATCGAATAGCTCCTGCATCGCGACGTATGCCTTTGTGGGGTGCATCCCTTCCTCCAGGGTCGCGAGTAACACCGCGTCGTGCTTCTTGATCTCTGCGAGCAGTTCGCCGACGAGCTGGTACACTGCGTCGATCTGATTAAGCATCAGTAGAGGCGAGAGAATGTCCATCACGACCCTGGCCCTCTGACCACTATTCTCATCGAGAAGTCGCCGGATATGATGGAGCAAACCCTCCGGATCTTTGACATTCAACTCAGCCTGGCCGCCTTCCCTCGCAATCCAGGCCTGCCTCCCGCCTTGTCCTTCCATCCCAAGTGCCCTCTGGTCCTGTTGAATCTCACTCACTGACAGTTTGGTCACGTACAGACAGAAATCTCCGGCCTGAAGGCCAGATTGGGCAAACAGGTAACTGAGCGCCTCTTTTCCGACTCCCGGAGGGCCGACGATCAGAATCGCGGACTTCTGCGGATAGCCCATCCCGCCAAGCATTTCGTCGAGGGCCGGGACACCGGTTGAGGGCAACCAACCTCCGGAGAGGGCCGCGTATGAATTAAGCATGACCGCATTGGACAAGCGTGGCCCGCGTGGCAAGGGCAGGCGTTGCAGCGGGAAAAATACTTGGGGCTTTTTCCGCCTTTGCCAGGAAGGCGGGCCTCCGTTGAATGTCCACCTCCCAGCGAGCTCGGAAAAAGCCTGAACCAGCGCGTGAAGAGGATGAGCGACATGAATTGGATTTCGCTACGTCAAATCCGTTCAATTCTCAGTCCCGCTAGCCGAATCGGGACGAACTGAACCCGGACTGCCACGGAAAAATGACCAAGTAATTTTCACGTCCTTGCCATGCTCACAGAAAAATGAACAACCGAACAAGCATTTCCCGAAGATCTCTTGTGTTCCTGGTTCCGTTTCTGAACCTCGTCTACACGGGCCTCCGCCACGTGAACGCCTTCCTGTCAACTAACAGTCCCTTCTTCCTGCTAACTGTCGTACTACCACTGGTAGGCGCGCTCGTTCTCTGGAGAGGAGGGCGATTGGGATACGGCGTCGCGGTGGCGGTCAACCTACTTTTCTTGCTTGCCGAGGGGCCGCTGGTGGGACCCGCAATATCCGCAGTGACCCTGACGTACAACTTCCTAATTGCCGTGACAGCGCTTCCACTCATATTCGCATCCATAATCTATTCCTTCCTTGGCCTCAGACTGACATGGGTGGGTGGTGCGCCATCCGCCGCCCAGAAGACGATTCCGGCGAGCAGTCTAGTCGCACTCCTAGTCGTTGGCTTCATCGTCGGAGGTGTCGTAGTAGGAGCATACGCGGCCCAGACAGAATCCAGGCTAGCGTCTAGCGGTTCGGTCCCGTCCCCCGACATCACCATCGTACAGGGTGCCGGCAGTTCCGGCAACGGACAATTCTACTCGCCCGTCAACTACACTGTAAGCGCCGGGACTACCGTGACCTGGGTGAACCATGATGGGACGACGCATTCCGTAACAAGCGATACCGGGCTCTTCGATTCAGGACCACTCCCTCCTGACGGCTCCTTCAGCTACACCTTCACTCAACCAGGAGTATACCATTACTCTTGCTGGTATCACTCGTGGATGACAGGGACTATCATCGTGACTTCGGGATAAGTCCAGGTATTCTACCACCGGCCCAAGCGAGCGGGATCAAACTGATCCCGCGCCTCCTTTTTGGCTACGGAATATCGAGTTCGTCCGACTCGCCCTCGCCACGTCGTTTGAGCAACCGCCCATGATGTCTAGCGGCGAACGGAGGGTCCAAGGGGTATGTCAGATAGGTCCATGTCAGGCTGAGCCGGACCTGGTAAGCCACGAAAATGCTCTGGTTCGTTAAACGGAGTTCTTTATGTGCTCAAACTGCCCCGGCCGGGATTCCAACCTGAATAGGGTCTAACCTTCTCTCGATGAGTTCAAATCTTCAGTAGGCTAAGAGTCGAGATGACCCTCCGCTACCCTGAGGCGTCTCACGACCTCCTTGAGAATAAGTTGCAGGAGCTCAGGATGACGCCTTGTAAGTGTGGAGAAGACCCGCTTTGAGAGCGTAAGACAGTGAGTGAGCTGAACGGCAATAACGTCGGCTGCCCAAGGCTGCTCGTCGATTAGGGACAGCTCGCCGAAGAACTGCCCTTTCGAAAGAGTAGCCAACACTCTGCCGCCTTTTCGGATTTCAACCTTGCCATCCAGAACCAGGTAGAACCTGTCGCCCGTCGTCCCCTTTTCGACAAGTCTATACTCTGGCTTGTACTTGTATTCCCTGCCGCTCTCAGCAATCATCCTGAGCTGCCGTTTGCTCAAGGCTGAGAAAAGAGGCACAGAGCCGAGGGCAGACGAAACATCAGTCAAGGTCATTGACCAAGGTTCCGCTGTCATTCTGCAATTCGTCAGCTTAACGTGATTTAAGCTTGATTTGGATAGACCGCAAAACATAGGCCCGGTGGGATTCGGTATCAACTAGGTTCGATTCCTTTTTGCTCTATGACGCGCTTCAATTGGGTAAGTGGAGGGAGCTCGGTTCTAGCTCTGATTATCCAAATGAGCTCATTCTGAAGCCCCCCAGCCGGGATCACAACAACCAGATGGATGCTCTTTCCATCGGCTAATTCGACAGCTAACGCTTTTCAGCAACCATGCAAAGCAAACCTCATGGCTCGACGGCGAGCCTGGGTGGC
>Ga0187780_10001452_pt1 | contig 17886 bp, 11 predicted proteins | sample 1015_Q2_SP10_20__FD_132429 | JGI IMG/M metagenome (GOLD analysis project Ga0187780, IMG submission 132429) | Tropical peat soil microbial communities from peatlands in Department of Meta, Colombia - 1015_Q2_SP10_20_MG | ecosystem: Environmental > Terrestrial > Soil > Wetlands > Peat | place...
GGCGCTGTCGCGCGAATGACCACTCTGGATGGCATCGAGGATCTTCTTCTGGACCTTAACTGTCATCTTCCTCGGTCGGCCGCCCGGATGTTTCTTCCGGCGCATCGTTGCCCTCTAATCCTTGTGGTATTGAAATCTTGAGGGCTACTCCTCTGCCCTTTTCTTCTTGGTTGCGTATCTGTTCATCGCTCCACCGAACATGTCCATCAGCTTTGCGCCTTTGACCGAAATCTTGTCGGCCTTCTGATCCTAAACGAGGTGGCTCCTAACGTATTCTCCGTTTGCTCCCGCGGTTTTCGTGGCCGTGAGCGTGCGCAGCTTGACCGTGGACAAATCCGAGGCTTGCGGGCCAATCAGCGTGAAGTCCGCTCCATTGTCGAGAAGCAGCACGGCGGGCTTGTCGTTCACCGTGGCGTCGAACAGAATCATTCCGTTGATGGAATGGAAGGGAACGCGATATGTCCGAGGTTGCGCCGATAAGGCTCGGGCCAAAAGGAGCAGCGCGAGAAAAAGTTGGGCGCAAAATGGGCGCAAAATCCGGCCTGTCTGGGCGCAAATCGAGGGTTGTCCAGTGAGTAAGGGCAGCCGAATCAACGTGAATTTTGCGGGGGTATGGGGTGGGAGATGGGATTTGAACCCACGACATTCGGAGCCACAGTCCGACGCTCTACCAGCTGAGCTACTCCCACCACCGCTTGACTTTTCTTATTTTACGCTAGTTCGGCGATTCTCAAAAGCGGGACGCGCCGCCGGTTCGGTGCTGTCTGATAGCACCTTTCCTTAATTGGCCGTCGGTCCTGCCGGTGGACCGCCGTTTCCCTCCCTGCAACGGCAGATACGACACACTAACGTCTATCTCCGACTCCTCCGTTCCACGCCATTGTTATCCTGAAATTTACGAATTTACGCGCCATGCCCGTATTGACCGAAGCCCTCAAAGAAACGGCCGCTTCTCCCGCGCAGCCAACGGCTGCGGCAGTCCCCTCGCCGCTTTTCCATTTTGGCGAGGAGCCGCCTGCGCCCTGGGACGCCGTCACGATTGCGGGCCTCGCGTCTCTTGTAGCTATATGGGCGGCCTGGTTCTTTGGCACCTGGGCCAAATGGGGGTACCTGACCGCGGATTGCGGCCGCGAGATGTTTGTTCCCCTCGTGCTTTCTCAGGGCAAAACACTGTACAAAGACATTTGGTATCTCTACGGTCCCGCCGCGCCCTACTTCAACGGCTACCTCTACCGGTTGTTCGGTGTGCATCTGGAAGTGCTGAATTGGGCAGGTTCGCTGTCCGCGCTGGGCTCAGCGATTTTTCTTTATCTCTCGGGAATGCGGCTTTCTTCCCGGCTTGTGGGCTGGACGGCAGGAGCGGTCCTGCTTACGCAATCGTTCCACCATTCGTTGTTCAGCTTTCCGCTTCCCTATAGTTTTGCTTCCGTCTATGGATGCTTGACCGCGTGCATTTTTCTTTGGCTGATGATTCGCGCTATAGGCTCAAGCAATTTGGCATGGGTGTTTGGCGCCGCGACCGCCGCTTCCGTTGCGCTTCTACTGAAACTCGAAATTGGTGCGGCTTGCTACGCCGCCCTCGCGCTGCTCATCGCGGCGCGCTGGCTGCGCGATAGATCCTGGAAACAGGCGGCGACCGACGTTGCTTTGTCCCTTCCCGGAATCGCGGTTTGTGGCGCCGTCCTTTATTGGATGATTTCGCTGCGCGGCGTGGAATTTCTCACGCAAGAAAACATCATGAGCTGGCCGACGTCCTTCTTTATGCGGACCTACGGCAAATTCTGGCTTGCCACGACCGGCCTGAGCCTGTCTCCCAAAGCATTCCTCGAGGCTGCCAAGCGCACCATCATTTTTTTGGGGGTCTTTCAGGGGTTTCTGCTGTTCGGGTCTTGGCGGCGTACGGCCCGCCGCCTCATCGTAATGAGAAGCGTGCTGTTCTGCGGCTCACTCTTGTACTTGTGGGCCTACCTGATGTCGATCGATGAGGTGAAGTACGCCCGCCGGTCGATTGCGTGGGGAGACGCCGCGCGTTACCTCTTTTTCCCCCAGGACATGGTCCTATATATTGGGCTCGCCACGCTCCTTGCCTGTTGGTATTTCTGGAAGCGCCCGGCCTCCGACCAGCGCGGGTCTTTCGCCCTGACGCTCGCCTTTTCGGCCATGCTCGCTGCTCGAATCCTGCTTGCCACAACCCCCTATGCATATCCCATCTTCTACAATGGGCCTGTGGTTCTTTGCTTCTTGCTGCTGGTCCGACAGGCAATCCTTCAATGGGGTGCTTCCCGGCGTTCCATTGCCTGGGGGACAGCCGGATTTTGTTTCCTGTGTTTAGCCGCGACTTTCGTCAACATCCGCCGCTCCATAGAAACGCCCTATCCGCCCACGTCCGAAATTTCGACCAGACGGGGCACCATTCACGTCTCGCCGAGCCTGGCGGAACAATACACCGCAGCGATTCAGTTCATGAAGGAGCAAAACGCCCTCGGTGAGAAAGTCCTATCCGTGCCCGAAGACACCGGCTTGTATTTCTTTTCAGAGACCTATTTCCCAACGCGCGTTTTTACTTTCACGCCCGGCATCGTCGCGCCCGGCAAAATGACTGACGAGTTGATTCAGCAAATTGAGAAGGCCAAGGTCCGCTATCTCATCTGGTCCAACCGTACTTTTCCGGAGTACAAAGCCATGCGGTTCGGCGTTGATTTCGATCAAACTCTGGGCCAGTATTTTCACTCCCACTACCACCGCGTGCGCCCTCTCCTGGAAAAGCCTGTTCCCTTTGGCGAATGGAACGCCTACATCTGGGAGCGCAATGCGGAGGCGGGGCCGCAATGATCGCTGTGGAGCAGGAAGCCCAAACGCAAGCGCAAAAAAACTGGGGGCCGCAAGCCCTGGATGAAATGCGCCGGGCCCGCCGCGAATTTCAGGATGCCAACGCGACCCAGCGCGACAAATGGATTCGCGCCAACGAATATTTCTACGATTCTCTCAAGCGCGTCCTGCAGCTCATTGTCGAGCCGGGCAAGCGTGTCCTTCACGTTCGCTGCGAAACGGGCCATCTCCTCGCGGCTGTCGTGCCGGAATATGGAGTCGGCGTGGAAATCGGCCAGGTCATGGTCGACTATGCCGCCGGCCAGCATCCCAATTTGCAATTCATCAAGAGCGACCCCGAGGAACTCGAGCTTAACGAAAAATTCGACTACATCCTCTTTGATCATATTTTCGACACCGTCGACATCCTGCGCGCCTTCGAACGCGTTCGCCAGCACTGCACCAGCCAAACCCTGGTAATCGTGATCAATTACAATCATCTCTGGCAGCCCGTCCTTCAATTTGCCAGCAAAATCGGCTTGCGCGCGAAATTCGTCGAGCCCAACTGGATCAGCGAAAACGACATTCGAGGTTTCCTGCGCCTTGCGGGCTTTCGCCCCGTCCGCAAACACCGTCTTCTGCTCTTCCCTAAGTGGCTGCCGCTTATTTCCAGCCTGATGAACAAATTGATTGCGCGCCTGCCGGGAATCCGGCGGCTTTGCTTGATGCAAGTGATGGTCGCGCGGCCCTTGCCTGAACCCATCGACGAGCGCGACGTAGCCGTCTCGGTCATCGTTCCGTGCCGCAACGAAAAAGGGAACATCCAGCCGGCCGTCGAGCGCATCCCGACCATGGGCGCCCAGAGCGAAATCCTGTTTTGCGACGACAAATCGACCGACGGCACCGCCGACGAAGTGCGTCGCATGCAGGCGCTTTATCCAGACAAAGAAATCCGCCTTATCGACGGCCCCGGCATCTGCAAAGCCGAGAATGTTTGGACCGGCTTTCGTGCCGCTCGCGGCGATGTGCTCATGATTCTCGACGCGGACCTCACCGTCATGCCCGAAGAATTGCCCATGTTTCTCCGCGCCCTCACCAGCCGCCGCGGAGATTTCGTGAACGGCAGCCGCTTGATTTACCCCATGCAGCAGAAAGCCATGAAATTCGCCAACGAAATTGGCAACAAATTTTTCGGGCTGACGTTTTCCTTCTTGCTCGACCAGCGCATCAAAGACACGCTTTGCGGCACAAAAGTTCTCTGGCGTCGCGATTGGCAGCGCATGGAGAAAAACCTGGGCACCTGGGGCATCCGCGACCTCTGGGGCGATTACGAGCTTTTATTCGGCGCCAGCAAGCTGCACCTCGAAATTGTCGAGGTGCCCGTGCATTATCAGGAACGAATTTACGGCGTCACCAAAATGACGCGCGTTTTCGCCAATGGACTGCGCATGCTACGCATTTGCTGGCACGCCTGGCACCGTTTGGGAGGTTGAGAATGCGGGCTATTTTTTCTGTGGCGCCCCTCGTCTAATCGCTATATTTCCAACACCGCCTCAGCGCATCGGCACAATGGCTGCGCCGGGATAAGGACTCAGTTGCCACCGGGCGCGGTCTATTTCGTCCACTCGGAAGAGCCAGACGTGGCGATCTTTGAAATAAGCCAACAGCCGCTGGTTTTGTGCTGCGTCCATCTCGCGCGCCCAGAGTATTTTCGCTTTGTCAATCTCCGCGCCGTTGTAGGCCCATTCCAGGTTGTAGTCATGATGGGGGCTATAGCGCACCATGATCAAGTGCTTCCCGGGAATCGCGCTGAGCTCATCCGCGATCGTGAGGTGCGCACCTAGGGCCGGGGTTCGCCGTTCATCGAGGTCACGCTTGTGATTCACTGCGCGGTCCGACACCGCCACAAAAAGAACAACCACGATGACGCGCACGACCAGCGCTCCCAGCCGCCTCCCTTTCAATTCGATCGTGTTCAGATGCCGCATCGCCTGAACCACAATTCCAAAAATCACGCCGAGGATCGGCGCCGCATAGTGCGGGTGTCCCCAGATCGTTAAGAAAACACCAACCCCGCCGACGACAAGGGTGATCACCAACAGACGCATTTTCCGGTCGCGCAAAGCAAACGGCACAAATGGCAGGAGCAGCCACTCCGGCTTGCCGAAGAAGTAGGCTGCCAGCATCACCGCTTTATCTTTTGTTACGCGAAGGGCTTCCGGCCAGCTTCTGTGGTAGTAGTTGCGCGACCATCCGTTGTAAAAGCTCTCGAACTGTGGATTGCGGTAGTGCAGTGCCGGTTTGAGACCCTGCCAAAGAAAATACCGCGCACTCTCATAATTCTGGGTGTTCAACACGTGCGGCATCATCAGCGCATTGCCCGTCAGCCGCCAGTTGTAATAGCCCATGAAGCTGAGTAACAGGATCATCGCTCCCAGCAAGGGGATCAGCACCTGAGTTGCCCTGGTTCGCGAGTCATCTTTTGTTTTGACTTTTCCCCACATCCACCACAGGAGATACGCGCCAGCGGGAATGCACGCCATCAACCCTTCAAACGGTCGGCTGTTTGCCAGCAGGGCCAGGCCCACTCCGAGCAACAGCGCGTGTTGCCAATGCGCTCGCCGCCGGATCCTTCCGACCGCTCCCAGTACGAGCGCTCCCCCGGTAGCCGCCACCGCACCGCCCCAATAGCCGTTAATCCAGTAGCTGGAAATACAAAACTGCACTGCCGTCAAAATCCCCGCAAGAAATGCCCATCGCGATGGAATCCAGGCTTGCAGCATCCACACCACCGCCGCGCACATTGATCCATTGGCGAGCAGCACACCGAACCACGGATTTCCCAGAAGCTGTCCTATCGCCAGAAACAGGCCCTGGGCCGGTGGATACATCGAGCAATAGGTCGGAATCCAGTTCACATTAAATGTTTCGAAGCTGATCCACATCGGATGCGTTGGATTTGTCAGCCTTCCATGTGCAAACGTGTCGCCCATCAGTAGGTAGCTGAATTCATCGTGAATTCCAGGCACCGGCACTCTTAGCACCGGCAGAAAAAGCAGCCGCAGTCCAATCACTCCAAAAAACGTCGCCCATACCGCAAAGGTGCGCCTTTCCGTGAACCGGATAACGGAACTCTCCGCCCGCCGCAGCGCCGGAAAGCCCGACAAGAGGGGAAGGATCGTCAGCAGGGATAGCGCCAGGAGCCCGACGATTGTGAACAATTTGTCCGGAATCATCCAGTGGGCTCCTTGCTTTTCCTCGCAAGCGAGAGACGCAATCTGTCTCGCATGCTTTCTTTCAGTCTAGCGAGTTTCTTCCGCGTCCCCTGCCCTTGGTGTCCGGAATCGTATTGCTTCCGAGGAAACTTCTTCCTTTCTCCTCTGGAAGCGATAGGAACCGGCTTGCACCAACGGCGAATCGCGAAAAAAGAGGCCGTAATCGTTCCGCAACAGCGCCATTGCAGTGTTGCGCACGCTCCGCCACCAAGTCCGCACGCCTTGCTAAACTAAATTGGACACGCGTCCCCGCGCATGAGCCCCCATCAAACCGACCGGAACCATTTTGAACGGCAGATCGTCGTTGCTCGCCCCATTTTTATTTTGCTTTCTCTCCTCGCCGCTTTGGAACAACCTCCTTTGCATCAAGCTGGCCGTTCCATTTCTTTTCTCGTCGCCTATTTGATCGCGGCCTTGCTTGTCATCCAAGCGGAGCGCTTCCTGCGCAGCCGCTCGTGGCACCTTCCCCTGGTTTGTGATTTGTTGGCTCTCGGCTTTTTCATGTTCATTAGCCCCACGACCGTGCCGGTCTGGTTTCCCTATCTTTTTATTTGCTACGCGGCAGGAATTCGCTGGGGATTGGAATTTACCCTTCCGCTTGCAGGTGCGCTTTCGCTCGCCATTGTCTTGCTTACGGCCGGAAAGGGTGAGATTCATTTCATGCGCGTGCTCGCTTGGCTTGGCCTCACCGTGGGCACTTTCGCGGGCGGCGCGGGACTTGCTTACCTCGGCGATCGCAACCGCCGCTTCGCCTCGCAAATCGAATTTTTCTCGCGCATCAACGCCACCATGCAAGTGGACCAGGGCCTCGCCGAATCCCTCCGCCTTTTTCTTCAGGAACTTGCCACGACGTTCAACGTCGAAGAGTCTCTTCTCCTCTACCGCGACCCCGACCTCGAACGCATCTTCCTTTGGCGTATGAAATCCGGCGAAAGTGAGCGTTTGGTTCCCGAGAGCCTGCCGCTTTCTCGCACCGACGGCTTCCTTCTGGACGACATGGACGCCACCATTTGCTGGAATTCCCTCGGCGGCCCTAGCGATGGCTTCGGCTGGGACCGGCGCGATGGCCGCCCTATCAAGAACCTGCCTCGCCTCCCCGGCCCAGCCCAGCAGGAGTTCAAAATCCGCTCGCTCATGACCGTCTCCTTCGAGCAAGGCGGGCAATCCAGCGGCCGCATCTTCCTCCTGAATGGCCGTAAGCCATTCCAGAAACACGACTTAGTCTGGCTCGAGAACATTGCTGGGCATATCGGCCCAACCTTGGAAAACATCTTTCTTTTGAGGCACTTACGCGCTCGCGCCATCGAAGCCGAGCGCAGCCGCATCGCCCGCGACCTCCACGACGGCATTCTTCAGACCCTCTTGAGCATCGAAATTCAGCTCGATGTTCTCCGCCGACGCGTCCCCGCCGCACCCGACCAGGCCGTCAACGCCCTTGCCAATTTGCAACAAACCGTCAAGAACGAGGCCGCCGAGCTTCGCCAAATCGTCACCGACCTTCGCCCCCTCCGCGTCCAGAGCGCCGATCTCCTTGATTTAATGCGTGGTTTTGCTGAGCGTTACCGCAACGAATCCACCATCGCCCTCGACCTGTTGGTCGATTCGACACAATTGCGCGCTCCGGACCGCGTTTGCCGCGAGATCTTCCAGATTTACCGTGAAGCACTCAACAACATAAAAAAGCATGCTAAGGCTTCCCATGTCGTGGTAAAACTGTCCCAGGATGACAGCCGTCTAGTACTTGTAGTAGACGATAACGGCGAGGGGTTCAGTTTTGCCGGAAAATTTACTGGCGACGAACTGGATCGTCTGCGGCTGGGTCCGATTTCCATTAAGGAGCGTTCGCGCACCGTGGGCGGGGTTTTGACCGTTGAGTCGAACCCAGGGCATGGCGCACGCCTGACAATCGAAGTACCACTTGGCTGATATGGCAAAAACGAAACAGCAAATACGGGTACTACTAGCCGATGACCACGCCATCTTCCGAGATGGCTTGCGCAAGCTCCTCGACTCCGACGACGAAATCACCATTGTCGGCGAAGCTCAGAACGGCGCTGAGTGCATCAAGCTCCTCACCAAACTCAAGCCCGATATTCTCTTGCTCGATCTCCGCATGCCCGATAAAGACGGCCTCGCCGTTCTTGAAGAAGTCAATTTCGACCAGTTGCCCACGCGCGTCGTCGTGCTCACCGCTGCCGAAGATGATCGCGACGTTGTCCGCGCCATGCGGCTCGGTGCTCGCGGCGTCGTCCTGAAACAATCTGCTACGGATCTTCTCGTGAAAAGCATTCACCGCGTCCATGCCGGCGAAATCTGGCTCGACAACCGCATGACCGCCGAGGTCATGAAGGCCTTCTCGAAATCTTCCGAGTCCGGCCCGCGCCGTGAGAAGCCTCTTCTCAGCGACCGCGAGAAAGAGATCGTTCAGCTCGTCGCTCAAGGTTTCCGCAACAAAGAAATCGGCGAAAAACTTTTTATCTCCGAGCAAACCGTCAAGAACCATCTCCATAACATCTTTGACAAACTCGGGGTCTCCGACCGCCTCGAACTCGCCCTCTACGCCATCCACCATAGACTGATCGATCAGTCGTAAAATCATTTGCTCCCGGGCCCTTGGTATTTTTTGTCATCTCTTTGGTTCTGTGAAAGCTGAGCCGCTTCGAGGCGGTCCAATCGTCCTCAATCACAAGTCCAGATAAAGCCGTGATTGAGATTATTGCCGTCGACATACCATCCAGCGACCTGCCCAAGAGCATTGTTCGTGGACACGCGCGTGCCCTGGTTGGTGCCGGTTCCACCATTCGGAGCGAGAATCGTGATGTAGTGGCCGTGGTCCGAGCGCACAAACCCGTACATAGCGCCGTTGGCATCGTAGAAGTCCCCGGCAACAGCGGCCGATTGGTTTAGGGAAAAGGCGGTAGTGCCTTCACCCGGGGCGGAACTCGCATGAGGATCATCAAAAACAGTCATATTGCCGGAGCGGGTGCGCAGGAAGCTGTGCGCCAGGAAGTTTGAGTCGAGGAAATAACCGGTGATCGTTCCCTCACTATTGATACTGGCGCCGAGAGTGAATACCGTGGGAACGCCATCGGTTTCGGGCCCGTCAAAGATGACGATATCACCGCCAGGTGAACGCACGAAACCGTGGCCTGCAAAATTTGCGTCGAAGAACCACCCGGTTACCGCGCCTTCGGAGTTGAGGCAGGTTTCAAGGCAGACAAATGTGTTCACTGATCCCAGAGGATCAAAGACCGTGAAGGCTCCTTTGCGGGTGCGGATAAAACCGTGGTACGTCGAGTTGCTGTCCGAGAAAAATCCCGCCACGGTTCCCTCGCTGTTGATGTTGGCAGTCCCTGCAGCGCCCTGTCCGTTGCCAGTGCCCGAGCCCGGGGGATCGAACGTGACGTAGGTCGCGTTCGTGTATCGTACAAAGCCGTGGTAAGCATTGCTCGCGTCCTGCACCTGTCCGGCGATTTCACCCCAGTCGTTGATGCTGTAGGCGACCGTGCCTTGTGCTGAGCCGTTTGCTGTTCCCGCACCGGGGGCGTCCAGAACAATGATTTTGCCGAGCGGAGTGCGCAAAAAGCCGTGAGCTACGATGTTCGCGTCCAGGTAATACCCCACAACGGCTCCCCAATTGTTGTTGGCGAACGCCTGAGTCCCCAAGCCAGGCGCTGTGCCCGCACCGGGGGCGTCAAACTCAATCAGCTTGGCCTTAGTAGGCGCTTCGTCTTTGTTTTGTCCCTTCGCCGGCGTCCACGAGGAAAGCGCCAGCGCAAAGAGTATGACTCCGGCGATAAGCTGCCTGCAGTTTGTGAATCTCATGTTGCCAGACCTCCTTCACGTCCAACTTTCCAGTTTCCCCTCTCTATTAGGAGGCGTGAAAATCCGGGAAAAACTGTCATGGAGTTTGGGCGGGATTCCATCCACGGGTACTGAATAGGCCGGTACAGACACCGGAGTGGTTCTATGTTAGCCTTGCCCAATCATTGACTGGGGTAAGCCCGAGAAGGCTGGTCAGATGCCACAACCCTCTTCGGACGATGTCACTCAGCTTTTGAGGGCGTGGAGCTCCGGTGACCAAACTGCTTTTGACAAGCTCCTTCCTCTCGTCTACCAGGAACTTCATTTGCGGGCTCAGCGGTACATGGCCAATGAGCGTTCCGGGCATACGCTACAGACGACTGCGCTAGTCAATGAAGTCTATCTCCGCTTGGTGGACACTCCCCGCCAGAACTGGCAAAACAGGTCCCATTTTTTCGCCGTCTGTGCGCAGTTGATGCGGCGCATCCTCGTTGACTTTGCCCGCTCCAGGAATTACCAGAAGCGGGGCGGCGGCGCACAAAGATTGCCATTAGACGAAGCCCTCACGGTCTGCAACGAATCACCAACTCAAATCATTGCCGTCGACGAGGCCCTTAAGAACCTCGCCGCTGTCGACCACCGAAAGAGCCGCGTCGTCGAACTGCGTTTCTTCGGCGGTTTGACTGTCGAAGAAACCGCTGAGGTCATGAAAATCTCCCCCGAAACCGTGATGCGCGATTGGAAGATGGCCAAGAGTTGGCTGTTGCGGGAAATTAGCGGGGATAGCGCCCATGGTGCCTGAGCGCTGGCGCCGCATCGAAGAGTTGTATCACGCTGCCAGCCAGTTGCCGGAGCACAAGCGCGCCGCATTTCTCGATCATGCCTGCGCCGGCGATGATTTGCTCCGCAGCGAAGTCCAATCCCTGCTTTCGCAAGACGAAAAGGCCCGTCAGTTTATGGAATCACCGGCCGCAGAAATTGCCGCCCAAACGATCGCCAGGGAAAGAGCTGGGGTTCCAGAACGCGTACTCCTCGGCAGCACAGTTTCTCACTACCGGATTATCGAGAGAATTGGCGGCGGCGGTATGGGAATTGTCTACAAAGCAGAAGACACCCAGCTGCGCCGGTTCGTCGCTCTAAAATTCCTTCCCGAGGAAGTCGTCCGCGACCCACAAGCTCTGGCTCGCTTCCGTCGCGAAGCGCAAGCTGCCTCAGCCCTTGATCATCCTCATATTTGCACCGTTTACGAAATTGGCGAAGACCAGGGCCGGCCCTTTATCGCCATGCAATTCCTGGACGGCCACACGCTCAAGCATCTCATTAGCGGAAAAGCTCTCCCCATCGAGCAGGTCCTAGACCTGGGGGTGCAGATTGCCGACGCGCTCGACGCGGCTCACGCGCAGGGGATCGTGCACCGCGATATCAAGCCGGCAAACATATTTGTCACCAAGCGCGGCCACGCGAAGATCCTCGATTTTGGCCTTGCAAAGATTACTCCGGTCGCCCAGCGTATGGGGGCCACTGCCTTGCCAACCGCCACGGACGAGCAGTTGCTCACCAGCCCAGGCGCGGCTTTGGGCACAGTCGCCTATATGTCGCCCGAGCAGGTCAAGGGACAAGAACTTGACGCCAGAACCGACCTTTTCTCCCTTGGCGCTGTGCTTTATGAAATGGCCACGGGCATTCTTCCGTTTCGTGGCGACACTTCGGCGCTGGTCTTCGAGGCCATTCTCAACCGCGCTCCGGCCCCGCCCGTCCGGCTCAATCCTGAATTGCCTCCCGAGCTCGAACGAATTATCGGCAAGGCTCTCGAAAAGGATCGAGGTCTGCGTTATCAGCACGCTTCTGAGATTCGTGCCGACCTGCAGCGCCTAAAACGCGACACGGATTCAGGCCGCTCTTCCACTTTTGCCGAGGCAGTCGCAGAGACACGCAAACCGGCTCTCCCCAGAGGCATTCGCACAGCGGGACTCGCCGCCGCTGTTCTCCTTGTCTTTGCAGGAATTGCGTACGCAACGTACCGCTGGCTCCGTCCTTCCTCGCCGGCTCCTGAGAAACTCATCGCGTGCCAGCTCACTGCCAATCCTCCGGGAGATTGGGTGTCTTCCTCCGCAATTTCTCCCGACGGCAAATACCTTGCGTATGGCGATCAAACAGGCCTCTTCGTGCGCTCCACGCAATCTGGCGACACTCGCCCCATTGTTCTCCCCTCGGATTTCCTCCCCATGCAGATTTACGAGATTCGGTGGTTTCCGGACGGCGGAAAATTGCTTTTGACTCGACGGGCTTCGGTCTCCGAAGAACGCAGCATGTGGGTTGCTACAATTCTTGGCCAAACCACCGTGGAGAAACTGAGGTCCGACTCCCTGGCTCCAGATATCTCCCCAGACGGAACCTCTCTCGTTTTTCTTTCTGGTCCTTTGCACCAGGCCCACGACATCTGGGTATCCAACCTTAATGGAGATTCCCCAAGAAAGCTGATCCCCGCGCAACCCGGCCAGTTCGTGGGAAACCCCGTCTGGTCGCCGGATGGCCGCTGGATCGCGTATCTGTTTGTCAACGCGGACAAGGCCTCGATCGAGCTCCAGCCCGTCGCAGGTGGTTCACCCAAAACTCTTGTTTCCGAAACGAACTTGCCGCCTTCGCAGAGTTTGAACTGCAACGAAGCAGCCGGGTGCCTTTCCTGGACTCGTGACGGGCGCCTGCTCTTCTTCCTCGTGCAGCCCTCGGAAGTTGCGGGGGGCGGGCTCAAAAGCCTTTGGCAAATCCAGGTGGATTCCATCAAGGGTCAAGCTTCCGGAAAACCTGTGCAATTAGCCTCTTTTGAGGGGTTCTCGCCAGGGTTCCTTAACGCTACGCCGGACGGGAAAGTCCTGTCTCTGATCAAGACACGCGCAAGCGTGGACGCCTACGTTGGCGAGCTTGACTCAAACAATCCGTTCGCGCCTCAGCGCTTGACGCTCGACACCTATCACAACTATCCGCAGGCTTGGAGCCGCGATAACCGCACCCTCATCTTTGTTTCAGACCGCAACGGGAAGAACGAATTGTTCAAGCAGGGCTTGGACGAAAGCGTTCCCCAAAAGATTGCGACCAGCGCCGCCGGTGATCTGGGTACGGGCAACGGCTTGAGTCCGGACGGCTCGTGGATTCTTTATTGGGACATCCCGCGCGCTCCCGGCAACGCAGCCCCTTCGCCCATTCGCCTCCTGCGGCAGCCCGTTTCCGGTGGACCGCCAGAAAAAGTCCTGGAGATGCCCTACGACGAAGGCGCTGCCGCCAACTTCGCTTGCGCTATAAAGCCTTTTGATGCTTGCGTCTTCCAGGAACTCCAGGGAAGTAAGTTGGTCTTCTCCTCCCTCGACCCCCTAAAAGGCAAACGAGGGGTTCTGGGCAAAATCGATGTCGACCTACATTGGGGCCGCGGCTGGGCTTTGTCGCCGGATGGAAAACAAATTGCCGTCGTGGACCACAGTCACAAGGAGAAAATCGAAATCCTGAGCCTTGCCAATCAGACCTGGCATGAGCTTCCCGTGGATCCCGGATGGGGAGATTTTTTGGAAATCGCCTGGCAACCCGGAGCAAAAGGCTTCTTCCTCGTCAGCTTCTTGCCAGAGAACTACAGTTTGTTTCACGTCTCCCTATCGGGCAAAGCCCAGCTTCTGTTCCGGAATAAGTTCTATCAAGTTTTGGGCGGACCAGTGCCTTCCTCTGACGGCAAATACCTGGCATTCAATGGAGTCACTGTAGACGGCAACGTCTGGCTCTTTGAGACTGGAGGAGTAGCCCGCAAGTAGGGGTTCCCGCCCCGCGCCTTTCTTCCGCGAGTTATGCCTCACTAGTCATCGCACAACTCCTTTGGAATGAATGCATCAGAAATACCGGCCATAGGGGGTTGACCGCTTCGCGCAAGTTTTAAACTACTAATATCGCTTACGGAATACCCCCTTCGTTCTATTGCCCGCCATGACCCGCCGTCCTCTAAAATGGGACCAAGGACGGAAACAAGGACGGAAACAAGGACGGAAACAAGGACGGAAACAAGGACGGAAACAAGGACGGAAACAAGGACGGAAACAAGGACGGAAACAAGGAGACCTCCCTCCGTGCGCCGCGAATTGATCGTCTTCGCGCTCTTCATCTCCCTGGCCGGGGCAACTACTTTTGCCCAGTCTCCCGATTCGGCCGGCACTTCCCAGCAGCCGGCTCCCCAGCCCAATCCTCCCGCATGCACAGGAGCGGATTGCCCGCAAACGGCCGCTAAACCTGTGACCATTCCGGTCGCTTCTGCCAAGCCACCTGCCAAGACCCACAAGGTTTACACCAACGAAGATTTCGACGCCCGTCCGCATGAAGTTGTCGTCGAAGGCGGCCGCGATCTGCTCCAAACTCTCAACACGTGCGACCGCGCTTGCTTTGATCAAGTCGCTCAGCGTGTCAGCGCTTCGGGCGCTTCCGGCGCCTACAGTTCCAAGTGGAAACTGGCCCTCCTCGACGCTGTCGACGTCGTGAAAGCCGATGCCGCGTGGCAGGGAATTCTGGGCGAAATTCTCGGTGTGCAAGCCGGCGCTTGCGAGCTGCAAGTCCAAAAAATGCAGGACCTCCAGCAGCTTTCCGATCCGCGCGCGGTTACGCCGGCCGAACTTGCAGTTGAACGCCAGTACGAACCCAAGTTTCGCGAAGTCCAGACCCGTTTGAACGCGCTTCTGAATCGTGCCAATGCGCGCATCGCGAAATCTTCGCAGAACGGTATCCAGTCGGCGTATATGCAGCTCCAAGTTGACAAGCTCGTTCACGCCACTTGCCGCATTAACGTGCCCGGGCGGCCCGAAGACAGCGATGATCCCGAAGATCCTTGATTGGCGTCGCGGCGAACTTCTCGCGCGCTCGGAATTTGAGAACGTGCGCGCCGCACTCGCCGTGGCTTTTCTGAATCTGCTTTTGTTCAGTGCTGTTGCGGGTCGCGCGAGTTCGCTCCCGCAATCCCAGGATCCTGATTCCAAGCCTGCGTCTTCTGCGGCACCCAAGCAGTCCACTGAGGCCTCGCCACTGAAGAAAGCAGTTCGCGAGAAAAAAGTCATTACGGACGAGGATTTGGCCAAACCGGAAAAGCCCTTGAATCTTAACGAAGGCGACGACGAGGAAAACAATTCCATTTGCGATCTCTCCTGCGAAGCCGAGCTGAAATCCCAAATGGGCATCGGCCGCGAGCGCGAACTGGAATTTCGCAATCAGCTCACGCTCGCGCGCAACGAAATCGGCAACGACCGCTCCTGGAACTCCGATCTCGATGGCGCGTTCCGTGCCGCAAGTTCGTACTGCGATGTGCAGCGCCAGAAAGCCGAAATGCTTTCCAAGGGTAATGTCAACGACTACACCCGCTATATGGCCAACTCCCGCTTTGCCAAACAAGAGAGCGATCTATCGGTGCAGTATCGCAACTACGCCGGTCTTGCCAAGCAGCACATCGAAGCGGTGCAACGCTTCGCTCCGTTCCGCGCCACCATCATGCAATACCAGTGGAACGATTTAACAAACCGCGCCTGCCCGGACTTCCGATTCCCATGAGCCCCCGATTCGAACCGCCGCGCGTCTCACAAATGCTTCTTCGCATCGCGTGCGTCACTTTTTTCTGCGTACTCTCGCACCAGAACCTTCTCGCGCGGACTCCACAATCGCCCGATGGTCCGCAGCCGCAGCAACAACCGCCCGCTCCTGATCCAGCCAAGAAAGATTCCCCGGTTTCCGCGCCGGATTCTGCGGCCGCGCAAAAACCCGCCGCCAGGCCGCATCGCGTCTTCACGAACGACGACATCTCGACGGGGCCCAGTGTTCCGGTTCCGCCCGGAGCTCGCCGTCGGCTCAGGCAGTTGAATCGTTGCGACCGCACGTGCTTCGTCGCCGTAGAAAAGCAGGCCATCAATTTCGGTTACTCAACAACCTACCCGCGCTCCACGCGCCAGGAACTGGAGGACCGTGTCGCCACCGCTATCGAAGAATTCAACAACAACCCCAAGTGGCAGCAATTGATGCTCGACATGATTTCCGCGCATATAAACGCCTGCACCAGTTCGCAGCAGTACGCGCAGCGCCCGGAAAATTCTCCTTCACACACCCCGACGCGGGAAGAAATCCTCGCCGAAGAAGAAGCCATGAAGAATTACCGCCCTCCGCCGCCGGGCAGCTATCAGGCGACCTCTAACGCGGTCATGAGTTATCGCTGGAATTCCATGCCGGATCCGGTGAAGGCCTCCTGGATGATTTATCAATATCTGGAAGAGTCCAAACGAGACTGTTCCACGATCGCAGGGCCGGTTTACAACAGTGCGGACGATCCGGACGATCCATAAATTCTTTGCGCTGCGTGCTTTCCTCGCGGGGACCACGCACCAGCGGTTTTCCGCGCGGCGCGCAAAACGCCGGCCGCGTTCTCTTCGCCCGCTGAGCCCGTCCTGCGTTTCTTTGGAAAGTTCAATACAAGTACCTAGAAAGTTACGCCGCCCTGTGCTATGCTCCGCGTGCTCGTGGCGATGTGAAGGCCTTCGACCAGGTCCCCATTCTCCGGAGTTCCCGCCGGGGGGAGTTCTCGGCCCTGCGGATTTTTGTCTTCTGGCCGAAGGTTCTCGTCAGTGCTCGCTCCAAATCTGCAACGTGGGCGGACCTATGCGACTCTCTAAATCAAGCCTGGCATCTCAGGCACTACTTCTTGCAATTTTTCTGACTCTCTCTTCCTGGTGCGCTTCGGCGCAGACTGTGAGCATTCCCGCGCGCATCACCCAAGCCGTTGATGAAAAGAATCTGGTGACATTGAAGGGAAACGTGCATCCCCTGGCCCGTCCAGAATTCGATCAGGGGCCAGTTGCCGATGCTCAGCCAATGAAACGAATTCTTCTCTTGTTGCAGCGCAGCCCTGATCAAGAAGCATCGCTCGAGCAACTTTTGGAAGAGCAGCAATCCAAGTCTTCTCCCAATTACCATGCGTGGGTGACGCCCGAACACTTTGGGATGCAGTTCGGGATCGCCGATGCTGACCTTGCAACAGTGACTTCGTGGCTCACGTCTCAGGGATTTTCAGACATCAAAGTAGGCCCAGGCCGCACGGTCATGGAGTTTTCCGGAAATGCGGGACAGGTGCGCAACGCGTTCCACACGGAAATTCATCGCTACATGGTGGGAGGCAAGAACTACAGCGCTAACGCGACCGATCCCCAGATTCCCGCTGGGCTAGCACCGGTGGTTGCCGGCATCGTTTCGCTACACAGTTTCCCGAAAACCTCGCACGCAAGATTCCTTGGGCAATTTCGGCGGACTATCGGCAAGCCTGGCCTGGAGCCGCTGTTCACATTTCCTAATCCATTCAATGGGAAGACGTTCTACGCGATGGGTCCCGGAGATTTCGCGACAATTTACAACTCGAAGCCATTAACCGCTGCAGGAAACGACGGTACCGGGCAAACTATCGCGATTGTCGGCGAGACGAACATCAATGTAGCCGACGTGCAGGCGTTCCGTAAGATGTTCAGCCTGTCGGCCAACTATGACGCCACGAACGTGCTCTTGAATGGCGAAGATCCTGGCATCACGTCCAAAGGCGAGGAAGGAGAGGCGGATCTGGACAACGAATGGTCCGGAGCGGTGGCGCCGGGGGCCACCATCAAATTCGTTGTGTCGGCTTCGACGCCGGCCTCGGCAGGAATCGATCTTTCCGCCCTTTACATCATCGAGAACAATTTAGCTGGGGTTATGAGCGAGAGTTACGGACAGTGCGAAAGCGGGTTGGGCGCCGCTGGAAACGCCTTTTACAACAGTATATGGGAGCAAGCGGCCGCCCAAGGGATCACGGTCATTCTTTCGTCTGGAGACGGCGGGTCGGCCGGATGCGACGATTTCAACACGGAACAGGTGGCTAAGTTTGGATTGGCGGTGAGCGGCTTGGCGTCCACTCCCTTCAATGTGTCAGTGGGAGGCACGGATTTCGATGAAGTGAACAATTGGGCGA
>Ga0187780_10001453_pt1 | contig 17884 bp, 14 predicted proteins | sample 1015_Q2_SP10_20__FD_132429 | JGI IMG/M metagenome (GOLD analysis project Ga0187780, IMG submission 132429) | Tropical peat soil microbial communities from peatlands in Department of Meta, Colombia - 1015_Q2_SP10_20_MG | ecosystem: Environmental > Terrestrial > Soil > Wetlands > Peat | place...
CGCCGTCAAGGCCTTCGCCCGTCACCGCCAGCGGCTTCGCGCCCTTGAACGTGTACAGCGGATAACCGTTGTAGGTAATCTGCTTGGCGCCGTTCGGCATGGTGACCGTGCCCAGCTTGCCCGGCAGGGTGTCGGCCGCCGAGGCCATGGGCCGACCCGTCACCGCAGGCCAGATCGCCGCGCAGGACCCGGTGCAAGTCGGCGCGCCACCCTTTTTGTCGTTCCCGTACACGTAGACCACCTGGCCGTTCGCCTCGGCGAGCACGAAGCCAAGGGCAGACTTCTGAACGATCAGGACCGTAGTTCCGGGCGTAATGCCCAAAGCGCTGGTGGGCTGGCCGCCGGCCGTCGGGGTCGAACCCGAGCCGCCTGTCGATGACGACGACGATCCCCCGCACGCGGTTAGCAGCAGGACGAGCGATCCGAGCCCGGCAGCTACTGCCCACCCGCATTTGCGCATGACGTCTCTCCATTCAAGGTTTCCATAGCGTTCCGTGGGGATTGACCCGTCCCCGATACGCCGGAAAGCTACCAGACTGTCGACCCGGCCGGCGGCTACTTAGCCGCTACTTAGTCAGCCGATCACAGAGCCAGGCCAGGGACATCGGGTAGCGATAATCGATGCTCATGTGCCCGGCGTCGAAGAGATCGAAATGGACCACCTCATCGGTCACGCCGATATCCCTGAGCGCGGCACGGAAAGCCTCGGCGCCGAGGTCAAGGTAGTATTCATCCCTCGTTCCGGCGTCGATCCAGATGGCCTGCAGCCCGCGCAGGGCCTCCGCATGAGCAGGCACCATCCGCACCGGATCCCAGTCCAGCCACCGCTGCCACACCGTCGGCCGGAGCACCCCGGTCACCGGATCGAACGGCAGGTCCACCGTGCCGTCCTGGTGCGCGGAGAAGCACGCCGCCACGCCGAGCAGGCCGAGCAGGCACCCGTCCTCCTCCTTGGTGAAGGCCACCCGGGAGGAGAAGTCTTCCCACCAGCGCCAGATGTCGCCGTCGTAGCGGCGCAGGTGCCTGGTGGCGGTCGCGAACTGGGGTAGGTAGCAGTACTCGTAGAGCGTGTCGCCCGCGTGCGTGGCCAGCGCCCCGAACAGGTCGGGCCTGAGCATCGGCGTGATCATCGCGCCGAATCCGCCGCTTGACTTGCCCATGATGGCCCGGTGCGCGGCGTCCGCTGCCGTCCGGTAGCGGACGTCTACCCAGGGCACGACCTCATCGCACAGGTAGGAGTGGTAACGCCCGGTGCCCGGCGAGTCCACGAACTGGCTGCCGCCGTAGCCGGTCCACGCGTCGACGTAGACCACGATGGCCGGGGGCGCCTTGCCGCTGGCGAACAGGCCGTCGGCGGCCTCGGGGAACGGCGTCCGGTAGGGCGACCTGTTCCGCCACATGGCCACGTTCCCGGTATAGCCCTGGATCACGTACACCGCCGGGAACCTGCGACCCGGCTCGTCGTCGTATCCGGGGGGCACGTACACGTACAGCGGGCGCTCGTGCGGATCGCCAAGCGGGTTGCCGCGCAGCAGCTCGGAGCTGATGACATGCTCGTCAATACGGCCGACGAGATCGGCAGACCAGGGCAGCACGGCTCCTCCTAGTGACTCCTCTGGCGGCTGCCCAGGGCCTGGAACGACCGCAATGCGTCCAGCTCAGCCGGACTGGGTCCGGCGATGATGCCCGGCTCGCCGGCCACGGCGAGATCCCAGCCGGTCCGCTCCTTCGCGGCCGCGGCGGAGACGCCTGGGTACACCCCGGTCAGGGCGAACTCAAGCGTGACCGGATCGGGCTCGAGGATGCCCAGGTCGGTGATGATCTTCTTCGGCCCGGCGCCGGTGAGCCCGAGTCGCTCGCGGTCACCGGGGCCAGACCCATAGCCGACTGAGGTGACGAAATCCACCCGCTCGACGAACGACCGGCTGCTCTGCCTGACGACGACGATCACCTCACGGCACGAGGCGGCGATCTCCGGTGCGCCGCCGGCGCCAGGCAAGCGCACCCTCGGGCCACGGTAATCGCCGCCGATAACGGTGGTATTGATGTTGCCGAACTTGTCGATCTGGGCGGCACCGAGGAAACCGACGTCGATGCGCCCGGGCTGGAGCCAGTAGTTGAAGATCTCGGGCACGCTGACCACAGCGTCCGCCGTCTCGGCCAGGATGCCGTCGCCGATGGACAGCGGCAGCTGGGTCGGCTTGGCGCCGATCGTGCCCGACTCATAGATCAGTACCAGCCCCGGCGCGTGCGTGGCCCGGGCCAGGTTCGCCGCCACGCTGGGCAGTCCGATCCCGACGAAGCAGGTCATGCCGTCCCGCAGCGCACGGGCGGCGGCCACGGTCATCATCTCGTCAGCGGTGTACGCCAGCTCGCCCGGCCCTGCGCGGTTCATGGCTGCCTGGCTGGTCATCGCCGCCCCGGGTTAACTCCCGGGGGGGCGACCCCGCCAGACCCCCCCGCGTCTGGGGGGACCCATCCCCCCAGACCCCCCTTGCCCTCCTGGCCGCCCGTGGCGTAAACGTGCTCATCCAGCCAGCGGCTGAACGCGGCGCGGTCGCGGCTGACGGCGTCCCAGGCTACGTAGTACTCGTTGTCACGGACCGAGTAATCGAGCGCGTAGGACGGGTGCGCCCCGCCCGGCACGTGCGCCACGTAACTCACCGCCCAGCTGGGCAGGACGACCGCTCCGGGACGGGGGTCAAGATGGTCCACGATCTCCTCGACGGTGATGACGGACCGCTCCGACGAGAGCACCGCCTCCTTCTGCACGCCGGCGATCCCCCAGAATTGCACGTTCCCGGACCGGTCGGCGCGCTGAGCGTGGATGACGGCCACGTCCGGCCGGATCGCGGCGACCGCGGTCAGCGTCTCGCCAGTGAACGGGCAGGTGATCGGCCTGATCGTCGGCGCGTCATGGCCCGCGCCGAGCGTTTCCAGGCGGTACAGGTCGGTGCCGTTGTAGCCGCGCAGCACGGCGAACGGCAGGCCCGACGCGCCGGCCACGTAGCGGTTGGCCATTCCGGCGTGGCTGTGCTCCTCGATCTCGAGCGCAGATGGCCAGGCATGCTCGACCGCGTCCCGGAACCTGTGCAGCGATCCCACGCCGGGATTGCCGCCCCAGGAAAAGATCAGCTTGCGCGCGCAGCCAGCGCCGATGAGCTGGTCGTAGATCAGGTCTGGCGTCATCCGGATCAGGGTCAGATCCCGGCGCCGCTGCCTGATCACCTCGTGTCCGGCGGCGAACGGGATCAGGTGCGTGAACCCCTCCATGGCCAAGGCGTCCCCGTCATGAATCGACCGCTTCACGGCATCGGCGAGTGAGACGATCTCCGCCACGTCGCTCCCGTTCTGTGCGCTTACGAAAACCATACCGCCTGAGCGATCGCCATGAGTACAGACGTTCGCATGTCGTACAGATGGGTATGGCCTGCGTCAAATCCGCAGCGTTTCGTGCGCCTCCAGGGCAGCGGTGATGAAGGCATCCGTGGCGCCCAGATACCCGGCCGGTTCGAGCGCCGACTCGATCTGTTCCGCGGTGATGCCGACCGAGGCCAGCTGACCCTCCAGCTTGGGCACGGCCAGCAGCACGTCGCGCAGCGGCAGGCCGGCGCTCGCCGCTCGCTGGCCCGCCTCGGCCACCAGGTCGCGGGCCTGGACGCCGCCGAGCACTCCAGCCAGCAGCGACGTCACATGCTCGGCCAGCGGCAGGTCCTTGGTCGCGGCCAGGTTGGCCGCCATCCGCGAGGCATCCACGGCGAGCCCGGACAACAGCTCAGCCGCCCAGCTCGCGGCCGACCCGGCGAGCCGCAGCAGCGCGGTCAGCGGCTCCCATTCGGCGTGCCACGCGCCGGCCGCACGCTGATGCTCCTGCTCGGCGCAGGCAACGAGGGTGGCAAGCAGCCCGGGCGCCTGCCTGGTACAGCCGAGGATGGCGGTCGCCGCGACCGGGTTGTACTTGTGCGGCATCGCCGAGGAGCCTCCGCGGCGCGGACTCGACGGGGACCCGGCCGGGTCCTGCGCACCCGGGCCGCCGTTGGCAGCCGGCGTTGCTCCGCCCTCGCTGACCTCGCCGACCTCGGACTGGGCCAGCAGCGTCACGTCCCTGGCCAGCTTGCCGAGCACCGCCGTGACCCTCGCCAGCGCGGTGGCCAGGTCAATGATCCGCAGCCGGTCGGTGTGCCAGGGCAGCACGGGCCGGACCAGGCCCAGCTCCTCGGCGAGCAGCGTCACGACCTGAGGGCCGTCGTCGCCGAGCGAGGCGAGCGTGCCCGCCGCGCCGCCGAACTGCACGGCCAGGCGCCGCGCGCCGACCGCGGCCAGCCCTTCGCGGGCCTCGTCCACGCTGGTCAGCCAGCCTGCCGCGACCAGGCCGAAGGTGACGGGAACGGCCTGCTGGAGCAGCGTCCGGCCGATCATGATCGTGGACCGGTGCGCGCGGGCGAGGTCAGCCGCGGAGTCAGCGGCCCGGGCCAGGTCGGCGAGCACGACGTCGATCGCCCGCCTGGCGAGCAGCATCGCCGCGGTGTCCAGGATGTCCTGGCTGGTAGCGCCGCGATGCACGGCGCCGACGGCGGTCTGGGGCACTCGGCGCGCCAGGGCGCGGGCCAGCGCGGGAACCGGGTTCCCGGTCAGCGCGGCGAGTTCGCCGAGTTCGCCGATCGAGAAGTTCGCGGCCCGGGCCGTCACCGTGACCGCCGCACCTGAGCCCGCGGGCGCCAGCCCGGCCCGTTCCAGCGCCCGGGCCAGCCCGGCCTCGGCGTCCAGCATGGCCTGCAGCCACGCCACGTCGCCGGTCTCAGCGTTTCCCCTGGCGAAGACTCCCCCGAACAGTCCCCTCGCGCCCGGGTCCTCATGGTCGGCCATAACCGAGATCAATCCTTCCCGTATCCGGCTCACCACGATAGACCCACCATCCGTCCGGCTCCCGGTCCTTCTCGACTCCCCCTTTACTGTCCTTCTCGACTCCCCCCTTTCGCCGCGTGTACCGCCACCACCGCGTGAGCCGTTCGGTTTGATGATTTATGGTTCGATCATGACCGAGCATGCAGCGGCGGAATCCCGCCTCCCCCAGCGGCGACACCTTGTCACCGAGATCCCCGGACCTGTCTCACGTGAGCTGCTGGCCAGGCGCGAGCGCGCAGTGGCCCGCGGGGTCAGCACCGTGCTGCCGGTGTTCGTCACGGACGCCGGCGGCGGCGTGATCGTGGACGCCGACGGCAACTCCCTGATCGACTTCGGCGCCGGCATCGCGGTGGTCTCGGTGGGCAACGCGGCTCCCCGGGTCTCCGCGCGGGTGGCCGAGCAGGCGGCCAGGTTCACGCACACCTGCTTCATGGTGACCCCGTACGAGGGCTACGTCGAGGTCTGCGAGGAGCTGTCCCGGCGGACGCCGGGGGCATACGAGAAGCGTTCCGCGCTGTTCAACTCCGGCGCGGAGGCGGTCGAGAACGCGGTAAAGATCGCCAGGCACGCTACCCGGCGGCAGGCCATCGTCGCGTTCGACCACGGCTATCACGGGCGCACCAACCTCACCATGGCGCTCACCGCCAAGAACATGCCGTACAAGGACAAGTTCGGGCCGTTTGCGGGCGAGATCTACCGGATGCCGATGGCCTATCCGCTGCGCTGGCCCGGCGGCCCGGACGCGTGTAAGGCGGACGCGCTCGGCGTGGTCAAGAGCCTGACCCACACTCAGGTCGGCGAGGACAACGTGGCCGCGGTGATCATCGAGCCGATCCAGGGCGAGGGCGGCTTCGTGGTGCCGCCGGACGGGTTCTTGCCCGGGCTGGCCGAGTTCTGCCGCGAGCACGGGATCGTGTTCATCGCGGACGAGATCCAGACCGGGTTCTGCCGGACCGGTGACTGGTTCGCCTGCGAGCACGAGGGCGTGGTACCCGACCTGATCACCACCGCGAAGGGCATCGCCGGCGGACTGCCGCTGGCCGGGGTGACCGGGCGCGCCGAGGTCATGGATTCGGTGCACGTGGGCGGCCTCGGCGGGACCTACGGCGGTAACCCGGTGGCCTGTGCGGCGGCGCTCGGCGCAATCGAGACCATGGCGGCAGAAGGCCTCGCCGCGCGAGCGCGCCGGATCGGCGACGTGATGCTGCCGCGGCTGTACAAGCTAGCGGAAACCTACCCGGTGATCGCCGATGTCCGTGGCCGGGGCGCGATGCTGGCGATCGAGCTGACCAGGCCAGGCACGCTGGACCCCGACCCGGCCACCACCTCGGCCGTCGCCAAGGCCTGCCACCAGGCCGGGCTCGTCGCGCTGACCTGCGGGACGTTCGGCAATGTGCTGCGCTTCTTGCCGCCGCTGGTGATCGGAGAAGACCTTCTTGACGAGGGGCTGTCCATCCTGGAGGACGCCTTCGCCGCGGCTTGCGGGTAATGCCGCAGGACCAGCGATTCAGCCGGCTGGTCATGGCGGCCGAGCCGCGGCCGTTCTGGCTGGACCGGCCCGACGCGCCCCCGGCCAGGGAACCGCTGCGGGGCGAGGCGGCCGCCGACTTGGTGGTGATAGGCGGCGGGTTCACCGGTTTGTGGACCGCCCTGCTCGCCAGGGAGTCTGACCCCGAACGGTCCGTGGTGCTGGCCGAGGGCAACCGCATCGGCTGGGCGGCCAGCGGCCGCAACGGGGGCTTCTGCGAGGCGAGCCTGACTCACGGCGCCGCGAACGGACGGGACAGGTTCCCCGCTGAGTTCGATACGCTGCAGCGGCTGGGAGCGGAGAACCTGGACGCGATCGAGGCCGCGCTGGGCCGACACGGCATCGCCTGCGACTTCGAACGGACTGGTTCTGTCAGCGTCGCCACCGAGGAATACCAGGTCGCCGGGCTCCGCGAGGCCGCCGAGAGCGGCGGTACCGCCTTCCTTGACGCCGACGCGATGCGGGCCGAGGTGAACTCCCCTACGTACCTGGCCGGCGTGTGGGACAAGGGAGGCACGGCGCTGGTCCACCCGGCCAGGCTGGCGTGGGGCCTGGCCGCCGCCTGCGAGCGGCTCGGCGTCCGCATCGTCGAGCGGACACCCGCCACCGGGCTGGCCGGCGACGCGGACGGCGTGACCGTCCGCACCAGGAACGGCGTGCTGCGGGCCGACCGGGTGGCCCTCGGCACCAGCGCGTTCCCGTCGCTGCTGCGCCGAGTGCGGCCTTATACGGTGCCGGTCTATGACTACGTGCTGGTCACCGAGCCGCTCAGCCCGGCGCAGCTGGCCGAGGTCGGCTGGCGGAACCGGCAGGGCATCGGCGATTCGGGCAACCAGTTTCACTACTACCGGCTCACCCCGGACAACAGGATCCTGTGGGGCGGTTACGACGCCATCTACCATTTCGGCCGCGGCATCCGTCTCGCCTACGACCAGCGGCCCGCCACCTTCGCCGTGCTCGCAGACCACTTCTTCGCCACGTTCCCGCAGCTGGAAGGGATCGGGTTCAGCCACCGCTGGGGCGGCGTGATCGACACCTGCAGCCGGTTCTGCGCATTCTTCGGCACCGCCCACAGCGGCCGGGTCGGGTACGCGCTGGGCTACACCGGGCTCGGCGTGGGCGCCAGCAGGTTCGGCGCCCGGGTCATGCTCGACCTGCTCGGCGGGGAGCGGACGGAGCTGACCGGACTGAAGATGGTCCGCAGCAAGCCGATCCCCTTCCCGCCCGAGCCCCTCGCCTACCTGGGCGTCCAGGCCACCCGCTGGTCACTGGCCCGGGCCGACCGCCGGTCCGGCCGCCGGAACCTCTGGCTCCGTGCGCTGGACGCAGCCGGCCTGGGCTTCGACTCCTGAAAGCGGTGACCGCCCAGTCAATCCCCGGCGGTCTCATCCCGCGATGATCCTTCATCTCCACGAGGCTGGCGCTGCCGCCGACCGGCTCGCAGCGCCGCGAGGAGCGGTATGGCAGCGATCTTCTCCTCGGTCAGGTCGGCCCAGCAGATACCCGCCGTCGGCCGGGGCCCGTGCCGGGGGCGGCAGTCGATGACCCGCTCGGGGGTGATGATGAAGTCCACCGGCACGTCGTGGCCGGTGAGCGGGATCGCCCCGGCGGCGCAGACCTGGAGTTCGTGCACGGTAGTGACGCAGAGGGCGTGCGGCCCGATCAGGCCGGCCGCGGTGGCCAGGGCGAATTCCAGGTCGGCGAACCCGCCGCCCTTGCCCAGCCGCGCCCCGTCCTCCCCGGCCGCGACACAGCCCATCACCACCAGGTCGACCGGGGACAGCTCGGCCAGCGTGACACGGCGGGCGGAGCGGGCCGCGCCGCTGATCGAGGCCGCCTTACGCGGCGGTTCGCTGAGATGATCCGGATCTAGCGCGAAGAACGGCTCGGGCGCGGCCAGGCGCGGCACGGCCATGTACACGGTCTTGCCGTCCTCCAGCGCGCGCTGGCGCACCGGCAGCTGCGCCGAATCCGGGTTGGCCTTCACGGTGCCGGCCGCCTGCCAGGCCGGCAAGGCGCGAAGCCGCTCGGCGGCCGCCTCAGCGCCGCTGAAGTTCGGGATGCGTCCTTCCGCGCCGGGAAACCGGGCCACCTTCGCCGCGCGCATCGCGGACCATACTTCCTCGCGCAGGGCCGCCTTGGCGGCCAGTACATCGGCGGGGCCGCCGGCATCACGATCATGACGCGGCGCGGAACGGGCCATGTCCTCATCCTCCCGCAGTCACGTGCCAGCATCAGCAGGTCACAGCGTCGTAGTCGGATAACGCTCACAGGGCCTGCCGCAAGATGGCTTTCAGGTCGTCGTAGCTCAACGCGACGGGGTTGCCCCGCATGCTGCTTGACTTCATGGCCTTGGCGGCGACGTCATCGGCGTCCTGGGGCCCGAGGCCGTACGCGGCCAGGCCGGGCACGCCGAGCAAGGAGAGGGTCTCGCGGATCCAGGCGAGGCCGTCCTCGATGGAGGCGGCGGGATTCCCGGTCAGCAGCCGGGCCGCCTCGGCGTACCGGTCCAAGGGGCCCGCGGGGTCCAAAGGGCCCAAGGGGGTGCCGGGGGCCATCGGGGCGGCGCCGGGGTCGCCGCGCGACGCGGACCGCAGCGCCCGTACGTTCGCGTCGATGACCGGTGCCAGCAGCGCAGCGCAGGCCATCCCGTGCGGCGCGTCCGCGGTTCCGCCGATGACGCCGGCCAGCCCGTGCACGGCACCCAGCTTGGCGTTGGCCAGCGCCATCCCGCCCAGCAGGCTGCAGATGGCCATATCCGTCCGGGCCCCCAGGTCGCCGCCGTCGGCGTAGGCGGCGCGCAGGCCGGTGCCCGCGCGGCGCAGCCCTTCGCGGGCCAGCCCGTCGGTCAGCGGGCTGGCCCGAACCGAGACGAACGGCTCCAGGCACTGGGTGAGCGCGTCCAGTCCGCTGGCGGCGGTGACCGGCGGCGGGCACGACACCGTCAGCGCCGGATCGACCAGCGCGACGCGAGGGATCATCAGCGGGCTGCGCAGGCTCGCCTTGAGCCGGTGTTCGGGCACCGCGAGCACCGCGTTGGCGGTCACCTCCGCGCCGGTGCCAGCGGTGGTCGGTACCGCGACGCAGGGCACGGCGGGCGCGGTGACCGGCCGGCCTGACCCGACCACCTCCAGGTAGTCCAGCGGGTCGCCGCCGTTTCCCAGCAGCATGGCCACGGCCTTGCCGACATCGATCACGCTGCCGCCGCCGATCGCGGCGACCACGTCGGCGCCCTGCTCGCCCGCGGCGGCGACTCCGGCCCTGGCCACCTCGACCGTCGGCTCACCGGCCACCGGGAACACCGCGACGGGCAACCCCAGGCCAGCCAGCAGTTCGGCGTGACGCGCCGGGTTCGCGCCGGTGCACACCAGCGCCCGGGACCCGAGGCCGGCCAGTACGGCCGGCAGCTCGGCGGCCCGGCCGGCACCGACCATGACGCGGCCGGCCGTGGCGAAATCGAACTTCGTCACCGCAACGGCGAATCGCTCGCCCAGCCCTGGCTGCTGACCGGGAACACCACCGAGTACCGGACCGATTCCCGCGGCTCGGCCATCATCTCGGCGACCGCATCACGCCAGGCCGCGTAGTGCGGCGTCAGCTTGTGCGCGCCCGGCGCCTGCTCGTCACGGTAGACCTCGACCAGCACCACGTGCGCCGGGTCCGCCTCATCCTGCACCACGTCGAACCGCAACACGCCCGGCTCGGCCAACGACGCCCGCGCGTTGACCACGGTCGCGGCGAGGAAATCCCCGATCCGCTCCGGCCGGATCCGCGCATGAACATGAACGACCAGCATGTGCCTATCCTGCTACAGGGTGCCCCTCCTGCTACGTCAGGATGCCCCGTCGGCAGGCGGAGACGTCTTGTCCAGGACGTTCCCGCAGCTCCGGCTCAACCGCGTGCGGCCATTCCCGCCACCGTCGTCCCGGCGGGGTCTCGGTAGCCTGACTGAATGGATTATCGGATGCTGGGAGGCAGTGGCTGCGCGGTGTCGAGCCTGTGCCTCGGAACGATGACGTTCGGCGCCGAGACCGACGAGCCCGGGGCGCATCAGCAGCTCGACCGCTTCACCGAGGCGGGCGGCACGCTGGTAGACACCGCCGACGTATACAGCGACGGGAAGTCCGAACAGATCATCGGCCGCTGGTTCGCCAGCCGCCCGGCCGATGTCACCGAGCCCGTGGTACTGGCCACCAAGGGCCGCTTCCCGTTCGCGCGCGATGACTCCCCGAACGGCGCCGGGCTGTCCGCACGCCACCTGACCCGCGCGCTTGATGCCTCACTGCGCCGGCTGGGGCGGGAGGCGGTTGACCTGTACCAGGTTCATGCGTACGACGCGCTGACGCCGCTCGAGGAGACCCTGCGAACGCTTGATCAGTTCGTGCGGGCCGGCAAGATCCGCTACTACGGGCTGTCCAACTTCACCGGCTGGCAGCTGACCAAGGCCGTGCACCTCGCCCGCGCCCTGAACGCCTCCGGGCCGGTGACGCTCCAGCCGCAGTACAGCCTGCTGGCCCGGGAGATCGAATGGGAGATCGTGCCCGCCGCGATCGACGCAGGCCTGGGCCTGCTGCCGTGGAGCCCGCTCGGCGGCGGCTGGCTGTCCGGCAAGTACCGGCGCGACGAACGCCCGGCGGGCGCGACGCGCCTCGGCGAGGACCCCGATCGCGGCATGGAAGCCTACGACCGGCGCGGCACCGACCGCACGTGGCACGTCATCGACGCCGTGCAGAAGGTCGCCGAGGAACGCGGCGTGTCGATGGCCGAGGTCGCGCTCGCGTGGGTGACCGACCGGCCCGCCGTCAGCGCCACCATCCTGGGCGCCCGTACGATGAGCCAGCTCGAGACCAACCTTCGCGCGGCCCGGCTGCACTTGTCCGCGGCCGAGACCGCCGCGCTCGATGCCGCCAGCGATCCGCATCCGACCGACTATCCCTACGGCGAGCTGGGCGTGGAGCAGCGGGCCCGCCACCTGCCGGCCAGCCGCTGAGGCTCATCCGGCCCTGCCGCACTGACCTGGGTCAGCGGATGCCGGTGGTGGAGCCGGACCGGGAGCGCGGGTCGCGAGGGCGCCAGGCGCCGCGGGCCACGGCGGCCAGGAAGCTGTCGACGGCCTGGTTGAACGCGCCGGGCTCCTCCAGGTTGGCCGTGTGGCCGGTGCGCGGCAGCATGACCAGGCCGGAGGCGGGAATGGTGCGCTTGAGCATCAGCGCGGTCTGGTGGCATCCCTCGTCCTCGTCGCCGACCAGCAGCAGGACGGGGGTGCGCACCGTGGCGAGTTCGGCCTGAAGCGCGTACAGGGACGGCCGGGCGGCCTGCACGCCGCGCATGGTCAGGGCGGCGCCCAGCGAGGAATGCCCGGCCAGCGCGGCGGCGAACTCGGCCCAGCCGCGCGGGTTCTTGTCCTGGAACTGAACCCGGGCCGGGCCGACCGCGTAGCGCCCGGCGACCTGGGCGGCGCCCTCGGTCTCGAATGCGGCCGCGATGGCCTCGGACTCGGCCCGGAAGGCGGGGGCGCGCTCGGGCTCGGCCCCGTAGCCCGCGCCGGCGACCACCGCGGAGCGGACCCGGTCCGGGTAGTACAGGGCCAGGTGCAGCGCGGTGAAGCCGCCCATGGACAGGCCGACCAGGTGAGCCCGGGCGATGCCCAGGCCGTCGAGCACCGCGATCGCGTCCGCGACCGCCCGGGCTTGTGAGTACGCGCCGGGATCTGCCGGTACCTGCGAGGGCGGGTAACCGCGGGCCGCGTAGGTGACGCAGCGGTAGGCAGCGGAGAAGAACCTCACCTGAGGCTCCCAGCTGCGATGATCGCCGGCGAACTCGTGGATGAACAGCAGCGGCTCACCCTCGCCGGTTTCCTCGGCGTGCAGCGTGACGCCGTCGTCGGTCACGATCCGCGGCATTTTTGCGGCCCCCTTGCTCGCTGTCGGGCGGCTCGATGCGCCATCGGGCCGGTCGGATGGGGCTCAGTGTTCCATCGGGGCGGTCTGCACCTGTCCGAGGGGTTCCGCGGGTATCGGCGCTGCTCCCATTATGTGGTGATATGTTCGCGCTGACGCGCCCTCGGCGTCGCCGTCGGCCAGGGCCCTGAGGATCTCCTCGTGCTGTCGGACGGACTCGGCCTGCGTGCGCGACACCCGCGGCCCGCCGTGCAGTGACGCCCAGAGCAGCCGCATCAGCGACAGCAGCAGCGGGCTACGCGCGCAGGAGTACACGGTGAAGTGAAACTCCCGGTTCAGCTCCGCGTAGTGCGGGTCGCCGTCGGCGAGCGCGCGCATCTGGTCGTTCAGGTCGCGCAGCCGGGCCAGGCCTGCCGCGTCGATCTTGCGCGCCGCCAGGGAAGCGCCGAGCGACTCAAGCGCGGCGCGGATCTGGAAGTTCTCCTCCAGCGGGCCCGCATCGGGCATCACCACGGTGAAACCCCGGTGGGTGTCGCAGACCAGCAGGCCTTCCGATTCCAGCCGCCGCATCGCCTCGCGGACCGGGGTCTGGCTGACTCCGAACCGCTGGGCCAGGTCACGCTGGCGCAGCTGTTCGCCCGCGGCCAGCTCACCGGTGATGACCAGCTCGCGGATGAGGGCGGCCACCAGGTCTGTCTTGCTGATATAGCCGGGCACTTCGGGAGTCACGCGGCGCCTCCGCCCGGTCCGTCGCCTCGGCGGGCTTGCTCGGCGAGGGCGCGGACCCGGTCCGGGGTGAGCGGCAGCTCGCCGACGCCGCCGGCCAGGCCGAGCGCGTCCCGCACCGCGTTCGCCACCGTGGCGCCCACCGCGCTGATGCCTCCCTCGCCCGCACCCATCACGCCGAGCGGGTTCCCGGGCGACGGGGCGTCCTGCGACACGATGACATCGATCGGCGGTATCTCGGCCGCGGTCGGCATCCGGTACTCGATGAAGCTGATCGCCTGCGGCTGGCCTGCGTCGTCGTAGCTGAACTCCTCGAACAGCGCGCCGCCGATCCCCTGGGCCACGCCGCCCCTCAGCTGGCCCTCCACCAGCGTCGGGTTGATCGCCCGGCCCACCTCGTAGGCCACCAGGTAGCGCAGCACCCGGACCTGCCCGGTCGCCGGGTCGACTTCCACGACCGCCGCGTGCGCGCCGTAGGGATAGGTCATGTGCGAGACCTCGAACCTGCGGCGGGCGGACAAGCCGGCCGGCTCGCCCGGTTTCAGGTGCCAGCTGGCGGGTTCGGCCGCCCGGACGATCTCGGCCAGGGTGACGCGGGCGCTCGGGTCCCCGCGGACTCCGACCCAGCCGTGGCGTACTTCGAGGTCCTGCTCGGCGGCCTCGAGCATCCGCCCGGCCAGCTGGACCGCCCGCGCCCGCACCGCGGTCGCGGCCTGGTGGACCGCGCTGCCGCCCACCACGGTCGACCGGGACGCCCAGGACCCCGCGCCGAACGGCTGGGCGGCCGTGTCCCCCGTGACCACGCGCACCGCCACGGGGTCCACGCCGAGCGCGTCCGCGGCGATCTGCGCGAGCACGGTCTCGATGCCCTGTCCCACCGAGGTGCCGCCGGAGTACACGTGCACCGCGCCGGATTTGCTCACGGTCACGTCGGCGGTTTCCTGCGGCCCGAGCCCGCTCTTCTCCACGAACATGGCCAGGCCGAATCCGCGGAGTTTCCGGCCGGCCGGGTCGTCCGGCCCACCGCCGCTGGCGTGCGCGCGGTAGCCGAGGCGGTCCGCTTCCCTGGCCGCCGCCGCGAGCAGCGCCGGGTAGTCGCCGACATCCAGCACCAGGTCCGTGCGGAGGGTCTTGATCGGGCGCTCGTGCGGTATCTCGTCCCTGGTCAGCAGGTTGCGCCGGCGCAGCTCGATCCGGTCGATGCCGAGCCGGTCCGCGGCGACGTCGAGCAGGTGCTCGCGGGCCGCGGTGCCCTCGAACCGGCCCGGCGCCCGGTAGGTGCCGCACGGCGTCTTGTTGGTGAGCACCGCCCGGATCCGGCCCCGGTAGGCGGGAACCCGGTACGGCCCGGGCAGCATGGCCACGGTCAGCTCGGGCACCGCCACCCCGTGGGTGCGGAAGTAGGCGCCGTTGTCGTGCGTGATGTCGTCGGCCAGGCCCGCGATCCGGCCGTCGGCGTCGAAGCCGGCGGCGATGCGGTGGTACTGCTGGCGGGAGTGATTCACCGCCATCAGGTGCTCGGCCCGGTCCTCCGCCCACTTGACCGGGCGGGCCAGGCTGGCGGCCAGCCACGGGATGAGGAAGTCCTCCGGGTAGAACTCGCCCCTGACCCCGAACCCGCCGCCGGCGTCGACCCCGTGCACGCGGATCAGCGTCTCGTCCATGCCGAGCAGGCCGGCCAGCAGGTCGCGGTTGAACACCGGGACCTTGGTCATGCCGAAGATGTCAAGGGAACCGGTGTCCGGGTCGGGCACCGCCAGCAGGCAGCGCGGCTCGAGCGGCACGCCGGTGTGCCGGCCGATCGCGAGCTCGATGCTGATGACATGGCGGGCGCTGGCGAAGGCCGCGTCGACATCGCCGTAGCCGGCGGTGAGCTCGGCTGCCGTGTCGCCGTCGCGCGCGTCAAGCGCCGCGGACATCTCGGCGATGTCGATGTCCACCAGTTCGGCGGCGTCCTCGCAGGCGTAAGGATCGTCGCCGACCACGACCGCGAGCGGCTCGCCGACGTAGCGAACGGTGTCCCTGGCCAGGACCGGCTGCAGGTAGTCGCGCAGGTCGACGCCGGGAACGGCGAGGCGGACGGGGATGACCAGCCCGGGCCGAAGGTCGCCGGCGGTGACGACCGCGGTGACGCCGGGGGCTCTCGCGGCCGGGGTGACGTCCAGCGCGCGGACCCGCCCGTGCGCGCAGGGCGAGCGGACGACCCTGGCCCACAGCTGACCCGGGGCGCTGATGTCGTCGCCGAAACGGCCTCGCCCGCGGAGCAGCCGGGGGTCCTCCCTGCGCGGCAGCCGGGTGCCGATCACGCTCACGGGGCGTGCCTTGGTTGCGACCGGCGTGCCCGCGCGGTCGCCAGGACGGCCTCGACGATGCCCTGGTAGCCGGTGCAGCGGCACAGGTTCGACGCGACGAGCTCGCGGACCTGCTCCTCGGTGAGCTGGTCGTCTTCGTGGTCGGCGAGGTACGCCTCGGCGAGCATCAGGAAGCCGGGGGTGCAGAACCCGCACTGCAGCGCATGGTGGTCGCTGAACGCCTGCTGCAGGTCAGACAGCCGCTCGCCGTCGGCGAGCCCTTCTACGGTGCGCACGTCGGCGCCGTCGGCCTGCACGCCGAAGACCAGGCAGGCCCGGACCGGGGCGCCCTCGAGGATGACCGTGCACGCGCCGCAGATGCCGTGCTCGCAGCCCAGGTGCGTGCCGGTGTAGCCCAGGTCGTGGCGGAGCATGTCGGCGAGCGTCCGGCGGGCCTCGACGACCAGCTCGTGCTCGCGGCCGTTGACCTGCAGCGAGATGGCGTGCATGTCCTTCATCGGGCGGCTCCGTCCAGTGCGGCGCTCACGTCCTGCGGTAGGACCCGGGATGTGGTCGAAGCGCACGTCGGTGTCGGACAGCGCGTCGTTGATCGCGTTCAGCACGGCCGCCGGCGCGCCGATCGCGCCGCCCTCGCCCATCCCTTTCGCGCCTGTCTCACTGAACGCCGACGGCGTCTGCAGGTGGACGATGTCCACGTCGCACATTTCGGCGGCGGTGGGCGCCAGGTAGTCCATCAGGCTGGCGCTGAGCGGCTGCCCGTCGGAGTCGAAGCAGACCCGTTCCAGCAGCGCGGCCGCGGCGCCCTGGGTGACGCCGCCCCGGACCTGCCCGTCCACGATCACCGGGTTGATGACGACGCCGCAGTCCTCGACCACCAGGTACCTGTGCAGCCTGATCGCGCCGGTGCCCGCGTCGATCGTGACCATCGCCACGTGGCAGGCGTTGGAGAAGGTGCCGGGCGGGTCGAACGATGCCCGGGCCTCCAGGCCGTAACGGAGGTCCTCGGCCAGCCGGTGAGCCTGGAAATGGACCACCCGGGCCAGCTCGGGGATCGGGATGGCCGCGGATTCGTCGCCGCGGATACGGGCGGTGCCCTCGGTGAGCTCGATGTCGGCCGGGCGGGCCTCCAGCAGGGACGCGGCTACCTTCCTGAGCTGGCTAGCTACGATGTCAGCGGCGCGGCCGGCGGCGCCGCCGCCGATCACCACCGAGCGGCTGCCCCAGGTGCCCCAGCCGTAGGAGGCCAGGTCGGTGTCGCCCTGGCGGAGCCGGACTTGGTCCGGGTGCACGCCCAGCCGGTCGGCGACGATCTGGGCGAACGTGGTCTCGTGTCCCTGGCCGTGGCCGCAGGTTCCGGTGGTGACGGTGACCTCGCCGGTCGGGTCGATCCGCACCAGGGCGGTGTCGTAGCCGGGGGTCATCCGCATCCGGCGCTGCGACATGGTGGGCGTGCCGTAGGCGGTCCGTTCGGAGAAGCAGGCGTAGCCGATCCCGGCCCGTTGCCCGGCGCTGCGGAGCCGGCCACGTTCCGCGGGCCAGGCCTGCTGGGTTATCCACTTCTCGGCCAGGTCGAGGGCCTCGCGGTAGCTGCCCTCGTCGTAGGTGATCTCGTTGACGCCCTGGTACGGGAACTCGCCAGGGCTGATCAGGTTGAGCCGGCGGACGTGCAGCGGGTCGAGGCGCAGCGCGGCCGCCGCCTTCTCCATCAGCCGCTCCATGACCAGGACGATCTGCGGCCGGGACACCCCCCGGTACGGGGCGGCGGGGGCCTTGTTGGTGGCGATGGCCCGGCCGCGCGCACGGTAGGCGGGGACCTTGTACACCCCGGGCAGTTCTGTCGCGGACATCAGCGGTTCCACCGCGCAGGTGAAGGGAAACGCCGAGTACGCCCCGGTGTCGCAGTCGATCTCCGCGTCCAGCCCGAGGATCCTGCCGTCGTCGTCGAACGCGGCGCGTACCCGGTATCGCTGCTCGTGGCCGTGGAACGCGGCGGTCAGGTTCTCCTGCCGGTCCTCGGCCCAGCACACCGGCCGGCGCAGCCGCAGCGCGGCTGCGGCCACGGCCACCTCTTCCCGGCCGACCACGCACTTCAGGCCGAAGCCCCCGCCGACATCGGGGGCGATGATCCTGACGGTCCGTTCGGGGATGCCGAGGGCCTGGGCGATCCCGGAGCGGACCTGGTGCGGGACCTGAGTCGATGCGTGCAGCACTAGCTGGTCGTCCCGGTCGTCCCATTCGGCCAGACAGGCGCGCCCCTCCAGCGGCAGCGCCGCGACCCTGGAGCTTTCGAAGGTCGCGCTGAGGGTGACCCGTGCGGCCGCGAAGATCTCGGCAAGCCGGTCGTCGTCGAACATCAGCTCCTGCGGTCTTCCTTCCGCGGCACCGCGGCACCGACCCACCGGCTCACCGGGCGTCCTCGCTCCGGCGGCGCGGCTCGCCGGACCCGCCGCGCTCGCTTGCCTCGGCGAGCGCGCGGGACACGAGAGTGGCCGTCAGCCTGCGCCGGTACGCGC
>Ga0187780_10001455_pt1 | contig 17864 bp, 16 predicted proteins | sample 1015_Q2_SP10_20__FD_132429 | JGI IMG/M metagenome (GOLD analysis project Ga0187780, IMG submission 132429) | Tropical peat soil microbial communities from peatlands in Department of Meta, Colombia - 1015_Q2_SP10_20_MG | ecosystem: Environmental > Terrestrial > Soil > Wetlands > Peat | place...
CTGGTAGAGAGGTATACCTACCAGTAAGAGCAACGCACCGATAATGCAGTAACGACCGTTTCTTTGTATCTTGCCTAAAAATGTTCTTTTCACAGCCATTTCGTCCATTTGTATGCTTACCCATAGAGTATCATAGCCCGCAAGAGCAATAGAGGTATTATACAAACAAAAAAAATTCCCCCAGCGGTAAATTTATCGCTGGAGGCCGGGCTAACAGAAAAGAAAGGCTGTAAGAATTGTTTATTTGTGCAATTTCTGCCAGTCGGCTTCACTGCTAGCAAGCATACCTCCTACAAGGGCAACCACAATACAGATTGCAGTAATACCTCCAACGATGAGCCACCAGATGTTGTTACTGATCAGCGTTGGAATAAGACTGAATGCCAGTGCGCCGACAATGCTAATGGCACAGGTGGCCGTGCCAAATATAATACTCAACCACAAGACCGGCATTGGAAAGATGAGATTTTTGCGGAATTCCCGCTGATCAGCTATGTATAATTTCACAAGGTTAATGAAGAGAAAGGCTGTTGAGATTGCCCAGACCAGCGTTGATGCTGATATGACGACATTGTACACTTCCTGATTGAGGGAAACTGCATTTGATTCACCGCCAAAAGCGGGAATCACGATAAAGAGAATCGCGGCAAATAATATGGCAACGATGGTCTGAAAGATAATCGCATTAGCGGGAATTCTGTTCTTGTTTAGTCGTGCCACTCTCATAGGCAGGCGTTGATCAATACCTCCTACGAGAAGAAGACGTGCATATGCATAACTATAAATTGCAGGAGTCACAACAAAATTACACATGATCAATACAGCAGTAATATTTCCGGCTAATGGTCCCATAGCCGTCTTTATTGCATACACCATCGCATATGGGTTCCCGACATAAAAGCTTCCATTGGGTATATTAGGATTAACCACCAGCAGTCCGAAAGAAGTCACGAAGTACCCAACAAGCACAAGTATGGTTCCCCAAAACAAATGACGCGTGACAGGATTGCGGCCTGTCATTTCCCCACCCATATTGAGTGGAACCTCAATGCCAAGGAAGGCCTGTACGATAAACGCAAAAAGCGCTAATGTGTAGTAATTATTGCCCGGATTCCAGGCAAGACCCCAATCAGCAGGAGTTTTCATAGTCATGGCTATAGGATGACCTTTGAGAAGCCAGACCACACCGGCAAGACCTGTCATGAAGACCGCCAGAAAAGCAATGCTCAGAACTACTTTGACCAACGTCAATGTTGAGGCAAAGCGCTGGGTAGCTATAACGCCTGAGAATGCCAGAATCAGCATCAATACAATGCCTTGCTGCCAGGGATCTTGAAGCCAATTCGGGTTCAGCCCTTGAAGGTAGCCAACGACAGCATCTGCAGCGACAATCATCAAAAGAATGCATGGGAACCAGGCGCAGAAGGCAACGAAGAAACTCCAGTATCCTCCAAATGCCCTATGCGTCCAGTTATAGAGAGAACCTTCGTGGGGAAACATGTGGCCAAGCTGGGCAGTTGCAATGACGCACGGTATGAAAAAAGTGATAGCGCCAACGACCCAGAACGTAAAAGTTCCAGCCCCTGCTTGAATTGCTGTAGGGGTGTTGGTAATAAAAAAGATGATTAAGACGAATGTTGCAGTTAAACCGAGTGGACCTGCAACCTTCGGCATGGCTTTAGTTGTGTACTCCTCTGAAGGCAATTCGCCAAACGCGTCAGGTATAATTTCTGATTGAACTTGTACAGGTTTTTCATATAAAGTTGCCATTGTTTCTCCCGCTTTGTGCTTGAAGGTTTGTTACAAGGGTTTTTAACTTCTATATATTAATCGATAACGTATAAATTTCACGTTAAATTTATGTCGAATAGCAAAATATACCTATCAGGCTACCTTCACGTTCCTTGTTTCTCCTCAAGAAATATGCCGATCAACTTGAGGGTAATGCCAAGAGCAAGGATGACAGCGGCATTGACTCCTAATTCAATCATGGCTCTGGTAAATTCTTGTGGAGTTATTGCCTCAACAGAGAGACGGGCACCAATCGAAAGTATCCCTCGAGTGGCAGAGACGATACCTATAAAAAGAAACGGACGTAACGAAGTTGCATGAGCTTTGAGATAATGAATGACCGTTCCTAGCACCTCCATAATAATCAAGACCAGGAGAAGATCGGAGATCAACTGGATAATGGCCGTGGCGGAAATTGTTGGTGTAAGCTTACTTAATGGAAATATGGTAGCGGCAAAATGCCAGAAGCTATACCCCAATGCGAATATCGCTCCAACGAAGAAGCAAGCGCCTACAATCGCATAAATAACCGAATCTCCTTGATCTAAGAGATTGCTGGAAAATTCGGCCACACGGTCTTCTGCATGTTGTTTGCCTTCGATTTCTTCCGACATACTAACAGCTCCCTACCTAGTCTTCTAACAGCACTTTTCTAAGTTTGGGGGTATTATAACGAACTACCTACAACTTAGGAAGAGCTTTATTGGGGAATGGTAAGCACATGATATCCTTCGTGGCCATGTCTAGCATAACGGGACACAAAGACTTCCACCAAGAATGGCTTTGTATAAAGAGGCTTTTGCTGCTTATCCAGAAAAGAGATGATCAAACGCTCTCGTATACCATCTGGCAAGTTAGCATAGGGTTTCATCGGGAGGGTCATTTCAGCGACATATCCGGCCGATGGGATAGTCATGGTTGCTCGTTGCACAACAATTTCAAAATTCTGATTGATGACGGTGCGAACTTCGACAGATAACGTATCACCACTCATCAATCCACTCAATCCCGATGAATGCTCATGCTCACGAGCTTCGATAGAGGAAGGGGCTTCGCTTCTACCCATAATATGTATACGAAGCATAAACAGTTGATCCGGTTGCACACTGATTGGCGATTCTATAGTCGCCGCTGCTAACAACGCGCGCTGTTGCTGACCAAGAATGAAGCGCTGGAGGCGTTGAAACCACGTAGCTGAAGATTCGCCCTGAGGAGTAATAAACGGGGTTTCCGTACTCTCTGGAGTGGTTGATGAAGAGATCACATCTTCTTCTACATCCGTCTCATCAGAAGCTGAGGTGATTGCAACAGACATGGCCGGAATGTCGATAGCGTGCTGTTCTCTCTCATATTCTATCTCCTCTACCTCATCAGGCTGAGTAACTAAAGGAGATGCCTGCGGGTCATGTGGCGCCTGGTCTAAAGGTGGCACTTGCGAATTAGTTGCTTGCCAGCGCTCGAGATGTTTCTGAGAAAAGGGAACAATGCGCACTGTTTCTGCCTCATCAGTATGATCAATTGGAGGTGCTGGGGGAGTAACCGGGGTTTCGCGACGACTGAGTTTGATGGACTGTAGACGTGAATATCGCGGATTTGAGAGAGCGGTTGATAACTCCAAAGCATTTTGAAATCGATTCGAAGGCTCAGTCTCAAGCGCTTGCATCACGCAATCGCTCGCATGCAAACTAAAACGATTATTTATTTCATGTGGTGCGCGCAACTTCGCTTTATGGCGCAACGATCTCTCAGTAGGTATTGAGCCTGTGAGTAACAGGTAAAGAACAGCCCCAAGGCTATAGATATCGGAGCGAGTTTCGGCTTTTCCTTCTAGCGCCTCAGGAGCGCTAAAGTATGACCAGAATTTTGTTGACGTCTCAGACGAATGTAATAACTCGAGTAGTTGTGGAAGTAACCACGAAATCATCAATGAAGGTTTAGCATCGTCTCTCTGTTCATATAATACAATGGTATATGGGTCAAGCTCGCCCACAACCATCTGATGCTGGTGTAGAACATCCAGAGCCTGGCAGAGATTCTGAATCCACTTCATAGCCTGCTGTTCGGAAGGCAATCCTTGACCACTTTGTAGAAAGTCCTGCAGAGTATAGAGTCGCAGCATATTTCCTACAGATTCGTTGGCAAGGTTGTTAACCTCATTTGATCCCTGGCTTGAAAAGGTGAGAGGATAGCCAGAAAAAGTATACAAATGCCCTTTTGAATATCGCACATCAATTACAGGCAAAAAATGTGGAACGTGCCAGAGCCGAAGTGAATCGTACTCTTGTTGGACCAGTTTTATGGCATATTCACGAGCTTTATTGTTGAGTGAGGTGAGATCGATATCGCGCACCCCAACCATCCTTTGTCGACCGTGGATAGATTGTTGGTTGTCAAGGGCAAAGTAGAGAGACACAAACGGACGCCTGCGTACTAGTGATGTCAAGCGATAGCGAGACGTTATATCCTGTTCGTTATATAGAAGAGAGGAGGAAGAAATCCTGTTATCAAGACGTTCACCACATATGCTACAAAAGGCTGCATGAGGCTGCAAAGCTGAACCGCAATTAGGGCAGCAAAAATCTCCAGGAGTGTTACTCAATGCCGATGCTTTCGAGATGCTCATAGATCTTAAATGTCTTTTATTTCAAAAATCAGTCGTCTGTATGCCTGTCAAAGATTATAACATAGTCTTACCCTTGCCAGTGGTTGCTCGTTTTGATACAATCTCAAAAGGATACAAGTGCTTTCTAAGCAAGATAAATGATACAATCTAAACATAAGACTACTTATTCTAAACGAAGGTTGAGGCGCTCGGTACGTCTTCAGGGTAAAATTGGGAGAAGAGTTTGTAGAGACCCCGACTCAATATGTATTCGCTATCGCTCCTGATAACCCTGCCATACTCTACATAGAGGTGTTTTTTTATGGATTTAGCCACCCTTCTATTTTGGATTATCGCTATAATTCTAGTAGGCTCCTCCTTACTCGTGGTGGGACTGCGCAACATCGTTCATAGTGCGCTAGCACTCGTTGTTGTATTCGCAATGGCTGCTGGTATATACCTTTTGCTCAATGCTGAGCTTATCGCCATCGTACAAATTCTGATCTACGCAGGTGCAGTCACTATTTTGATACTGTTTGCGCTGATGCTCACACGCATCAGCAACGTGCGCACAAACAGTAACCCCATCAACAAAGTATGGTGGATAGGAGTGATCATCAGCACGCTGGTCGGAGCAGGCATCATTTTCGCAGTAACAATCGGCCCACACTCTACCGTCTCAGTTCAGACTGCTTATGGAGCAGGTTATGGATCCACAAATTCTGCCTGTCCATTGCCACCAAACAACGTTGCCTACATCGGCCAATTATTGTACAGCCCTACGTGTTATAGCTATGTGCTCCCATTTGAAATTGCTTCTATCGTCTTGCTCGTAGCTATCATAGGTGCAATAGTCATAGGCAGGGAGGACTGAAATGGGACTTAGTCTCAACCATTTCCTGGTACTTGGCGCTTTACTTTTCTGTATTGGACTGTATGGAGCCATTGCCAAACACAATGCCATCGCCGTACTCATGGGCATAGAAATCATGCTGAATGCAGTGAACATCACGATGGTTGGATTCGCATTCTATAACACAGTCAAGCCCTGGTCCACTTTTTTGACAGGGCAGATTTTCGCCATTTTTATCATTACTGTTGCCGCAGCAGAAGCAGCCGTCGCGTTGGCAATGATTATTTCGATTTATCGCAAACGGAATACAGTTGATGTTGGCGAAATAAACTTGATGAAGTGGTGAAAAATATTTCTTAAGTCAGTTGGTAACGACGCTGGCGTGTACGAGTCGATACATCAACTCTCTACACTTCGGAGTCATCTAACTGCAAGGAGTATCTATGGCATTATATGAATATTCCTGGCTCATATTGCTCTCACCGATTTTTGCGTTCGCGGTGATTCTCTTCGGGACGCGCATGTGGGACCTGGCAACGCGCGGACGCATTGCGGCTAAAGCGGCACACGAAACCGAGGCGCATGTGGGACATGATGGACATGGAGAACCTGATGGTCCTGATGAGCTGATTCATGAAAAAGGGCCTCGAGGCGAAGACGTGGTCTTTGAGGACTGGGAAGACCCCAAAGTACCACAATTGACGATGGGAGCTAAGGTAAGTGGCTATTTAAGTGTCATAATCATGGCTCTGGCATGTATCTACTCATGGATCTTATTACTCAACACTGCTGGATTGATTTCAGTTGCTCCTCAACTGCCAACGCAGGGCATCTCCCTCTCACAAATATCGTATCCCTGGTGCCAGAACATTGATGCTACAAATAATTGCTTTGGTCTTGGAAGTTATGTGATAGCCTTCCACCTGGATCGACTGACAATTCCGATGCTGGTCGTTGTCACCTCCATCACATTGCTGGTCCAGTTCTATTCGCAAGGGTATATGGAAAGATCAGCAGGATATGCTCGCTTCTTTGCCTATCTTTCTCTCTTTGCTTTTTCCATGCTGACTATTGTTTTTGCAGCCAATTTCCTGGTGATCTTCATCGGATGGGAACTGGTAGGACTCAGCTCATATCTGCTCATCGGGTTCTGGTTCAACAAAAAATCCAAGCCAGCCGAAGATCGTCTTTCTCCAGCAAGCGCCTCTGTCGAGGCTTTTATTGTCAACCGTGTAGGCGATGTCGGTTTTATCATTGGTATTATGATCTTGTTTGTGAATACTGGCACATTCAACTTTAGCCAGTTGCCCGCAGCTGTCACACACATGGACAAGACGTTGCTCACTGTTGCTATGATCCTGGTTTTCTGCGGAGCGATAGGCAAATCGGCACAGGTGCCACTGCATGTATGGTTACCACCAGCTATGGAAGGTCCTACGCCTGTAAGCGCGCTGATTCATGCTGCAACGATGGTTGCAGCTGGCGTCTACATGGTTGGACGAACCTGGTTCATATTTGCAGCCGCAGATCCACTCGCTTTCCAGGTCGTCGCCTGGATTGGCGGCATTTCAGCGATTTTTGCCGCAGTTATTGCCCTGGTACAGACCGACTTCAAACGAGTACTGGCTTTCTCGACCATTAGCCAGCTCGGATATATGTTCGTCGGCATGGGTATTGCAGCTGGAACTGCCTATGGCCCTGGCCTTGGTTTGTTCCACCTTTTCACGCACGCGTTCTTTAAAGCCTTGCTTTTCCTGTGCGCAGGCAGTGTGCTATTTGCTTTACACCATGCAACACATAAGGAAACGCAGGATATGCGTGTGATGGGAGGTCTTGGCCCGCTGATGCCCATTACAGCTATTGCATGGCTCGTCGGTACATTGTCAATAGGAGGATTTCCTTTCTTCGACAGCTTCTTCAGTAAGGATAATATTATCGCTGAAGCTTATAGAACAGGGAATTATGGCCTTTGGGCTGTCACGCTGATTACTGCCGGTTTAACGAGTTTTTATATGTTTCGAGCATTCATACTTGCCTTCGGCGGCAAAGGAGGCAGGTTGGGTGGTATGTGGGGCGGGACATACCGTGGCAAAATTTATCGTATCGCAGGGCTGGAAGAAGGAAATCAAGATAAGACCTATCTTGTTGAAATGTCGCCAGAAGAAAAAGAGCATATAAAAGTTCCACATGAATCGCCGCTCGTAATGACTATTCCACTTATCATACTGATGATTCCTTCGATCTTTGCCGGTGACTGGTTCAATTTCTATCCCTATATTCAGGCAGGTGCTCCTGCTCTGACGGTCAGGGATGTTCTGGATGACTGGTTGACCTGGGTTGGCCTGGCAGTTTCACTCATAGGATTTACCTGGGCCTTTGTATTATATGCCAGATTTGAATTTGCAAGCGTGCATGACTACGTTGAGAATCGCGCATTCTTACGGACCGCTCACCGTATCCTGCTGCACAAATTCTACGTGGACGATCTTTACAACTGGATCATCAAATACATTGTGCTTGGTCTTTCACATATTGCCCAGGCTTTCGACACTTATGTTGTAGATGGAATTGTAAATGGAGTAGCACGACTGATAACAGTCCTCGGGCGTGATGTACGACACGTTGAAACAGGCAGGGTGCAGACGTATATGATTGGCTTTTTTGGTGGTGTCGCTGTGCTTGCGATCCTTGTGTTCGCGCTAGTGGCATTTGTGAAGTGAGGACAAAGGTATGATATTTACTAGTTCGCTTACGTGGATTATCTTCCTGCCGGTGTTCGGCGCTCTGCTCACGATGGTGACTCCTGTCCGATTCGCGCGCTGGTTTGCCTTCTTATTTGCTGCTGCCACGTTTGGCCTCACCATCGCTATCTTTTTCCGCACAGCCATCTTCAATAACTACAATTTTGGGAACCTCAACAACCCGATTGAATCGATAAACGTGCCATGGATTAATTTTACAACAGGAAGCTTTACGTTTCGCATCAATTACTTTCTTGGAGTTGACGGCTTAAGCTTACCAATGGTCATCTTAAACGGATTGTTAACTCTGCTGGCCATCATAGGGGGCTGGGAAAAAACCAGAGTTAGAGAATACATGGCGCTGCTGCTGTTATTGGAAGCAGGCGTAATGGGCGTCTTTTTGTCGCTCGACTTGCTACTCTTCTTCCTGTTCTGGGAAGTTGAACTTGCTCCCATGTTCCTACTCATAGGCATTTGGGGGAGCGATGTCATAAAACATGGGATGCCAGGACGTACTTACTCGGCCTGGAAATTTCTCCTGTACACATTTTTCGGCAGCGTTTTCATGCTGGCTGGTATTCTAGTGCTGTACTTCAAGTCTGGTGCCGGAACCGCAAGTATGCAATATTTTTCAACGCATTTCTTGACAGGAACCGTACCAATCCTGTCGACCAATTTGACGATAAACCTGCAATTGCTTATTTTCCTGCTGATCTTCCTGGCGTTCGCGATCAAGATACCCATGTTTCCCTTTCATACCTGGCTGCCAGATGCGCATACAGATGCGCCAACAGAGGTAAGCGTGATTCTGGCAGGCATACTGCTCAAAATGGGTGCTTATGGGCTTATCCGTGTTTGCCTGACGCTCTTGCCGGCAGGCATCCAGCAGTTTGCAATCTGGTTGGCTGTCTTTGCCGCGATCAACATCATCTACGGCGCAGCTATTTGCCTTGTGCAGAAAGATATGAAAAGGCTGATAGCGTATTCAAGTGTCAGCCATATGGGGGTAGTACTGCTGGGAGTCGCGGCAGCAGCTGGCACCCTGACAAATAGCAATCAGGTGAGTCCATTTGGGATGGCAGGTTTGACTGGCGCAACTGTACAAATGTTTAGCCACGGTGTTATCACCGGAATGCTTTTCTTCTGTGTTGGAGTGATTTATGACCATGCACATACCCGAGAAATTTCCGTTTTTGGAGGTGTCGCCAAACAAATGCCGTTACTTGCAACCCTCTTCACATTTGCAGGTCTGGCTTCGCTTGGCCTGCCCGGATTAGCGGGATTTGTGGCGGAATACATGACCTTTACCAGTAGTTACCAGGTCTGGAGCGCAGCAACGATTATCTCGGTCTTCACTATGATCCTTACCGCTGCCTACCTGCTCTGGATGCTCAAGCGAGTTTTCTATGGGCCATTCAATACAAGATGGAATAAGTTACCTGATGCCAACTGGCGCGAAGCATTACCATTGATTACGCTTGCGGTTTTGATCGTCTTTGTTGGTGTCTTCCCAAATTTCCTGATTGACGTGATTACTCCCGCCTTAGCTTCGATAATGCATGGAGTTAGTTCGGTAGGATTAATACGTTAGAGGAAGGTGTTGTCGTATGCTTAAGATATCAGATCTCTATCTGCTCTCGCCGCAGTTGAGCATGGTGTTTCTAGCGCTGGCCGTTATGGTGATTGACCTGTTTGTAAAAAGGCGCATCGTGACAGTGTCTGTTGCGCTCATCGGCCTCATTGTGCCGCTGGGGCTTGCTATCTCACAAGTCTTTCTGGTCAACAATCCATCAAGTGCGCACGCGTTTTACGGCATGTTAGTCGTTGATCAATTCGCGCTCTTCTTTAACATCACTTTCCTGGTTATGACTGCAATTCTTATCCTGTCATCGTATAACTATGTCGGGAAATACGTGAGAGCCGATGGTGAATTCTATACACTCTTGCTCTTCTCCGTGACAGGTATGATGTTTCTGGCCAGCACCAGCGAATTGCTTACTATCTACATTTCGCTTGAATTAACGAGCATTCCACTGTACGTGATGGCTGGTCTGCTCCGTACCAGCGATCGTTCAGCGGAAGCTGCAGTCAAGTACGTATTATTAGGCGCTATGTCCTCGGCAATTCTATTGTATGGATTTGCACTACTCTATGGTCTCACGGGTACAACGGACCTGACAGGTATCGCTTCCTCGATAGAGAAGGGAGTGCAAAATGGCAATGTACTTTTGCTCATTGCCAGCGGTCTTATCCTGGCCGGCTTTGGCTTCAAGATTTCAGCAGTGCCGTTCCACATGTGGGCACCTGATATCTATGAAGGGGCGCCCACTCCTGCAACAGCTTTCTTTTCTGTAGGTTCAAAGGCAGCTGGTTTTGCAGCCTTGCTCCGTATCTTCGTTACGGGTCAGCTTGGATTTGTCAATACTACATCACTGGTCCTAATTGTTGCGATTATCTCGATACTGACAATGACATTGGGGAACCTTGTAGCCGCCGTACAAACCAATGTGAAACGTATGATGGCTTATTCCAGTATTGCACAGGCGGGATATATTCTGGTAGGCTTTGTCGCAGCCCTCAAGGGACCGAGTTCGAACGGTAGCTCGGCAATACTCTTTTTCATCCTGGTATACATCCTGACAAATCTGGGTGCTTTTGCAGGAATTATCGCTCTTGCGGATGCGACAGGCGGAGAAAAGATCGAGGACTTTCGGGGCCTGGCAAAACGCGCGCCATTGCTGAGCGCGGGAACGGCGCTCTGTTTGCTCTCATTAGCGGGCATTCCGCCAATGGCCGGTTTTGTGAGTAAAGTATATATCTTCTCAGCCGCATGGGGCGAGGGACTTTCCTGGCTGGTGGTAATCGCGTTGATTAACACCATTGTATCGCTTGTGTACTATGGACGGCTCGTGAAGGTGATGTACTTTGACGCACCACTCAAAGAAGATCATCTGACGACACCAATTGGCTTGAGTTCGTCAATTGCTCTGACCACCGCCGCACTGGTTGTGATTACGTTTGCCGCGCAGGTTATCTATTTGATAGCAAATCCCGCGGCGAATAGTCTACTGGCGTTCTTACCTGGCAAATAGTGAACGAACCTAAACGGAACAGGGGCGAGATGAAGGTATCTCGCCCCTGTTCCGCCTGTTATGAGAGTCAGTCTTCGAGCCCAGCGTCGACGAGAGCACGTTCCAAAAGATCTGTTACATTGAGAACTGCAGCCCAGTGTTGAAGATATGCCATATCGAGATGTGCACCTTGAACTTTAAGCACTCCGAGAATATCGTTCCACTGGCGGTCAGACACTTCACCGCCCATTTTGTACCATTCGAGCTTGTTGAGAATTGTGCCTTCGGGTGATGCAACGTAGAATGGTCGTGAACCCTCCAACAGCACTTCCTGCTGCACCCTGCGAAGCTCTTCCTGATCAAAGGACCTTGATTTTGGTATATATACATCGACCTTCAGCATTGTATCCAGGTGAATGAGGTTGAACGAACTACGGCGCCTGATCGCGTCACGAATCATATCCGCATCAATGTAGTAATCAGCTTGAAGCTGCATTACAAGAGGTTGAACGTGTTCCTGTTGGAGGTCTGCAATTAGATCAGCGTCGATAGTCGCCCGCAGTATGCCATAAATTGAGCTGGCGACTGAGCCACCAATATGATAAGGAACTTCAAGTTCTTCCAGCGCCTCTATAACAGGCGTAATTGCAGAGAGAATTTGCAACGCATTCATTGCTGCCGTCTCGCCAGATCAGTCTTTAAAGCATCAGCTAAAGCCTGTCCATAATGACGAGCAACAAAGATGAGGGATATTTCTTCTTCACTGGCGCCTGGATAGTCCTTACGTATGTGTTGCTTGTTAGCTTCCATGAGAAGCTGGCTCCAGGCCTGCATAATTGCAAAACGTTTAGCAGGTGTTGCTTTGCGAATCAATTCGATTTGCACACGCTCCATATCAGGACTGGTGTCTTCTGATTGCGTTCGCATGGGTACTGACCTCTCTTTGCTTGTTCTGTTAGAAGTGTATCAAGCACGGGATAGCGTGTCAAATACAATCAGGTATGAATGATTGCTTGTTTCGTCGTATATCGCACGGTAGCCCAATCAAGCACATCGGCTAATTCAGTCTGTAGAGGTTTAAGGTCTTGCTGAATGATAGTTTCATCTGGCATCTCGGTATCCTTCCAGATGAGAGAAAAAACAATGTATTTTGGTTCTGCTTCCTCTTCAAATACATAGCGTTGCATCGTGCCAGGGAAAAGATAACGTTGAGATTCTAGAATCTGTACAAGCTTCTCGATTAAGCGCTGCTCATGGCCTAAACGAACGCGCACGCGAACATCCATGCCACGAACTTTAGCGCCCGCGCGATATTTTCTCCATTTTGTTGGCTGAGTGCGAATTCGTCCGGTTGGCTTTGCTTTAAACTCTTGAACGGCTTTCTTTGGTATCATATAGATACCGCCAACCATTTCAGCAACCAGGCGTTTCTCTTTGATGTATTCGTACACTGTATAGTACGATACACCAAGCGCTTCTGCTGCCTCGCTTGTTGTCACAAAGTCGCGTGTATTTGCTGTTTCACCGTCTTTCTCCATAGGTATAGTTTAGTTAGTAGGTTATTTTATGTAAAGATCACATAGTTATTGGTTATTTATTGTAATAGCATATATTGCATGCTATAATCTGACTATTGGCATTTCTTGTCCATTATGCATGTTTCAATGAGGAAGCTTCCATACAGTCAATCTGAGCGGTAGCGAAGGGTCTTGCGCCAGGGGCTACGAGATCCTTCGCTACCGCTCAGGATGACTGTCAGGGACGCTCTGTATAACAGAAGGCCTTGCTTAAGAATTTATCGGGATGCATTTGAGCCAGATTACATGGGAAGTGAGAGGTGTAACGTATGCAGCAAGACGTATACAGGCAATTGAGCGAATTGATGGGTGATATGCTGCCACAATTCGTCGTTCCCACTCTTGGAATACAGGTGCTAGATATCGGATGGGGAATGGGAGAGAGTGTGTATGAATTAGCATTGAAGTACCCTGCATCGCATATTACCGGCATTGCAAAGGATAAACCTACAGTAATGGACGCTCAATCGCTTGTTAGTGGACTCAGCAATGTTTCCGTATTCATGCAAAGCTTCCCTCACCTCGATGATAGCATTCTTGCGCCTGCATCTTGCGCGTTGATCCACTTACACTTTCTGGCAGGAGCAATCACATTACAAGAGATCCCTCAACTATTGCTATCACTCGCACGCTTTTCACGTCCTGGTGGATTTATTGTCTGGACCGAAGCGGAACTGCCTATTACCACCAGCTTAGCTTTTCAACGCCTTTGCTCGCAACTTTTGCAAGCACTTCAGGCGAGAGGATATACACATTCTCAAGGAAACTCGCTGGGACTAACCGCACGCATGGGAAGTCTGTTGGACAAAGCTGGATTCAAGTACACTCACAGCAAAGCCCATGCTATCGATATCTCAGCAAGGTCGAAGGGCCATGAGATTTGTATCGCGCAATTGAGCGCTTCTCGCCAGCAGATTCGTGCATTCCTGCTCGAATCGGGGTCAATGACAGACTCAACATTCGAAGATTTGTATGGAGAATTGGAACAGGAGACCCGGGAGGAACAGTTCTGCGGTTTACTGTATGTAAGGACGGTGGTTGCAAAGCATGCATGAGTACCTTCAATGCTAGTGAGCTAGTGATGCAAAAGGACCTTGCTGACCAGACGCATAGTAACTGGACGATATGTACATTCATAATTACCGGCAAGACGCACAATCCTCCCACCCCACCCGCTCTTAAAACGATACACACCAGCCATTGCTTCACTCTTTTCATCCGTCTCGGGGATGCCCCAAAAATCGTATGTAGTTGCGCCCGCTTGCTTCGCCCAACGTATCGCTTCCCACTGCAACAGATAATTCGGCATGAACTGGCGCTGTTCATTACTCGATGCACCGAACAGGTAGATAGCCTGTTTAGCCATCAAACCTACAAAGATGCCTGCTAACAGTTGTCCATTGTAGCTGGCAAGCAATAAACGCGCCTGCTCGCGTGGCGCAAATAATTGCCATGCCCGTCGATAATAATCCCTGGTGTGTACCCCAAACTGATCGCGTATGCTGGTTGTTTGTAGCAATTCATACCAGCTATCCACGTCTTCAAGCGTCTCAGCTACACGTGTTTGGACACCTTTACGCCCGGCTAGACGAACGTTATAACGCCATTTCTCTTTCATGTTTGCAAGCAGTGCATCCTCGTCGAGTGTGAGATCCAGAACTATCGTGCGCGCTGGTTGAACGGGTTGCACTCTTTGAAAACGTAACGGTTCCAGTGCGCGAGCCAGCAACTTGCTCTCTTCACTTTCCAATTCGCTCGCAAGCTCTGCCTGGAGTGCGAGGGCACCTTGCTTGATCAGAATAGAACGTAACTGCGTAAAGAATATCTGGGCAATATTTGAAATATTGTTCACTGAAGAGTCGAATATTGGCCCCCTGGGAATGTACGCAAGGTGACCTAGCCTGAGTGGAAGATGCCGTGGAGGTCTGCACAGCACTTGTGCTGCCGCAACTATGCGTTCCTGCTGCGCATCACAAAGCGCGAGGCGTAATGGATACCAACCTACGCCTGCCTTCAGTTCTCCCCACCCCCAACTCTGGAGCAAATGGCCAGAAGGAAAAGCAGAAATATATGCATCCCACACGGGTTGTTGCTCAATAGGTATCAGACGCAGCATAGAATGTACAGACATGTATGTAAAACCTCATCCACAATTATGCCAAATGATTGGCCCGCAATTGTTGAAAATCCTTTATTGAAGGATACAGACCGTATGATACAATACTACGTAATAGAACGAACGTAGGAGTTTATCTCCTCAATGAGCTACAGGAGGCGACCTTTGAAAATTGTCATATTAGGATGTGGCCGTGTTGGCTCCACACTGGCAGCTATGTTGGACCAGGCAGGCCACGAAGTCTCTGTGATCGACTTCAGCAGCGATTCATTCCAACGCTTGAGTCCCGATTTTAGGGGCGAAACAGTACAGGGAAACGGAGTAGATGAAGAAATACTGATTAGAGCAGGAATAAAAGAAGCAGATGCGTTCGCGGCGGTGACCAATGGCGATAATCGTAACATTATGGCAAGCCAAATCGCAAAGGAAATCTTCCACGTCGACAAGGTCATGTGCCGTATTTATGATCCCATTCGCGAGGAAACATATCGCGAACTAGGCCTGGAAACACTTTGTCCGACTACGGTTGGCGCTCAAATGTTTTACGATGAGTTAGTTGCTCCAAAATAACCTTCGCATTGGAAAACCGGCAAGCCAGAGCTAGTGTTTCAAGTTGCTCTTCTTCTAGAAGAACGACGATATGAGTTAAAGAGGAAGGAACCTGTATGTATATTATTATCGGAGGCGGTGGCGATATTGGCTACTATCTCACCAAGAGCTTGTTGACACAGGGTCATGAAGTTCTACTGCTCGAGAAAGGCAATACACGCTACCAGGCTCTTAATGAGGAATTAGGCCCTGCTGTCGTTCGGGGCGATGCTTGCGAGGCCAGAACAATGGCAGAAGTCGGAGCGAATCGTGCTGATGTCGTCATAGCAGTGACCGGAGATGATGAAGATAACCTGGTTATTTGCCAGATGGCGAAAAAGCGCTTCAAAGTCGGACGTACAATTGCCCGGTTGAATAATCCCAAGCATGAAGAAATTTTTCAAAAGCTGGGCATTGATCTTACAATCAGTCCTACCAGATCCATTCTTTCACTCATAGAGTCCGATCTGCCCAGTTCGCGTTTTGTACCCTTGTTGACGTTGAAAAATGCCGGGCTTGAGATTGTAGAAATGCGCATACCGGAGAAATCGCCTGTCGTTGGTAAAATGCTACGTGACATTAACCTGCCGAGGAGTACCAATCTGGTATTGATCATACGAGACAAACAATATATTGCACCTACCGCTGAAACACAAATTAATGCTCATGATGACGTATTTGCATTGGTCAATCGCGAGGGGGAAGATGAGTTAAGTAAAGTATTTGGCACGCTTGAGTAAAGTTAACATACCATACGCACTTATTTTCGGTCCTATTCACCATGCTCCAGCTCGGATATTCTGCTTGAGCTAGAACTTGCCTTATCGTCTTCTAGGGAATTTGGGCGTAACAGGTCAATGAGCTGGTCATTTCCAGCTGTCAAGTGAACAGTATTCTGTGGGGTTTTCGTCTCAGAGGAAGCCGATGATGTGAAATGCGGTGGAATAATAGTTCCCTTGTTTTCTTCAGCTACTGTACCCCCTCCTTGAATATCTTCAATCCGCTGGTTTTGCTCTGAGCTGTGTCGAATCCTCGAAGTACGCTTAGTCGCAAGTATCTCATCTGCGCTTTCCCCGCGAAAAGACCTGTAGAAGCTGGTTACGACAACCCAGGCAGCAGCTAGAATAGGTGTTGCTATCAATGCTCCGAAGGGACCAAAAAGTTGCACTCCAACTACGAGCGCGAGAATAGAGGCAACGGGATGGAGACCAACAGCATGCCCCACTATGCGCGGGCCTAGAATATTACTTTCTATTAATTGAATAACAATAAAGTAAATGAGAACCGCGTAAGTCCGTGGGAAAGGATCTGGCAAAAGTAACGAGATCAGGATTGCCGGTATAGACGCAAGTGTAGGCCCAACCATAGGGATTGTCTCGAAGAGAAATGCCAGCGCGCCGATAATGAGCGCAAAGTTATTTAATCCTAGAAAATAACATCCCGCCCCAGCCAGCACGCCAATAATGGCGGCAAGGGTCAATTGGCCCCGAATATAGTTGCCTACGACTCGATTCAATGCATCCTCAAACAACAAGACATGAGGCGTCGATTCTTCAGGGACAATTTTGACTATGGCATTGCGAATCCTCTTACCATCAAGTGTCAGGTAGAAGCTCATTACCGCTACAAGCAGAATATTAATAACAACATCGGCGACAATCTGCACAATTGAAACCAGGTTTGTGGCCAGAGCGAGCGCCAGGGCATTAGCCTGATCTTCAATTGTGCTAATGGCCTTGTTAATGGATGAGATCGGGATGCCTTGTTTGACCAGCCAATTCAGGGTATCGGTATACGTTCCCGGTAAATTCTGAACATATTGAGGCAAATGCGTAGAGAAGTAATTCACCTGTTGAATAAGTGAAAAGACGAGTGCATAACAGAGGGCAATTATTCCAGATACAACCAAAAAATACACGATCAGACTGGCAAGTAGGCGAGGCATATATCGATTGAAAATATTGACAAGCGGCGTGACTAAAAACGCCACCGCCATTGCAAGCAAGAGCAACACAATAGCATGAACAAATATGCCCATGACAGAAAAAGCCGCCCAGACCACAATACCAATACAGATAACAACGATGAGGATGTCTCTTACACGCTGCCAGTTTACACGTTCCATTCGATTTTTCCTCGGGTCACTCAAAATTACCTCCTCCTTAGGTATTTTTGCAGGTATCGGCCAAAAGAGCAAGCTGATACGTTGACTTTTACCGAGTGAGATATTCTCTACAAAGAAAACGTACCATTCCAAACATTTTAAAAGAGAAATTGTTTATCGCTAAGCAACTGGCTATAGATGAAGCACTGATCGATGAGAATGAATATAGGGCAGCGATTGCAATTGCTTCGAAGGAAAAAGAAGCGCATTTTGCGATCTTTTTGAAACGAGTTATTATCCTATCGACGCTTCGTCTTAGTATAGTGACGACAAAAGAAGAATTCTTCTTCATGGGGAAGGAAAATAGACGGGGATCGGCTCATGAATGTTTCTACCACAAGTTTTTCGCCTACGCAAATGA
>Ga0187780_10001456_pt1 | contig 17861 bp, 13 predicted proteins | sample 1015_Q2_SP10_20__FD_132429 | JGI IMG/M metagenome (GOLD analysis project Ga0187780, IMG submission 132429) | Tropical peat soil microbial communities from peatlands in Department of Meta, Colombia - 1015_Q2_SP10_20_MG | ecosystem: Environmental > Terrestrial > Soil > Wetlands > Peat | place...
ACCAAGCCATAATCTGAGGCAAGCATAAATGTGTTGATCATCACGCCTGCTCGCTTGCACTTGGACACTTCCTCCAGGGTCTGGCTCACAACAAGAGGATCGAGTCCGAAGGCATTCTTATAGATCCGCCCGTCTTCCAGGGTCAGCGCCGAAGGTTTCCCATCGGTGATCATGACAATCTGCTTCATATCTTTGCGCTGGCGCTGCAGAATGCGCTGAGCGAGACGCAGGCCTTCCCGTGTGTTCGTGTAATAGGGGCCGACCTTGACGCGAGCCAGCTGCGAAAGCGGGACTTCCTCCGCGGAATCATGAAACAAAATCAGGGAAAGCGAGTCGCCCGGATATTGGGTACGAATCAGGTGCGAGAGAGCCATGGCAACTTTCTTTGCGGGAGTGAAACGGTCCTCACCGTAAAGAATCATGGAGTGCGAGCAATCGAGCATCAGCACGGTGGCGCAGGACGACTGGTATTCGCACTGATGAACTTGCAGATCTGAGTACTCGATGTTCAACGGCAGAGTGAGGCCTTCGCGTTGAATGGCGCTCGAAAGCGTGGCGGTGATGTCGAGATTGAGCACGTCACCGAACTCGTAGAGTCGCGAAGCCCCGCTTGCCTCAATGCCAGTTGCCATGTCACGGGTATCATGGCGGCCGAAGCTGGATTTGCCGAGGGAGCCCATTAAATCGCGAAGAGTTTTGAACCCGAGAAAGTCGAGGCTCTTGTCAGTGATCTCGAACTTGACCTGCTGTTGGGCATCACCGATCTGGCCACTGACGCTCGACTGTTTAGAGGGATCGTGCGGCTGGTCGATGCTGATGTAGTCTTCCTGTTGCATGCGTTCGATCAATTGCTCGATCAGTTCATCCAGAGTGCCTTCCATCTGCATCTTCTGCAGGCGTTCCCGCATTTCTTCGTTCAGAAGATCACTGTCGAGCAATGCCTGTTCAATGGCACGGCGCAGGTCGTCGAGGGTCTGCTCGCGGCCGAAATCATCGTACAAGTAGTTCTGAAAGCCGCTTTGCAGAAGGAAGTCGCCGAGCGCGCTGAGAAGATCCTCCATGCTCATTTCGCCGGCGGGATCGGGAACGTACTTGGTGTAGCGGATGCGTTTCATGAATGCGACCAGCGGGCAGTTTATTCCCAGCTGCTAGTTGTACGGTCTTCTTCCTCGAAATGGCAGATCCTCGCGATCAAACGTTTTTTCGGCGACCTTGGGAGGCTTTTCTCCGGCCGTGAAGACACGTTCTTCGTTACGGCCGATGCGCTTGTGAGCGTGCAGGCCTTCGAGCACGAACTCGGCGGCGGACACCTGCGTCTCGGAAGTGTCTTTGGGACCGACGTTCAGCTTCACCAGTTTCTCCATCAGGCCCTGGATATTTCGCAGAGAGGACAGTGAGTCGGAGGCGCCGGCACTATCGGCGAGTTGGATCTCGCCACCGAGATCGAACCATTGCACTACCTGGTTCATGTCGGCACCTTTGAAATACGTGTCGTAAGTTTTTGCCACGGCGGTGCGAATCAATTCGCGGCCTACGTGATCGGCGCCCTTCATCTCGCCTTCGTATTCCAATTCCAGCTTGCCGGTAATGGCGGGCATAGCGGCGTAGACATCGCCGATCCGGGGAACGACCAGTTTCTCGTTGTGCCGGATGGCTCGACGCTCGGCATTCGAAATCACGTTTTCCATGCAGGAGATGGGCAAGCGCTGGCTCACACCGGAGCGCTTGTCGATTTTCTTGTCTTCCCGAGCGCTGAATGCGATTCGCTCAATGACCTCCTGGACATATTTGGGAACATGAAGCTTGTAGCCGTTGCGCTGGATCCAGGCTTCCTGGGTGGTGATGGCGATACCTTCTTCGAGGGTTGCGGGATAGTGCGTGCGAATCTCCGAGCCAATACGATCTTTGAGTGGGGTGATGATTTTCCCGCGCGCGGTATAGTCTTCCGGGTTGGCGCTGAACACCAGAGCGACATCAAGCGGCATGCGAATGGGATAACCCTTTATCTGCACGTCGCCTTCCTGCATGATGTTGAACAGGCCGACCTGGATTTTCCCGGCCAAGTCGGGCAACTCATTGATGGCGAAAATTCCGCGGTTGGCCCGCGGCAGCAATCCATAGTGCACCGTCATCTCGCTGCTGAGTTCGTGGCCGCCACGCGCGGCCTTGATGGGATCGATGTCGCCGATCAAGTCTGCAATGGTCACGTCGGGAGTCGCCAGTTTTTCGACGTACCGTTCGTCGGGTGTCAGATATGCGATCGCGGTGGCATCGCCGCACTTGTCAAGCCGCTCACGGCAAGGACGGCAAATCGGCGCATACGGATTGTCGTGAATCTCACAGCCGGCGATGTACGGCATCTGGGGATCGAGCAAGGATGTAAGGGCGCGCAGAATACGGCTCTTTGCCTGACCGCGAAGTCCCAGCAGAATGAAGTTGTGGCGGGAGAGGATGGCGTTGACGATTTGTGGCACGACCGTGTCGTCGTAGCCAACAATTCCCGGGAAAATAGAACCACCTCTATGCAGTTTTGCGACCAGGTTGTCGCGCAGCTCGTCCTTCACGCGCCGAGATAGCAAGATTTCTTCGGAAAAGGGACTGTGGCGAAGTTCGCCGAACGTCCGCGGAAGACTCATGATCAGAAAACCCCCAGGGAGAACTGCTTCGTTGCCTCGATTATACGCCCGCCATGCTAACCGGCATGGCCATTGCCTCCGGCTTTGCGGCGCACATGCACGGTGCGGCGCATGGAAGGTAAGATGGTCTCAAAGAACGAAATGATGGCCCGGACGCGCTGAGGTTCCGATTTCATCGCCAGGAGCGTTTGCTTGAAATCGAGATCGAGCGGCAGTGAGCCTGCGAGGAAAAACGAGAGTTGCTCACGATCGATCTCGGTTGCGTCCACGGGAGCGGCTCCGGCCAAACTCATAATTTGGCCATGAAGTTCGAGGACTTTGCTGATTTCTTCTTCCGAGGCTGAACCAGGTTCATCGCGGAGATACATGACTTCGGCCTGAAGGAAAGATCTTTCCTGGTTGATTTGCATAACTTCAAAACGGTCGCGGCCTTCAGTCACGATGTCCATTCGACCGTCTTCATATTTTTTCGTCACCGTAACGATTTCGGCGGTGCAGCCAATTTCGGCCACGCCTTGCTCGCGAGCTCGGACAATCCCGAAGACCTGATTGCTCTTGAGGCACTCCGAGATCATCTCCTTGTAGCGGGGCTCAAAAATGTGCAGCGGCAAAGGAGTGCCAGGGAGCAGAACCAAGTCGAGTGGAAATAGAGGCAAAAGGGAGCTCAACGAGTGCCTCCAGCGCGGAGCAGCGAGGCGAACATCTTTGGATTGTACGCCAACGCCGGGATGGCCCATGGGGTTGTGCTGGCCTTGACTCGAGGGCGCTTAAGAGAATAAAAGCACGGCATGGATTCAACGGAACTTTCAGGAAAAGTTGTAGTCGTGACCGGGGCGTCGATGGGAATCGGCGAGGCGATCGCCAAGGCTTTCGCCGATCAAGGAGCGAGCGTGGTGCTGCTGTCCCGGGATGCCGGCCGGGCTGAAGCGGCACGACAAGGCATTGGGCATGCTGAACGCACGATTGCGCTGGCCTGCGACGTGCGTAACCGCGAAGAGATTGATCGCGTAGTTGGGCTGACGATCCACCACTTCAAGCACATCGATATTTGGGTAAACAATGCCGGGCGAGGTCATTTCGGAGCAATGGCGGACGTGGACATGGCGGCGGTCCGCGACACGTTTGAAACCAACCTTTTTGGCGCCATGAGCGCGATGCAGGCAGTCATCCCACTGATGAAACAGCAGGGCAGCGGAGCCATCATTAATATTTCCAGCGTGGCGGGACATATTCCGCTGCCATTCCACGCTGTTTATAGCGGAACAAAGTTCGCGATGAATGCGATCGGGAAAGCAGCCAGGATTGAACTCAAGAAGCACGGCATCAACGTGCTGACGGTATGTCCCGGCTATGTACGCACGGATTTTGCCGCCAACGCCTTTCGAGCCGGAGAGCACAAGCAGGTGCGGCCGGCCTCGATACGTGGAATTTCGCCGGAGCGCGTTGCCCGCGCGGTCCTACAAGGCTACCTACAAGGCAAGCGGGAGGTGGTGGTGCCGTGGTTCATGCATCCGATGATCAAGCTCTATCAGTTTTTCCCTGGATTGGTGGAGCGGGGAATGATAAGGATGCTGAAGCAGCGAGACGGGAGTGCGTAGTGCGGCATTACGACTCGGACATGAGACACTTCATCGACGATAATCTCCTCATAGCCGCAGAGTAAGCTTGTAATAGACAGTTACTGCTAAGCGTTCCTTCGTTGCCTGCGATGGATTGCCTTACCCAAAAGCCACTCCAAAGCCGCAGCGAAATACCCCCACACCTGACACGATCTGCGTTTCGGCGTTGCCAAGCGAGCATTTGTACAGGTGTTTTGTGAACTGTGGAAGTGTTAAGAGAGCCCTGCCCGATACTCAACAAGATTTCATAGCGAATCGAATTCACTCTCCCAAAATCGGGAGGCTGCGGAATGCGGTTCTTCGGAGCGAGACTCCAAAGGCGCTCCATCCTGAAGCCGAGTAGTTTGGCGCTGCGATTGCCCTTTAACAGGACAACCCTGCAATTGCACGTGACAGTGACATAGGCAGGATGTCTTGGTTTTCCAGCATTGTTTTTTCTGGAGGAGAAGTTTATGAACTGCGCTGTTCATCGCGTCGCAACCGTTACGCTCGTAGGGCTGATCTTGTGCTGTGCAGTGTTTACCTGGGGGCAAGGCATCGTGACCGGGTCGATATCCGCGGTCGTGCAGGACGCACAAGGCGCAGTGATCAGTGGCGCCGATGTCCGGGCTGTGGACATGGACACAAAACAAGAATTCCGGACCGCAAGCACAGCGGCCGGAGTGATCGTGCTGCGATCACTGCCGCCTGCGACTTATGAGCTGGTCATTACCGCGCCGGGCTTTGAGAGATATGAGGCCAGTCGAGTTTCCGTCGTGGTGGGCAAAGACACCGCACTAGGAACCCTGAACCTGAAGGTAGGGCAGGTTTCTGAAACAGTGAGTGTAGAGGGCGCAGCTCCGATCGTGGAGTCAACGACCAATCAGATCTCGGCAACCTTCGATTCGAAGAAAGTGACACAGTTGCCGATCGGCAACACGTTCGATTCGCTGGCATTGTTTGTGCCGGGCATTGCGACGGTCGGAGATTCGGGATTCAGCAACGCTAACGGGGCAGAGGTCTCGGCGAACGGGCAGCGGTCGCGCTCCAATAACTTTCAGATTGATGGACAGACGAATAACGATAATACCGTCGGTGGCCCCTCGTTCGGATTCGGAAACCAGGACGCGATTGCCGAAGTGCAGGTGATCACCAACTACAGCGCAGAATATGGACGGAATGTCGGGTCGGTGGTCAATTACGTTCTCAAGAGCGGCACCAACCAGTTTCACGGTACCGCGTATGAGTTCTGGGATGGCGACACCTTTGACTCGCTGCAAAACCAGGAAAAGAACCCCTTGCTGGGATTTTGCACACCTGGACAAAACGCAGCCACCACTGGCTGCATACAGCCAGTCGTGCCACAGTTTGTCAACAACCGTTTCGGGGGCACGATCGGAGGACCGATCAAGAGGAACAAAATCTGGTTTTTCGCATCGACGAATTTTGACCGTCAGCGGCAGGGTGGCGAGCCGCAATCGACTGCCCCAGGGCTGACTCCAGATGCGAATGGAATCCAGGCGCTGGAAAAGGCTTTTCCTGACAGTCCCGGAGTAGCTGCCCTGGCGGCCTTTGGACCAACCGCGATCAAAATAGGGAATCCAACCTTTTCTAATCTGCAGACCGTGCCAGTGACAGTAAACGGCGTGACAGCGAACGTAGAAGAGGGAGCGTTGACGCGTTTTGCGCCTACGGTCTTCAACGACTACGAAGCGACGGGTCGCATAGATGTGCAACTCACAGCTAAAGACCGTCTGTTTGGGCGCTATCTTTTCCAGCAGGACATCTTCACCAACGTATCGGGAGGATTTCCACCCTTTGCGGCGGGCAACTTTATTAACGAGCCGAGCCGGGGCCAGGATGTTGGGATCGATTTGACCCATAACTTCTCCAACACACTCCTCGATCAGACCCGCTTTGGCTACTCGCGAAGCCGGCTGGCATTTGAGGGAGGCGGATTTCCGAATTGCCTGACCAGCAGTCTGGTTGGGTGCTTCCCGCAAATTTCGTTTGCCGGCAGCGACAGCACTGATACTCCATTTGGGACGGGCCAGATATTTCCGCAAGGCCGAATCATCAACGTTTATGAGCTGCAAAATAATGCTTCGTGGGTAAAGAAATCGCACTTGCTTAAGTTCGGCGGACAGTACGACCGGCAACGCTCGCCACAGATTGGCTTGTTCAATATCAGCGGGGCTTACACCTTTCCGAGCTTTGCCGCGCTGGTAGCTAATCAACCGCAGAACGTGCAGGTGGCAAACGGGCTTTTCAATGTGCCGTTGAAGGAGAACGATCTGGCGTTTTATGCCCAGGACGACTGGCGCATAAAAGATAACCTGACCCTGAACCTGGGATTGCGATGGGAGTTCTACCAACAGGCAGTGAATTTCCTGCATGATCAGTCGGTGACACAACAGACCGGTCCACACCCGTTCTGGAGCACGGCGTTGCCGCTGAGCCAGACTACTGTCGCATCAGTTCCCAACCACTACCACAACTTCGGACCGGTGGTGGGTTTTGCCTGGACGCCCAGAGTCTTCGAGAGCGTTTTCGGACACGACAAAACTGTGTTCCGCGGCGGATTCCGAATCGCCTATGAATTCCAGTACTACAACCTGGGTTCGAACGTCGCTGGTAGTGCGCCATTCGTTGATTTCGTCAACTTTCCCGCGAATGCAATTCCCGGACTTCCTACTGGAGGCAGCTTCAACACGGCGGCGATTCAGGCTTTCCTGATTCCCAAAGCTCCGGCCGGAGGGAACCCCGGGGACCGTGGACAGGCCACACTTGCTCCGAACTTCGCAACGCCGTATTCGCAGCAGTGGAATTTCGGAATGCAACGGCAGATCAATTCGAAAGTGGCGGCGGAGGTGCGTTACGTGGGGAACCACACGGTGCATAACTTCCAGGCCACGGACGGGAATCCGGCGCTCGGACCGTTGATTGCTGCGGGATTCGGGAACCTGATTCCCGCGGGTCTGAAGCCGTGCAGCAACCCCGCTGCCCCGGGGTTTGCAAGCGGCATTGGCTATGCCAATTGCAATCTGACAGATGACGTTCAATACGCGACGACGGCATATTCGTTCTATGACGGACTGCAGAGCGAATTGCGTATGCAAAACTGGCACGGGCTGACCGTGAACGCCACATACACGTTCAGTAAGGCGCTGGACAACACCAGCGAAGCCTTTTCTTCGACGCAAAGCCTGGGCGGATATGGCGGGAACACCAACCAGTACGCCCAGAACCCTTTCGATATTTCGCGAGCGGAGAAAGGCCTGAGCGGATACGATTTCCCGCACGTTGTGGGAGTGGTTTTCATCTACGATCTGCCGTTCTACAGGACGGGGAAGGGAATCCTGGGCCACGCCTTTGGTGGATGGCAGATGAGCACAACCTACCGGTATACCAGCGGCCAACCGTTTACCGTAGTGGAAAACCAGCAGCCGGGATCGCTGTGCGATCCTACTAATTTCTCGGGTGGAGGGATTGATGAGTGCCGACCAATCTTAAACAACGCGGCGCAGCCGTTCATCACGGTCGGACAGTACTGTGATGGGACAACGGCCACCTGCCTGGCGGCGAACGGAACGGCCCTTCCGCTGGGCACGCTGGTAAGTGTGAGTGACCCATGCTTGGGTAGTTCCGCCGGGAGTTCACCTTGCGCGGTAACGCCCATTAGCGGCGCGCACTGGATCCAGAACGATCCGACCGCAGCCAAGATCCTGGGCTCGCCATTCCTTGGCGCCAGACGAAGCCTGTATCGCGGACAAGCGATCAGCACAGCAAATCTGGCGTTCTTCAAGAATGCAAAGCTGACGGAAAGGCTGACGCTGCAATTCCAGGCGACCGCTTTCAACGTGATGAACACGCAATTCCGCGGCGTTCCCATCGGAGACATCAACCTGGCAGGATTCGGGAGCACGGAATTCAACAACAACGGCGGAGGAACATTCGCCGGCAACACCACGTACGACGGAATCGCGCAAAGGCACTTGTTATTTGGCGCGAAGCTGATCTTCTAGATTCTTCAGGCGGGCAGTCGGTGCGCTAGATTCCTAGCGCTAATGGAGCATCGGGGCGTTGTACCCGTCGAGTGGTTAGGCGGTGCCAGCGGTGCGGCTACGAATAATTTCCAGTAGTTTGGTGGCAGCCTCGCCGGGTTCTTGTGCTTCGAAACCCGGCTCGAGAACGATGAGTGACACCGTTGGATCGATCTCGGCAAAAGCCTTACTCGTGGACGCGCCATGCACAGACTGCAGGTTCGCACCGACGATGATGAACTTTGCCTTGGTCGCCTTCAGAAGAATTTTTGCATCACTCACGCTTCCGGTGGTAACAGCCCGGTACCCGGCGCGGCAAAGGACCTCTCCCAGAAGAGCGCGCACCTCGGCGGAATCGTAAACGCAGAGAATGCTGAGTTGTTTGCCGCTGGAAGCGTCGGAAGAATGTGAGCCAAGGTAAGCGGCGACAATTGCTTCCGCTTCGGAATCGTAGGTGTTGAAGAGCGAGAGCAGATTGGTCAATTCCAGCGTCTTTCGCATCTGCTGTGGCAAACCACAAAGTCTAAGATTGCAGCCATTGGAGCGCGCGCTGGAAAGCAGACGTACCAGGGCGCCTAGTCCGCTGCTATCGACGAATTCCACCTTTTCCAGCTGGAGGACCGCCTCGCGATGCCTGGACCAGATTTTTTCGAGCAGGAATTGCAGGGACTGCGCTTCTGCGCCGGCAACGATGCGACCGGTACATTGCACCACCGTGACATCGCCTACTGGACGGCTGTCGAGATGTAGTTGCAAGGTCCCTCTCAGGAATTCCGGTTCGGTTAACCGCTTGCCAGGACCAGCAGCACTTTAAGGTCAGACAATATAGCCGGATTCTGCGTGGGGAGCAACCGTTAAGGACTCGCCTGCCGCGGAGAGCGTGCCTGGCTGGTCCGCGGCCCGAGTGCGTCACGCCCGCAGTCACAGCAGCCGGGGGATGAATCTCTGTTGTTATCTGAAGCACCTTGCCTCAAGCCGAAACTGGCGATACAGTGTGAGTTCTTACCATGCAATCCATTGCTTCACTCGGCATCTGGCTGGTTCCCATTGCAGCGATTCTTGTGTGGGGTATCTACGAGATCATTAACCGGGTTCTGGAACATCAGGAAAAGTTGGCAATGATTGAGCGTGGAATTCATCCCGACGCTGCCAAGAGAAGCGAGACCGACAAGGCTTGAGGGCCATGAGAAGAACGCCACACCCAACTGCTCGGCAAGGCTTCTGTTGTTAGTTCCTGCGGCCTGAAGTCAGGCCATTGCCCCAGCTGCCTCGACGAAACGTGAGATAAAGAACATGAACTTGGCAGGGCCGCCGCCATCACCAGACCAGCGTCGCAGCCGTCGATTCCCACGGTATCGCACCCAACTCGACGTTAGTGTGCAGGTCCTCGGTCCTGACGGGCATTTCCAGGTGAACGGCTTATGCAATCAGATTGGCGAAGGCGGCTTGGGTGCGATCATCGGGAGCGAACTGACAGTCGGAGAGATGGTGAATCTCCAGTTGTTAATGCCTGGCATGCCCCAGCCTGTCTCGCTGCGCGCGGTAGTGCGCTGGCGCGACCGTTTGCAACACGGCTTCGAGTTCTTCGGAACACCCTCGGAAGACCGCGCCAAGATCCACGATTATTGCAAGGACCTATCGGAAGAACATCGCATCTAGTCCTGGGTTATATACTCCGGCGGCCCTGACATGGGCAAATTGAGGGGTGAAACGTCGTCCTCAAACTCATTGATTCGAGGGGTCTTGTTGAAATGGCTGCTTCAGCGCTCAGGGCATGGGCTATAAATCCGTCACTTTCTATTACTGACGTACATTTACTGACGTACATTGACGTATGAATTGTGGCTTCCGTAACATGTTTATCATCAATCACTTTCCATTTTTGACAGGAGGAGCCCAGCGCATTTTGGCTTGGCCTCGAATGGTGAATCCGCGGTTGCGCGACCACCATCTCATCTTCCAGGTAAGTGGAAAACAGAGCTGAGGGGAAAACTGTAGCCGCCGTGCGCTTAGAGAGCCAGTATCCGAACAAAGCAACTAACGCCGCCAACCGTCGCCGGTGGCTCGTGTCATCGATTGGTGTTTGGTCTTTTGGCCTTTGCCTGGTTCTCCCCGGGTCTGCCGTAGCTCTGAATGCCCAGTCTCAACAGCCACCCGCGGCGCAAGACAAGTCGGCTGCGGACGACTCAAACTCGACGAAGGCAGCACCGGGTGAAGCGCCGGCAGACCAACAAGCGGCTGCCATTTCCGGAACGGTTGAAGATCAGTCGGGGGCGGTCAACGTCGGAGCCCTGGTAAGGCTCACCCGTCCGGGGCAATCGGCAGCGCAAGAAGCTCGCTCAGGTATCAATGGCGAATTCTCTTTCACGCAAGTTTCTCCGGGGCCGTTCCATCTGACAATTTCGGCTGCGGGATTCATCACACAAGAGGTGACAGGGGAGCTACAGCCGGGACAGTTCTACATCGTTCCGCTGGTCAGTCTTGTGGTTTCGGGCGGTGAGACGGAGGTGCGTGTGGGTGGCTCGACGGTTGAGGTCGCGGAACAGCAGATCAAGATAGAAGAGCAGCAACGCGTGCTAGGTTTCATCCCGAATTTTTATGTTAATTATGACCCTAACCCCGTTCCTCTCAACGCGAGGCAGAAATTCAAGCTGGCATGGAGATCGTCTACAGACCCCATCACTATTATCGGCGCGGCGTTTCTTGCCGGATTGGAACAAGCAGGGGATGATTTCTCGGCATACGGGCAGGGAATGCAGGGGTATGGGAAACGCTTCGGAGCGGCTTACGCTGACATTTTTTCGGGCACATTCATTGGCAGCGCAATACTGCCAACTCTGCTAAAGCAGGATCCGCGATACTTCTATCGAGGGTCAGGCAGTACGAAATCGCGGATTGGTTACGCGCTGGCTAATTCTGTGATATGCAAGGGAGACAATCAACGCTGGCAGCCGAATTATTCCACCATTATTGGCAGCTTTGCCAGCGGCGGTATCTCTTATCTTTACTATCCAAAAGGCCAGCGCACGGGCGGATTGCTGGTGCAAAATTCGCTGCTCAAAATCGGTGAGAGTTCGCTAGCCGGAATCGTACAGGAGTTTGTCGCCCGAAGGTTGACGCCGCGCGCGAATCGGGATCGCGATTAGTATCCCCTTGAAAAATGACAACACCTGGCCTTGCAAATATTGACTCCTTCCCACTAATTTATCCGGGCGCAGTTCGTGACGGATGTGCTCAGAATAGTTACGCATTCGAGTTTAAAAACTGGCTGTGCTAATGTCTGGCAGCGGAGGGACTGTCCTTTATGGCATCACTTTCGGATGCGATGGTCAGGCAGTTGTTGGACGGACGATATATTGCCTCACTCGCAAGTCAGAATCCGGATGGCTCCATTCACATGGTGGCCGTTTGGTACTTGTTCGATGGAACGTGCGTGTACGTAGCCACAGCCGCTGGTAGTCACAAAGCACGAAACCTGCAAGCCAACTCAAATGTTTCGATCATGATCGATTCACGTGATGTCGCGGCTTCACGGGGAACCACTGTCGTGGGTACCGCGCAAATCCTGACGGGCGATCCGGCAGGGCGATGGAATAAGCGGATTCACCGAAAGTATCTGAGCGCCGCCGCACTCGCGGACGCAAGAGTGGGGGCGGCATTCGCATCGTTTGATGATGTCACGATTCAGATTACCCCGACCTCGGTCATTTCGTGGGACACACGTCAGCTGGACCAGGAAGTTCTGGGCGGTGCGCTCGCCAACAATCCCGGTTATCTTTTGCCGGTAGAGCGTTGAACTCAATAACGCAAAACTCGCGTCGGCATGATTCCGAACGTCACCTTATTTGTCGGTTTAAGGGTTTGGCATCGGCGCACCAGTGGAATTGTTGGCGCCCGGCGGCTCCTGGGGTGACTTGAACATCTTGGTCTTATCAATCGAGTTCACCGAGAACAGCATGAAGTGATCGAAGCTGTGCCGCCGATAATAGTAGCGGCGATTTAATTCCAGGTAGATATCAACGCTCTGCGGCAGCCACAATTCCACGTTCTGCTGCTTGAATTGGACTGGGCCATAGTCAGCGATCTGGTGCTCGACAGAGAGCTGGGGCAAGGGCTTGGTGAGGTCCGATTCGATACGCACAATCTGCAGATTGTCGGCGGTGATCCAGGCGCGTCCCTTCAGCTTTATGGGATAGTGCTCGGTGCCCACGACATAGTCAGCGAAACGATTCGGCTTATCGTCGCGCTGTTGAAAATGCACCAGCCACGCGGTCTGCGCGCGCCAATCTCCAAGCCCTTCGCAAGCCATATCGAAACTGTCGCGCATATCAGGATGAAAAATTAAGGCCAAAGCCACAAAGCCGGTGGTGGCGATGTGGTCAGGCAGATCGGTCAAGCCGTACCGTAAATCGCGGTACTCGTCGGTCTGCAGGAAACCGGGCGGTTCCTCGGTGATGGTGGCCACATAATTGAACTTGCGATCTTCCTTGGTGATAGGCCTGCCAACTTTATCGAGGCGCTCGTGCAGCATGTCCTCGACCGCGGCAAACTTCGCGATGTTGTCGGCCAACTGCTTCACCCGTTCCCCTGCACCTTCGATCACTTGCTGCGATGGGCAAGTTACCCCGGCAACGACCGCAGGCTTGACGTCGTCAACTCCCGGAGGCCCCCATGCGCTCTCGGGAAGCGAAGGCTCCGAGGCGGCCAATGCAAGGTCAGTTCCCGAGGGCAAACCGGAAGTCCCGGCCAGTCCTGCATCGCGCTTTTGAATTTCGGCAATCAGAGCCTTGACCTGGGGCACGACAGGGTTATCGGGATTGGTTTCGACAAAAAGCTTGAGGGCCTGGATTCCTTCCTCGTCATGACCGAGACTCGCCAGAGCCTGGCCAAGCACCAAGTGCGCTACGCTGGCGGACCTTTTGCCTTGATCGATGGCAAGTTGCGCCTGTTGGCGCGCTTTGTCGTATTCCTTGTGCTTCAGGTAAGCGTCGCCAAGGAGATTGTGGGCCATCCAATCGTTGGAATCGGCGAGGACGGCGCGCTCAAGGGTCTTTTGCGCATCGTCATACTCCTGCCTTTGCAGTTGGACCCGACCGAGTAACGTGAGTGGCTGTGCTTTCCGTGAGTTTAGAGCCGCAGCACGGCTGAGGTAAGATTCCGCCCTTTCGAACTCCTTGCGCTCTACGCACAGGTAACCATAGAGGAAATTAATCTCCGGGTTGGAGGGGGCGATTTTGGAAAGCTTGTCCAGGCGTTTCTGCGCATCTTTGAAATTCGCCGATTTCAGAGCGGCAATCGCACGTTTTGCCTCTTTACGCGCGTTCGGGGGGATGTCATTGCCAGAGCTGTCCAAGTCGACCGCCATTGGATCTCTGCGCAGTGTCATGTTGAATCGACGCTCCTGCACAGTGCCGGCGAGATGCCAGTCCCTCTGTGTGGTCAGGTATCCAACGGCGCTTACCTCGACGTCGTAATCTCCGAAATCGATGTTGCAGAAGGTTACCTCTCCCTCATTCGAGGTGCTCTCCCAGGTTGTGATGTCGCGTTTCTTGTCATGCAGCTTCACAATGGCCTGGCGATCGAGGTGGGTGTTATCTTCGCCGGTCACAGTCACCATTAATCGCCGCGTCTCGTCGCAGAAAGGGTTGATCTTGACATCGTTCATGCGGAGCTCAATGTTGCCCTGCGTGGGCGAACTGGGAATCTGCCCTTCCGCAGTACCAGATGAGACAAACAGATGAGCAAAACAGAGAGCTGAGGCGATCAGCAGAAGATGGGGGAATGATGGCCGTTTAACGAAGTAGCACATGGGGCTCGAAGTCTGACAAGGGCGGCGACAAGAACTCGCTCGATATTTTAATGTGAAACAAGGCCACAGATGTCACTTTCTTGTAAAAATAGGCCCTTTGTATGCATCAGTTTCCCGGGAGCGGCGGCGGCCATTGCTCCTAACTGGGCGTCATCGGTCGCCTCAGCAGAGGCTAAAACGAGCCAGGGCATTCGGCTGTGAATCGCGTATTAGAGAAGTAAAGATTCGTTGACACCTATTACCTCGAGATTGATTCTAAGTATTGACAGTTCCGGAAAGGACAAGGATATGGCTGCAAGAGCAGAAGCGATAACCAGACGCCCTGCGGTCAAAGGGCCGGCATGGAGAAATCTGAACGCTCACTATAGGGAAATCCGCGATCTACACCTGCGGCAGCTCTTCGCAGATGATCCGCAGCGGGGCACCCGTCTGACACTCGGGGCGGTGGGCTTGTTCCTCGATTATTCCAAGAATCGCGTGAATGACAAAACTATCAAGTTGCTGCTGCAGCTTGCGGAAGAGGCTGGTTTGAGGGCACGAATTAATGCCATGTTCCGGGGAGATAAGATCAATATCACCGAAAACCGAGCTGTTCTGCACGTTGCCCTACGTGCCCCGAAGGATGCCACGATTCTGGTGGATGGCAGGAACGTAGTGCCAGAGGTGCATGCGGTGCTGGACAAGATGGCTGACTTTTCAAAGCGCGTGCGAAGGGGCGAGTGGAAGGGGCACACTGGCAAACGGATTCGAAATGTCATCAACATCGGAATCGGCGGCTCTGATCTTGGTCCGGTCATGGCGTACGAGGCGCTGAGATACTACAGCGAGCACGCTATGACCTTCCGCTTCGTTTCGAACGTTGACGGCACCGACTTTGTGGAAGCGGTCCGCGATCTCGATCCGGCGGAAACCTTATTCATCGTGTCCTCCAAGACTTTCACCACGCTCGAGACCATGACGAATGCTCGCACGGCGCGTGCCTGGGCAGTTGCGGGGCTGGGTGGCGATGAAAGTTCGGTAGCGAAGCATTTTGTTGCCGTCTCGACCAACGCCGCGGAGGTGGCGAAGTTCGGAATCGACACCGCGAACATGTTCGAATTCTGGGACTGGGTCGGCGGACGCTATTCGATGGATTCGGCAATCGGCCTTTCGACGATGATTGCTATTGGGCCGGATAACTTCCACGCGATGCTGAGTGGCTTCCACCAGATGGACGAGCATTTCCGCACAACGCCCTTCGCGCAGAACCTGCCCGTGCTAATGGGCCTTCTGTCAATCTGGTACAACGATTTCTTCGGCGCACAAACGGTTGCGGTGCTTCCTTACGAGCAATACCTGAAACGGTTTCCGGCATATTTGCAGCAGTTGACGATGGAGAGCAATGGCAAGCACGTCACGCTCGAGGGGAAAAAAGTGGGTCACGACACCAGCCCCATTTACTGGGGAGAACCGGGAACCAATGGTCAGCACTCGTTCTATCAACTGATTCACCAAGGAACGAGGCTCATCCCGTGCGATTTCATCGCGTTTGTGCAGACACTGAACCCGGTTGGGCGTCATCATGACATGTTGATTGCTAATGTCTTCGCCCAGACTGAGGCGCTAGCCTTCGGTAAGACGCCGGAGCAAGTGAAGGCTGAAGGCACGCCGGATTGGCTGGTGCCGCATCGGGTGTTTGAAGGTAATCGCCCGTCCAATACCATCCTGGCGCAACGGCTGACGCCGGAGACGCTGGGTAAACTGGTTGCGCTCTATGAACACTCCGTGTTCACCCAGGGCGTGATCTGGAACATCGATTCATTCGATCAGTGGGGCGTCGAATTAGGCAAAGTCCTGGCGCAGCGCATCATCCCGGAACTGGAGAGCAAAGATCAACCGAAGCTCATGCATGACAGTTCAACCAACAACTTGATCAGTTACTATCGGAAGTCCAAAACAGTCGAGCGCTGAAGGGAGCGCAGTCGTCGCCGCCATTGCTGATAGTGAGAAGCTCGGCCACGGGAGGCTCGCCAATTTTCGGAAGAGGAGAGAAAAATGCAACTAGGAATGATCGGTCTTGGTCGGATGGGCGCCAACATGGTGCGGCGCCTCATCAATAAAGGACACAACTGCGTTGTGTTTGACAGGTCACCGCAGGCGGTAAGCGACTTGGTAAAGGAGAAGGCAACCGGAGCCGCGTCGCTTGCAGAATTTGTGAAAAAGCTTGCGAAACCGCGCGCGATCTGGCTAATGGTTCCTGCCGCGGTTGTCGACTCGACAATCGCCGACCTTCTTCCCCACCTGGAGCCCGGAGACATTCTTATCGATGGCGGCAATTCGTACTACATCGACGATATTCGGCGAGCAAAAGAACTTGCGGGCAAGAAGATTCACTATGTTGACGTCGGGACCAGCGGCGGCGTATGGGGCCTGGAGCGGGGCTATTGCATGATGATTGGCGGAGAGAAGGACGTTGTCCAACACCTCGATCCGATTTTTTCGGCGCTGGCGCCGGGCATTGGCGATATCCCACGAACGCCCGGCCGCGAGAAGATCGATGGCACAGCAGAGCAAGGGTATCTGCATTGTGGACCAAACGGGGCTGGTCATTTCGTCAAAATGGTTCACAACGGGATCGAGTACGGACTCATGGCCGCTTATGCAGAGGGTCTAAGCATTCTGCGGGCGGCCAACGTTGGCAAGCAGGCAAACGCTGCCGCCGATGCGGAAACCACACCGCTGCGGAATCCGGAAGAGTACCAGTACGACTTGAACTTGCGCGACATTGCCGAAGTCTGGCGACGTGGGAGCGTCATCGCATCGTGGTTGCTGGACCTGACAGCAAGTGCGCTCATGGAGGATGCAAGTCTCTCCAAGTTCGCGGGCCGCGTTTCGGATTCCGGCGAAGGACGATGGACGATTAAAGCGGCCATCGACGAAGCCGTGCCGGTACCGGTTTTGACGACTGCGCTGTACGAACGGTTCAGCTCGCGGGGAGAGGCCGACTTCGCGAACAAGCTGCTGTCCGCGATGCGCTTTCAATTTGGCGGACACCTGGAAAAATCTGAAGGCAAGACGAGGGTGGCTTAAGCATGAAGATCAAGGGCTGCCGATGAAGATTGAAGTGTTCGACGATGAAACGCAAGCTGCACAGGCAGCCGCGAAGGCGATTGCGGCAGGGGCGGATTCTGCCGTCGATGCGCGAGGGCGCTTTGTGATGGCCGTCAGCGGCGGTCGAAGTCCCTGGATTATGTTGCGCGCTCTGGCGGACGAAGATCTTCCTTGGCAGAGCGTTCACGTGGTGCAAGTGGACGAACGCGTTGCGCCTGCAGGGCACCCGGATCGAAATCTGACGCATCTGCGAGAGACTCTTCTCGGTCACTCGCCGATTCCTCCTGAACACATTCATGCCATGCCAGTGGAATCGCAAGATCTGGAGGCCGCGGCCAGGGAATATGCGTTGGTTCTCTTTGAGATCGCGGGTTCGCCGCCAATCCTCGACCTGATCCATCTGGGCCTCGGTCCTGACGGGCATACAGCTTCGTTGGTGCCCGGCGATCCCGTCCTTGATGTGAGCAACAGAGATGTCGCAGTGACCGGCATCTACCAAGGACGCCGGCGGATGACTTTGACGTACCCGGCCATCAACCGCGCCCGGCAGATTTTGTGGCTGGTGACTGGCAGCGAGAAAGCCGGCCCGCTGCGCCGGTTGCAACAAGGCGACCGGACAATTCCCGCGGGAAGAATCTCACCTGACCAAGCTGTCATTTTCGCCGATCGGGCAGCTGCAGGTTGA
>Ga0187780_10001457_pt1 | contig 17853 bp, 15 predicted proteins | sample 1015_Q2_SP10_20__FD_132429 | JGI IMG/M metagenome (GOLD analysis project Ga0187780, IMG submission 132429) | Tropical peat soil microbial communities from peatlands in Department of Meta, Colombia - 1015_Q2_SP10_20_MG | ecosystem: Environmental > Terrestrial > Soil > Wetlands > Peat | place...
GAGCGCGGCCAGATAGGCCTTGGCCGAGGCGACCAGCGTGTCGGGATCGGCGCCCTTCGCCGTCACCGCCCGCCCCTGCTCCGACAGCCGCACCGAGACTTCGGCCTGCGCATCGGTGCCTTCGGTCACGGCGTGCACCTGGTAGAGCTCGAGCACCGCCTCGTGCGGCACCATCGCCTTGATGCAGTTGAACACCGCGTCGACCGGGCCGTTGCCCTCGCATTCCTCGATCGCCGGCTTGCCGTCGATGTCGAGCTTCATGGTCGCGCGCTGCGGCCCGCGCGTGCCGGCAATCACCGAGAGCGAGACGAGCTTGATGCGGTCCTGGGCGGTCGCGATCTCCTCGTCGACCAAGGCCTCGATGTCCTCGTCGTAGACGTGCTTCTTCCGGTCGGCGAGCTCCTTGAAGCGCACGAAGGCGTCCTCGAGCTGGTTGCCGGCGAGCTGGTAGCCCAACTCCTCGAGCTTGTGCACGAAAGCATGACGGCCGGAGTGCTTACCCATGACCAGCGAGGTCTGCTTCACGCCGACGTCCTCGGGCAGCATGATCTCGTAGGTCTGGTTGTGCTTGAGCATGCCGTCCTGGTGGATGCCGCTCTCGTGCGCGAAGGCGTTCCTCCCGACGATCGCCTTGTTGTACTGCACCGGAAATGAGGTGACGGCGGAGACGAGTTTCGACGCCCGGGTCAAGAGCTTGGCGTCGATGCCGGTTGCGTAAGGCATCACGTCGCCGCGCACCCGCATCGCCATCACCACTTCCTCGAGCGCGGCGTTGCCGGCGCGCTCGCCGATGCCGTTGATGGTGCATTCGATCTGGCGCGCGCCGGCGCGCACGCCGGCGAGCGAATTCGCCACCGCCATGCCGAGATCGTCATGGCAGTGCACCGAGAAGCGCGCCTGGTCCGAATTCGGCACCCGCTCGCGCAGCATGCTGATCAGCGCGAAATATTCCTCCGGCACCGCATAGCCGACGGTGTCGGGAATATTGATGGTCGTCGCTCCGGCCTTGATCGCGCCCTCGACGCAGCGGCACAGAAAGTCGTGGTCGCTGCGGGTGCCGTCCTCGCTCGACCATTCGACATTATCGGTATAGCGCCGCGCCCGCGTCACCGAGGCGATCACCGCCTCGTAGACCTTTTCCGGCTCCATCTGCAGCTTCCACTTCATGTGCACCGGCGAGGTGGCGATGAAGGTGTGGATGCGCGACTGCCGGGCCGGCTTGATCGCTTCGCCGGCGCGGTCGATGTCGTTGAAGCCGGCGCGGGCAAGCCCGCAGACCACGGCCTTCTTGGTACGCTTGGCGATCTCGTTGACCGCGGCGAAATCGCCTTCCGAGGCGATCGGGAATCCGGCCTCGATGATGTCGACGCCCATCTCGTCGAGGAGCTCGGCGACTTCGAGCTTCTCCTCGTGGGTCATGGTCGCGCCCGGGCATTGCTCGCCGTCGCGCAAGGTGGTGTCGAAGATGACGACGCGGTCTTTCTCGGACTTCGGCGCCGCGGGTTTGGCCGCCTCGGATTTCGACGGCTTGACCGGTGCAGATTTGGCCGGCGCGGATTTCGCTGGCGTGGTCATGAGTTCTGGTCCTTCTCGTTTGCGCCTGCCAAAAGCCAAGCTTTTGGGTTCCAGGCGCTCGTGGGTTCCGTGGCTTCAGCCGACCCCTGAGTGCCCAGGCGCAAACGCCCAGCCGGCCCTCAGGGGGCGCTAAGGAGTAGGAGCCCGCCGAGAATGAGGGCAGCGTCCGGCCGGGCCGCAACGGCCCCCCGCCTGATCGCGCGAAAATCATCGCTGCGCATCGACATCATCCGCCCTCGTCGGCCCAAGGTCGCGGCAAAGGGTAAACGCCGCGTTAAGCCTGACAGCGCCGACCTTGTATCGGATCGGGTAATCGCTCTGCAAGGCCCTTGCCACGAACGCGGGCGTCGCGGAAACGTCAGGAAGCTTGACCTAGCTGGCCACCGGCTCATTCGACGCCGTAATGGCGGTGGCAGGCGGCACAAATTCCGTCCAGTTGATCGCTGACCTCGGCAACCGATTTCAGATCGCGGGCCTCCGCCGCGAGATAGGCCTTGTTCGCGGCCTGCGCTAGCTTTTGCGCGTAGACGTTCCATTGCCGATCGAGCGCGCGCTGCGGGATCATCAGCGCATTGGTGGCTTCGGCGAGCGTCGCGGCACCGCTGACGATCCGTTCCCAATCGCTCTCCGATTTCGGCGAGAGGTCGTGTTCGCCGTTTTCGTCGATGACGGTCGCGTTGACGCTCCAGATAATCGCCGCCGCCGGGGTCAGGACGTGCTCCATGAAGGTTTTCATGTCGACATAGGGGCGGAACGGCGAGGCGTCTTCGCCAACTGACGGCGAGGCGGCGGCGCAGGCGACGAGCGCGGCCGCAACCATGCCGCGTGAAAGACCTGCCATCTCATCCGACCTGCATCGTAAAGCCGATCCAGCGCCCGCACGCGACGACCGCGATCCACAACACGATGGAGAATCCTCCCGCCAGCCGCGCGCGAAGCGGCGGCGCGCTCTCATTATCCCAACGCGGCAAGTCGCGCGCGCCGACGGCATGAAAAACCGCCATATTCACCCCGGCCGCGCCGATCAGGAGAAGCTTGGCGACGAAATAGCCGTTGCCCAGATATTTGGTCGCATTGGAAATGAACATCAGGCCGCCCGAGGCGACCGCGACGACAAATGCCGACCAGGTGAGCGGCAGGATGCCCCGCGTCACGCGGCTCACCGGCTGGTTCGTCGAGGCGAGCCCGAGCAGTCGCAGATCGACGACCAGGATCGAACCGACCACCAGGCAAATCGAGAGTACGTGCACCGATTCGATGAGGGGAAAGAGCAAGTCGTTCTCGCGAATGGCGTCGGCGAGACCGCTGCTCTCGAGCGGCGCGATCAGATCGGCAAGCCGCGGCATCACCCGGCCTGCGTATAGGCGATCCAGCGTCCGGCAAAGAGGATGCCGCACCAGGTGAGGATCGAGAGGGTTGCCGCCGTGCGCCCCGTTATCCGCCGCGCCCGGCCGCCCTGCCGAAACGCCGGAGCCGACGACAACGACCACTGCAGCGCGCCGGTCAGCGCCAGCGCCACGGCGAGCAGCGCCATCTTGAGATAGAACGTCGTGTTGAGGAGCGAACGCCGCGGCTCGCCCATGATCAGCAGGCTGCCGGTCACGAGCAAGACCAAGAGCACCGGCCAGACTATCGGCAGGAAGCGCCGCGCGACGTCCGGCAACGGTATGTCGCGCTGGAAAATACGCCAGACTCGCAGATCGACGAGTATCGCCGATGAGAAGATAACGGCGACGCCGAGGATATGAATGGTCTGCAGCGCCGGAATAACCCAGCCGGTGGTCCGGATCGCGCGACTGAGCGGCGTCGCCGCCAGCCACTGACAGAACTCTCCAAGCACCGCGTCCGACATGGCGTCACTGATCGGTGGGCATCAGGCTGAAACCGAGATCCTGACCGTTCGGCAACTTGACTCGCAGCAGGAATCCCCCGGGGCTGCCGTCGCGCAGCGGCGCGTAACGGAAAAGCGCATGGTCTCCGGGCTGAAGCGAGCGCTTGGTCCAGCCGGAGCGGGACAAGACGCCGGGGCTCGAGACCTCGAAGACCCACATACGCGCCGGCTCGCCGTCCGTGGCGTCGGATTCGACGACAAAGGTGATGTGCGGGTTGGTCCAGTTAACGGATTTGACCGTGCCTGACATGGTCCGCTGGTGCTCCATGTCGTAGGCCGCACCGGAGTGGTGCGCGACCGCCGCCGCCGACCAGCTCAAGGCCAAGCCGGCCGCAACAAGTGCGATTTTAAGCGACACAGTGTGTTTCATCCTTATTTTTGAGTGCGTACCGATCCGTCCGGGTTTTGCGGGTGGGAGACGAAGATGTCATTGCCGTATTCGTCCTTCCCGGGGACCAGGTCTTCCTGCACGCACTCGCCTTCAATAATTTCGTAATGGCGATCGGGATAGCGGCGGAAAATACGCGTCGTCTTCCAGATAGCGGTCAGAACTTTCGGCGCGGTGATTTCGAGCTCGTCGTCGAGGACGTTCGGCTTCTCCAGGTGAAATCGCTCGACGATGTGCATGTCGCCATCGTTCGGCACGCCGACCGCTTCGCTGATTGCGATGTAGGCCTGCGGTGCGATCCCGGTGGTGTCGACCACCAGCACGTCGCCCTCCCAATGGCCGATCGAGTGACCGTGCAGCGTCAGATCGGGGTCTTCGGGATGTGCCCGGCCGTCGGTATAGATTCGGCGCATCCGGTTGCCGTCGACCTCGCCGAGCATGGTGATGCGGCCGGGTGTGGTCAGCCATTCGAATGCGTTGTGCGAGATCAGCATCCAGCTCGGCATACCGTGCGGCAGGCAGTGGCTGAGCACGAGGAACGGACGGCCGGCTTTTTCCTCGGCCGCAAGACGCTCGATCTGCGGCACGATCGCCGGCTTCCAGGGCGGCACGTTGGCCGTTTCCTGGCGCCCCTGGTCTTTGACGTCGGGGACCCAAACGCCGTCAAGGTCGGGCGGCGCGGCGACGGCGCGAGAAACGACTGACATCCCGATCAGCGCCACGACAATCGACAGTGCCGCAGCCTTGTTCTTGACGGTCTTCACGCTGGATCAGTCCGTATTCCCTGCCGGAAACGAATTGTAGTCCGCGCGGCCCTGGCTGTGAAGAGACTCGCGCGGCGGTCGCCATGACTCCTCTGGCCCCAGGCGATGTCGACGAGAGCCGAAATCGCCGAGAGCCGCGACCAAATCTATCGCCGTTTCGATTTCGCGGTCGCGCCGTCCGGCTTCTCCGCCTTCAGCGCGCGCTCCACCTCTTTGATCTCGGCGAGCGCCTTGCCGGTGACTTTCGGAAAGTCGAGCTTTAGCTGCTCCAAGGCGTCGATCATCGCCGCCGACACGACGAGCCAAGCGACGTGCTTGTGGTCCGCCGGCACCACATACCACGGCGCATCGTCGGTCGAGGTCTCGCGGATCATGTCCTCATAGGCGGCCATGTACGCGTCCCAGTAGCCGCGCTCGGCGCCGTCGTTGGGAGAGAACTTCCAGCGCTTGGCGGGCTCCTCGAGCCGGGCGAGAAAGCGCTGGCGCTGTGCCTCCTTGGAAATGCGCAGATGGAATTTCAGCACCAGCGTGCCGTTGCGCACCAGATGGCGCTCGAACGCGCGGATCGCCTTGAAGCGGTGCTTCCAGATGTCCTTGCCAGTGGCGACCGGCGGCAGATTCTGCCGCTTGAGCATCTCCGGGTGCACGCGCACCACCAGCACTTCCTCGTAGTGCGAGCGATTGAAGATGCCGATACGGCCGCGCGCCGGAACGTCCCTGCCGGTCCGCCACAGGAAATCGTGCTCGAGCTCCTCGGCGCTCGGCGCCTTGAAGGCGTGCACCTCGCAGCCCTGCGGATTGATGCCGGACATCACGTGCTTGATGACGCCGTCCTTGCCGGCGGTGTCCATGCCTTGGAGCACCATCAGCACGCCCCATTGGCCGCTGGCGTAGAGGCGCTGCTGCAGATCCGTGATCCGGGCAATGCCGTCGGCGAGAATCGGCTCGACGTCCTTGATGTTGGTCGAGAGGCCGAAGCGCTCGGCCGGATCATGATCGGCGAGCCGGAAGTGTTTCGGGTGATCGACCCGGCATCGCTTGAGGATGGCGGCGAGCTTCATCGCGGCCTCACTGATATGGGCGACCTGCTGTGTGCGATCTGCACACCGAGCATTGCCGCCACATCGGCGAGCGAAACGCAATGAGAAATTATCTGGATTCTAAAGCGGTTTGACTTCAGATTGAATCGATTGTCGCTTTAGATCTTTGATGGAGCATGATCTTTTCGGAAAACCGGTGTCCACTTTTCCGGATCATGCTCTCAACAAACAAAAACCGGAACTCGGGCGAGCCGAGTTCCGGCAGGTTTTGTGCGCCGCAGCGCCGGATGCAATCAGGCGAGCTGATTGCCGATCGGCAGGCGGCGGATGCGCTTGCCGGTCGCCGCGAATATCGCGTTGCAGAGCGCCGGTGCGAACGGCGGCACCCCCGGCTCGCCCACGCCGCTCGACGGCACGTCGATGCCGTTCTCAACGATGTGGGTGTTGGTCACCGCCGGGGATTCGTCGTGACGCACGACCTGATAGTCGTTGAAGTTGCTCTGCTCGACGCGCCCGTTCTTGAGGGTGATCTCGCCGTACTTGGCGAGCGACAGCCCCATCACGGCCGCGCCTTCGATCTGCGAGCGGATGCGCTCGGGATTGACATAGAAGCCGCAGTCGATCGCGGTGTCGACGCGCGGCACCGAGATGTTGCCCTTGGCGTCGACCGCGACTTCGACCACGGTCGCGATGTAGCTGACGAAGCTGCGGTGGGCGGCGATGCCGAGGCCGTGACCCGCAGGCAACTTCCGGCCCCAGCCGGCCTTGTCGGCGACCAGCTCGGCGACCCGGCGCAACCGTCCGGTGTCTACCGGATAGACGTCGTGCGGCTCGCCGTAGTCCCACCACGGCGTGGTCGCCTTCTCCGGCGCGGTCACGATCCGCGGCGGACCGATCAGCTCGAGCAGCATGTCCTTGGGATCGCGGCCGAGCTCATGGGCGATCTCGGCGACGAATGACTGGATCGCCCAGGCATGCGCCACGTTGTTGACCGAGCGGAACCAGCCGACCCGCAGATGCGACTGCGCTTCGCCGCTCTCCAGCCGGACATTCGGCACGTTGAACGGCGTGTCGACGAATCCCATCCCGAGCTCGATGAACTGCGGATATTTCGGATCGGGCATGAAATTCGCGAACAGGCTCGGAGCGGCGCTGCGGTGCCGCCAGGCAACGACCTTGTTGTCCTTGTCGAGCCCGGCTTCGAGCCGCTCCGCGGTCACGGTGTGATAGAAGCCGTGGCGGATGTCGTCTTCGCGGGTCCACACCACCTTGACCGGCGCGCCGTCCATCGCCTTGGACAAGAGCGCCGCCTCGTTGGCGAAGTCCCATTTCGACTTGCGGCCGAAGCCGCCGCCGAGCAGGTTCAAGTGGAGCGTCACGCTCTTGGCGTCGACGCCGAGCAGCTTGGCGATGCCGTCGCGGGCGCCGCCAGGGCTCTGCACCGAAGTCCAGATCTCCCACTTGTCGCCGGTGCGGCGTGCGGTTGCGGCCGGCGGCTCCATGGTCGCATGCGCAAGATGCGGCGAGTAGTACTCCGCCGTGATCACCTTAGCGGCCGAGCCGAGCGCGGCATCGACATCGCCTTCGCTACGCTCGAGCTTGCCGGGCTTGCGGACGTTCTCTTCCAAGAGCGCCTTGTAGCTGACGGAATCGAACGAGGCGTTCGGCCCGTCGTCCCAGACGATCTTGAGCGCGTCGCGGCCCTTGAGCGCCGCCCAGGTGCTCTTGGCGATCACCGCGACGCCGCCGAGCGGCATGAACGCTGCCGGCGGTGGCGTGCCGTCGATGGTGACGACTTTGACGACGCCCGGGACCTTCATGGTCTCGGCGGCGTCGTAGGAGGCGACCTTGCCCTGCACCACCGGCGGGCGGGCGACGACGGCGTACATCAGGCCGGGCAGCCTGACGTCCTGGCCGTAGATCGCCTTGCCGGTGGTGATGTCGAACAGGTCGACGATCGAAACCGTGCCCTTGCCGATATAGCGGAAGGCACTCGGCTCCTTGAGGTGCAGCGTATCGAGCGCCGGCACCGGCAGGCTCGCCGCGTCGGCGGCAAGCTCGCCATAGCCCAGCGTCTTGCCCGAGCTGGTATGCACGACTTCGTGCAGCCGGGCCTTGACCTCGCTGACGTCGACACCCCAGCGTTTGGCCGCCGCGGTCTCCAGCATCTGCCGGGCGCCGGCGCCGACTTGACGCATCGGCTGAATGAAGTGCCGGACGCTGCGCGAGCCGTCGGTGTCCTGGTTGCCGTAGGTCTCCTCGTCGCCGGGCGACTGCACGACGCGCACGCGGGCCCAGTCGGCCTCGAGCTCGTCGGCGACGATCATCGGCAGCGAAGTGCGCGCGGCGCCGTTACCCATCTCGGCCCGGTGCGCGACGATGCTGACGATGCCGTCCTTGTCGATCGACACGAAGATGTGCGGGTTGGTGACAACGCCATGCGGCATCTTCTCGGCGCCGGTCGCGTATGCCATGGCGGCGCGAACCGCCGGGAATTGCGCGGCGAGCACGAAGGCGCTGGTGCCGGCCACGCCCTTGAGCAGGCCGCGGCGGCTGACATTGGCGATGACGATGTTCTGCTGATTGCGATGATAGGTCATGTCAGGCCCCCTTTGCCGCGGCGCGAATCGCCGAATGGATGCGCTGATAGCAACCGCAGCGGCAGATGTTGCCGACCATGGCTTCATCGATCTGCTTGTCGGTCGGGGCCGGGGTCTTGGACAGCAACGCTGCTGCCTGCATGATCTGGCCGGCCTGGCAATAGCCGCATTGCGGCACGCTGAGATTGCGCCAGGCGACCTGTACCGGGTGCTCGCCCTTGGGGTCGAGGCCCTCGATGGTAATCACCGATTTTCCGGCGACGTCGGACATGACGACGCCGCAGGAGCGTACCGCCTCACCGTTGAGATGCACGGTGCAGGCGCCGCACAGCGCGACGCCGCAACCGAATTTCGTTCCGGTGAGGCCAAGCTCGTCGCGCAGATACCACATCAGCGGCATTGACGGATCGCCGTCATATGCGCGCTCCACGCCATTGACACGTAAGGTGGTCATACTCCCTCCGATTGGCGGTTCTATGGGGTCACGGATTGCCGCCCACCAGCTCCGTGACGCTTGCCGTTTGCGGCAGCCGGCTCGTGCGTTCCGCCATGTTGCGGTTTGGCCGAGCCGGTAGGATTTTGCGCTGTAGGAAGCTCAATGCTTCCGAAAACGGGATGCTACCAAGCGCCCAGACCTTAGCAAGACTAATTCCAAGTTCGAAAGCAAGACTGATTCCAAGTTGCCCGGTTCACTTCCAAGTCATCTGCCGCCCAAGCCCTCGGCCGCAAAGCCATCGACCGCCCAAGTCAACGGCCGGCCAAGTCATCGGCCGCACGGCCATCGGCCCCCAAATCATCGGCCCCCAAGTCGCCGGGCCGCCAAGTCATCTGCCGCCAAGTCATCTGCCGCCGCCCAAGCCCTCGGCGCGTGACGTCCCGCAAAACACAAAGAGCGGCACCCAAAGGATGCCGCTCTTCGATGTTTGGTCGAGACGATCAGGCGATCGACGTTACGTCTTCATCGCCTTCCTGACCTGCTCCGCCGTGATCGGAAGCGAGCGCACGCGCGCTCCGACCGCGCTGAAGATCGCGTTGGCGACGGCAGGCGCAATCACCGTCACCGCCGGCTCGCCGCAGCCAACCGCCGGCTCGCCATTGCCGATGATGCTGATGTCCATCTCCGGCATCTGGCTCATGCGCATCGGCGTGTAGCTGTCGAAGTTGCGCTGCTGGATGCCGCCATCCTTCATCGTGGCGTTCTCCAGCATGGCGAGCGAGGTACCCCACAGGATCGAGCCCTCGATCTGGGCGCGGACACCGTCCGGGTTGACGATGGTGCCGACGTCCATGGCGAGGGTGACCTTCTTCAACGTCACCTCGCCGGTCGACGGATCGACCTTCACGTGAGCGACGCAGGCCGTCCAGGTGGGATTGGTGCGTTCCTGCGAGCTGACGCAGGCGACACCCATGCCCTCGTTCTTGCCGAGCTTGAGCGACCCGTAGCCGGAGCGGCCGACCGCAGTGCGCAGCGCGTTGGCAAGACGCTTGGCGCCGCCCTGGTTCTGCCCCGTGCTGCCGCCGGCATTGGCGCCAGCGCCGTCAAGCATCTTCAGCCGCATGTCCACGGGATCCTGACCGGTGGCACGTGCGATTTCGTCCATGGTGCTTTCGACCGCCCAGAACGTCCACGCCGGCGCGACCGAGCGCAGCTGTCCGGAGGGCGTCGCGCCCTGCGCCAGCTTGTTCATGTAGTTGCGCACCGTGTGGTTGGGGATCGAGTACCAGTAGTCGGCACCGTTGACAGTGAAACTGTCGTGCAGCCCATCGAAGCTGTCGCCGTTTCGTTTCTTGTCCACGGCCGGCGTCAGGAACGCCGGGATGCCCCATTTCGCGGTCGGCCACGCGCCGATCACGTCGTGCTCCATGGCGATCGCCTTGCCATCGGCGTCGAGCCCGACCTTGACCTTCTGGTAGGTCAGCGGCCGGGTGAAATCCATCTGCATGTCGTCTTCGCGGGCAAAGATCACCTTCACCGGCTTGCCCACCGCCTTGGAAGCGGCGATCGCCGGTATGACCATGTCCGACTCCAGCCGGCGACCGAAACCGCCGCCCAGGAATTGCTGATGGATCGCGACGTTCTTGGGATCGGTGCCGGCGGTCGCCGCCGCGATCCCGGTGGTCCGGGTGTTGAACTGGTTCCCGGTATGGATGTGCCAGATGCCGTCCTTCTCATAGGCGAGGGCGTTCATCGGCTCAATCGGCGCGTGGATGTTGAGGGTGGTCAGGTACTCGACATCGATGACCTTGGCCGCGTTCGCCATCGCCGCGGCGGAATCGCCGTCCTTGACGAACAGGAAACCCTCGGTCCCTTCCTTCTGCAGCCGACGCGACTCGTCGATGATCGATTGGTTGGACACGTTGGCATACGGGCCCTTGTCCCAGTCGATCTTGAGCGCCGCCGCAGCTTTCTTCGCGCCTTCATAGGTCGTCGCAACGGCGACCACCCAGCCCGAGGTCGTTGCGGTCTTGTCGTCGACGGTCACGGCTTGGATGAAGCCCGGAACCTTCTTGGCTTCGCTGTCGTCGACCGATTTCACCTTGGCGCCGAAGCGCACCGGCGGCAGCGCGAGCTTGCCATAGACCATGCCCGGCACGAAGGAGTCGATGCCGTATTTGGCCGTGCCGTTGGTCTTCGGCGGAATGTCGAGCTGGTGCAGCGACGTTCCGATCTTGGTGTACTGCTCCGGCGACTTCAGCTTGATCGCCTTGAGCTCGTCCGGCGACCAGGTCTTGTTGGCCTTGCCGCTGGAGACGATCTGCGCGTAGCTCAAGCTCTTCTTCGACTTGGCATGGATGACATGCGAGTCGCGGGCGTAAAGCTCGCCCTCCGGCACGCCGAGCATTTCGGCGGCGGTCTTGATCAGCGTGAGCCGTCCGGCGGCGCCGGCGCGACACATCGTGTCGAAGTTCATTCCGGTGCTCCAGCTGCCGCCAGTGACCTGGGCGCCGAGAACCGGGTCGTTGTATTTCGGGTCGTTCGAGGCGAGGACGATAGCCATGTCCTTCCACGATGCCTCAAGCTCCTCGGCGACGAGTTGCGCCATGGTGCTGGAGATATGCTGACCCATTTCCGCCTTGCCGACAGTGACGACGACCTTGCCGTCATTGCCGATCGAGTACCAGACGGTCGGGTCCATGCCGGCTGCGGTCGCGGCTTGCGTGCCGCCCGCCTCGGGAAGCACGGAATAGCCGAGCACGAGACCGGTCGCGGCGGTGCCGATGATGAAGCTGCGCCGATCGAGGTTTGGCAGCGCGTCGATTTTTTGATGCTTGGTCATGGCTTACACTCCCCGCATATCGGCAGCCGCGCGCAGGATGGCGCGCTGGATTCGGGCATAGGTCATGCAACGGCAGAGGTTGCCGTCCATATGCTCGACGATCTCGGCTCTGGTCGGATCGGTATTCTTGGCGAGAAGCGAGGCGGCCTGCATGATCTGCCCGGACTGGCAGTAGCCGCATTGCGGGACTTGCTCGGCGATCCAAGCCCGTTGCAGCGGGTGCTCACCCTTCGGATCGAGACCCTCGATGGTGACGATCTTCTTGCCGGCGGCTTGGGAAACGGCGGTCTGGCACGAACGCACGGCCTCGCCATTGAGATGAACCGTACAGGCGCCACACAGGCCGGCGCCGCAGCCGAATTTCGTTCCGGTCATCTGCAAGTGCTCGCGGATGACCCACAGCAGTGGCGTGTCGCTCGGCACATCGACCGAATGATCACGCCCATTGATGTTCAGGGTGGCCATACTCCCTCCGAAGGCGGCTGTTTATCGTTATAGACTCTGCCGCGGAGTGCCGCCCATCAGCCCCGCGACATCGCCGAATCTCGGCGGCCGACCGATGCGCACCGCCATGTGCGGTGTGGTCCCGGCCGGCAAAGCATTGCAGCGCCGCGCAAAACCAAACGCACGGCACTGCCTAGAGTATTATCATGCTAGCAATTCCACAGACCTTAGCAAGACAAATTCTAAACTGGCCTGATGTGAGAAGGACCTAAGTGGGCAGAGCGGTGGGCGAGGTTTTTCAGGCCTCGGCGGGGGCCATCGCGGACGTCGTCCAATAACGATTTCGTGAGATTAATTATTTCGCCAGATCGCGCATCGTGATGCCCTCAAGAATGTAGGGCTGGCGCGGCGGCAGATAGGTCATGTGCGCCGCCTCGGCGAGCCTGGCGGCCTCGCCGTTCTTGAGCATGTCGTCCAGCGCGGCGTCAACGTGCGCGATCAGGTCCGCCGCGCTCGCCAGCCCGACAAAGCCCATGTTGAAGCCGAGCGGAAAATAGTAGCCGGTCGGCTTGAGCTTGGTGTCCGGGTGCTCAATCCGGTAGGCGTCGAAATGGTGCTGGGCGACGAAGGTGGCGTCGTAGTCGCCACGCTCCAATCGCGGCAACAGCTCGCCGTGTCCGGGCACCATATGGGTGATCTGCGAAATCAGGCGACCGTGGTCGTAGCTCATCAGGATGGCGTCGCCGAGCGTGCCGGCTTCGATGCCGAGAGGGATGCCGTCGAGATCGCCGATGCCGGCGATGCGGCGCTCGGCCGCCTTGCCGCCGAGCACGATCGTGAACGCCGCCAAGTGATACGGGCGGGTCGGCGCCAACGTGCCCAATGTCACACGGCGCCGGCGGTCCGCAGCCTTGGCGCCCTCGAAATCCGGCATCCGCGCGGTCTCAAAACCGGGCTTCGCCAGCGCATCCCTGGTCAGCGGATAACCGCCCAGGAGGTCGCAGCGGCTGTCGGAAAGGAGCGCATTGGCTTCGATTGCCGAACTCGAATCCTCGTCGAGCTTACTCTCGAACCATTGCACCGCGAGCGGTCGCCCGAGCCGCTTGGCGAGCGCTTCGGCGATCAAAAAGTCGAAGCCGCCGCCGGTCTCGCCATGGCGGACCGAATAAGGCGGCAGATCTTCGCCCAGGCACACCCGCAGCGCGCCGGCGCCGCCATCCTCAGCGCGCGATGATGCCGCGCCGCCGGCAATCGCGACCAGAGCAGTCGCGGCGAGCGCCGCGGCGAGGCCGAGCCTCACTGCGCGCCTCCGGTCTTGATGTACGCCCACAGCTGCTCGATGTCGCTTGCGCTGAGGAGATCGCCCCAGGCCGGCATGCGGCCGTTCTTGCCGGTGGTCACCGAGTGCACGAACCGCGCCTTGTTGTCGTGCGGGAATTGCCGCAGATCGAAGGCAATGGTGCCGGCATTGACCATGTTGAAGCCGTGGCAATGCGAGCAGTGATGGGCGTAGAGCGCCTTGCCCTTCGCCGCCAGCTCGGCTTCGGCCGGCTCGGGCTCCGCGACTGCGGTCTGCGTTGCTTCCTCGGCCAATGCCGGCCGCCATAACGGCGTCGTCGCGGCGATGGCCGCCGCGACGAGCGTCACACAAATCTCGATTTTCATTCCCATTCGCCAAGGATAGGACGAGGCCGCGCCGCGGCCTCGTCCGCCGTTCCTTACTGCGTTACTGCGGCGCCAGAGCAAACACCGTCAGCGATCCGCCGGGCGGAATCGCCGCGAGCCGGGCATCGCCGGAAAACAGCGAATAGACGCCGCCGATGCCGCTTGCGACCGCGACATACTGCACGCCGTCCTGCTGCCAGGTGATCGGCTGGCCCTCGATGCCCGAGCCAGTCTGGTAGTGCCAAAGCTTCTTGCCGGTGTCGGCGTCGAAGGCTTCGAACTCACCGGTCAACTGGCCGGAGAACACCACGCCGCCGCCAGTCGACAATACGCCGGAGAACCGGGGAATGTCGCTCGGATTTTCCCACTTGGTCTTGCCGGTCAGCGGATCGATGGCCTTGAGATAGCCGCGCGGTCCGTCGGGCCATTCCCAAACGTCGCTGAGATCCATGCCGACATACCATTCTCCCGCCTTGTATTCAGCCGGCACCGCTTTGTAATGGCCGCCGAAATTGAGCGTGTTGGCATAGGCGGTGCCGTTCTGCGGATTAAACGACATCGGCTCCCAGTTCTTGCCGCCGAGGATCGACGGCCACACCACCACCTTCTCCCCGGCGCGCGCCTTGGCGCTTACTTCGGTCTCGATCGGCCGGCCGCTCTTGAGATCAATCCCGCTGGCCCAGTTCACCCGCACATACGGATTCGCGGCAATGAGTTTGCCGTTGGTGCGATCGAGCACATAGAAGAAGCCATTGCGGTTGGCGTCCATCAGCACCTTGGTGGGCGTGCCGTCGACGTTGATCGTCGCCAGCACCATCTCGGCGACCGAATCGTAGTCGAACGGGTTGTTCGGCGAGAACTGGTAGTGCCACTTGATCCTTCCAGACTTGGGATCAAGCGCCAGCACCGAGCAGGTGTAGAGGTTGTCGCCCGGCCGCACCGCCGAGTTGAACGGGCCCGGATTGCCGATGCCCCAATAGACGGTGCGCAGCTCCGGATCGAACGAACCGGTGATCCAGGTCGAGCCGCCGCCGAGCTTCCAGGTGTCGCCCTGCCAGGTGTCGTTGCCGGGTTCGCCGGCGGCGGGAACCGTGTAGGTGCGCCACAGGTGCTCGCCGGTCTGCGGATCCCAGCCATCGATGAAGTCGCGGGTGCCAAATTCGGCGCCGGAAATGCCGGTGATCACCACGCCGTCGGCGACGAGCGGGGCGACCGTCATCGAATAGCCGGTCTTGAAGTCGATGGCGTTCTTGCGCCACAGCTCCTTGCCGGTCGTGGCGTCGAGCGCGATCACATTGGCATCGAGCGTGGTGCGGAAGATCTTGCCGTCATAGATCGCGGCACCGCGATTGATGATGCCACAGCAGACGATACGGGGCGTCTCCGGCGGGTATTCGACCTTGGTCTTCCAAAGCTGCTTGCCGGTCTTGGCATCGACCGCCATCGTGGCGCTGTTGCTGGTGACGTAGAGCACGCCCTTGTAGACCAGGGGCTGCGATTCCTCGCTGCGATTGTCGTCGAAGCTGTAGTTCCACACCGGGACTAGGCGTCTGACGTTTTCCTTGTTGATCTGGTTGAGCGGGCTGAAGCGATTAAGGTCGTAGCCCATCCCGTAGTTGAGCACGTTGCTGGTGTCGGCCGCACCCTTCGTCAGTTCCTCGGCCGTTTGCGCCATCGCGGTTGGCGCAAAGAACAGCGCCAATCCGACAGCCAATAGAGGCGTCTTCATGCAGGTCCTCCCTTGGAGCACGCGCTTTCTTGCTAACCGCCATCGCGGCGCGGCGCGCATCGATCATCAGTTCAGTTAAACTTCGCCCAGGACTGCGACGGTCCCGCCGACGCAGCGCGTTACTATGCTGAGGCGCGCTTGGGGCGTCAAGCGCGCGGAGTTACTGCACATTTTTGCGGCAGCGCAAACAACGCGGCATTGCCGGTACTCAGTTCCGCGAGCGATCGGCCAGGGCGCTGTCTTTGATCCCGAAAGGGCGAGCCCCGCGAGCCCCTCTTGACGAAAATGCCCTGGATCAATTGCGCGACCGGTCGACCAAGGCTCTATCCTTGATCCCAAAAGGGCGAGCCCCGCGAGCCCGTCTTAGCGCAAAATGCCGTGGATCAGTTTCGCGACCGGTCGACGAGGGCTCTGTCTTTTATCCACGGCATCATCGCGCGCAGCTTGGCGCCGACCTGCTCGATCGGATGGGCGGCGCTTTTGGCGCGCATCGCCTTGAACGAGGTCTGGTTGACCTTGTTCTCCAGCATCCAGTCCTTGACGAATTTGCCGGACTGGATGTCGGCGAGGATGCGCTTCATCTCGGCGCGCGTCTCCTCGTCGACGACGCGCGGGCCGGAGACATATTCGCCGTATTCGGCGGTGTTGGAGACCGAGTAGTTCATGGTGGCGATGCCGCCCTCATAGATCAGGTCGACGATCAGCTTCACCTCGTGCACGCATTCGAAATAGGCCATCTCCGGCGCGTAGCCGGCTTCGACCAGGGTCTCGTAGCCGGCTTTCATCAGCTCGACGAGCCCGCCGCAGAGCACCGATTGCTCGCCGAACAGATCGGTCTCGCATTCCTCGCGGAACGTGGTTTCGATGATGCCGGCGCGGCCGCCGCCGATCGCGGCGCCGTAGGAGAGACAGAGGTCGTGGGCGTTGCCGGAGGCGTCCTTGTGAATGGCGAGGAGGCACGGCACGCCGGCGCCGCGCTGATATTCGGAGCGCACGGTGTGGCCGGGCCCCTTCGGCGCGATCATCATCACGTCGAGATCGGGGCGCGGCTCGATCAGGTTGAAATGAATATTGAGCCCGTGCGCGAACATCAGCGCCGCGCCCGGCTTCATGTTGGCGTTGAGCTGCCCGTTATAGATGTCGGCCTGCAGCTCGTCGGGCGTGAGCATCATCATCACGTCGGCCCATTTGGCGGCGTCGGCGACCTCCATCACCTTGAGCTTCTCGGCTTCGGCTTTTTTGACGCCCTGCGAGCCCTTGCGCAGCGCGACCGCCACGTCCTTGACGCCGGAATCGCGCAGATTGAGCGCGTGGGCATGGCCCTGGCTGCCATAGCCGATGACGGCGACCTTCTTGCCCTTGATCAGATTGAGGTCGGCGTCGCGGTCGTAGTAAACGCGCATGATCTCACCCCTGCGGCGGCCGGGATCGGCCGCTTCATTCGTGCTGCTTCTAGGTTCCGGACGCGGCTTGGACAAGCCCGCCGCGGCGCGGCGAGGCGCGCTTGAGCGGCGCCTTGCCGTTCGCCGCGCAACTGCCGTCGAATTGCTCGCGCGCCCGCGCGATCTTCGGCTGGTTGCGGACCGCCCAGGCGCCGAGCGCAGCGACCGGATTGAGCAGATCGCGTCCGAGCGCGGTCAACGCATAGTCGACCCGCGGCGGGACGGTCGGAAACACGGTGCGCGTGACCAGGCCATCGCGCTCGAGGCCGCGCAAGGTCAGCGTCAGCATGCGCTGGGAGATGCCGCCGATTGAGCGGCGCAGCTCGTTGAAGCGCAACGCGCCGCCGCCAAGCCGGGTGACCACCAGCACCGACCATTTGTCGCCGACGCGGGCGAGCACGTCGCCGATGGCGCGGCAATCCGCGGGCAAATGCATATGGCCTGGTTTCATCGCTGTACCTCCTTGCGAGGTTTCACAGTCACCTATTTAGCGTCGGTTATCGATTTTAACCAGGGTCGGATTTTAACCCGGCCAAGCAACTCGGGAGCTTTCCCGCGGTCGCGTCATGGCCGGGCATAGCCGTTCGAAGAACGGCGTCGCTTTGCTCGCCTATGTCCCGGCCATCCCGTTCGGTGGTGCGATCGACATCGGGATGCCCGGCACGAGGCCGGGCATGACGGATGTGACGATCACATCCCCTCCGGCCCGCGCGCGATCGCGACCACGCCGGTGCGCGAGACCTCGACCAGTCCGAGCGGCAGCATCAGATTGACGAAGCTGTCGATCTTGTCGGAGGCGCCGGTCAACTCGAACACGAAGCTCTCATTGGTGGCGTCGATGACCCGGGCGCGGAAGGCGTCGGCGAGCCGCAGCGCCTCCATGCGGTGCTCGCCCTTGCCGCGCACCTTGATCATCGCGAGCTCGCGCTGCAGCGCCGGGCCGGCGGCGGTGATGTCGACGACGCGATGCACCGGCACCAGGCGGTCGAGCTGATTCTTGATCTGCTCGATCACCATCGGCGTGCCGCGGGTGACGA
>Ga0187780_10001458_pt1 | contig 17830 bp, 12 predicted proteins | sample 1015_Q2_SP10_20__FD_132429 | JGI IMG/M metagenome (GOLD analysis project Ga0187780, IMG submission 132429) | Tropical peat soil microbial communities from peatlands in Department of Meta, Colombia - 1015_Q2_SP10_20_MG | ecosystem: Environmental > Terrestrial > Soil > Wetlands > Peat | place...
CCAAAAGCGATGCCGCCGACAGCTTTCCTGAGCGCCAGGTAGGAGAGAACGATTGGATCTTTGGCCCTGGGTGCGATAAGCATCGTACGCCTCCACGAAAGTGGGGATGGATTGCGGGGCCGATTACGGTACAAACAGCTTAGAAGAAGCCGCCAAAAACGCAAGCCCAAATTCTCTGCAGTTCGGCGGGCGGGGTGGCCCACTCAAGCTCGCTTTTGGCTTGAGTGGAATTTCGAGGCTACGGTTCCCGCTAACGACGGACGACCAACACCTAGATGTCGTAGTACAGCGCAAACTCAAACGGGTGTGGACGCAACCGCACCGCGTCCACTTCCCTCGAGCGCTTGTAATCGACGTAGGTGCTAAGCAGTTCTTCGGTGAACACATCCCCTTTGAGCAGGAATGCGTTGTCCCGCGAAAGCGCGTCGAGCGCGTCCTCCAGCGATCCCGGCATCGACGGCACTTTCGCCAACTCCTCCGGCCCGAGATCGTAGATATCTTTATCGAGCGGCTGACCGGGATCGATCCTGTTCTCGACTCCATCCAGTCCCGCCATCATCATTGCGGCAAACGCCATATACGGATTGCAGCTCGGGTCCGGCGGGCGGAACTCCACCCGCTTGGCTTTCGGCGAGGCCGAATACATTGGAATCCGGCAGGCTGCCGAGCGGTTGCGGCGCGAATAGGCCAGATTCACCGGCGCCTCGAAGCCCGGAACCAGCCGCTTATACGAGTTTGTTGTAGGAGCAATGATCGCCGACAGCGCCGGGCCGTGCTTGATCAGCCCTCCGATATACCACAGCGCCAATTGTGACAAGCCCGCGTAGCCATCTCCCGCAAACAGCGGTTTGCCATTCTTCCAGAGTGACTGATGGGTGTGCATGCCGCTGCCGTTGTCCTGAAAAATCGGCTTGGGCATGAAGGTAACTGTCTTTCCGTACTGGTTGGCAACGTTCTTGACTACATATTTGTAGAGCATCATGTGGTCGGCCGAACGCACCAGCGAGTCGAACTTGAGATCAATTTCGGTTTGCCCGCCCGTCGCCACTTCGTGATGATGACACTCCACTTCCAGCCCACAGCTCAGCATGGTCATCACCATCTCGCTGCGCAGGTCCTGATAATGATCGGTCGGCGGCACTGGAAAATATCCTTCTTTGAACCGCGGCCGATAGCCCTGATTGTTTTCCTTGCGGCCGGAGTTCCACCGGCCCTCTTCCGCGTCGATGAAATAAAACCCGTGCTGTTCCCTCTGATCAAAGCGCACGTTATCAAAGATGAAGAATTCCGCTTCTGCCCCAAAATATGCGGTATCGGCAATTCCTGTCGAGGTGAGGTAAAGCTCGGCTTTCCTCGCGATGTAGCGCGGATCACGGTCATATCTTTGTTTCGTCAGCGGATCGATCACATCGCACACCATCACCAGCGTCGGCACCTCAGTAAACGGATCCAGCATATGAGTGTTGGGATCGGGAATGAGGAGCATGTCGCTTTCGTGAATGGCTGCCCAGCCGCGAATCGACGACCCGTCCATCCCGAAACCTTCTTCAAACGACCCTTCGGATAGCTGTTCGATTGGGAAAGAGACGTGGTGTTGCAGCCCCGGAAGGTCGGTAAAACGCAAATCAAGCATCTTGATTCCATTTTTCTTCACAAATTCGAGTACAGTTTTCGCGTCAGCCATCGGGAACTCCTGGAATGCGGTGATATTAGGGAGAGTTATGCCTGCTACAATCTGTGGCGTTGAGCAAACAGTCGAGTCTAAAAGTGTCCCCGAGGCGAAGGAAAATTGATTGTTTTTATGGGATGGATAAGCGAGGGTTATCGGAAAGCAATCAGCACTCAGCCGTCAGCACTCAGAGAATAGAAACGGCCGCGTGTTTTTGTCCGAGTGCTGACTGCTGACTGCTCTATGGACTTTGACCAACTGGAAACGTTTCTCGAAGTGGCGCGCCTGAGTTCCTTTTCGCGCGCGGCAGAGAAGCGTTTTCGCACTCAGCCGGCGATCTCGTCGCAAATCCGTTCACTCGAGGAAGAAGTCGGAGCCAAACTGCTGGACCGTTCCGGTGGCAAAGTTTCCATCACGGCCTCCGGCAAGCTCTTTTTGAAATTCGCCGAGGATATCCTCGAAGCACGCAAGATGATGCTGACCGCTGTCGCCGAGAATGAGCGCATACCCAAAGGAGAAATCGTAGTCGGGGCCAACGAAGGCACCTGTCTCCACATCCTTCCCGAAGTTTTCGCCGACTTCAAAAAGCGATACCCCGACGTGAACATCAGCATTACTCGCTCGGATTACGCCAAGATCCTGGAGTCGGTGATCGATAACTCAGTCGACTTTGGAGTCGTTTCGCTGCCGGTGCAGGACCCCCGATTGACAGTCGTGCTGATTCATCGCGACGAGTTGGTTGTTATCGTCCCTCCAAAACATCCTCTTGCAAAGTTGAAATCCGTAACCATCGGGGAGGCTGCCGGTTTTCCGCTAATCGTTCCCAAGGCTGGCCATACCCGTGACGCGCTGGAGAATCTCTTCTATGAGCGCAAGCTCAAACCGCGCTACACCATGGAACTCGACTCGAGCGAACTGCTCAAGCGCTTTGTGGCCGCCGACGCGGGTGTTGGTTTTATCGCCCGCTCCAATGTCCTGGAAGATGTTCGCGCGAATGCGCTGGTCGCCATTCCGATCTCCGACGCCACTATTCGCCGTGATCTGGCGCTGGTTTTCCGCAAGGATAAAGCCCTGAGCCGGGCGGCTCTCGCATTTATCGACACCACCGTAAAATTGAAGACTGTTGATGCCGTCGCGATTGCTCCCAGCCGTTGATTGCCTTCCTGCATTAAGTCCCACCAGGTTCGATTGCGTTAAAATTTGCATTAAGTGAAACTATTCCCGCTGCTCCCGACCCTTCTACTTCTTCTACTGTTCGCTACTATCTCCGTATCCCAAGCTCGCAAGGGAGCTAAGGAACTTCCACCCTCGGCTTTCAAGCTCGTCACGGTTCAGGTTTCCGGCACCCAGCGTTACAAGCCGGAGGACGTCATCCACGCCTCCAGCCTGCAAATCGGCCAAACCGTCCACGAGGACAACCTCAAGGATGCCGCGCGGCGTCTGGGCGAATCTGGAGCCTTCACCGATGTCACGTATGGCTTCGAATACACGCCTGACGGAACTAAAGTCGAGCTGAAGGTCAAAGATGTAAAGCAATTTGCGCCGGCAAAGTTTGAGAACCTGGTCTGGTTCTCTGATCAGGAGTTGCTCGAACAGTTACACGCCCGGGTGCCGCTGTTTGATGGAGAACTGCCGGTTACGGGGCCGCTGCCGGATGATGTCGTACAAGCTCTTCAGGCGATGCTGGACGACAAGAAGATTCCGGCTCAAGTTGATTACGTGCGACTGGCGCACGATGACGGATCCACAGAGGCGTTCGACTTCAGCGCCAGCGGGCCGCGCGTCGTAGTGGGCAGTGTCGAATTTGCAGGCGCCGACACAACCGAATTGCCGGGACTTGAAGCCGCCGGAAAAAGTCTTCGCGGCGGAGAATACGAACGATCTAAACTGCGTCACCAGGAAGATGGCGTCTTCCTTCCAATCTTGTTGCAACATGGCTATCTCAAGGCGAATTTTGAAGATCCCGCGGCCAGGATCACCCCGAGCGATCAAGATGAAATCCTGGTTGACGTGACCTTTCCGCTGAATCCAGGGCCGCAGTACAAGCTGAAGGCGGTCGTACTTGCAGGAAACAAGGCTGTGCCTCTGGACACTCTGCGTCAGGCAATTCAGGTTCGGAGTGATCAACCTGCCGATGCCGTTCAACTCAAGAAAGATGTTGACAGCATCAGAGCCATTTACGGTGTGCGCGGCTACATGGATGTGGCCGTTGAGACCACGCCCGAATTCGATGATACCCAACACACGGTGGTATACCGTCTCAGCATCCGTGAAGGTGACGTCTTCAAGATGGGCGAGTTGGAAATACTGGGTGTCGACGGACACACCAAAGATCGCCTGCAGAGCAATTGGACGTTGATGAGTGGCGATATCTACAACTCGGGCTACACCCGACGTTTTGTTTCCCAGGCCCTGAAAGAGGTGCTTACGACGGGAGAGTGGAGTCCCGATATCCAGGAAACGGTGGATCGCAAGGACAAAACCGTGGATGTAACGCTCCGTTTTATCGCCAGATAGCAAATTGAATGTAACCTTTTGTCCCCTTGACCGTTCCAATATAAAAGCAGCCAATGAACTACCCCCACAAAAGGAGAACAATCTTCAATGCATCGTGCGCCGCAATTCATTCGCTTCTCGTTAATGACCCTGGTTTTCGCCACCGTGCTGGTTCCATTCTCGTTTGGCGCAAAAGCTGAGAGCTTCACTGGCTTGGTCAGCGACGCAATGTGCGGCAAGCAGCACATGATGGAGGGAGATCCCATCACCTGCCTTCGCGCCTGTGTCCAAAAGGGTTCGAAATACGCCTTAGTCGTCGGGGACAAGGTTTACACCCTCGACACTCAGGACAAGACGGCGCTGGCTACCCTCGACAAGCTCGCCAACAAGATGGCCACCGTCAAGGGCCAGGCCAATGGCGACGAGATTCAGGTCAGCTCTGTATCAGCCGCGAAGTAGCTCAATTCAACCCGGCGGAAAACCTGGTTGGTTTTCCGCCGAAATTTTTCTCCGCGAACCTCAGTTTTCATAGTCCCTTTACATTTCGCTGTGTTAGATTTGACCGTCATCCCTGCAAATTTGGAGGTGTGTGCGAATTGGGCAAAGACATGGTCCCTAAACGCATCTTCTTTACCAAGGGGGTCGGAAAACATCGCGAACGTCTCACTTCCTTTGAGCTGGCGCTGCGTGACGCCGGCATTGCTGCACAAAATCTGGTGCGCGTCTCCTCCATCTTCCCGCCACAATGCAAGCTGATTGCCCGCTCTCAAGGCTTGAAGTATCTCAGCCCGGGCGAAGTCGTTTTTGCCGTTGTGGCAGAGAACTCAACCCGCGAGCCACATCGTTTGTTGGCCGCCAGTATCGGCGTAGCCATTCCCGCCGACCGGAATACGTACGGCTATTTGAGCGAGCACCATTCATTCGGCGAAACCGACAACGCTGCCGGAGACTACGCCGAAGAACTTGCCGCAGAAATGTTGGCAACTACGTTAAACGTGGAGTTCGATCCCGATCGTTCGTGGGATGAGAAGAAAGAGATTTATCGGATTTCTAACAAGATTGTGCGCACCGCCAACGTCACTCAGTCCGCCGTGGGCGATAAGCGCGGGCTATGGACAACGGTGATCGCTTCGGCGATCTTCATCTTCGATTAGTCGACCGATTGCCTCACTTCTTGGCTGCAAGTTTCTCCTTCTTGCCTGCGGAATTGTGCTTGTCCTTACCCAGCCTCTCCAAAACTGCCGCCACGATTAGCGGCAAGCCCACGGTGGCGTCCACGAAAACCTCCCCAAAGCGTCCGCCCTCGGCTGCAGGCACGAACTTTCCCCATGACACCGCTTCGCTGTACGGACTTCCCGATAGACCGCCCCAATACACCGGTTCGGGACAAATGCGCACGCCATAGTGATAGCGCTTTAAAGGCACGTGCTCTCCCAGTCGGCGATGCCGCAGCTCGATGAAGGGCCCAAACTGCTGCGACCAGTTCCGCGGCACCCCGCCGCCAATGGTGAAGATCCCAAGCCGTTTTTGGCGGAGAAGGGTTGCGGCAAAATGCTCCAGGTCCTCAAAGGGATCAAACCTCAGCTTGTGCCGTCCGGTCGATTCGCGAATGCGGTTGTTCAAGGCAAAGTCCAAACCGAGCTCGGAGTCTGTGAAAGCCGGTACAAAGACCGGCACACCTTTTTCATACGCTGACTTGAGGATTCCACGTTCTTCCCGAGCCCGCTTTGTCAAGTGCTGACCAATGGCGTGGTTCAGCTTGTAAGAGCAGACCATCTCGTTGTGGTCCCAATTGTCCAAGATTTCCGCCAGGACTTCCTCGACGTCATCAAGGTTCCGTTCCGGCTCCAGCGTGTCATACACACGGTTGTAGCCCTGCTCGTACAGCTCTTCGTCCGAGACTTCGGGGTTATAACGAAAATGAGAAAGCCCGGTGGCCTCGACCAGACCATGGGCCATCAGCGCCCCGGTTGACACAATCGCGTTCACGATCCCGCGATCGATCAACTCGGCAATGATCAGACTCTGCTTCGCTACGGTCATCGCACCGGCAAGGGTCATGACCCGAAAGCATTCCTCGTCGCGCGCCATGGCTTCGAGGACATCTGCCGCCTCACCAATTTGTCGACCCGTAAAAGCGGTCTTGGCCATCGCTCTGACCAGATCGTCAACCGAGTGCACACGCTTCAGGTCGAGCGATTCGAGAGCAACCAGCTTATCTTCAATCGGATCGTGCAACTTGCGCTCGATCCCCGACCCATCATGATTGCCTTGTTTCATGGGCGTTCTCCGTCTTTTCCAGTAAATACTCTACTAAAAGCCGGCGATCACTAGCTAGCGGAGCCTCGGGTAGTGCTGCAGTTTCATTGTCACCCCAAAGCCACTTTTGCGCAGTGCGGGATCGACCGAGCCTCGAAGGCATTGGTAACTTGCTGAAAACTGGTATTCTATTTTTCCTTGCGGAGGGCTTGGAATTTGACGCCTGACAAGTTTCGCGTTGGCCTGATTCAAATGTCAGCGACGCCGGATCCCGACAGGAATCTGCGGCACGCGATTGAACGAGTGCGGGACGCCGCTCAGCGCGGTGCCCAGGTCGTCTGCCTGCCGGAACTCTTCCAAACCCAGTATTTCTGTCAGCGGGAAGACGCGTCTCTATTCGATCTCGCTGAGCCCATTCCCGGCCCAGCTTCGAATAAATTGTCAGAGACCGCGAAGCAGTTCCATATTGTGCTCATCGCCTCGCTATTCGAGAAGCGAGCACCCGGCGTCTATCACAACACCGCAGCGGTTTTCGATACGGACGGCAGGCTCGCCGGCCTGTACCGCAAGATGCACATTCCGGACGATCCGCTTTATTACGAGAAGTTTTATTTCACCCCCGGTGACCTGGGATTTCGTGCGTTTCAGACAGGCGTCGGCCGGATTGGCACCTTGGTCTGTTGGGACCAGTGGTATCCGGAAGGGGCACGACTGACCGCTTTGCAGGGTGCTCAAGTGCTCTTCTATCCCACTGCCATCGGTTGGCACCCCGCCGAAAAGGCGGAGTTCGGCGCGGCTCAGCATGATGCCTGGCGCACAATTCAGCGTGCCCATGCCATAGCCAACGGTGTCTACGTGGGGGTCGTAAATCGCGTGGGTTTCGAAACAGGCGACATCCGCGGGAATTCGGTGCCGGGTGCGGGATTGGAATTTTGGGGCGGGTCCTTCTTATGCGATCCTTTCGGCCGGGTGTTGGCGGAGGCGTCCCACGATAAAGAAGAAATTCTGATCGGTGAAGTTGACCTGCATCTGCTCGAGGATGTCCGCCGCAATTGGCCGTTTTTGCGTGATCGCAGGATTGACAGCTATGCCCCCATCACCAATCGTCTCATCGACTGAAATCGGTTCAGCTCGAATCCCGAGATTTGTGAAAAAGCATGTAAATCCGCCCTTTCTTCGGTCACTTAGGTAACGTTGGCGGCCTCTTACCCACGTGGTACTCTCCGGCATAGAAAGCACTAAATCAATAGTTTCCGAGGAAACTCGATGTTCCACCGCTGGTGCATTTGCTCCCTGCTCGTGTTGTCATCGGTCGCGTTCGCAGACACCGAGCAAGCTCCCAAAAACCATCCTGTTGGGCAATCTTCCGATACCCTTCCAGTCACGACGTCATCCGCGTCGGCACGTAAGAACTTCGACCGGGCCATGCGGAGCTTCGAGGAGTACCGGCTCAACGATTGCTTGCAGTATCTAAAGCAAGCGACCAGACAGGATCCGAAATTCGCTCAGGCTTTCATATTCATTGCCAAGATCAGCAAAGAGCCGGGGGAGCAGGCGGCGGCGCGGCGGCGGGCGAAAGCTCTGGCTCCCAAGGTCAGTCGAGGGGAGCAGTTGCTCATCACCTGGCTTTCCGCAGCCCAGGAGGACAATTATCTTCCGGCAATCGCCGCAATGAATGACTTGCTGGCGATGTTTCCCAACGATCACCGGCTGGCGTTTCTCGCTGGAGATTGGCTGGTCTTGCGGCAGCGATACGAGCAGGCTGAGGTAGTTCTTCAACATGCCGTGGCTTTGTTCCCTGATTACCCGGCAGCGCTCAACGACCTCGGCTACACCTATGCCTTCGCCGGTAATTTCGACAAAGCCTTCGCCGCCATGGAAAAGTATGCAGCCCTGGAACCGGACGAGCCCAACCCACGCGATTCCTACGGAGAGATTCTGCGCATGGCGGGAAAATTTGACGCCGCGCTTGAGCAGTATCGCATGAGCGTTCGAATCGACCCGGATTTCGGCTCGGAGGTGGGTATCGCCGACACTTACGCTCTTATGGGGCGCGAGCAGGACGCGCGCGACGAATATGACCGCGCCATCGTCTTTGCTGGAAGCCAGAGTGACAAGATCGACTACGAACTGCAATCGGCGCTGACCTGGGTTCGCGAAAACAATCGCAAGCAGGCCGAAAGGGCCCTGATCGTAGTCGCCAAACACGCTCACGCCGCCGGTTTGGCCTTCTTCGAGGCGGAAGCGCAACGTGTGCTGGCAATGTACGCTCCCGACTTAGGCTCCGCGATAAAGCATCTGCGGTTGGCGCAGCAGGTCATGCGAGAGCCACATGAACTTTCTCAAAGCGACCGCAATGACGAGCTGGCACGCATTTTGCGGGTCAAGGCTTCTCGCGCTGCCGCCGGGAAAGATATGCGCACAGCCGTTGAGGCACTTAACCAACTCGAGACCGTGTCTGAAAAGAGCCGCAGCCAGGTAATTCAGCTTTGCTATCACGGCGCCGCTGGCGCTGTATTGATGGCCCAGGGCAGCTCTGCCGAGGCGATCTCGCACCTGGAAGAAGACTCTGACGACCCGCTCTCGATGCAACTGCTCTGGCGCGCCTATAGCGATACAGGAAAGTCTGCCCAGGCCCAGGCTGTGGCCAGGAAGTTGGCCGCTTTGAACGTGCCCACGGCTGAACAGGCGCTGGTCGTCCCACAATTCCGTTCAGGGCTCACCGCACAGGTGGCACAACCGTAACGGAATCCATGCCGCGCATCCCCATTTTCCGGCTCGGTCATCAGGCGGAGAAAGACGTTCCCCCTCAGCTCAGTTCCTATACTCCGTCACTGCTACTGCAAGGCCTCCAGGTCGGGGTGGACAACCTGCGGCATGACGTCTTCCTCAGCCCCAAGTTCGTGGAGCAGTCACGCCAGCACATCACTCGGCTGCTGATCCGTCATGGTGATCTGGAAGGACCGCTGGGAGCAGCAGCCCCCGCAAATGCCAGAAATCAGTTCATCCAATCGAAGTTGACCGGGAAGCCGCAAAACGAGCCTGCCGATCTGAAGTCGTTATTCACCGATCTGCACCTGTCGGCGTTGAATACCGCCAAGGCGCAGGAAAACCCGGTTCTGGATCTGCTGGCGCGGTCGGCCATCATCAAATTCCTGCGTCTGGAGCTCAATTCGCAATTCGCTCAAGTTCTGGAGCGTTGCCGGATGACGCTTAAAGGATATGAGGGCTTTCGCCATCAAAAGGCTCTGGAGTACCGCGAACGAATTGCCGCCTTTCAGGTCGCCAAGAAAACCATTCAGCGCAAGACCGCGGACGAACTATTTCGCACCTTGCGGGAAGTTGAGAAGGAAACTGTCGCCCGCACCCGGCGGTCCCTCTTCGGAAACATGGCCGAGGAACAGTACAAACTGTTTCTCAATACACTGATCTTCACCGAGGACGGCAGCGACGCACATATTAACGCTGAACACTATGTAATGCTGGGCAACTTCGAAACTGATCCCGACCGCTTCGTCAGCGTTCGTGCCATCGCGTGTGAGTTTCTGCAATCTCTGCAACTCGAACTCGGGGAAGATGCGCAGCGCACCCTGGAGGGCTGGCTCAATGTGCCGGAAAATGCACAGGCTCTCGTGGGAGCTGGCATCCCGGACGACTCCAGCCCCGAAGGCCGTTCCCAGAAAACACGCCTCGCTGAATGGGTACGCCTCTTGGAACGGGAAAAACTCCTGGAGCACGTGATCGCGTCCTATGAAGTGGTTCCGCTGCTCCCCGAGTATTCTTCCCGCATCAACGCCCAGCAGTTGAAGCACGCGCTGATTTCTCGCGAAGAACGCGCCCGAGTCGAGAAATTGATGGCAGAGCACGGGAAGATGTCTCCGGCCAGCTTGCATACCGCGATTGACAAAGTGGCGAGCTGCCGCGGGTCGGAGCGGGCGAAAATTGCCGGACGGTTTCTGCGTGACTTCATGCGCTACCACCGCGACCGCCGGCAACTGGAAGCACTGAACGGAGCACTCGATAGCGTAAATCTTGCCAACGAAAAGATCCGGCAACTCTCTGCCATGAACGGCACCCTCTACGAGTTCTTGCTGCCGGAAGAGCAAAAGTCTGGAGAAGAGAAAGTCGTGCGTCACGTCGTCATTAAAGCCGACGTGCGGGATTCATCCCGGCTCACCCGTTCACTGCTGGAGCGCGAGTTAAATCCAGCCTCCTATTTCAGCCTCAATTTCTATGATCCCGTCAACAAGCTTTTGGCAAAATATGGCGCGGTGAAAGTGTTCCTCGAGGGTGACGCCATCATATTGGCGCTGCTGGAGCGCGAGGGTGATCCCGGCCTCACCGTCGGTCGCGCGGCAGTGCTTGCCCGCGAAATCGTCGAAATTGTCAGGGGATACAACCAGCTCTTGCAGCGGTCGGGCTTGCCGAGCCTGGAATTGGGTATCGGCATTTCCTACCAGGATTCTCCGCCCATGTACCTGCTCGATGGCGAGCAGAGGATCATGATTTCCGACGCCTTGAATGAAAGCGACCGCCTTTCGTCCTGCAGCAGGCGGCTGCGAAAAACCATAAAAGAGTCGCAAAACCTGTTTCATGTGTATGCGTTTCAAACCACCAGCGACGCGGAGATGGAAGACAGCCTCGAAGACTTCATCTTGAAGTACAACGTGAATGGCATCCGCATGAGCGAGGCGGCCTTCCGCAAGCTGCAGCAGGAGATTTCCCTGCAGCCTTGCACACTGGATCTTCCCGAACTCAAGAAGACCGGCGAGTACCAGCTGTGGAGCGGGCTGGTGCCGGTCGGCAACGACATTTTCCGTAAGATCGTTGTACGCGGCAGCCGCATGCCTCAGGTGGATGCCCGCACTTTCTCACCTCAACATTTGACCGAACACTGGTACTACGAAGTGGCCTCCGACCCCGCCATCTACGCCCGCCTGGAAAATAACGCCGCAGCCGCCAAGTAACTGGCAACGCACTGCAATCGCACCTGGTTTGTGTGAAATCTATTGTCCGGCGCGTGCCGGAGACATAAGGAAACTGGCAGCGCTTTTCTTTTTGCCGTCGGACTTCTCAGGTTGGTAAAGCAGATCTAATGAGCCTTCACTCGTTGCCGACGCTTCGGCCAACATATTTGCCAGACTGCGGAAGGAGCGCGCCACGTCCACGGTCTCGTGGAACGCTATGGGAGCTCCCTTATCTATGGCAGGAGCTATCGCCTGATGGTTGTTAGGAACTTTCCAGAGAATCTTGCAATTAGTGGCGGCTTCAACGTCTTCGTCGCTGAAACCCGGAATCTTCTTGTATCGATTCAGCACTAGACGCACGCGGTCACGTCCGGTGCCTTCTTCCAGGAAGGTCCGCATCCTGCCCGCGCTCCAGAGCGACACCACATCGGCTTGGGCCACCAGCAGAACCGCATTTGACAGGTCGCAGATCACGCGCGCCGTATCGTCGACCCGATTCGAGCAGTCGACTACTACAAAGCGAAATTGCGAGACCATCAAATCAAATAAGCGGGCCAGTTCGGCCACTGCCGGCGCGAGAACCTGAGGCTGCTGTGGTCCGGCCAGCAAATGCAGCCCGTTCTTGCATGAGGTCATTAGACCTTGCAGCAGCGCGCTATCCATGCGATGCAGGTTCTGCAAGGCATCAACTAGACCAAAACTCGGTCGGACGTTCAGGTGCAGGGCAGCATGACCTAAAGTGGCGAAGTCTACCAGCAAGACGCCTGGGTGCGATTCCTGAAGGGCAATGGCAGTATTAACTGCCACCGTAGTGGCTCCTGATCCACCCTTAGCGTTTGTAACTGCGAACACTCGGGCCCGACCGCTTGCGCTTCGTGCCTTTCCGCGCGAGGCGGAGAATCGGCTAAAGGCCTCCATAATGCTTTCGGCCGAGGCGCTGCGCTCGAGGTATTCGCGTGCCCCGGCGCGCATCGCGGAAACGATGGTTTCCGGATTGTTCATGGTGCCGATGGCGAAAATAACAATCTCTGGAGCATTCGCGTGGATCAGTTCAATCGCCTGGATGGCCCGTTGAACATTCTGCGGATCGATATCAACCAAAACCACTTCCGCGCGGACGTCTTGAACTTGGCGCAAAACCGGATCGTTAGGACTTGCGGGAAAACCGACGTGAGCAAAAAGATTGCGCCCGATTTGTGTGCTTTCTAATCGCTGCTGGAGCACCGCCAGCCGCTCTTTGTCTTCGGTCAGGAGGGTAACCGCTATTCCATGCATGAACCGGGCCTCAATTGCCTTCTATATTGGCATGTTAAGAACAGTTCTCTGCCAAGCCAAGTGACTTCCGTAATCGCTTCCTCCAGACAGCCTCATTCCAGCCAGATTCCCGGCTCTAGAGGAACTGGTGCAGCGGGGGGAGAACGCCAAAACCGAGAAAATCCTCGTAGTTACTTGGTATTGTATTCGAAATTCGCTGGATTGCAACCCGGGTGCCTGTGTAAAGCTGGCTCGCGAATCTCTGGAAACAGGCTCCAGAAGCCTCAAACGACCAGCACGCCGTAACTGGACACCTTCAGCGTGGGCTGGACCATGCATGCTCCAGAGCATCCCGCAACCAGTCGCCTTTGGCTTCCATATTGAGATTTCTCACCTGCGGATTTATTGTGTTAGCCCTCCGGAGGCACAGTTGAGAACAACTACGCTCGCCTTTCTGATTCTCTCTTTTGTAACGTCGCTATCCTCGCAGAAACGCCAGCCAAATCAGCCTTCCGAACCCGGCCAGAAAAGCGCCGAGACGGTGAACCAGCCGGGTAGGCCGGCCAAAGACCCTGCACAGCAAGACGAAGAAGAGGACAAAGGTCCCTGGAAAGGTCTCCAGTATCGCCTGGCTGGGCCGTTTCGTGGCGGACGCGTCGTTGCGGTTTCCGGCGTCATTGGTCAGGAAAATGTGTATTACTTCGGTGCTGTCGCCGGAGGCGTTTGGAAAACCACCGATGGCGGTCTCAACTGGAAGCCTGTCTTTGACAAACAGAAAGATGCTTCGCCGGCAATCGGCGCCATCGCAGTTTCTGAATCCGATCCGAATACGATTTACGTCGGAACCGGAGAAGCATGTATCCGCGGCAATATCGTAGGCGGCAATGGCGTATACAAATCCATCGACGCCGGAAAAACCTGGAAGTTTGCGGGCCTCGCTGACACTCACGCCATCGGCCGGCTGATTGTTAATCCCAGAAATCCTGACATCGCTTTCGTCGCGGCACTGGGACATCCCTTCGGCGACAACGAGGAGCGTGGCATCTTTCGCACGCGCGACGGCGGTAAGACCTGGGAAAAGGTCCTTTACAAGGATGCCAGGACCGGGGGCATCGACGTCCAATTCGATCCCACGAATGCCAATATTTTGTTCGCGGCATTATGGCAGGCGAGGCGTACGCCCTGGAGCTTGGATAGCGGTGGCCCGGGAAGTGGATTGTACCGGTCCGCAGATGGTGGGACCTCCTGGAAAGAATTAAAAGGTCATGGTCTTCCCGACGGCATCCTCGGCCGAATTGGAGTTACTGTCTCAGCCGCCAATCCCAATCGCGTTTGGGCTGTGATTGAAGCCGACAAAGGTGGGATCTACCGTTCCGACGATGGTGGCGAGTCATGGCACATAACTACCGACGATCACCGTTTTCGCCAGCGCGCCTGGTACTATTCCCACATTTTCGCCGACCCAAAATCCGCTGACACTGTCTACATTCTTAACACCAGTGCCTACCGCTCCAATGACGGAGGCAAAACATTCGCCCGTCTTCGTGCGCCACATGGCGATAATCACGCCCTGTGGATCGATCCCAACAATCCCAAACGCCTCATCAACGGCAACGACGGCGGCGCGACGATTTCTACCGACGGCGGCGAAAGCTGGACCACGCTTTACAACCAGCCGACGGCGCAGTTTTACCATGTCACTACTGATAACCAGTTTCCCTATCACATCTACGGAGCGCAGCAAGACAACTCCACGGTCGCGATCGCTAATGCCGGTCTTGACGGCGCGGTTGATCGTCCCGACTGGTATGACGTGGGAGGTGGCGAAAGCGGTCATATTGCGCCGGATCCCACTGACCCACAAATCGTCTATGCCGGTTCTTACGGGGGCGACATCACTCGTTACGACCACCGCACCCACGGGACACAGGCGATCAATCCCTGGCCGGTGAATCCCATCGGCTGGGCCGCCGGTGACCTCAAATACCGCTTCCAGTGGACTGAGCCCATTGTGTTCTCACCTCACGATCCTCATACCTTGTACTTTGCAGCTCAGGTGCTGTTCAAAACCACGAACAGCGGTATGAGTTGGTCGGTCATCAGCCCCGATTTAACCAGGAACGAGAAATCAAAACAGGCTTCGTCCGGAGGGCCGATTACGAAGGACAACACCGGCGTCGAAGTCTACGACACCATTTTCTCGGTCGTCGAATCTCCGGCACAGAAAGACTTGATTTGGGCCGGCACTGACGACGGTCTCGTCCACCTCACCCGTGACGGCGGTCAGCATTGGGAGAATGTGACGCCCAAGGCCATTCCGGAGTGGGGCACCGTGAGCATGATCGAAGCTTCGCCTCGCGATGCCGGTACTGCTTACATCGCGGTCGAACGTCACAAGCAAGATGACTTCGCTCCCTACATTTTCAAGACCAGCGACTTCGGCAAGAGCTGGACAAAGCTCGTGGCCGGCATCCCAGCCAATGACTACGTGCACGCGGTACGCATTGATCCGCGCCATCCAAGTCTGCTTTTTGCCGGAACCGAACAGGGAGTCTACGTTTCCTTCGATGACGGAGGACATTGGCAATCTCTACAACTGAATTTGCCGCCATCCCCGATCAACGATCTCGTTCTCAAGAACAATGACCTCGTGGTCGCCACGCATGGGCGTAGCTTCTGGGTCTTGGATGACATTACTCCGCTTGAGCAATACAGTGAAGCGATTCCCCAGGAGGGTGCCCATCTTTTCACGCCAGCTCCGGCCAATCACACTGTTTTTCGGGCAGGGTTTTTCGCGCCCCAAGGGAATGTTGGCAAGAATCCGCCGGCTGGAGCCATCATTTATTACTGGCTGAAAACTGCGGTCAACAAGCCCGAGCAGGCGAACCCTGCAGGTTCTGGTGCAGGAGGCAACTCTGAGGCAGGCAAGACAGAATCGCCGTCAGACAAGGAAAAAGCCGAAGACCAGAAGATCTCGCTCGAGATTCTCGACTCCTCCGGCAAAGTCATTCGCAAGTTTCCTAAGAAAAAGGAAGAGTCGGAGGACGAGGAAGAATTCTCCAGTCGCGATCGCGACGCGGGCAAACTGCCAGGCGATGCCGGGCTTAACCGTTTCGTCTGGGATCTCCGCTACGAAAGTGCGACCAAAGTGCCGCATGCGCCGCTCTGGGGCGGCACTACGGACGGCCCGCCAGCCCTGCCGGGCGCCTATCAGATTCGCCTGACCGTGCTTACGAAGAGTTATACCGCGCCACTTGAGATCGAGCCCGATCCGCGCCTGAAGACCACCCCTGGGGATCTCGTCAAGCAGTTTGATCTGTTGCTGAAAATTCGGGACAAAGTCACAGACACCGACGAAACCATCATTCAGATTCGCGATCTTCGCGATCAGATCAACGCCGTGAACAAGCGCTTAAAAGACGACCCGCGCGCGAAAACAGTGGCCGATGCGGGCAAAGAGCTGGACAAGAAAATGACCGAGGTCGAAGAGTCGCTGATTCAAACCAAAGCCAAGAGCAGCCAGGATGTCCTCAATTTTCCTGTCCGCCTGAATAATCATCTCGTCGCGCTTGGAGGCGTGGTCAGTAGTGCCGATTCGGCCCCCACACAACAGTCGTATGAGGTTTTCGAGATGCTTAGCAAGTCAGTGGACGAACAACTGGCAAAGTGGAAGGCCATCGTCTCGACCGATGTAGCCGCGTACAACAGTTTAATGAAGAAGCAAGACGTTCCGGCCCTGACCGTAACCCCGCCCGCCGGAGGCAGCTAGTCCTGAATAAAACTGACATTCAGCGAACAAACATCAATTCGCTGCTTAAGGGAAGGCTCTTACGGGGCAGCAGAATACAGGTTTGGGCAGCCGACTAGCTACCGATCGCGCTGGCAACGCTGGAGAAGACGTTGTTGGAATTTCCACCGATCAACCGGACTGTGCCAACCACAATCACCAGAATGACGGCCAGCATCACGGCATATTCGGCCACATCCTGGCCTTCTTCTTCCGCCGTTAGCCACTGCACAAACTTGGTCACGAGTTCTCCTTCCAGGGGTGTAAACAACCGTTACAGCCCCTTTGCAAATGATTGCACCGGACTACCGAGCCGAACAATGGCACCTCCGATTGTTTGGCCTTACGGGCGTAATCAGGGGCAATTACTCGGGCCGTCATTTAATGACGCGGTTTACTGCTGCTCAGCCCGGCTCGGACAAAAGCCGTTGCGTCCCGCGGGCCCCTGCGTTAGCCTTATTTCTGCTCTCGCGATTCTCCCTTCCTTCTATTTCCTGTGCTTTTTTCGATTAGGGACTGCATTGTATACCTAAAATAGAGGGGTTATCCACAGGATGCTACTACATATAGTGTTTTCATTCTTGACCCCGGCACAAATTGCCCGTTACATTAGCTGCAATCGGTTCGAGGTACGGGCCAGCCAAGGGCTGTTTTCGGCAAATTCCGTCAAGGCATCTGAATGGTAAACGTCCATCAACGGCAGGCCCTCAGCTCAAAATCACTGAGGCGAGCCTTCCGATGGCATGACAACGTCGAGCAAAACCTAAGGAGTACACGTTGCTCAAACTGAAAAAACTGCAAATTCTCGGTTTCAAGTCCTTTTGTGACCGCACCGAGCTGAAGTTTCACGGCGATGGCGTCGCCGCCATCATTGGTCCGAATGGATGCGGCAAGTCGAACATTGCCGACGCCATCTCCTGGGTGCTCGGCGAACAATCGGCCAAAACTTTACGTGGCTCGCGCATGGAGGACGTCATCTTCTCCGGGACCCGCGACCGTAAGCCGACCGGGATGGCGGAAGTTGCTCTCACTCTGATTGACCCCGAGGATTACGACGGCCCCGACGCCAATAGTGCTACCGAGATCGAGATCCGGGATGAAATGCCTGCGGAAGACTGGGATGAAGCTGAACTGAGGGCTAAAGCCGCCGCGGAAGTAGAGCGCATCACCGAAGATACCCAGCCGGGAAGAATTGAAGAGATTGAGCATCATCGCCGCGGCCAGGCCGTGTCTGAGTTTGATCCAAATGACGAACCGCGCTTTGCCGTGTTCGTGAACCCCAATCCTCCTCTGCAGTCAACGCCCCCTGCAAACGGCGCTGGTCCGCAAGTCGTGCTCAAGATTCGGCGGCGGAAATTTCAGCAGCAATTTCGTGCAGGAGAAATCGTTGTCACTCGC
>Ga0187780_10001459_pt1 | contig 17829 bp, 16 predicted proteins | sample 1015_Q2_SP10_20__FD_132429 | JGI IMG/M metagenome (GOLD analysis project Ga0187780, IMG submission 132429) | Tropical peat soil microbial communities from peatlands in Department of Meta, Colombia - 1015_Q2_SP10_20_MG | ecosystem: Environmental > Terrestrial > Soil > Wetlands > Peat | place...
AAGTTCGAGATGGTGCCGGCATCGCAGCTACGTGCCGGGGATGTCGTGTACTGCGAAGCCGGCTATCTGATTCCGGGGGACGGAGAAGTGATTGAAGGGGTCGCCAGCGTCGACGAATCCGTCATCACCGGGGAAAGCGCCCCGGTGATTCGCGAATCGGGAGGAGATCGCAGCGCCGTCACGGGCGGTACGAAGGTTCTGTCCGACCATATCACCATCAAGATTACCTCCAATCCCGGTGAAACCTTCTTGGACCGCATGATTGCGCTGGTGGAGGGTGCGGTCCGTCAGAAGACGCCCAATGAAATTGCTCTCAACATTTTGATCGCCGGCCTAACGCTCATTTTCTTGCTGGCCGTCGCAACACTGCCACCCTACGCGAAATACTCCATCCTAGCAGTCGGCAGCGGGGCGGCGCCAACCGTCGCGGTCCTCGTGTCTTTGCTCGTGTGCCTGATCCCGACCACCATTGGCGGGTTGCTTTCTGCGATTGGCATTGCAGGGATGGATCGAGTGATGCAGCACAACGTTCTGGCGATGAGCGGAAAAGCCGTGGAGGCTTCCGGTGACGTAAACACCTTGCTGCTGGACAAGACCGGAACCATCACCTTGGGGAATCGACAAGCCGTCGAATTCATACCGGTGGATGGGGCAAACGAAAGCGAGCTGGCAGATGCCGCCCAATTGTCCAGTTTGGCGGATGAAACCCCAGAAGGGAGGTCGGTGGTCGTCCTGGCCAAAGAGAAATACAGCTTACGCGGCCGCGAAGTTGGCGAGCATGAAGCTGAATTCATTCCGTTTTCCGCCTACACGCGGATGAGCGGTGTCGATATCAATGGTCGCAGGCTGCGCAAAGGCGCCACCGACGCGATTACTCAGTTTGTAAAGGATGCGGGCGGCAGTGTTCCCACGGCATTGTCGGAAATTTCCGATCGCATTTCGAGAAACGGCGGTACGCCCCTCGCGGTTGCCGATGGCCCGCGAGTTCTAGGCGTGGTTCACCTGAAAGACATCGTCAAGGGTGGGATGAGAGAGCGCCTTGCTTCTCTGCGGGCCATGGGAATTCGTTCGGTGATGATCACGGGCGACAATCCCCTCACGGCGGCGGCGATCGCGCAAGAAGCAGGCGTCGATGACTTCCTGGCCCAGGCCACTCCGAAAGATAAGCTCGAATATATCCAGAGGGAACAAGGGCAGGGTCGCCTGGTCGCCATGACCGGGGATGGGTCGAACGATGCCCCCGCGCTCGCGCAGGCAGATGTCGGCGTGGCCATGAACACGGGAACCATGGTTGCAAAGGAAGCCGGCAACATGGTCGATCTCGATAGCAACCCGACGAAGTTGATTGAAATCGTCGCGATTGGCAAGCAGCTGCTGATCACTCGGGGAGCGCTGACGACCTTTTCGATCGCCAATGATGTGGCGAAATACTTTGCGATTATTCCAGCGATGTTTGCTTCGATCTATCCGGAACTCAATAAGCTGAACATCATGGGTTTGCATTCGCCTCAGAGTGCGGTCCTTGCAGCCGTCATTTTCAATGCACTGATCATCATTGCCCTGGTCCCGCTGGCTCTTCGAGGTGTGCAGTACAAGCCGGTCAGCGCCGGCCAGATGCTGACGCGCAACCTGTTGATCTATGGCTTGGGTGGGATCATCGTGCCATTTCCCGGGATTTGGCTGATTGACAAGATCCTGGTTGCCCTGCGTCTTGCGTAAAGGAGTCGTCCATGCTTAAAGAACTAGGACCGGGACTGCGGTTGACGCTGGTTTTTACGATCCTCACGGGTCTCATATACCCGGCGGTCATGACCGGTGTCTCCGAGTTGATCTTTCCGAAACAGGCCAACGGCAGTCTGGTGACCGCCAACGGGAAGGTTGTCGGCTCAAGCCTGATCGGTCAATCGTTTTCAAAACCCGAATACTTCCATCCGCGCCCTTCGGCAGCGGGCAATGGCTATGATGCGTCCGCCAGCGGAGCCACGAACTTGGGCCCCACCAGCGCTAAGCTCCTTCGTGGAACTACAAAGATGGACGACAAGGGAAAGGAGGTCGTCGATTTCGACGGCATCAGCCTTCGCCTCCTGCACTACTGCGTGGAAAACGGCATCCCCTACGAGTCCTCCCGGCCGCTCGAGCAGTTCAAGGACTCCGAAGGCAACCTCGATGAAGTCAAACTGATCGATGCGTTCAATGATGCCAAGACACCCCTGGTCGTCACGGCGAAACAGCCGATTCCACAGGACGCACTAACAGCCTCGTCGTCGGGTCTAGATCCGCACATCAGTCCTGCGAATGCCGAGGCCCAGGCCGGACGCGTGGCCAAGGCGCGGGGGATTTCTCCAGATCAAGTAAAGCCGCTGATTTCCCAGTTCACCGATCGAGCCGATTGGGGCTTTTTCGGCGAGCCGCGGGTCAATGTGCTTCTGTTAAACATGGCGCTGGATCGGCAATTCCCCGTTTCGAAATAGAAGTACGGGAGGCGTCAGCGAGCGCGCCACGAGCATGGCCGCAACGTCCCGCAAGCAAGGGCACAGCCTACGAGCTTGAGCTATCGTGTCAAACTTCTCGTTGTCGTCCTTGGCGCGCTGGCGGTCCTGGTTGTCCTCCAGGTAGGGTATTCCGCACTTGAAACATTCTCACGCTTGAATGCGGTCGAAGCCGAACGCGACCGGTGGCAGCGGCCGTCGGACGTGATCGCGGCCCTGGATCTGGCACCCGGCGACACGGTCGTCGACCTCGGATGCGGTTCCGGATACTTTACGCTGAAGCTTTCATCAGCCGTAGGTGGTGACGGCCACGTCCTCGCCGAGGACATTCGCAGGCTGCCTTTGGCCTTTCTTTGGTTCCGAGCCGCCGCCCGACGCGAACATAATGTCCAGGTTCTGCTTGGGGAACGGAGCGACCCGCACCTGCCGGGGCGCGCGGACGCCGTGCTGATTTCCAACACCTATCACGAATTCACCGATGCGCGTTCGATTCTCGTTCATGTCTATCAATCGTTGGTTCAAGCTGGGCGGCTGGTTGTCCTCGATCGCGAGCCGAAGCCGGCCCCGAACGCCATTTCAGAAGACACCGAGCATGAAATTTCTGCCGAGAGGGTGGAGGGCGAGCTTCGCTTGACCCATTTTGAAATCCTCCGTCGGCAGGATCGCTTCATCGAGAACGACTCGTATGGCGAGAGCTGGTGGCTGATCGTCGCGCGCAAACCTTGATCCGTTTTAATCGATGACGAGAGGGATATGAATTCACTGACCGCCTTTGGCTTGCTCGCAGTCATTCTCATGCTGGTGTTCTACGCGTTGGAAGGTCGTCGCCATTGGTACACCCTGGCGTTTGCCGGAGCCTGCGCCTTGGGCTCGGCATACGGGTTTCTCCAAGGGGCTTGGCCATTTGGGCTGGTGGAAGCGGTTTGGTCGATGGTTGCAGTCCGGCGCTGGTGGCTTGATCGTGGGCGATTCGACTGACCGCGTTCCGCACGGCCGAAGCCGCGACGAGTTGCGGACCCGACCGCTGTTTTGATATACACTGCCCCCCGCCGTCGAACCGGAGGGGCCAGAATGAAAAGAAGTCGCTTCATCCTCTTTGTGCTTCTACTGTTGTTCCTGGCGCTGCTTGCTCGCCTCGCGAGTGTCAAGCGGGCAACCGGAAACCAAACGGGCGGCCCCACGTCGAGCGCCTGCGATCGCACCTGCCTCAACGGCTTCGTCGATCGGTATCTGGACGCGGTTGTCGGTCACGATCCATCACGCTTGCCCGTGACCCAGTTCGTCAAGTTTACCGAAAACGGGCAGCATCTCGCTTTGGGCGACGGTTTTTGGAGGACGGCAACCGGATGGGGCACGTACAAGTTTTACATCGATGATACGCGCGCGGGCCAAGTGGGCTTTCTCGGGACGATGAAGGAGGCTGGTCAGCCCGTGATCCTCGCGCTGCGCCTGAGGATTGACAATCAGAAGATCTCTGAGGTTGAAACAGTCTTGGGCCGCGGCCAGATGGCCCAGAATGGCGCCGGGAATCTGGAAAAAATGGCCGGTCCTCGGCCAGCCTTTTCCGAGAATATTCAGCCAGCCGAGCGCGTGCGAGGCGACCTGATTAAGACGGCCAACAAATATTTTTCGGCGATGCAACAAAACGACGGCAAGAGCGATTACTCGTTCTTTGCCGACGACTGCAATCGCTTGGAAAACGGCATGCAGACGACGAACAACCCCAATCCCCTGCCTGGCCTGACGGCCTCTGGCGCCCCTCGACCACCCCCTTCGACCAAATACGACCCGGCGGCGAAGCCCACCATGTATTCGGCGGGATGGTCGTGCAAGGATCAGTTCCGTTCGGGCTTGCTGCACTTCGTCACCTGGATCCACGATCGCCGCTATCCGATTGTGGACGAGGAACGAGGCGTCGTCTTCAGTCTGGTTTTTTTCGATCACTCCGCCGGTGATACCCGTACCTTCCAGACACCCGAGGGCAGCACGGTGACGGCCGGCCCGACGACGCCCTTCACCTGGGAGATCGCGGAAATCTTCAAGGTTCGTGGCGATCAGCTCCACGAGATCGAAGCCGTGCTCAACCAGGGGATCTACGGTATGTGTTCGGGATGGAGCTCGTGGGAGGACTGCCGGTCCGATCAACCGCAGTGGTGACTCCCGTGTCGCATACCTTGAACGACCGAGCGGGGCGATGAGAGCAAGCACAGGGATGATGTGGGCGCTGGGTGCGTGGCTGGCGGCGGCTTGTTTCTATCCGGCGTCGCTGGTTCTGGGAGGGGAGGAAGGCTGTGATCGGGCGTGCCTCGAGGGATTCGTGGATCAGTATCTTTCGGCGATGCTGGCCCATGATCCCGCGCGCTTGCCCGTTGCGAAAACGGTCAAGTTCACAGAAGACGGAGTGCCGCTTGAACTCGGCGACGGTCTTTGGGCAACCGCACAGGCCCTGGGGAGCTACAAGCTCTCCTTCGCCGAACCGCAAGCGGCTTCCGTGGGCGCATACGCGGTCGTAGAGGAGAATGGCTCGCCGGCAATTCTGGCGTTGCGGCTGAAGGTAATAAAGCGCCGGATTACTGAGATCGAAACGCTCGTGGCACGCAAACCAACCACGTCGTTTCTGAACACCGACAATCTGAAGGAGCCGCGACCGATTTTTCTGGAGACGGTGCCTAGTAGTGAACGCCCTTCGCGCGACGAGATGGTTTCGATGGTCGGTAAGTATTTTGACGGAATCGAGCAGGGGCGGGGCGACATTGTGCCGTTCGATCCCGACTGCATACGGATCGAGAACGGCATTCAAACCTGCCCATCGTCTCCCTCCTCGCCGCTCGGCGCGCTCAGTTGCTCGGCACAGCTCAGCACGAAGATCTTCACCTACATTGAGAGCGTGCGTCCGCGGCGGTTTCCCGTTGTGGATACCGAACGCGGGCTGGTGCTGGCCATCGTCAGGTTCAATCATCCCGGGACCGCGCAAACGGTGGATGTGCCGGGACATGGCAAAATGAGGATGGGGCGCTACTCCGAATGGCCCAACAGCACGGAAATTGCGGAGCTGTTCAAAATCCAGAATCGCAAGATTCGGGAAATCACGGCGGTCATTGTCACCGCAACCTACAAAGCCCCGACTGGCTGGGAATAGCTTCGAAGGTTATCCCTTCCGCTAACAAACGATAGAGCAACCCTGTCGGCCCTGTCGTTGCGCCTGCCCATACCGTGTGATTAGATACGTTCGTTCGCCCCTTGTGCCTGCAAAACGGAGGGCTCGGTGGAGGCTGTTGATCTAAGACCTCTGAGTCTGGGTGAACTCCTGGACCGCACATTCCGGCTCTATCGGAATCACTTTGCCCTGTTTCTGGGCATTATGGCGATTCCCGCCATGTTTTGGCTTCCCTTTAATGTGCTGGTTTTAGGCTTCCAGGGTTCGATGATGAGTCGAGCGATCACGGCTCCGGGGCGACCGCCAGTGATCGCTCCGGGAGAGGTCGCGGGCGTGCTTATGGGCGCGTTCGCATTGGTGGGTCTTTCCGGTCTCGTATATTCGATCGCTGTTGCGGCTGCTTCGTCGGCTGTCGCGGATGTGTATCTCGGCCGCCCCGCCACGGTGCGTGGGTCCTATGGCAAAATCCGTGGCCGGTTCTGGCGACTGCTGGGAGTGATCTTCACGATTCTGTTGCGCATGTTAGGCTTGATGCTGGCTGTCATAGGCGTCTTTGCCGGCGGAGTGGCCGGAATTGGACTTCTGTTTGGCGGCGGGCGAGGGAACCCCATCTTCGCCGCTCTTCTCGCCATCGGCCTTTTCTTCGCCTATCTTGCGGGGTTAGTATTCTGTGTCTATTTCTGGCTGCGCTATGCGGTTTCCGTTCCGGTGCTGATGATTGAAAATCTCGGAGTGTTCGCCACGATACGCCGCAGCATCTTCCTGACACGCGGCCGCCGAGGGCAGATCTTTCTGGCGATCCTGGTCGCTGCGATTATTGCCTACGCCGGGATGTTCGTGTTCCAGATCCCGTTTACGGTCGCCATGATGGTGTCGGCCGCGCAAGGGCACTGGTCTGAGTGGCTGGCATTCGCGGCGGCCGTATTTGGATCTCTGGGGAGTGCCTTGACGGGCCCCATCTCCATGATCGCCATCGTCCTGCTGTATTATGATTCGCGGATTCGCAAAGAAGCCTTCGATCTACAATTCATGTTGTCCTCGCTGGATCATCCGGCTCCGGCGGCCGGCACCGTTTCTCCCGCCTGAGCACGGGCTGGAGGCTAATTCCGAGAGGTAGAAGCAGATGAAGCTGCTGATCGCCACCGATCTCTCGCAAACCTCGCACTGGGTGATCGATGCGGTGAAGGCACGCCCTTGGCCGCCGGGAACCGAGGCGACCATTCTTCACATTGTCGACCTCACGCCGTTTCCCCTTGGTGCCGAACTGATGGATGCCGCCCAAAAGGCTGCCGAGGCATCGCTAAAAACGCTGGGCGATGGCCTCGCGAGATGTGGCATTAAGACCAAAACGGAGGTTTTTCCGGGGGCTCCCAGGAGAGCGGTAACCGAATATGCGAAGAACTGGGGCGCCGATTTCATCGTCGTGGGCTCCCACGGCGGTACCGGCTTGGCGCGCTTTTTGCTTGGCAGTGTGGCGCAGTCCGTGCTCCGGCATGCCGCCTGCTCGGTTGAGATTGTGCGACAAAAGGCCGGTCGCACCTCCGTGCCTGTCGAAGGATGGAAGGTGCTGGTTGCCACCGACGGATCGAAATGTTCACTGACAGCGGTTCGATCAGTCGCCCAGCGGCCCTGGCCGGCTAAGACGTCCATCAGGCTCCTCAGCGCCGTGCCGCCTTTCATGCCTCTGGCCGATCCCGCTGCCGCGTCATACGTCTATTCGAGTCAGGCGGTCCTAGCCGCTCAGGCCGTAGAAGAAGCAGGCCGGTCGCGGGCCTGGGAGGCTTTGGAACGCGCGGCTGAAACCTTCCGCGAAGCCGGCGTTAGCGGAGTCGAGCGGAGCGAGCCGCTCATTGGTGACCCGAAAGCCGTGATTTTGGACGAGGCGACGCAATGGTCCGCCGACCTGGTGGTGGCAGGTTCGCACGGCTGGCGCGGGTTGGATCGCATGATGATGGGCAGTGTTTCTGAGTCGGTGGCTCTGCATGCTCACTGCTCAGTCGAAGTGATTCGATAGGTTGCAACGCCTCATCGCCCCTTTCCCCGCACAACTGACGAAGCCTTTGACGAAATGTCGTCTGTTGACGAGATGTCGCCGGGCCTTCGCGCTTCTGGGATGCTAGCCCCTTCGCTTCACCCGAGCCTAACTCTGTGACTGGAAATAGATTATCGAAGTCGCCTTTTCCCGACCGTTTCTGGCGATCCCCTTGCACTTGTGATGGATGGACGGAATGAACGTGCTGCGCATCACTCCAACGGAAAAACCAAATGCTCTCGAACTGATGCTCGAGGGCCGTTTGGAAGGGCCCTGGGTCGAAGTGCTGCGGAAGAGTTGGACCGACACGCTGGGGCAACCGGAACAGCAGCGCGTATTGGTTGATCTGGGGAGCGTGAGCTTTGTCGATTCCAAGGGTCGAGCTCTGCTTCTCAACATGCAAGATGAAGGCGTCGGGCTTATTAAGCCCTCTGCGTTTCTTCGTGAAATGCTGAAGCTCAATCGGTCGACGCCCCAACGTCCGGTTTCAAGCGAGAAAGGAGAATGAACATGCGCGCTCCCTACGGGATGGATCTGATCGAGGACTGCAGGACCTGCCCAGTGCGGAAGGACGGATTCTTTTGTCAGTTGCCGGCGCCTGCGCTCCAGGCCGTTACCGGTGTGAAGTTTACGACGAGCTATCCGGCCCAGGCGGTTCTGTACGTGGAAGGACAGCCTTCGCGCGGCGTGTACATGCTTTGCAAGGGACGCGTGAAGCTGACCATGAATTCGGCCGACGGCAAGACTCTGATTGTCCGGATCTGCGAGCCGGGAGAAATGCTGGGTGCGCACGCGGCGATTTCCGGCGAGCCCTATGAAGTGACAGCCGAAGCGCTGCAGCCCTGCCAGGTAAACTTCATGCGGAGCGAGGATTTTATGAAGCTGATTCACGAGCACCCAGCCATCGCGGTCGCAGCCATGCGGCAACTGAGCACCAGCTACCGCCGGGCGTGCCAGGAAATTCGCTATCTCGGACTCTCCCGGTCGGCCAGCGAGAAAGTGGCGCAATTTCTACTCGAGACATCAACAAAGGGTCGGCAAACCAACCAAGGCAAGCGCTTCCATCTCGGCCTGACTCACGAGGAGATATCTCAAATTGTGGGCATCTCTCGTGAGACCGTGACGCGCACGATGACCGACTTCAAGTGCAAGGATCTGATCGCGACGCAAGGCTCGATTGTGGTCATCCGCAACGAGACAGGTCTCAAGGCGCAGGCGGCGGCCGCCTAGCTAGGGGCGCGCGAACTTGAAAACGGGGGTGTGCCATGGAAACAACCCATCGCTATGAAATAAGGGCCAAGTCCACCAGAGTTCGCTCGGGTGTGGTGGCATCGGATCAGATCCCGTCCCCGATCATCTTTAGTGCGCCGCCTGAATTTCTAGGGGAGCCACATGTCTGGACGCCGGAGCACTTCTTCGTGGCGGCTGTGGCGGCGTGTTACGTGAGCACGTTTTCCGGGATGTCGGATCTCTCGAAATTCCCCTTCGTCTCTCTGGAAGTGGAGGCGGAAGGCATTATCGAGGGGGACGGGAAGGGCTGGAAGTTCACAGAGGTTCGCCTAAGCCCAGCCTTGAAGATCGCACGCGAGGAAGATCGCGAGCGGGGCGCTCGACTGCTGGAGAAGGCGGAGCGAGGCTGCTTGATTGTTCAGTCGATTACGGCGCAGGTGAGCCTGGCGCCTACCATCAAGGTTGTTTCCGATGTCGGCCTTGCCGAAGCCGTCGCTTGATCAAGTTTCAGAGCGACATCGAACGCGGGAAAAAGTGGAAGAACAGGAGTGCGATCAAGATCAGATAGGCCAGCAGGACTAAAGTCCATCCCATGTTGTGCCGAATGACCTGACCTTCGCTGCGAACCAGCCTGCTCGTGGACACCCCAACGCTCGCCGTTTGGGGCGCGATCGGCTTTCCCACTTCCGCTCCGACCGAATTAAAGGACGGTAGCAAGAGCACGGGAAGGTTCAGCAGTCGACCGGTGACCATCTGCACGGGCCCAAACATCGCATTGGTGGAGGTGTTGCTGCCGGACAATGCCACACCGATCCAGCCCAGCACAGGCGCCAGAACAACAAAAAAGATGCCAATCTTCGATAGACCGTAGGCCAGCGAGTTGGCCATTCCGGTGTAGACGAACACATAGGCCAGCGCGAAAATAAAGAACGCCACCAGCAGCGCTCCCCACATCTGTCGGAACGTCCGCGAAAACACCTGCCCCAGAATCGCTCTGCTGGGACGCAAAATGGACACGATTACAAACCAGGAGGCCAGAATCGACGTGCCGCCGCTGAGCGGCGTGAAGTTGAACACCGAGGTGAGTGGCTTTTGTGTGACCGAAGATTTTGTCGCCACAGATACCTTGAATAGGCTGATGGCTGGCAGTTTCGACCACGGGCCTGTCCACAGAACGACCACTAGAACGAGCACGACGTAAGGCATCCAGGCCAAAAACACCTCGCGCGCCGAGGACCGTTCCGGTGAGTCTGCCTGGGACACGGCGGCCGCATCCAGCCGAGCCCCACCGAATCCACGGATCGACTTCGGACGCCAGACTTTTACAAATAGGAACAGGATCCAGAAGGACACGAGCGCGCCGCTGATGTCGGGCAGATAGGGACCCAGGTAATGCGCGACCGGCCACTGCCCTAGGATATAGGAGAGCGAGCCGACGATCGCCAAAGGCCACGCCTCCGCGACTCCCTCCCGCCCGCTGACCAGAAAGATCAGCACCCACGGTGGCAGTAGCGCCAGAATCGCAACCACGTTGCCGATCGAGCCGGAAAGTGCCATGAGCGGCAAGCTCGTGACGGCTGCAAGTCCGATAATCGGCGTCCCCAGCGCTCCGTAGGAAACCGGTGCGTTGTTGGCGAGCGCCGCCACGCGGATCGCCTCGAGGTCTTGAATTCCCAACCCCACCAGGATCGGTACAATCACCGCCCATGGATAACCAAACCCGATCAGCCCTTCCAGCAGTGCGCCAAAGGCCCACGCGAGCATGATCGTCTGAATCCGCACGTCGGCCGTGGCGTGATGAATCATCCATCTTTCGAAGCGTTGAAAGTTTCCGGTTAAAACGAGTGTGTTGAAGATGATCAGGCCCCAGAAGGTGATCCAGTCAATCGACCAGATGCCTGTTAGTCCGCCGAATAGGTAGGATTTCATCGCGTTGGAAAGCGGAGCCTGCCAGACGGAAGCAGCGAGCGCGATGGTGATGACCCCGGCCAGGATGGTTGACAGCCAGGCCGTAACCCGGAAGACGGCAAGCATCAGAATCAGAGCGACGAGCGGCAGGAGCGCAACCAGGATGGTCAACCACAAATGGCCCGTGGGATTGAGAATCTGCTCAAACATTGAGCAGGGGGTATATCATATCCAGCCCGCGGAGCGCGAGTTGATATGCGCCACCTCGCAGCATACAATACGCTCAGCTCGAGCGAGATTCGTGGCCTCCCGCTGCCCTCCCCAGCGCCTCGTCACAGCTCTGAGCTTCGATTCGCGACTGCGTGAGGGGATATGCCCGCCACATCAGAACGAACCTACGTTGGCCGAAGCGATCGAGTGCCGGAGGGTGGTCGCCTGGTGATCGACGTCGGCGAAAAAACCATTGGTATCTTTCGCGTCGATGGCGCGCTCTACGCCTGGGAAAACGTTTGCGCGCACCAGGGCGGCCCGGTCTGTCAGGGCAAGATGATTCCTCGCGTCACTGAAGTGATCGACAAGGGCGGAGAAAGCCGTGGCTTCGCGTTTGATGAATCGCACCCGCACATCGTCTGCCCTTGGCACGGGTTTGAATATGACATCAGGACTGGCGTGCATCCCGGCAGACCCCTGGCGCGGCTTCTTCGGGTGTCTGTCGAAGAATCCACTGACGGAATCTATGTCACCGTCTGAGCCATCCGGGAAACTGTCGGCTCTCGCTCGGGAACTCGGTCGAGAGATCGAGCGGACGATTCAGGCGGGCGGGTCGGGCGAGGTGCCGGGTGAGGACCTAACCACCCTGATGAGCGGCGCCGTAAAGCTTTATGCGGCGAGCATCGAAGAAATGGAACCCGGCGCGGAAGCCGCTCCGGTCGTCGACGATACAGTTTCGACCACCCAAGCCGTTGTCGTCGCGTCTGCGTTGCTGCGCGCCCGTCGTTTGAACCCTTTCGATCTGGCGCTTTGGTTTTCACGCACGTCGGGTGCGCGGGGTCGGGAGACAACTGGCGGCTAGGAACGAGGTTTTGGGAGTGAGGATCAAGGCATGAGCATAAGCAAGACGCTGAACGGCACGGCTGCTGCGCGCGAGCATCCGGTCCAGCAGATTACGACACACACCGACTCACGTGAGATTTTGGCCAACGCGCGCCGTGACATCGCGCGCTATCACCTAGAGGACTACTTCATCGTCGATGTGGATGCGCACCACGTAGAGTTCGATTCCTGGCACGAAATTCTCGATCATCTCGAAAATCCCGTCTTGCGTCACAACGCGAAAGTCATGACCGAGGTCTGGCCGAACGCGCGCAGGCTTGCCTTCAGCAACCATCCGGCGGGGCTCACTTTCCAGGATGTCTTCGGCCGCATTCCCCATCAGGCTGCGCTTGCCGAACAGGTTGAACCATCCGACGAGCACCGCGACCTGACCCTCATTCGCCGCGCCATGGATTCAATGGGAATTCAGATGCAGGTCATCTTCCCGCAGCCGATGCTGGAGATGGGTCTGCATCCGGAACCCGACATCGTTACGGCGATGACCTTTGCCTACAACCGCTGGTTCACGCGGACCATCCTGCCCCGCGAGAAGCGTATCCGAACGCTGCTTTGCCTGCCATTTCATGACGCCGAGGCTTGCCTGAAGACCATCCAGGAGTTCGGCGAGACGGCTGGCGTCGTGGGCTTCATGGTTACCAGCCAACGCCATACCGGCGTGCACCGCAACATGTACATGCGAATCTATAAGGAGCTCGAAGAGCGTGGCCTCCCGCTGGCCTTTCACGCCGGGCCCAGCTGGGGTGATTCGATGACCACGACAATGAACCGCTTTCTTGCCGTTCACTCGATGTCGTTCGTCACCTGCAACATGACGCACATGACCAACTGGATCGTCAACGGTTTACCGGAGCGTTTTCCGAGGCTGAAGGTGATCTGGATTGAAAGCGGCCTGGCCTGGGTTCCCTTTATGATGCAACGGCTCGATCACGAATACCTGATGCGCCAGTCGGACGCGCCGCTCCTGAAGAGGCTCCCCAGCGAATACATCGCCGAAATGTACTTCACCTCGCAGCCGCTTGAGGTGACCATGCCCCGCATGCTCGAGGCCACATTTCAGGCTATCCATGCCGATACCCAGCTGATGTACTCCTCTGACTGGCCCCATTGGGACTTCGATGTCCCGGCGCGAATCGCCGGACTGCCGTTTCTAGGCGAGCAGGCCAAGCGCAACATTCTGGGCGAGAACGCGCGAAAAGTGTTTCACCTCTAGCCGGCCGGGTTCACGGAAAGGAAAACAATCGCCATGCACAAAGTTCTTGTTCTGTACCCTCCGCCGAAAGATCCTGCGCACTTCAAGCGCTACTATGAGGAGACGCATCTTCCCCTGGCCGCGCAGCTTCCCGGGCTTTTGTCGAGCCGCCATACATTTTCGATTGAGGGCGTGGGAAGTCCATCGCCCTATTTCTGTATCTGGGAAGGCGAATTTGCGGACGCCCGAGCGATGGGTGCTTCCATGGAGTCGCCCATCGGGCAGAAGGTGGCAACCGACATCGCCAACTACGCCACCGGCGGCGTCACGATCCTCCATTTTGATGTTCCGCCGTCCTCCAGGACCTCCGCCGATCCAAACACGGACACTTTCTCAGCCGGCCTCGAAATCCGGCGTGACATGTTCGGACCGGCAGGCTCCGATCAAGTACTTACGTCCGCAACCGATTTTACGCGGCCGCTGCAGGAAATGGTGACACGGTACTGCTTCGGCGAGGTCTGGACGCGCTCGTTACTCGATCGCAAGACGCGAAGCATGCTAACAATGGCGCTGCTGGTGGCACTGAATCGGCCGAATCAGCTGAGGGGGCATGTGCGCGGCGCCGTGAAAAACGGCGTCAGCAAAGATGAGATTCGCGAAGTTCTCCTGCACAGCATGATCTATGCGGGGGTGCCGGCGGGCGTGGACAGCTTTAATCACGCGACGGAAGTTTTGAAGGAACTAGGACTCGAATAAAGGAGTCGGGACGACGGTGCGGGTCGCGTTTATTGGCATCGGCAACATGGGCTGGCCCATGGCCGGTCACATTGCCAGGGCAGGTCACACCCTCACGGTCTATGACCTCGATGTCGAAAAGGGCGCCCGATTCGCTCGCGAACACGCCTGCCGAGCAGCGGGGGATTTGACCGAGGTCGCCCAGAATGAGATCACCATCACGATGCTGCCGACCGGGCAGATCGTGCGCGAAGTCATGCTGGAGGCCCAGGACGGTGCGTTTGCGAAATCTCTCCGGCCCGGCGCGATCGTGATTGACATGAGCTCTTCTGAACCGGTCGGCACGCGCGAATTGGGGAAGGTGCTTGAAAGATCCGGTGCGGTCTTACTCGATGCTCCGGTCTCCGGCGCCGTGCCTCGCGCGAAAACGGCGACGCTGGCGATCATGATCGGCGGCAACGAGCGAGCCGCCATCGAACGCGCGAAGCCCGTGCTCTTGGCGATGGGCAAACAGCTGTTCGAAACCGGCCCACTTGGAACCGGCCACGCCATGAAGGCGCTCAACAATTACATCGCCGCGGCAGGTTACACGGCTGTGGCAGAGGCGCTGCTGATCGGCGAGAGGTTCGGGCTGGATCTGGAAAAGATGGTGGACATTCTAAACGCGTCGACAGGGCGCAATTTCACGACCGAATTCATGGTGAAAGAGCATGTGCTGGGTGGGAAATTCTCAACCGGCTTTGCGCTCGGCCTGATGGCCAAGGACGTCAGGATCGCAGCCGATCTAGGCGAGACGCTCGGACTCGATGCCCCCGTCTCTCGGCTGATTCGCGCGCGATGGGCAGAGGCCAGAGACCGTTTAGGAGCCGCCCGCGATACCTCTGAAGCGATCCTGGGTTGGAAAGACGATCTGCCAGGGGGAAAGCGGTAAAGCGTTCCTCAGTGAAAATCGTGTGACGGCGTTTCCGCGCGGCTGATCATCAAAGGCTTGATCCGCTGAGCCTTCACGGAGACCGCGTTTTCCTGATTTTGCAGCGTGCCTTCGATCAACAAAAACTGGTTGTGCACGACGGTTGTGTGGTCCTGCGCGAACAGTTGTGGCGTGAGGATGGCGTTGGCTATTCCTGTTTCGTCCTCGAGGCTGAGAAAGACGAACCCTTTGGCTGTGCCGGGGCGCTGTCGCGCAATCACGGCACCCGCCACTTGGACGTGTGTGCCATCCGGGAGTTTCGTAAGATCGATGGCCGTGCGAATTCCAAGTTTCTTCATCTCCGCACGACGGTACGCCATCGGATGAGGTCCGACGGTGATCCCGGTACCACGAAAGTCGGCGACCAATCTTTCCTCATCGCTCATGCGCCGCAAGGGGGATGGCTCGGTCGCAGGTGACCCGCATCCCACTCGGTCTGTACTCGGAGTGGCTTCTGGAATTTCCAGCAAGGGTCCGGGCCGTCGAGCGGCGCGCTCCACCTGCCAAAGTGCGTCGCGGCGATGAAATCCCCGTTGGTTCGACAGGAAATTCAAAGCCCCAGCTTCGGCGAGCGCCGTCAGCTCGTGTTTCTGTATTTCCGGAACGCGCTGCTTCAAATCCTCGATCGATCGGAAGCTGTGAATGCCGCGCTGGCGTACGATTTCAAGCGCGGTTTCTTGGCGCAGGCCTTTGATGTAACGCATCCCCACACGCACGGCGAATTTCTCTGAAATCTTCTCGAGCCTGCATTCCCACTCAGACCTCGTCACATCAATCGGCTTAAACTTCAGGCCGTGACGCTGGGCGTCCTTCACAAGTGTCGCCGGCCGGTAAAAACCCATGGGCTGGTGATTCAGCATCGCGGCTGTAAATGCGGCCAGGTAATGGCATTTCAACCAGGCGCTGGCATACGCGATCAGTGCAAAACTTGCGGCGTGCGATTCGGGAAATCCGTAAAGGGCAAACGAGGTGATCGACTGCACGATCTGTTCCTGCGTTTCTCCGATGATTCCTTTGGCTGTCATACCGCGCCGCAGTTTGACCTCGATTTCTTTCATGCGCGCCTCGGAGCGCTTGAATCCCATGGCCCGTCTTAGTTCTTCGGCCTCGCCGCCCGTAAATCCCGCTGCGATCATGGCCATACGCAGTAACTGCTCCTGAAAAAGAGGCACGCCCAGCGTCCGCTTTAAAATGGGTTCCAGAGAAGGATGAAAATATTCGGGTGGTTCGCGATCCTGCCGACGCTTCAGATAGGGATGCACCATGTTTCCGACGATTGGCCCGGGTCGGATAATGGCCACCTGCACGACGATGTCGTAAAAACATCGGGGTTGGAGCCGCGGCAGACACGACATTTGCGCGCGGCTTTCGATTTGAAACATGCCGACCGTGTCGGCATTTTGTAGTGCTGTGTAGACCGCTGAATCCTCCTGTGGTAGATGGCCCAGATCGATCTCATCGCCATGGCATTTGCGAATGGTTTCGAGCGACTCCTCCAAGACGGCCATCATTCCCAGGCCGAGCAGATCGATTTTTACAATTCCCATATCGGCGCAGTCTTCTTTGTCCCATTGCACGACCACGCGTCCAGCCATCGCGGCCGGCTCCAGTGGAACGACGGAATCCAACTGTCCTTGGCAGACGACCATTCCACCCGAGTGTTGTCCGAGATGTCGCGGCAGATCCTGAACGGCGTGGCAGAGCTCCAGAAACTTCCGGATCCTCCGATGCTGGAGGTCGAGCCCGGCGTCACGAAAGTGGCGCTCCAGTGTGTCGCTTGGGTCCTTGTATTCCCACGATCCGACCAGAGCCGTCAGCCGATCGATGGTTTCCGGATCGAGTTCGAGCGCCTTGCCGATCTCCCGTGCCGCTGAGCGTCTGCGATAGGTGATGACATTTGCTGTCATCGCCGCGCCCCGTTTCCCGTAGCGTTCGTAGACATACTGAATCGCACGCTCGCGCTGATCGCCGCTCGGAAGATCGAGATCGATGTCTGGCCATTCCCCGCGCTCTTCGGACAAAAATCGTTCGAAGAGCAGATCCATTCCCACCGGATCGACGGCAGTGATGCCTAGGGAATAGCAGACAGCGCTATTGGCCGCCGAGCCCCGCCCCTGCACGAGAATGTTTTGTTCGCGACAGAAGCGGACAATGTCCCAGACAATGAGAAAGTAGCCAGCCAGATCGAGTTTTTCGATCAGGGCCAGTTCGCGATCGATCTGCTGCCGCGCGCGTTCGTTTTCTGAGCCGTAGTTGTGGATCATGCCGTCCAGCGTGCGTTGACGCAGAAAGTGCATTTGCGATTCACCGTTGGGAACTGGATAGACCGGAAACTGATATCCCAGATCGTTCAACGTAAACTGCAGGCGCGACGAAAGGATTTCCGTGTTGGCAAGGGCCTCGGGCAGATCGAAAAAAAGCTGTGACATCTCCTCGTGCGCCTTGAAGCGGCGCTCGGAATTCGCGCTCAGCAACCGGCCGGCGGTCGACAGCGTTTGGTGGCGACGAATGCAGGTAAAAACATCCAGCACCTCGCGTTGCTGTGGACAGGCGAAGGACACTCCATTCGTTGCAAGCAACGGCAGCTTCAGCCTTCGCGCGATCTGAACGGCAGCTTGGTTGCGCGCTTCCTCCTCGCGGCAGAAGTGCCGCTGCAGTTCCACATAAACATTTTCTCGACCGAAGGTTCGGCACAGCTGCTCGACCGATTTCAGGCCTCGTTCGATTCCTCCTTCAGTCAAAGCATGAACCAGAGGACCTTCCTGGCCGCCTGTCAGACAGATCAGGCCGCCGCTCATTTCCGCCATTTCCTCGGCGCGGATTTTGCCTTCGCCTTTTTTCGCGCGCAGCTTCATTTGTGTAAGGAGGCGACACAGATTCTGATACCCCGCGCGCGACTCGACGAGTAGGGGGTAGCGCCATTCCGCGACCGACGTGACTTCCGCGCCAACGTGTGCACGAAGAGAATGCTTTTTTGCCGCCCCGTGAAAGCGAGGCGAGCCGTAC
>Ga0187780_10001460_pt1 | contig 17821 bp, 16 predicted proteins | sample 1015_Q2_SP10_20__FD_132429 | JGI IMG/M metagenome (GOLD analysis project Ga0187780, IMG submission 132429) | Tropical peat soil microbial communities from peatlands in Department of Meta, Colombia - 1015_Q2_SP10_20_MG | ecosystem: Environmental > Terrestrial > Soil > Wetlands > Peat | place...
AACGGGGTTTTCCCAGTCCTCCCTCGGATGGCATCCACAAACTGAGGTGCAAACATGCGTAACCAAGCGATCACGCGATGGCTCGCAACTGTAGTTTTGCTGGCACTGTGCGGGTGCGGAGGTTCCACCACGTCGCCCACCGGCACAGGAACCAGTTCCCAACCGCCCGCTCAAGAGGCCCAGAAAGCTCCAGCGCCGCCCCCTCCGCCCCCTATCGTCGTTCCGGCTGAGACGGTGCTGTCGGTCACCATGGACCAAGCCGTAAGCACCAAAAGCAATGCGGCCGGCGATACCTTCGAGGCATCACTCGCTGAGCCCGTCACAGTCGAAGGCACGACGGCCCTGCCCAAAGGTTCAAAAGCTACCGGAACCGTCGTGCAGGCGCAAGCCGCCGGCCGCGTGAAGGGCGGAGCCGTTTTGTCCCTCGCGCTTAAGTCCATTACCGTTCACGGGCGAAAATACACCATCGAAACCTCTACGTTTGAACAGAGCGGCAAGGGACGTGGAACGAGAACTGCCGTCGGAGGCGGAGGCGGCGCGGCGGTAGGCGCCATCGTCGGGGCGATTGCCGGAAAAGGGAAGGGCGCAGCGATTGGCGCCTTAGCGGGCGGAGGAGCCGGAACCGCCGGGGCGGCGCTCACTGGCGAGCGCGACATCACCATTGCGGCGGAAACAAGAGTCACCTTCAAGCTCACGCAATCCCTCACCGTATCACGCGAGTAGACGCAGCACAGCCGTTATCGGCATGCGCGGCCCTGGGGACTCCAGTTCCTCGGGGCCGTTTGTCTTTTTGGAGACATACGCCGCGACGCCGACCCACCAAAATTGGACAATCAGTGCTGGGGAGGCTAGCAGCTTCGAAACGGCAATATCAGGAGAGGGAGTCGCCGGGTTTCAGCGCATGGATTTCCAGCCCGGGAACGTCTTGGGTCAAGCCGCGGAGCGAATCCGGCGTCCCGGTCAGCACGGGAAATGTGCCGTAATGCATGGGAACGACATGGCGAACGCCCAGGAGGCGAATGGCCAGCGCCGCCTCGCGTGGCCCCATGGTGAAATGGTCGCCGATGGGCAGCATTGCCACATCGGGTTTGTAGAGTTCGCCGACCAGCTTCATGTCCCCGAAAACCGCCGTATCGCCGGCGTGGTACACGGCCAAGCCGCCCGGCAGCCGGACCACGTAGCCGCACGCTTCTCCCCCATAAATGATCTTATCGCCATCCTGGATGCCGCAGGAGTGCACGGCGTTGACCATGGTGATCTCGAGTTCGCCCACCTTCTGCGTGCCGCCCTTGTTCATGGCGTTTGTGCGGGCCACGCCCTTCGATTCCAGCCACGTGCAAGTCTCGAAAATTGCCACCACTTGCGGCTTGAATTCCTTCCCCAGAGCGACCGCGTCCGCAATATGATCGAAATGCCCGTGAGTGATGAGCATCACGTCGAGGCGCTCGAATTTCTTCAGCGCGGCGGGACAGGCGGGGTTCGACTGCACCCAGGGATCAATGACGATGACGTGGCCGGAGGGCGTGGTGACGCGAAACGCCGAGTGGCCGAGCCAGGTAAGTTTGTTGCCTCGCGTATCCAGCATGACAGGCCGCCTCCTGAATGCCTGCGTCAGGCGGCATCTTACTGGGCCGAGGACGCCAGAATCAAGCGAATGGCCTGTTCAAACGCAGCGCGATTGTGTTCACCCACGAAGAAACGGGCAATATGGCCATCCCGCGCATAGAAGAGATTGTGCGGCATCGTCCCCTGCCAGTCCGGATTGACGCCGCGATAGAAAGCGTCCACGTTGATTCCGGGCTTCTGGCGGTAGTTGGGGAAGCCCGGATGATTTTGCGTCAGGAAGTGGCGGACCAGATTCATGTCCGCGTCTTCGTCCAGGCTGACGCCCACGACAGCCAGGCCCTGCGAGGAATACTCCTTGGCAAGATCCACGACAACGGGAAACTCCGCCCGGCACGGCTCGCACCACGTCGCCCAGAACGTGACCAGCAGCGGTTTACCGCGATACTTCGCCACAACATCGTGATAGCCTGCCAGGTCCACCAGCTGCGGGTCGCCTGAGCTGGAGGTCTCGGCATTCTGGGAACTGGTGGCAGATGCGCTCGGAACTCGCGCGAAAATGACGGCAGTAGTAAAAAGGATTCCGATAAACCCAAAGGAGAGCAAACGGCGCCAGAGAGCAGGCATGGTTGGACCCCCCGCAGCCATTCTATCGAATCCCTGTAAAGGCTCACAACGTTCTGCAGGTAACCGATAGGGCGCAAGCCACTGCCTCGCGCCTGAGTTGACAACCGCAGAGCATTGAGATAGAAAAACTTGGCCGCCAGAAGAGCGGCAGTGTTTGCGGCCGATTTCGGAATCAGGGAAAGGATCTGCCATCATCACGAATCTTGTAGTCCCTAAGACCGGCGGGATGAACACTACCAAGGTAAACGTCGTCCGCTGGCTCAAGCAGGAGGGTGAGCCTCTCCAACAGGGTGAGCCGGTCGTCGAACTTGAAACGGAAAAGGTGAATTACGAGCTTGATTCGCCGGTCGCGGGCGTGCTGCTGAAAATTGCCGTCCGAGAGCCCGCCGAGGTCGAAGTCGGTGGCCTGCTCGGCTACATTGGCGAGCCGGGCGATAGTGCGCCGCGGGCCTAGCCGAACACGAAAGGGGCGGACACAGCAACCCGAATGTTCCGCGCTGCGGCTTCGCTCCTGCGTCGAAAAAAGCTGTTTCTGCCCGACCGAGCAGGTTCTCAAGCTGCTCTCGCCGGGCCGCGAACGAGAAGGAGGAATCAGCGATGCAAGCGCCTTCTAAAGACCGCTTGGCCTGGATGTACAACCACATGGTGCGCATCCGCGAGTTCGAGGAGCGCGTCAAGCGCACCTTCGTGGACCACCCCGGAGTGATTCGCGGGCACGCGCATCTGGGTGACGGCGCGGAAGCAAGCATTGTCGGGGCGCTGGCCACGCGCCAGGAAAACGACCCCGTGTGCCCCAGCTATCGCTGCCACGGCTACCCGCTGGTGCTGGGGAGTCCGGCGCGCGCCTTAATGGCCGAGATTTACCAGCGCCGCGATGGCATCTGCAAAGGTTTTGGCGGCTCGATGCACCTGGCTGACCCGGCCCGTCATTTCCCGAGCGCCACCGGAATGGTCGCGCAGGGCATCCCCCACGCGGCGGGCGCGGCCTACGCCGCGCAGGTCAAGAAGACCGGCCAAGTGGTCTATTCCTTCTTCGGCGACGGCTCATCGAAGCAGGGCGGCTTTTTTGAAACACTGAACCTCGCCGCAGTATGGAAGTTGCCCGTCGTGTTCATACTGGAGAACAACTTTTATCAGGCTTACACGCACGTTCGCCTGGAAGATGCCAACTACATCGCTGGCGACCCCCTCTCGCAGAAGGCCAAAGCGTTCAGCATGCCAGGCGTCACCGTAGACGGCACCGATCCGCTGCAGGTCTACGACGCCGTTGGCCAGGCCGTGGATCGCGCGCGCGCCGGCCAAGGGCCTAGCCTCATCGAGTCCCGCTTCTACCGCATGAGCCCGCACGGCAACGCCATCACCGTGCCTCCCGTTCCCACGCAGTTCCAGGAACACGAGGCCATCGAAGTCTACGGCAACAAGGCCGAGTTTCAGGCCGCCAAGGCCAACGACCCGATTCCCAAGTTCCGGGCCGCGTTGATAAAGCAAGGCGCGCTCACCGAAGCGAGTGCGACGCAGATCGAGAATGCCGCTCGGGCCGAAATCGAGGACGCCGTGCAGTTTGCGCTGGCCAGCCCGTTACCGACACCGGAAGACGCAGTGAAATACGTCTACGCCTAACGCCCCAAAGGAGGCCGATCATGGCGCGCGAAATGATGTACGGCGAGGCGATCGCCACAGCCATCATGGAAGAAATGGAGCGCGACCCCAACGTCGTGTTTTACGGCCAGAACATGGCCATGACCGACCGCGATCCGTTTGTGAGGAAGTTTGGCCACGATCGCGTCCGCATCACGCCCATTTCGGAAACCGCCGAAATGGGCATTGCCGTGGGAGCAGCCATGGCGGGCCTCCGCCCCATCGTCGAGCTCTACATGAGCGAGTTTATGCTAGTGGCCTACGACCAGGTGCTCAATGAAGCGCCGCGGCTTCGCTACATGTCCGGCGGCCAGGTACAAGTTCCCTGCGTTTTCAAGGCGGGTTTCGGATTCGCCGCCGGCTGGGCCGGGCAGCACTCCAATGTCCTTTACCACACCATGATGGGCATTCCCGGCCTGAAAGTCGCCGTTCCCTCCACTTCCGCTGACGCCAAGGGCCTGATGAAGTCCGCCGTCCGCGACGGCAATCCCATCGTCTATCTGCACCACTACATGCTCACTTTGGACAAGGGCGAGGTGCCCGACGGCGATTATCTCGTTCCGTTTGGCGTGGCGGACGTCAAGCGCGCCGGAACCGATGTGACCATCGTCGCCGTGGCCTGGATGGTCAAAAAAGCTCTCGCCGCGGCAGAGATGTTGGCCAAGGAAGGCATCAGCGCCGAGGTCGTTGATCCGCGCACGCTGGCGCCTCTCGATACGAAAACGATTCTCGAGTCCGTTAAGAAAACGGGACGCCTGGTGCTCGTGGATCAAGCGACGCGCCACGCCTCCGCGGCGGTCGTCATCGCAGGGGAAATTGCCGAGCAGGGCATGCGTTATCTGAAAGCGCCGCCCAAGCTGGTGACCGCGCTCGATACCTCCGTCCCCTACAGCGAGACGCTCGAACGCTACGTCCTGCCCGATGAAAACAAAATCGTGCAGGCCGTCACTTCGGTCATGACCGCCCAGGCCGCCCGCGCCTAGCGCGCGGCTGGGCTTCCATTCTCTGGCAGGAAACAGCTTTCAGGCTTGGCGGCGGGCTTCGCTCGGGAGATTCTTCAAGCCCGCCAGCAGGTAGTCTGCAAATTCCTCGGCAATTTCCACGGAGCTCGCATCTCCTTCGGGGTCGAACCAGGACGAGATCCAGTTCATCGAGCCTAGAATCGCGAACGTGATCAGCTTCGGGTCCAGGGCGCGGAATGCGCCCGTCTTGATTCCCTCGGCGACGATGCGGCGGATGCCTTGGTCGAACCGGTCGCGCTTGGCGATGATGACCTTCAGGCGCTCGGGAGAAAGCGGCTGGATATCCATAGTCAGGGCCGTTCCGCCCAATTCGTCAATCATGGTGTGGATGAACGTGACGATGATGCGGCGCAACCGCTCTTCCGGGCCGCGCGGGCCGGTCTCCACGCGCTTGAGCATCTTCAGCAGGATGTCCAGCGCGTACTGGTGGCAGGCGAATAAGATGTCTTCCTTGTCCCGGAAGTAGTAATAGAGGTTGCCCTTGGTCATCTGGAGGTCGCGGGCAATTTCCTCTACGCTGGCGCCGTAGTATCCCCGGCGGCGAAACGCGGCCGCCGCGCTCTTCAATATCTGCAGGCGCTTGGCTCCGTTCCGGTTTGGCTCTGTCCTCAACTGTCGCGGTCTCGTAGCGTGATCGGAATTTGCAGAGGTTTTTCGGCCTGCAAGCATTTTGGCGAGGCAATGAAAGCGCAAGATATTTTAGCGGGCGAGCCTGTAAGCCGGATTTTGTTCGCCGCGCGTCCACTGCGCCCGCCTAAGCGAGCGCCACTTCGGCCTGCGCGACGCGGCGATCATTCCTCTAGGTCCCGGATCGCTCCGGGACTCCAGCAGCCTACCCGAGGGTCAGAGCGCATCGCTCTTGCGAGCGAAACGCATGCGGGCCGGGCCAGCCCTCCCCTCCTATTTGGCCTTGCACCACGCGGGGTTTTCCGTGCCCCGGATGTTGCCATCCGGGCGGTGGGCTCTTACCCCACCTTTTCACCCTTGCCAAATGCGCCCGACCAAATCCGGCGGGCCCTTGGTATTGCCTCAGGCCTGCCGCCGAGGTACAAGTCACACCGGCGGTATATTTTCTGTGGCACTTTCCGTGGCTGTCGCAACACCTGCGACAGCCCCCTGGCGTTACCAGGCGCGTTGCCCCGTCGCGGCCGGCTCTCGCGAGCTCACCGCGACTGGTGTCCGGACTTTCCTCCCGCCGCCCTTCGTCCGCCTCGCAGCGCACGCAGGGCCAGCCAGCGATCACCCGGCTCACCCGCTACAAGAATTATACGCTATCCAGGCGTTTCGCGGCTGCTGATGTCCATGTATTGGCAGGAAAGCAGGGAGGAAAGACAGAGGGCGCGGAGAAAAGAGTACGGCGAAGGGGTGCTACTTGGCAGAGAGCAACTTTTCGAACTCCGCTTCGGTAAGGATTTCGACGCCGAGGGATTTGGCCTTGTCGTATTTGGAGCCGGGGTCCGTGCCGGCGACGACGTAGGTGGTCTTCTTGCTCACCGAGGAGCCGGCTTTGCCGCCGTGTGCAGCAACGAGCGCTTCGGCATCTTCGCGGGTGCGGTGCGCGAGCGTGCCGGTAAACACGAAGGTCATGCCGGCAAAGCGCGTGTCCTTGGGCGCGGCGCGTTCTTCCTTCATGTTGACGCCGGCAGCGCGCAGGCGCTCGATGAGCTTCCGATTGGCGGGCTCGGAGAAGAATTCGGCGATGGCAGTAGCGACTTTGGGGCCGACTTCCGTCACACTGGTCAATTCTCGCTCGCCAGCCTCTGCGAGCTTCTCCATCGAGCCGAAATGCCCGGCGAGCAGTTGCGCAGTGCGCTCGCCCACCATGCGAATTCCCAGCGCGTAGATCAAGCGCGCGAGACCGTTCTTCTTGCTCGCGGCGATCTCGTCGAGCAGATTCTGCGCTGATTTTTCCGCCATGCGCTCAAGATTAGCGAGCGTTTCGAGATCGAGGTGGTAGAGTCCGGCGAAATCCTTCACCAGGCCCTTATCCACAAGCTGGTCCACGATTTTCTCCCCCAGGCCGTCAATATTCATGGCGTGGCGTCCGGCGAAGTGCAGCAGCGATTCTTTGCGGCGCGCCGGGCAGGAGACGTTGATGCAGCGGTAGGCGACTTCCTCCGGGTCCTTGTGGATCCGCGTCCCACATTCCGGGCACTTCTCGGGCATACGGAAGGGCTTTTCTTCGCGCCCGTGCTTGACCACCTTAAGGACATGCGGAATCACCTCGCCGGCTCGCTCGACCAGCACCGTATCGCCCGCGTGCACGCCGAGGCGCTCGATTTCGTCCATATTGTGAAGCGTGGAGCGGCTGACCGTGACGCCGCCAATCTGCACCGGCCGAAGAAACGCGACAGGCGTGAGCACTCCCGTGCGGCCCACGCCGACGCTGATTTCTTCTACGACGGTCGTCTCCTGATGTGCGGGATACTTATAGGCCACGGCCCAGCGCGGGGCCTTGGCGGTGAAGCCCAGTTCGTTCTGCAGCGCGACTTCATCTACCTTCACGACAATGCCGTCAATTTCATAGGGAAGCTTTTCGCGCTTCGATTCCCAGCGCTGAATGTACTCTTCGACGCCGCCGAGCGAGCGGCACAGCTCCCAATCCTCGCTGGCCTTGAATCGCAGCAGCGCCAGCGTCTTTAGCACTTCAGAAAGCCGCTTCTTGGCTTCCCGTCCGTCGAGCAAAATATAGTACGCGCAGAAGTCGAGCCGCCGTGAGGCGGTGATTTTCGGATCGAGGACCCGGACCGCTCCGGCGGCGGCGTTGCGGGGATTGGCGAAAATCTTGCCGCCCTGTTCGGCTTGCTGCTGGTTTAGTTCCTGAAAAGCCTTGCGCGTCATGATGACCTCGCCGCGCACTTCGAAGTTTGCCGGGACACCGGTCTTGCGGAGCAGCGCCGGATCAATCGCGAGCGGAATGGAGCGAATGGTCTTGACGTTCGCAGTGACGTCCTCGCCGGTCGTGCCGTCGCCGCGCGTGACGCCGCGCGCGAGCTTCCCGTCTTCGTAGAGTAACGAAATGCTGAGGCCGTCGAACTTGTGCTCGGCGACGTAGTCCAGGCGCTCGCGCCCGGTCAGTTCGCGGACGCGCCGGTCGAAATCGCGCAGCTCTTCGAGCGAAAGTGCGTTATCCAAGCTGACCATGGGGGTCTTGTGGCGCACCTGCAGAAATCCCTCCCGGGGCGCGCCGCCGACGCGCTGGGTGGGCGAGTCGGGCGTGATCAGCTCGGGATGAGCGGCCTCCAGCTGCTTCAGATGGTTGACGAGGCGGTCGAACTCCGCATCGGAAATCTCGGGATTGTCCAGAACGTAGTAAAGGTACTCGTGACGGCGAATCTCTTCGCGCAGCCGTTCCATCTCTTTGGCGATGTTGCGGGACGAGGGCATAACACTCTCAAGAAGCGGCGAATCACTCGCGCGGGTATTATACAATGCGTGGATGCGAGTGAAGCTCGGGGCCAACTGATGCCACACGGCATATCAGACGCGTTGCTGATCTACAATCCGGCGAGCGGCCGAAAACGCCACCGGCGTTTCGTGGAAGTCGAACGCGCCGCGCGTGTTCTCGAGTCCGCCGGCATCGCCACGGAACTCGCTCCCACCACAGGGCGCGGCACGGCCACGCACATGGCTCAGCAGGCCGTGGAAGAGCGCCGGGGGATGGTGATTGCTTGCGGCGGCGACGGCACGGTCAACGAAATTGTCAACGGCTTGGCGGGAAGCCAGGTGCCCCTGGCGCTCCTGCCGGCCGGAACCGCGAACATCCTGGCCAAAGAGCTCGGCATTCCTTGGAATGTTCCCCGGGCCGCGGGGCTGATTCCCGGCAGCACGATCCGCAGGATCGCTCTGGGCGCTGCCTTTCCCGTGAACGGCAATGGGTCCGCGGGCCTTTCGTCCCAGGGCCGCTACTTTCTTTCCGTCGGTGGCGCGGGGCCCGACGGCGCGATTGTCCACGGCGTCGAGGCGAATCTCGAGGGTCTCAAGAAGAGCGTGGGGGAATTGGCGTATTGGATGGAGGGCTTCCGGCAGCTCGTCAGCTACGGATTTCCCGAGATGCGAATCCATTCGGAGGGACAAGTGCGCCGGGCGACCATCGTGGTCGTTGGCAGAACGGCGCATTACGGAGGGCCGTTCAAGATCACCACGGGTGCCAGCCTGTTCGAGGACTCGTTCGAGTTCCTCACCAATTCGAAACGCAGCCGCCTGGCGTATCTCGCCTGCCTGCCGGCGCTGTGGTTCGGCAGGCTGCGTGAAGCAGACGGGATTGAGACTTGGAAGGCGACCGAGGTCGTTTGTGAACCCGCGGGGAGCGAGCCGGTGTACGCCCAAGTGGACGGAGAACTGGTGGGGCGTTTGCCGCTCGTGTTTCGCATCGTGCCGGATGCACTCTCACTCCTGACGCCGGCCGGCTGATTCGCACACATAAGGAAGGCGCGGTGGAGCCGTTCACGCATGCGTTTACGTCGCTGGCGCTGGCGCGCGCGGGGCATAAGCGGCTGCCGCGCTTCGGCGCCGCCATGGTGGTTGCCTCAGGGCTCGCGCCGGATCTCGACTACGCCAGCTATTTCGCCGGGCCCGCCGCGTTCATGCGGTATCACCGTACGGTGCTGCACTCCTTGGTCGGACTGGCCGTGGTGTCGGGCGCCATGGCGGGAGCCTTCTGGGCGCTGGATAAGAAGCTGCCGCCGGAAAAGATCGCTCAAGCGAAGACTCATGCGCCGCTGACATTTCCGCTCGCCTTTGCGGCCTGCGCGCTGGGTGCAGCGGGCCACCTGGTGCTGGACCTCGCGAGTGGCGTAGGCGTGCAGTTGCTGTGGCCTTTTCGCGGTGGCTGGACATCGTGGGATCTCGCCGCCAATTTCGATCCCTGGATGTTGATTTTGCTGGTGGCCGGCTTTTTGGTGCCCGTGCTTTTCCGCCTCATCAACGAGGAAGTGGGGGAGCGGCGCAAGGGGCCGGCCGGAGTTGGCGGGGCGGTGGTGACGCTGGTGCTGCTCGGGGCCTATTTGGGCGCGCGTGGGTACTTGCGAAGTCAGACCATCGGGCTGTTGCTCTCCCGCGAATTTCACGGCCGGGTGCCGCTATCCGCCGGGGCGTTCCCCGAGTCGGGGACACCCTTCGACTGGCGGGGCGTGGTCGTGACGGATAATACAGTCGAGGACGTCGAGGTTCCGGTTGGCCCGGGATCGGAGTTCGATTCCGACCGCAGTCTGACGCACCACAAGCCGGACGAGTCTCCGGAGCTCGATGCTGCCGAGAAAACCCCAGCGGCGGCAGAATTCCTTACCTATGCGCGGTTTCCCATGGCCAGCGTGGCGCGACTGGAAGCCGGCTATCGCGTCGAGCTCACAGATCTCCGCTTTGCCTCGGGCGACACTGAGCCGGCCAACGTGTTCGTGCGCGTGGACCTCGATAGCGCCCTGCAGGTCCGCCACGAAGAGATCCGGTTTGCGTCATCTCCCAGCCCGTAGCACGGATTTCTCGTTGGCGATTTCTGCTGCAGCGCACGACCGAAGGTGATCGTGCGGCTTACCCCTGTAATCCCACTACGGCGCCTTCGTCAGATGCGCTCGTCGGGCCCCGTTTCAGTTACCTGCAGATGAGTCGCGGAAAATCCAGCGGGTGGCCAGATACGTCAGCAGTAGAACGGCGAGGACGCCAAGCGCGAACAGCCCACTGTGAGCCACGAGAATCTGCAAGGCGATTTCCCCATACCGCGCGGCGAGCAATCCTTCTGCAAAATAGCGGAGCGTGCGGCTCAGCAGAATGGCCAGAACAAAGGTCTTTAGCGGAACCTGAAAGACTCCTTCCGCCAGGACAAATACTTTGAACGGGGCAGGCGGTGGCAAGATTCCCGGAATGAAAACGCTCAGGAAGGCGTGGTCCTGCACCCAGCGCTGGGCCTTCGCGGCGCGTGCGCCGGCCCGTCGGCGAAAGAAGACTTCGCCTCCCTTTTTGGCCAGCAGGTAGAGCCAAATGCACCCAGCGAGCGAGCCGAGCGCCGCCATGGCGCAGTAGTAGAGCACGCGCGCTGGCCGTTGGAGAGCCATGCCCATCACCAGCGCGTCGGTGACGAACGGAAACGAGAGAACCGAGGAATCCAGCAGGGCGACGAGAAAGATTCCGCCGCCGCCCAGCGTCGCGACGGCATTCTGCAGCCAGTGTGGCAAGTGCGGCGGTTTCATGTCCCGTATGCGCACGGCAAGAAGCGGCAAATTGTAGCAGAGTTGGGGTGGTCAACGCCGGCGATAGCTTACGAGGTTGCCCAGATTTGGCAAGGGCGGCGCCTTCGTCTATTCTTGAAATATGAGGCTCGAACCTTTCATACGACTCCGTGAAACGGTGGGTAGCACCAGCCGTGCGGCGGGGTCTTATAAACCCCGATAAACGCCAGATCAGCGTGCCGGGAGGGGGCAGCACCCTCACCCACCACCAAACGTCCAGCCAGCTTTATGTTGCCGCGCCGCGCGATCAATAATTCGAGCAAGAAAGTAAAATTGCTGAACCACGCGCGGTCGGATAAAATTTTGCACTGACCCTTTCCTGCAAATGACCACACTTCCCAACGAACTCAACGAGCGACAGCGCCAAGCCGTGCTCGCAACGCAGGGACCCGTGCTGGTTCTGGCGGGCGCCGGGACTGGGAAGACGCGCGTCATCACCTATCGTGTGGCCCATTTAATCGAAGAAGGCGTGCCGCCCGCCGCCATCCTGGCGGTGACGTTCACGAACAAGGCCGCCGAGGTCATGAAGGAGCGCATCGGCAGTCTTCTGCGCGCCGGAGGACACAACGCGTGGGATGTCTGGATTTCGACGTTTCACTCCTTCTGCGCCCGGCTGTTGCGGCGCGAGGCCCAGCACCTGGGCCTGCCGCGCGATTTCGCCATCTACGACGACGACGCGCAAACCGTGGCGGTTAAGCGGGCCATGGAACAGCTCAATCTGTCGGCAGAGGATTATTCGCCGCGCAGCCTGCGCGCGCAAATTAGCCATGCAAAGAACCACGGAATTGCCCCCGAACAGATGGAAACCGAAGCCGCGCAGACGCGCAACCATAGCGGGCAGGACGTCGCCAAAGTCTTCCGCGCGTACAATCAGATTCTGCGCCAGGCCGCGGCCCTCGATTTCGATGATCTGCTCCTCCGCGCCGTCGAGTTGCTCCGCGACCATTCGGACGTTCGCCACGCGTGGAGCTCCCGCTTCCAATATCTTCTAGTGGACGAGTTCCAGGACACGAATGCCGCGCAGGAGGAACTCGTGCGGCTGCTGGCGGGGCCGGAAAAGAACGTGTGCGTCGTAGGCGACGAGGATCAGTCCATCTACGGCTGGCGGGGCGCGCAGGCCGGCAACTTGAAGCGCTTCACCGAAGATTTTCCGGGCGCGAAAATCATCCGCCTGGAAGAGAACTACCGCTCGACGCAGACGATTCTCGATGCCGCCAGCGCCGTCGTGGAAAACAATGCGGGCCGCCTGGGCAAGCACCTGGAGGCCACATTGGGCGCGGGAGAGAGGCTGCGTTTCTTCGAGGCCGTGGACGCATCCGAGGAAGCGGAATTCGTGGGCGGCGAGATTGCGAACCTGGTGCACAGCGATCCGGACGCGCACGTGGCGGTGCTCTACCGGACCGGCGCGCAGTCGCGGGCCTTTGAGGAGGTGCTGCGGCGCCTGGGCATTCGCCATCGCGTCGTGGGCGGGTTCAGCTTTTACCAGCGGGCGGAAGTGCGGAACGCGCTCTCGTATGTGCGCATGCTCTTTCACCCCGAAGACAACGTCGCGCTGCTGCGCGTGTTGAACGTCCCGCCACGCGGGATCGGCGAAACGACAGTCGAAGCGCTCGAAACCAGTGCGCGTCAAGCGGGAACGTCTCTATGGGACGTGATACGCAGCGGAAATTTCACCGCCGCCAAGAAGTCCGCCGGGGCGCTCGGCCGGTTTCGCGAAATGATCGAAGCCCTCCAGGAAGAATGTCGCGAACTCGGACCCGCAGAGATTCTCGAACGCATCTTGGACCGCACCGGCTACTTGGATTGGCTCGAACAGCAGGACCAGCTCGAGCATACCCAGCGCGCGGACAACCTGCGCGAACTCGCCAACGCCCTGGCCGAAGGCGCCGCCCAGGGACAAACGCTCGAGGACCTGCTGGATCACGCCGCGCTGGTCAGCGACGCCGACGAATATGACGAAAACGCGCCTGTTTCACTCATGACTCTGCACAGCGCCAAGGGGCTGGAATTCGACTCGGTGTTTCTGGCGGGGCTCGAGGAGGGGTTGCTGCCGCACAGCCGGTCGCTCGACACGCCCGACGAACTGCAAGAAGAGCGGCGGCTGCTTTATGTGGGCATGACCCGCGCCAAGCGCGCGCTCGTGCTTTCCCGCGCCATCTACCGGCGCAGCTACGGCGAGGGGCGACTGCGCGCCTCGCTGCCTTCCCGGTTCTTAAAGGAAGTGCCCGGTGATCTGATTGAAGCCGCCCGGGGATCCCGATCCGAGCCTGGCGAAACGCGCCGCTACGAACCCGATTCGGATTATTCGGAGGAGTACAGAGGCCGCAGCCAGCGCGGCGCGTACGGCGGGAGTCGTTACAACGGAGCGCCGACGCGCACCCCGTACGGACGTGGCGCTTCCCGCATGGCTGGCGAAAGGACGCGCGTTGGGCGGGAGCACGCAGAGCCGCTCATTGGCGTGCGCGTGCGGCACCCGAAATACGGCATCGGCACGGTCATCGGTGTGGAAGGCGAAGGCGAGGACCGCAAGCTCACCGTCAGCTTCGAGGATTACGGCCCGAAAAAGCTGGTCGAACGCTATGCGAACTTGCAGTTCGCCTAGGGAGAAAGGCTCGCTCGGCAAATTGCGTTGTGCCGTTCGCCGTTACCCTAGCAGCCAGCCTGCGACAACCGCAGCAACGGCCAACTTAGCCAGCCATCCGAGCGCATGCGAGATTACGATGAGCGGATGGAGTTTGATAAAAAGCGCATTGGTTATGAGGAGGGGCGCCGGTACCATGAGCCAAGAAAGCCCGGCCAGCACGATCAGGGCGCGATAGCCATGCACACTGAGGATCACGGAGATGGCCATAAACGCCGCAGCCGTCAGGAATCCGAGGACGATGCTCCACGCTACAGCAGGAGTTTCGCTGCGGCCCCCGGTTTGCCGCCATACTTCCGGATGCGCAAGATATTTGCCGTGAAAAAGAATCCCGCCGAAAAACCAGTCGGTAAACGAGCTAATCACTCCTGTGACTAGAACCGCCACGAGGTAATGCTTGGCGTCCATGAGCACCTCCGTCAGTGGCACGAGGATTCGGGCGTTGCGCCGGACTATGCCATAAGCGCGGCCGCTCCTCAAGAACAGGAGGCAGATCGCGCCGTGAGGGACCCGTTGCACCCAAGCCTCGCGCAGGGTAGAGTTTTTAAGGGTTGGGTAGGGAAGGTGGCGATTGAACGCGCAGCTTTTCCGCACCAAAAGCATTGAGCAGCTCATCGCCAGTTCCGAAAACCCCGAGAAACAGCTCCGCAAGTCGCTCGGCTGGCTGAGCCTGACTTCACTCGGTATCGGGGCGGTGATCGGCTCGGGAATTTTCACGGTCATCGGGACGGCGATCGCCGGCCAGAAGTTCGAGGCGCGCTCGATTCTCAACGCGCCCCTGCTCGAATACCTGCTTTACCATTCCGCATCCTTCGGAAGGCCGGGCGCGGGGCCGGCCATCGCGCTCTCGTTCGCTCTGGTCGGCGTGGTGTGCTGCTTCGCCGCGCTGTGCTACGCAGAGCTGGCGGCCATGATCCCGGTGGCAGGCAGCGCGTACACCTACACGTATGCGACAATGGGCGAGTTGATCGCCTGGATTATCGGCTGGGACCTGATCCTGGAGTACGCGGTATCCAACATGGCGGTGAGCGTGGGATTTTCTGCGCATGTCGTGGACCTGTTTGGCTGGTTCGGGCTGAACCCGAGCTTGCGTTGGATCACGCCCGCGTATCTTCCCGGAGGGCTGATAGACTTCGAGGGACGCACGCTCTACGATCCCGGCTGGCATATGGGCTTCAACTGGCCCGCATTCGTGATCGTGATGCTGCTGACGGTGCTGCTGGTGCGAGGAATCCGCGAATCGGCGGGAACGAACAACGTGATGGTCTTGCTGAAGATTTTCGCCATTCTGATTTTTATCGGCGTCGCGGCGCCGCACGTCCACCCCGCCAACTGGCATCCCTTTGCGCCGAATGGCTGGCCGGGCATTCTGACGGGCGGCTCGATTATTTTCTTCACCTACATCGGATTCGATTCGGTTTCGACTGCCGCGGAGGAATGCCGGAACCCCCGGCGCGATCTGCCCCTGGGAATCATCGCCACGTTGGTGATTTGCTCGTTGCTGTACATAGGCGTGGTAGTAGTGCTGACGGGCCTAGTGCCGTGGCAGACGCTGCTCGACGACGCCGCGCCGGTGGTCAATACCATGAAGCGGCTGCATTTTGGCGACGTGCGCCTGGCGGTTCTCATCGGCGCGCTGATGGGCATGATATCTTCGCTGTTGGTGTTTCAATTGGGGCAGGCGCGCGTCTGGTTTGCGATGTCGCGGGACGGCCTGCTGCCCGGCGTGTTCAGCCGCGTGCATCACCGATTCCGCACTCCGGACTTTTCCACCTGGGTAGCGGGCATTGTGGTGGCGATCCCGGCTGGGTTATTTGATATCGGGACGCTCGCGGATTTGTCGAATATCGGGACCTTGTTTGCCTTCGCGCTGGTGGCAGGCGGAGTTCTGATTTTGCGCTATCGCGAGCCGGAGCGGCCGAGGGCCTTTCGCGCCCCTGGCGGCTTGCTGGCGCCTGTGGTCACGATCGCCACCTGCATGTTGCTGATGGCCGGGTTGCCGATTATGAATTGGATTCGGTTTTTTGTATGGCTGCTCGCTGGTCTGTGCGTGTATCAATTTTACGGGCGCAAGCACAGCGAACTGGCCTTGGGTAGGCTCGCCACTGCCGCCCCAAAAGGGGAATTGCGCTGATGCGTCGTGGGATCGTGGCCGGAACCCTGCTTTTCGCCTTGCTGCTCTTTCTGGCGCTGCCCTGTTCCTTCGGTTGGGGAGAAAACGCGGAGCGGTTGATCACCAACAAGGCCGTGGACACATTGCCCGATGAGATGCAAGGATTCTTCGGTGCCAACCGGCAATTTCTGGTCCGCCACGTCACCGACCCTCTCGAAGCCCTGGGCAGGAATCCCTCCGATAATCACAGCAATCAATTCATCGCCCTCGACCACTACGGGCAATTTCCCTTCGCCGCCCTGCCGCACTCCTATTCCGCTGCTGTGGCAAAACACACCAAGCGCACTGTTGACACCTATGGCCTGCTTCCTTGGCAGGTCGGCCTGTACAGCCAGAAGCTGACCGAAGCCCTGCGCGCGCGCAACTGGGACGAAGCCAAGCTCTCCGCCGCGCTCCTGGCGCATTACGTAGTGGCCGCGCACGACCCCTTCAACACCACCGTCAACAGCGACGGGAAGCTCTCCGAACAGCCCGGCGTCAACGAGCGCTTCGGCGTAGGCTTGGTGGAGCGCTATCAATTGTTCTTTTTTGTGAAGCCCAACGAAGCGGCCTTTATCCGCGACCCCACCGAGCACGGGTTTGACATGGTGATGAGCGCGCACGGCTGGCTTGAGAACGTACTGCTGGCGGATCGGCGCGCCCACCAAGGCCTTCCGGCGTACACCGACGAATACTACGATCGCTTCTACGCGCAGGCGGGCGCCATTCTGATTCGCCAGCTTTCCGATGCCGCCACCGATGTGGGTTCCTATTGGATGACGGCGTGGATTAACGCCGGCCGGCCGCAACTGCCGGCGTACTGAACCTCCGTGCCCTCTACGCTGAAGCGGCCACCCACCGTCGTTGATTCTCTTCCCAAGGCCGAACTGCATCTGCATCTGGAAGGCTCGATTCGCCCGGACACGGCCGCGGAGTTGGCGGCGCGGCACGGCGTCCGCGTCACGGCCGAGGAGGTCGCAGCGCGTTACCGCTATGCGAACTTCGCCGAGTTTCTGGAGACCTTCAAATGGGTCACTTCGCTGTTGCGCGAGCCGGAGGACTTCGCCCTGGTCACTCGCCAGCTTCTGGAGGAACTCTCGACGCAAAACGTCGTCTACGCCGAAATCACCATCTCGGCCGGTGTCATGCTGCTGCGCCAGCAGAACGTCGAGGCGAACTTCCAAGCCATCTGTGAAATGGCCGAGAGTGCGGCAGGCCGCCGCGTGCGTACCGCGTGGATTTTCGACTGCGTGCGGCAGTTCGGCGGGGACGCGGCCATGCGCGTGGCGCGCGAGGCGGCCCGCCTGGCGCGCGCCGGAGTCGTCGGCTTCGGCTTGGGTGGAGACGAGCTCTCCCTTGCCGCGTCAGTGTTCCGTCCCGCGTTTGACTTGGCTTGCGACGCGGGATTGCACGTGGTGTGCCATGCCGGAGAAATGGGAGGGCCGGAGGCGGTGCGAGAAGCGGTCGAGGTGCTAGGCGCCGAGCGCATCGGGCACGGCATCGCCCTGATGCATGATGAGGCGCTCGCCGATTCGCTCGCCGCGCAGGGTGTAGCGCTCGAAAACTGTCCCACGAGCAATCTGTGCACGGGCTCGCTGGCTCGGCAGACGGGCCGCGCAGAAGCGTCGTTGCAAGATCATCCGCTGGCGCGGCTTTTCGCGCGCGGCTCGCTGGTGACGCTTTCCACCGACGATCCGGGCATGTTTCATACCGATCTGCTGACGGAATACTCCCACGCCGCGTCGCTCGGGCTTTCCGATAGGCAGTTGGTGAAACTTGCCGAGCAGAGTTTTCGCGCCGCCTTTTTGTCGCCGGCGGAGCAGCAGCGCTATCTCGAGGATTTTCGGGCGGCCGCGCGGTCGAGCGGCCTGCTATAATCCAGGTTTCGCACTCGCAGAATCGCGAGCGGAGAGTCGCGAGCCCGCGGCCTGCGGCACTACGGAAAGGCGCCATG
>Ga0187780_10001461_pt1 | contig 17813 bp, 9 predicted proteins | sample 1015_Q2_SP10_20__FD_132429 | JGI IMG/M metagenome (GOLD analysis project Ga0187780, IMG submission 132429) | Tropical peat soil microbial communities from peatlands in Department of Meta, Colombia - 1015_Q2_SP10_20_MG | ecosystem: Environmental > Terrestrial > Soil > Wetlands > Peat | place...
GGACGATATAGACGGTGGCGAGCGCCGCGACGATCAGGATCGGCTCGTTGGCGAACGATTGCTGATAGGACTGGGCGGTGCCCTGAAAGCTGCCGTGGATCGTTGCCGGCATGTGGATCTCGTTCACCGCGCGGTTGATCGCCGCGGTGGCATCGCTCAGTGAGGCATTCGGCGCCACGTTGAAGGAGAGCGTGGTCGCGACGAAGGTGCCCTGGTGGTTGACGGCGAGCGGGGTATTGCCCGGGGCGTAGTGAGCGAACGAGGCCAGCGGGATCGTCGGTTCGGCCGCAATCGTCACCGCCGAGCCGGTCGAGACCGCGCCGCGCCCGGTGTTGGCGAGGCTGTTGGTCGCGAGGTTGCGCGCGGTGTCGGAGGCGATGCTGGCGGCCGTGTGGCTGGCCGAGGTCGCGCTCGAGGTCACCGTGCCCGCGACCGCATTGGTCGCCTGGCTGCCGCTCACCGTGCCGCCGGCGGTGCTGATCCAGAGGTCTTTGAGCGTGTCGGGGCTCTGCCAGTACTTGGGCTCCACCTCCATGACCACGTGATACTGATTGAGCGCACTGTAGATCGTGGAGACGTCGCGCTGCCCGAAGGCATCGTAGAGGTTGTTGTCGATGCTGGCGGGATTCAACGCCAGCCGTGAGGCGGTGTCGCGGTCGACGGTGATCTCGATCTCCTGGCCGTTCTGCTGCTGATCGGAGTTGACGTCCGTCAAGGCCGGCTCGTGCTGCAGGGCGTCGGCGAGCTTCGGCGCCCACTTGTAGATCTCAGTCACGCTGTCGCCCTGGAGCGTGTACTGGTACTGGGCGTTGCTCTGGCGCCCGCCGACGCGGATGTCCTGCGCCGCCTGCAGGAAGAGGCGCGCGCCCGCGACCTGATTGAGCTTCGGCCGCAAGCGCCCGATGACCTGATCGGCCGAGAGCTTGCGATCGGCCTTTGGCTTCAGGGACACGAAGATGAAACCAGAGTTCACCTGGCCGCCGCCCTGTGAGCCGCCGCCGGTGAAGCCGACGACCGTGTCGACCGCGGGATCGGCCTGCACGATGGCAATGAACTGGCGGAGCTTGCCCTCCATCGACTGAAACGAGATCGCCTGATCGGCCTGGATGCCCCCGACCAGGCGCCCGGTATCCTGCTGCGGGAAGAATCCGTGCGGGATCACGATGTAGAGGTAGATGTTGAAGACCACCGTCGCCCCGAGCAGCACCATGACGAAGCCGCGGTTGCGCAGCGCCCAGCGGAGCGAGCGCGCGTACCCCTGCAGTGCCCTGTCAAAGAGCCATTCGACGCCGCGCAGAAAGCCGCGGTAGGCGCGCCGCAGCCGCTCGAGCAGGGGACCCAGGTTGCGCTTCCGGCGCGGCTGGTTGGGCTCGGTGATGAAACGCGAGCACATCATCGGTGTCGTGGTGAGCGAGACGACGAGCGAGATGAGCACCGCCACCGAGAGCGTAATGGAGAACTCGCGGAACAGCCGCCCGACGATGCCGCCCATCATGAGGATCGGGATGAAGACCGCGACCAGCGACAGGCTCATCGACAGCACGGTGAAGCCGACTTCGCGCGCGCCCCGGATCGCCGCCTGAAAGCGCGGCATGCCGGCCTCGACATGGCGCGTGATGTTCTCGAGCACCACGATCGCATCGTCGACGACGAAGCCGGTCGCGATGATGAGCGCCATGAGCGAGAGGTTGTCGAGCGAGTAGCCGAGCAGATACATCGCGCCGAAGGTGCCGAGGAGCGAGATCGGCACGGCCACCGCCGGCACCGCGGTGGCGCGGAGGTTCCTCAAGAACAGGAACACCACGAGGATCACCAGCGCGATCGCGATGAGGAGCGTGCGCTGCACGGCGCTGAGCGAGGCGCGGATGGTCGTGGTGCGATCCATGGCCACCTTGATGTCGATGTCGGTGGGGATCGAGGCCTTGAGCGCCGGGATCATGCTGACGACGCGATCGACGGTCTCGATGATGTTGGCGCCCGGCTGGCGGTAGAGGATGACGAGCACTGCCGGCTGGCCATTGGCAAGCCCGAGATTACGCACGTTCTCGACCGAGTCGAGCACCTCGGCCACGTCCTCAAGCCGCACCGCCGCGCCGTTACGGTAGGCGATCACGAGGTTGCGGTACTCGGCCGCCCTGGTCGCCTGGTCGTTGGTATAGATCTGGTAGCGCTGCCCGCCGACGTCGATCGAGCCCTTGGGCGTATTGGCATTGGCGGCAGCGAGCGCCGCACGCACGTCCTCGAGCCCGATGCCGTACTTGAAGAGCGCGTTGGGATTCAACTCGACGCGCACCGCCGGGAGCGAGCTGCCTCCGATCTGCACCTGGCCGACGCCTGAGACCTGCGAGAGCTTCTGCGAGAGGATGGTCTCGGCGGCGTCGTACACCTGACCCGCGGTGAGGGTCTTGGAGGTGAGGGCGAGGATCATAATGGGCGAATCGGCGGGATTCACCTTGCGGTAGGTCGGATTGCTGCGCAGCGCCGTGGGGAGATCGGCGCGCGCCGCGTTGATCGCCGCCTCGACATCGCGCGCCGCGCCGTCGATGTCACGGTCGAGGCCGAACTGCAGCGTCACGTGCGAAGCGCCGGTCGAGCTCGAGGAGGTCATCTCCGTGACATCCGCGATCTGCCCGAGGTGCCGCTCGAGCGGCGTCGCCACGGTCGCTGCCATGACGTCGGGGCTCGCGCCCGCCATCGAGGCATTCACCGAGATCGTCGGGAAGTCCACCTGCGGCAACGGCGCGACCGGCAGCTGGAAATAGGCGATGCCGCCGGCGAGCGCAATGCCGAGCGTCAGGAGCGTCGTCGCGACCGGGCGGCGGATGAAGGGTTCCGAGAGGCTGCTCATGGCGCGCGCCTCACTCGGCGGACGAGCCGCGCGCCGACGGCCGGCCCCAGGCGGCGACGCGGCGCTCGAGCCGGTCGAAGTAGAGGTAGATCACCGGCGTCGTGAAGAGCGTCAGCAGCTGCGAGAGGATCAATCCGCCGACGATGGTGATGCCGAGCGGATGGCGGAGCTCGGAGCCCGTGCCGGTGCCGAGCATCAGCGGTAGCGCGCCCAGGAGCGCGGCCATCGTGGTCATCAAGATCGGCCGGAAGCGAAGGAGCGAGGCGTGGTAGATCGCATCGCGCGCCGTCATTCCCTGCTCGCGCTCGGCGACCAGCGCGAAGTCGATCATCATGATCGCGTTCTTCTTCACGATGCCGATGAGGAGAATGATGCCGATGATGCCGATGACCCCTAAGTCGGCGCGCGCCATGAGAAGCGCGAGCAGCGCACCGACGCCCGCCGAGGGCAGCGTTGAGAGGATCGTGATCGGGTGGATAAAGCTCTCGTAGAGGACGCCGAGCACGATGTAGACGGTGACGATCGCGGCGATGATGAGGAAGAGCTCGTTGCCGAGCGTCGCCTGGAAGGCGAGCGCAGCGCCCTGGAAGGTCGTCATCACGCTCGGGGGCATGTTGATGTCGGCCTCGGCTTGGCGGATCGCATTGACCGCATCGCCGAGCGCGGCTCCCTGCGCCAGGTTGAAGGAGACGGTGGTGGAGGGGAATTGCCCGAGATGATCGATCGAGAGCGGCGCCAGGCGGGTTGAGACCTTGACCAGCGCCGAGAGCGGCACCTGGCCCCCGACTGCGGTCGCCGACGGGATGTAGAGCGTGCCCAAGGAATCGAGCGAGGCCATGAGCGAGCTGTCGGCCTGCAGGATCACCCGGTACTGGTTCGACTGGGTGAAGATGGTCGAGACGATGCGCTGGCCGAAGGCATCATAAAGCGCGTTGTCGACGGTCGCCGGCGTAATGCCGAAGCGGCCGGCGGTGTCGCGGTCGATCGTGAGGTAGGCCGAGAGGCCCTGATTCTCCTGATCGCTCGCCACGTCCTCGATGTCGGGCAGCTGCTGCAGCCGGTCGACCAGCTTCGGCACCCAGGTGTTGAATTCGGCCGGGTTCGAATCCTCCAGCACGAACTGGTACTGCGTGCGGCTCACCGCGGTGTCGATCGACAGATCCTGCACCGGCTGCATGTAGATCGAGATGCCGGTGACGTCCGCGGTCTCCTTCTGCAGCCGGCGGATGATCTGGCTGGCGGAATCGTGGCGGTCGTTGACGGCCTTGAGGTTAATGAGCATGCGGCCGCTGTTGAGCGTGATGTTGCTGCCGTCGACTCCTATAAATGAGGAGAGGCTCACCACATCCGGGTCCTTCAAGATCGCGGCCGCCATGGTGGCCTGCCGGCGCGCCATGTCACCGTAGGAGACCGACTGCGGCGCCTCGGTGATCGCCTGGATGACGCCCGTGTCCTGCACCGGGAAGAAGCCCTTGGGGATGAAGACGTAGAGGAGGATGGTCAGCACCAGAGTGCCGATCGCCACCTGCAGCGTCAGCGGCTGATGCTCGAGCACCCAGCGCAGCGTCTCGGCGTAGCGGTCGATAAGCGCCTGAAACTTCGCGTTCGCCCAGCGGGTGATCCCGGCCTCCTCCTCGGGATTGTGATGATGCAGGAGCTTGGCGCACATCATCGGCACCAGGGTGAGCGACACGACCGCCGAGATCATGATGGTGACGGCGAGCGTGATCGCGAACTCGTGGAAGAGCCGTCCCACGACATCGCCCATAAATAAGAGTGGGATCAAGACGGCGATGAGCGACACCGTGAGCGAGACGATGGTGAAGCCGATCTCGCCCGCGCCCCTCAAGGCGGCCTCGAGCGGCGCCATGCCCTGCTCGATGTAGCGCGAGATGTTCTCGATCATGACGATCGCATCGTCGACCACGAAGCCCGTGGCGATCGTGAGCGCCATCAGCGAGAGGTTGTTGAGACTGAAGCCGACCAGGTACATGACCGCGAGCGTGCCGACGAGCGAGAGCGGCACCGAGAGGCTCGGGATGATGGTCGCGGGGATGCTGCGCAGGAAGAGGAAGATCACCAGCACCACGAGAATCACCGCGAGGGAGAGCTCAAACTCGACGTCGTGCACCGAGGCCCGGATGGTGACAGTGCGGTCGGTGAGGATGGTGACTTCCGCCGCCGCGGGGAGCGAGGCCTGGAGCGAGGGCAGGAGCTTCTTGATCCGGTCGACGACCTGGATGACATTCGCCCCCGGCTGGCGCTGGATGTTCAAGATGATGCCCGGCGTGTTGTTCACCCAGCCGGCGAGGTAGGCGTTCTCCGCGCCGTTGACGACCTGCGCGACATCCGAGAGGCGCACCGGGTTGCCGTTCTTATAAGAGACGATGATGCCTTCGTAGGCCTCCGGGCTCTGGATCTGGTCGTTCGCGTTCAGCGTCCAGGAGCGCGCGGGCCCATCGAGCGTGCCCTTGGGCGAGTTGACGTTGGCGTTCGCGATCGTCGTGCGCAGGTCATCGATGTTGAGGCCATAGCCGGCGAGCGCGCGGACGTTGGCGACGATGCGCACCGCGGGGCGCTGTCCGCCGCTCACGCTGACCAGGCCCACGCCCTCGATCTGGGAGATCTTCTGGGCGAGGCGGGTGTCGGCGAGATCCTCGAGCTGCGTGAGCGGCAAAGTCTTGGAGGTGATGCCGAGCGTCAGGATCGGCGCATCGGCGGGATTGACCTTGGCGTAGATCGGCGGCGCCGGCAGGTCCGAGGGCAGGAGATTGCCCGCAGCGTTGATCGCGGCCTGGACCTCCTGCTCGGCGATATCGAGGCTCAAGTTCAGGCTGAACTGCAGCGTGATGACCGAGGCGCCCCCGGAGCTCGTCGAGGACATCTGGTTCAAGCCCGGCATCTGTCCGAACTGCACCTCGAGAGGGGCGGTCACGGACGAGGTCATCACCTCAGGTGAAGCGCCGGGATAGAAGGTCTGGACCTGGATGGTCGGATAGTCGACTTCGGGGAGCGCGGAGAGCGGCAGGAACCCGAAGGCCACCATCCCGGCCAGCATGATCGCGACCATGAGGAGCGATGTGCCGACCGGCCGCAGTATGAAGATGCGGGACGGGTTCATCGGTGAGGCGGCAAGAGGCGAGGGAGCGGCCGTGCTCAGCCGCCACCCGGGCCGCTTTGATTATTCTGCTGCTGGCGCCGGTGCGTGCCCTGGCCCTGTCCCGGGCCCTGGCCTGACTGCCCCTGGCCCGACTGACTCTGGCCGGAATGCCGGTGCTGCCCGTTGCCCGGAGCCTGGCCCGCGGCAGCGCCGCCGCTGCCGTTGCCCGCGCCCTGACGCACCAGCACCTTGGCACCGTCTTTCAGCTTGTCGGCGCCGTCGACGACCACGATCTCGCCGGGCGCGAGTCCCTGGGTGATGGCGATGTTGGTGGCATCGCCCGCGCCGAGCGTCACCTTGCGGACGTTGACGGTCTGATCGGCGTTGACGACGTAGACGTAGGTGCCCGGTGCGCCGCGCTGGACACCTGCCTGAGGAATGAGCGTTGCGCCATGGAGCGTGTCGAGGAGCAGCACGATGTTCACGAACTGCTGTGGAAAGAGGCTCTGGTCCGCGTTGGCGAAGATCGCCTTCAAGCGAATCGTCCCGGTGGTCGTGTCGATCTGACTGTCGATCGACTGCAGCGTCCCGGTCGCGAGCTGCTGCGTATTGGTCCGGTCCCAGGCGGTGACGGGCAGCTGGGCGCCCGCCTGCATCTGCTTCAGGATCGGCGGGATGTCGTCCTCGGGGAGAGTGAAGAGAACCGTGATCGGCTGTAATTGCGTGACCACCACGAGTCCATTGGGCTCAGCCGGGGTCACGTAGTTGCCGAGGTTCACCTGCTGTAGTCCAACCCGTCCGGTGATTGGCGAGACGATGTGGCAGTAGGTGAGGTTGAGCTTCGCCGCATCGATCTGGCCCTGATCGGTGCGGACGTTTCCTTCGTACTGCGCCACGAGCGATTTCTGCGTCGCGAGCTGCTGCTCGGCGATCGAGTCCTGCGCGAAGAGCGTCTGGTAGCGATCGAGGTCGACCCTCGCGTTGGCGAGGAGCGCCTTGTCCCGGGCGAGGGCGCCCTCAGCCTGCTCGAGCGCGACCTGGTAGGGACGCGGGTCGATCTGGATGAGCGGGTCACCGGTCTTGACGGTCTGCCCCTCCTTGAAGGCGATCTTCATGATCTGGCCGCTGATCTGGCTCTGCACCGTCACGGTCGCGAGCGGGGTCACGGTCCCGAGCCCGATGAGGGTGATCGGCATGTCACCCGTGCGGGCCGCGGCGACCACGACCGGCATGGGGCCGGAGCCGGCAAAGCGCCCCCCGGCGGGTGCACGCGCCGCCTTCGAGGGGGTGAGGAGCCAGCCGACCAGGGCGAAGAGGAGGAGGACCCCGAGGATCAGCGCCCAGCGGGGGGCGGTCCGCACCTTTTCCCAGAGGAGGGCAGGCTTCGAGCCCGGCGTGAGGATGGGGGAGGAGTCGCGGTTGGTGTCGTTCATGAGCCGGAGGTAACGGCAGATTTCAGCATGTTTCGGGCCCGGGCGCCGATTCTAGCGCCTGCCGGTTAAGTCCAAAAAAATGGGGTGGCGCGGGACTCCCCGCCCACCCCGTTCAGGAGGATGGGGGAAGGAGAGCACAGGGGCAGGCCGGTTTCAGCAGCGGACCGGTAAGGAAGTGCAAAGAATTATGGGGTGCGGCGGGGGAAGGAACCGTATGGCGATCGGTGCATGGTCGCACCTGTGACTCGGTGGCGCCGGCGAGGATAAAGCTTCCGGCTGGCCCGAGCCGCTTCGGGCGATCTACGAGGACCGATAATCGTCGGCAGGGCGCAGAACGATCTGAGCACGCAGGAGATGCCAGAAGATGCGTGGCCCGCGCACAAGATAGCGGTAAGCGAGGCGACGAGGATCCTGCAACAGCCGATAAAGCCACTCCAGTGCCAGGTGCTGCATCCAGCGCGGTGCGCGCCTCTCGAGTCCTGTGACGAAGTTCAGCGCCGCGCCCACGCATAGCGCCAGTCCCCGCGCGACGCCGCGTGATTCTAGCTCGTACGCTAGTGCCTCCTGCTGAGGCGATCCCACGGCGATGAAGCAGAAGCGAAAAGGGCTGGCGGCCTCAATGAACCGCAGACAAGCTTCCACCGACTCGGGATCTCTGATGAAGCCCATCGGTGGGTTGTGGTGACGAAGGTTCTTGAGACCGTAGAGGTCCATGATCTGGTCAGCCTGCTCGCGACTTCCGCCGATCAAAATGATGCGATCCAACGGTGTGGCGACCTTCGACAGTAGCGTCACCGTGAGATCCGATCCGGTGCACACCCGGAGCCTTATCCTCTTCATGATCCGCAGCAGATAGGCGGCGAGACGGCTATCTAAGAGGATGTAGCCCGCTTTCTGGTAGTAAGTGCGGAAGGCTGCATCGTCGCGGAACCTCAGGAGGTGGTCGACATTGGGCGTAACCACATAGGCGAACCGCTGCTCGCTAAAGCAAGCGGCCAATCTCGTAAAGGATGCGAGATCGTAATCATCGATCTCGTAGATGATCTCGGTCGCAGTGGCCTGAGTGCCGGTGGGATCGACCGTGGGTGCGCTGCTCAACGGCCGGCCTCCGTGCGGGCTCCCCGGTGGGCTGCGCATTGGGTTTGCTGCTCGTCAGTATGCCTTCTCGTCTCGGACGACGAGCATGACCGTACGCAGCAGGATCTTGAGGTCCATCCAGGGGGACCAGTTATTCAGATAATCGATGTCGAATCTTACGCGCGCGCGCATCTTTTCAACGGTGTCCGTCTCGCCGCGCAGGCCATTGACCTGGGCCCAGCCGGTGATTCCCGGTCGCACCTTGTGACGGATCATGTAACCGCTGATCAGCTTTCGGTACATCTCGTTGTGTGCGATGGCGTGCGGCCGCGGCCCCACGAGGCTCATCTTCCCCTGCAGTACGTTGAGCAGCTGCGGCAGCTCATCGAGCGACGTGCGTCGAAGGAACTTGCCGAGCGGGGTGATGCGCATGTCGTTGCGCTTCGCCTGCGTCACCACTGCGCCGTCCTCGCACACCGTCATGCTGCGGAACTTGTAGACGTTGATTTGCTCGCCGTTGAGACCATAGCGGCGCTGCCGAAACAGCACCGGGCCGCGCGACGTGATCTTCACTGCGATTGCAATCGCGGCCATCACTGGCGCAGCGACCAGCAGGGCGAGGCCGGTCAAGGCGACATCCATTGCGCGCTTGATGACCGCGTCCATGCCGTGAAACGGCGTATCGCACACCGAAATCGCTGGCATTCCGTTGAGATCCACCAGGCGGCCCTGGATCATGTCGAAGGCGAACACATCAGGGAGGAAGTAGATGGAGGCGGTTGTGTCGCGCAGCTCGCGAATCATCTCCCCGATGCGCGGCACGTTGCTGAGTGGTAATGCAATGTAGATCGCCGTCGCGCCGTGGGTACGTGCATAGCTCGCGATGTCTCTGCAATGCCCTGCCAGTTTGTCGGGGTCGATCACCAGTGAGACGCGGTCGGCACTGCGAAAATCGAAGAAGCCGAGAAAGCCCGTCTGCGGCAGACGTCGGAAGAGCTCGAAGCCCACATTGTTGGCGCCGACGATGATGTAGCGCGGTCCGCTGTTCGTTGCCAGCATCGAATGCGCACGTAGCCTTAGGCCGTGCGCTACGAATAGCGCGACCGGGGTCGCGACGAACCAGCTCAACATGACAAGTCGCGAGAACGTGGCGCTGACCTTGAACGCGAATCCCAAGAACAGCAGGATCGCAACCACCAGGGACCATTCGACCAGAATGCGTGAGTAGGTTGTCGCCAGGCGCGACCCCGTAACGCCACTATGACGTGGCGAACGCGCAAAAATCGGGCTGGCGATGAGAAAAGTGAGGAGACCCGCCCCGAGCGTTGTGTCGCTGAGCGGTTGCCCGTACGAGAGGGCGCAGGCGAACAGCGAGATGACCGCAATCAAGGGATCCAGCTGCTTCAGTAAGGCGACCGCAGCTGGTTCAACATTGCCGAACCGCACGCGCGATTGCTTGCCCGCACCGGTTACCCGATTGGGTACCGAATCAAGCGCTGCCGACAAGGGGAGAAGCCTCCGTTGCTAGCCTGTTTTTAAAAGTTTCGGCTATCTAAGGTGTCACTAAATCACGACAGCAGTCAGTCTGCACTTCGGATGCTTCGAAACTGTGAACCATCTCTCGTTTACACATCGAGCGCCAAGCGCTTGTCTGATGGCCTAGCGTTTATGGAATCATTTTAAAATTAATATAATCAAAGAGTTGCATGGTATTAACCATAATCTGCGTGGTTGAGCATCGGCGGCCCGGCGCTGAGCGGGGGAATGTGTGTAGGGGCTCGTGCAGGCAGGCGGCAGAGGTCAGCGAAGGCGGAAGCCGGCATTGGCGGGACGGCGCGCGATGGCTGGGCGGGAATCGACCAGGGCGCGCGCCATCGATACGGTCGCCAGGGTCATGGTGGCGAAGATGAACGTCGCATTCATGTCGAGCCAGGTGGACTCGGTGAGATTGTTATATGCCTGCTCGAAGAACAGCGCTAAGAACAGGGCCCCCTGAGTCTTGTCGATACGTGCGACAGCCAGTGACTGCTTCGTGAACACGTACATGTACGCCAGCAGGAAACCCAGGCCGACGAACCCGAGGTCGTTGACCATCTCCAGATAGCCGTTGTGCGACTCCGTGGGATAGAAGTACATCTTGCCTATGAACACATAGGACGGCGACCACGGATGGGGACCGGTCCAGTAAGCTCCGTATCCAGAACCCAGCAGGGGATTCAGGGCAATGTGATCCTTTATTATTTCCCAGATCGTGCTGCGTGCAGTGAAGGTGCTGTCCTTGCCAGTGATGGCCGAGATCGGCTCGAGTAGTGCATCCAGGCCGGGAACGATGCGCAACACCGCGAGCGCGTAGGTCACAACCAGAATCGCGAACACGGTGACGATGTGCGGCATATAGCGCCGTATTTTCGCTGGAGTGCGCAACAGCATGAATAAGAACACCAGCGCGAAGACGGTGGCGAGCATGGCGGTGGAGCTGCGCGAGAGGTGCAGGCACACGGCGGATACAGCGCCGAAAATGATCGCTTTGAGGCCCGACGTCTCCTTCGACAGCCAGCCGTGAAGCCAGAAGATCAGGCCGAAGCTCGCCATTTGTCCGAACCAATTCTTGGTGGTCGCGAGACCATGCCAAGAGCCCTGCTCGATGGCGTTTTCTGGCTCGAGAATGCCGAAAACGAGCGAGGCGCACAGCAGGAGCGTGATCACGCTGCGCAGAGCGGTTTGGAACTGCCGCGGATGCCAGGCTGTCACGTTGAAGGCGAGAGCGACCGCGGTGACGGTCAGCACACCCATGAAGCGCGAGAACGTATCTCCGGGGCTGATCGACCAGATACAACTCAGTAGCACGAGGATCATGAATGCCAGATAGGGGCGGTTCACCTCAGTGATGAGCCGTTTCACCAGGCTCAGGCGAGACGCTATGCAGCCGAGCGCCACAAGCAGTATTGTCAATTTCATGAACTTGGTGAGCGTCTCATACTCGCTTACCCACCCTGGTAAGTTCCGACTCCTGTCGAGGATATCCAAGGGAACGGCGAGATGCAGGATCAGTGCCCACACCAGCACGGTGCCCAGGGTTGCCAGGCCGCGGCTCGGTTTGAGTGCGCGAGCGGCAGTGGAGCCTGTGTAACCGGAGCGAGGCGTGTCGCGCTGTGGCAGCCGAGTGAGGCGCGTCACGCCTGCAGTCGGCGTCCTGCGTGGATGCGAGGATCTCGGAGGTTGCAATCGGTTTCTAATGGACGAACCGCGACAGCAGCTCGATGTACGAGGCCTGATAGTAAATCGCCGGCTCGGTGATTACCCACGAGTTTTGCGGGTTGCCGATCAGCCCGTTCCAGTCGCGAAAGGACTTCTGCGCCGGTTGGTTTACCGGGGGCATCAGTGATGGCGGGACCCCCTGACTGCCGGCAGTGGCAACGGGCCCTCCCGGAACATATCCCGGCGCGGGACCGCATGCCGCGGAGGATGCATCGCCCCACTTGGTGCCCGGCATGTACCAATAGTGGAAGAGCGCGTTGATTGAGGACGTCGCACCATAGGAGCTCATGTTGCTGAGATACACCTTGGCGAAGGGATTCACGCCGTGGAAGTAGTGCAGCGTGTCCAGCGCGCGCCGCTCGTAGGCGGAGGTGTCCCGCACGTCAATCGAATAGGTACGCAGGTCCGCATTGGTATTGCCGTAATTGGCGCGCACCTCGTTGCTGCCCCAGTGATACTGTTCGTCGTTGAGATAGGCACGGTACAGGTCGTCGCTGCCGGCTCCGTAGATCCCGTCGTTCCGCTGCGAATCGGCCAGCTTATCGGCACGGATCCTTTTCTTAAGGGTCTGATCGGCATTGCTCAACGTTGTGTAGAACAGCAGCGCCTCACCGTCCTGAGGAACGTAGCGCGACCACCCGCCCACCCGGTATGGATTGGTTGCCGTCAGATTGTTCTTGAGGTACTCACTGTACGCAGGCGTGCCGGTTATGGCGTACAGATAGACGGCCGCGACCACCGCGGCTGCGTGTTGTGCGTCCGCACTCCAATCGGCATTTCCTGACTTCACGACCCCGCTGTCACAGTGCTCCTGCAGCGCGCTGTGCTGGTAGCTGTTCCAGGCATTGATCGCCCGTGTCTTCAGGTCCGCGGCCTCGGACTCGAGTGTAGGAATCCTGCCGAAAACGTAGGAGGCATGCGCGAACATGCCGGCAGCCGCTATAGTTGAAGATGTGCAAGCCGGCACGTAGTAGCGCGGCGTCCGGTCGGAGCTCGGCGGACTCGCTTTGGGGTACCCGAGGGACCCCACCTTAAGCGCGACACTTCCGTCCGCGGCGAACTGCATTCGCTTGATAAATTGGAGCTCGTACCTGATCTCGTCGATGAGGTCGGGAATGCCATTGCCGGACTCCGGAATACTGAAGTCGTCAGTGAACGCGCCGGGGCTGATCTGAAAGGCCGTGAGGAGCTGATGTACCGGCGAGGCGGCAAAGGTAACGTACTTGTTTGTGTCGCCGGCATCGAACCAGCCGCCGCTAAGGTCGTGAACCTTGCTGCGATTGGACTGATCGGTTACATCCCGCGCCTCGCCATCTTGCCCGCTGCCGACGTAAGCCGGCTCGTCGCTCCAGCAGGCGCCGGCAAAGCGCGCGGGCTTCGCGCCGCCACCGTCGGTGCTACCGCTGCGCTGGTAGAAGAACGTGCGCATGGCCGCCTTCAAGACGTTCCTGTACACGTGCTCATCAATGCTGAATGGGGCGGACCGCACATTTCTCGCAACGTCATAGACGAAGTAGCGGCCGATGCGCGAGACCGAAGAGAAATCGAACCACCAGCCGCTGTCGCCGGAGGAAGCCTCGACTGCGCCGTGATTCCAGGGGACAGGCGCGGCGGAGTACTCGACGGTGCCGTCCTCTGCCCGCCGCAGCTGATACGTGCCGCCGGGCGAGAAAGTATCGCTCGCATCGTAGCCCACGTGAGGGGTTCGGATGACAGCGACCTTGGGATCCTGCGGTCGATATCCGAACTGATCCACCAGAATATGCTGGTCGAGCTTGATGGCGCTCGCCGCGGCTGCACCGTTGTCCGCATGAGCGGCAGCGCTCGCGATCAGGGTGAAGCTGACCGTGGTGGCGCACGTCCATTTACGAAAGTTATTCTTCACAAGACCTCCGCGGCGCTGCACGCCCGCATAAAGGCGGAGAGAATCCGGCGAGCGCAAGGTGGCGTCCATTCTAGTCTAGGCATATCACTTCGCTCGCTTATCAGCTTGTGGAGCCGATAATTATGTTCGAACGTTATTGTTATGCTGCCTAATGTGTCATGGCCTGATCTGCTACCGCTCTAGGTCGACCGGCACGTCCACGAGGCGTGGTCTCACTCTGATATTCTATTCTACCCGGGTTCAGGCGAACGTAATTGCGTCGTCGTCCTGGCAGTGCGTGAACCGCAGCAGAGGTCCGAGCGTATGATCTCGAGCACCATTTCGCTTGGCTAGGCCTTCGCGCTCGTGATCGTGCATATCGTCGCGGGGCTGGTCGCGATTCCGGTCGTTCTGCCCTGTGCATATCTGTTGCTGCTAACCGCGCTGTCGGCGACCCGGCAGACCCCGCGTTCGTCGCGCCGGCTTCGCTTCGACGTGATCGTCCCGGCGCACGACGAGGCAGCCGTGATCGAGAGGACGGTGCGGAGCCTGCGGGGTCTGGATTGGCCGCCGGAGAGCTATCGCGTGTTCGTGGTCGCCGACAATTGTGGCGATGCCACGGCAGCGCTCGCGCGTGGCGCGGGTGCGAAAGTTCTGGAACGGCGCGATCCCGAGCGGCCCGGGAAGGGGTACGCGCTCGAGTTTGCGTTCGCAGTCAGCGCCTGCGATGCGTGGGCGGATGCACTGGTGGTGGTCGACGCGGACAGCACCGTGTCGCCGAATGCGCTCGAGGCCTGTGCGGCGCGGATCGAGCGCGGCGCCGGGGCCGTGCAGCTTCATAGCGGAGTGCTGAATCCGAATGATTCGTGGCGGACGCGCCTGATGGCGATTGCCCTGGCGGCATTCCTCGACGTTCGTTCCCGCGCACGCTCCCGTCTGGGGTTGTCCTGCGGCATTCGAGGCAACGGCTGGTGCGTGACTCGGGAGGCCGTGATGCGTGTGCCGCATCGCGCCTACTCGCTCGCGGAGGATCTCGAATACGGAATTGAGCTGGGGCTTGCCGGAATTCGAGCTGACTACGCGGACGAGGCCGGCGCTCTCTCGGAGATGGTCTCGAGCGAGAGGAGTGCGCGGTCGCAGCGACTCCGGTGGGAGATTGGCCGCTTCGCGCTGCTGCGAGCGCGCGCGGTGCCGCTGCTTGCGGCCGCGATCCGGCGCCGGAGCCTGCTGTGCCTGGATTTAGCGCTGGACCTGCTGGTCCTGCCCCTGACATACGTGTTCGCCGGCGCGATCGTGCTAGCTGCCATCGGCGCAGTGGGGGAACTCACCCTGCACCGTGGGCTCGTCTGGCTGTGGATCGGTTTGGGCTGCGTCCTGTCCCTGGTGATTCACGTGCTGCGCGGCTGGTATCTGAGCGACGTGGGGTTTCGCGGTCTCCTTGATCTCGTCCGAGTGCCGGGCTTCATGCTGTGGAAGATCGCGTTGCTCCTTGCGTCGCCCCGCCCGCACGCGTGGATCCGGACTAATCGGAAGGGCGTGCGACACGAATAGTTTGCCGCCCGAGTTGGTGCCAGCGTCTGGGGATCCGGGTTGACGAAGGTCGTGATCATCAGCGGCTTTCGGATATTCCCGACCGTCACGGGCGGGCATCTCCGTACCGGCAGCATCGCCCGTGCCCTCGCACGGCAGGGATATATGGTGCTGGTCTACAGCATTGCCGGACGCCGCGACGACTACTCGCTGCGGAAGCGACAGCAGTATCGTCTCGATGCGATCGAGCCGGGGCTGAGTGAGGAGGTCAATCTCGGGCTGGGCTTTGGTCTGCTGCAGGCCATGGCGCGCGTGCTCGACCTGCCGCGCCTCTGGCAATATTGCGCGCTGAGATGCGGTATCGTTCCCGCAAGGCTCCTTCGGGCCGTGCGGGACGCAGACCTCGTCGTCAGCGATCTCTCATACACGCCACCTATCCGGGGACTGTCCCGCCACCAGCCCTGGTACCTCATCAGTCATCAGCTTGAGCACCGCCTGCTGCAACAGGCAAGCGCCCTGCACAGACACTGCGCCGCCAGGATCATGCGCCGTATCGAGTCCACCGCGCCGGCACGCTATCGCGACATCTTCGCTTGCGCGGAGGAGGACCGCGCGTTCTTTCGTGCCCACGACGCAAGTGGCCTGCTTCGCGTGCCGATCATTCGATGCGCGGTGGATTCGAGCGCCTATGTTCCGCAACCGGGAGCCAGACGGAGAGTTCGCAAAGACCTCGGTGTCGCGGATGAGGATGTCCTGTTAGTTTTCAGCGGCAGCCACTTCGGGCCCAATCTGGCGGCGCTCGAGCGCTTGAAGGCCTTCGCTCGCGCCGAGGCGGCATTCCTGCGCCAGCATCGCATCCTGTTCCTCGTTCTCGGTTCAATCGAGCCTGTCGCGTATCGTGAAGGGTCGCTGATTGCTACGGGTCGTGTGCCGGAGGTGGTTTCGTATTTAGCCGCGGCGGATGCCGGGTTCAACCCCGTGACGACTGGTGCGGGCGCGAACGTGAAGCTGTTCGAGTACCTGGCGGCTCGCTTGCCGGTGATCTCTACTGAGTTCGGCGTGCGCGGCTCGGGACTCAGGGCCGAGGCCGACTTCGTTCCCTACTCGCCAGATGATCCGAAGACCGCCCTGATACGTTTCGTAACGGAGCGCACGCCGGCACAATGGAAGCAGCACGCCGAGGAGGTTTGGTCGCGCCACAAGGGATCTTGTGACATAGCCGAGTCCGTCCGGGCAGCGGTGGCTCAGGCCAGGGACTTTCCGCCGGCCTGAGGAGGCAGCAGGTTGGGGTCAGTAGCGCGAGATCAGGCGGTCGGACAAATGGACACGTTGCCGCTCAATCCTCAAGGGCAGTTGGCGGTACCGGCCGCAACGCAAAGGTAATGCTGTTTGACATAGGTGCCGTAGCCGTACGTCGGCGTTCCCGCGGCATCGATGATCAAGACGTTGGCGCCGGAATTGCCCCAGGTATCCCAGGTCCATCCCAGATAGCTGACTCCATTCGTGTCGGCCCAAGGCAAAAGCACCGAAGCCCAAGGTGCCGTGCTGCTCGGACTGCTGGTGATGGCATCGCCGAACTCGCTGGCGATGACAGGGTAGCCCGCGGCCAAAATGTTCTGCACGGCTGTCATTTCCTGGGCGGAGCAGCTCGGCTCACCCGGACAGATCACCTGATTCGCCGGGCCCCAGGGCGCAGCCGGATAAGGGTGCCATGCAGCTGCCAGCTGCTTGAGCGGATCGGCGGGTACATACGCCAGCCACTCGGTCATCGTTTGGTCATAGGAGTCCGTACCGACCAGTACGACGTTCGTGGCACCCGTCGCGCGGACAGCGTCGAGCATCGCCTGATACCCCGCGGTGGTCCATTGGAAGGTGAGCTGAGCGCTGGCGGTACTCAGTTGATCCTCACCCGTCGTGCCATTCAGCTCATCCTGGTACGGATTATCGTTGCTGTTCGTGACGTTGCTTTCGCCGATGAATGGCTCGTTGAACAGCTCGAAGATCACCGCCGGATTGTCCTTGAAGGCGGTCGCCACCGAGGTCCAGAACGCCGTCGAATGATCCTGATCCGCCATCGCATTCTGGATCTCCGGGCACGCCGGAGTGCCGTTGTAGTTCGGGGCCGCCCATTGGAGATTCAGAATCACGTACATGCCCGCGGCGTTCGCCTGCGACACCGTCGTTTGAACCGTGGTCTGGTAGTTACTACCGGGATCCGCTTTGATGATCTGTCCGGGCTTGTCTTTAGTCTGATTGCCATTGGCATCGACCGTGACGCTGTCGCCGCTGATGTCGTCGCAGGACAGCCCGAGCCAGGATGCCTCGTTAAGGGGCAGGCGGACCGCATTGACCGCCCATGTTTGTATGGTGGAGAAGTTGGGCGTGGCGTCACCAGTCTGGCCGCCCCACGGATTGGTGGGATCCCAACCTTGGATTGCTACGAATTCCAGACCACTGATATTGACCCCGCGGAGCTTCACCGTATTGCCGCTGCCATCAACTAAGTGATTGCCAGAGACTTTGATTGACAGAGTGGCACCCGAGGAGCTGCCGCCGGAGGAGCTGGATGAGCTGCCGCCAGAAGAGGAGCCTCCTGAGGAGCTGGATCCACCTGAGGAGCTGGATCCACCTGAGGAGCTGGATCCACCTGAGGAGCTGGATCCACCTGAGGAGCTTCCTGACGAGGAGCTTCCGCCGGAAGAC
>Ga0187780_10001462_pt1 | contig 17805 bp, 15 predicted proteins | sample 1015_Q2_SP10_20__FD_132429 | JGI IMG/M metagenome (GOLD analysis project Ga0187780, IMG submission 132429) | Tropical peat soil microbial communities from peatlands in Department of Meta, Colombia - 1015_Q2_SP10_20_MG | ecosystem: Environmental > Terrestrial > Soil > Wetlands > Peat | place...
ATGGTCAAATGATGTTCTAAGCTGAATCTCGTTGGCAAGTAGGTATCCGAGGTCGATGTCGGGGGATTGTCGCGGAATACCTACTATCACAACTGTTCCGCCTCGTCTTACGCTCTTTATTCCCTGCAGTTGAGTAGTTGGCAGTCCTACGAATTCAAAGGCATAATCAACGCCAAATCCGTCTGTGGTCTCTTTTATTCTCGAAACGGGATCCTCCTTCAACGAGTTGATAATGGTCGTAGCCCCAAGAGACTTCGACAAGTCCAGCTTGGTCTCTGCCACGTCAATGGCAAATATGTCTGACGCGCCGAAAATTCGGGCCATTTGAACAGCGTGAATTCCAACGCCTCCCAACCCAAAGATGGCAACCGTTGAGCCAGGCGTTACGTTCGCAATATTCATCGCATGAAGCGGCGTTACAACCGCGCAGCCTAGGATAGCTCCTTCCTCAAGGGTTATTGTTTTGGGAAGTTTAATGGCGTGACGAGAGTTGATTGCGACATATTCACTGAACGTGCCGTCTGTATCAAATCCTAGGAATTTCACTCTCGTGCAAAGATTATCTCGACCTTGAAAGCATGGAAGGCATGCTCCGCAGGTCATAACGAAACGTAACACTACACGGTCCCCTATAGAGAAGTCTCTTACATTCGCCCCGACCACTTCCACAACTCCGGCCCCTTCATGGCCAGGTACAATTGGCAGTTTTCCGTACGGAATCGCTCCGTCAAGAGCGTGCAAATCTGAATAACAGATTCCGCTGGCGTGAATTCTGATAAGCAACTCGTCCGGTGTGATGGCCGGGGTTGCTACGTCCATTACTCGTAGTGGCTTCTTCACTTCGTAAACTAAGGCCGCTTTCATGTCATTCCCAAACTACTGTTAAACAACTATTCTGGTTGAATCTTTCGGAACGCTGAGGAACATGCATCGATGATTCAGAGTAATGTTAAATCACTTATCTATTGAGAATCTCTACTACATATGTCGTCCTATAAGAGCCGAGGCGCAAAGCGTTGGGCTGCCCGGTGCCTGCGATGGCAACCGGCAATTGCTGAATCTGACGACACCGAATTCCTTAAGGCATATTCAACCATCTCCGATCGAAACAGCGGATTGTGGTCGAGTGACATACCAACGAACAATCACCGAAGCTGAAGAGAGCTCATCTGTCTTTCAGGGTTTGGTCGGTAATTCACCGACTCGTCTCGATTCAATTCTTAAGGTAACGGGACGCGCTGTCTTCACTCGTGACATGAAGTTGCCACGGATGTTGCATGCAAGGTTGAAACGGTGTCCTCTTCCGCACGCGAGGATCATGAGTATTGATACTAGCAAGACGTTTGACATTGAGGGAGTGCGGGCCGTATTGATTGGTACTGATTTTCCGAAACCATCAACAGAGGATACACCACCGCTCGCATACCAGGAGGTGCTCTACGCGAACCAGGGCGTGCTTGCTGTTGCTGCTGAGACACGGGTAATCGCAGAAATTGCATTAGAAAAAACTGAGATACGCTATGAGGAGCTTCCCGCTATCTTCGACCCGGATCAGGCCATGAGGACAGACGCGCCGGTTCAGATATCACACCCTGGCGAGATCTTGGAAGCGCCCAACGTCGGAAAACACGTGAGAGTTTACAGAGGGAACGTGACCGAGGCTTTCTCACAGGCTGATCACGTAATTGAGAACACGTTTAGGACTGCTGGCGAGTCTCATTTTCAGCTTGAACCGCTCACCTTCCTAGCTCAAGCTGATCCGGACGGTGGCGTGACAATCTGGGGAACGAGTTCAGGTCCGCACAAGACACAGGTCGAGGTGGCCAATTACCTGAAAATGGATCCTTCACTAATCCGGGTGAAGGTTGGCTTTCTCGGAGGGTGGTTCGGAAGCAAAGAAGAGTCGCATGTGGCAGCTGTTTGTGCAGCGTTGGCGCTAAAGGCAAAAAGACCGGTGAAGCTTGAGCTTTCTAGAGAAGAGACGTTAACTGCAACTGGGATCCGTCATCCAGCAGTGATCCATATCAAAGATGGCGTTAGCGATAAAGGCAAGATTATCGCCAGGCAGATACGTGTGATCTATGACGGTGGTGCCTATGGATCACTCTCGAACAGCCTGTTGAACAATAGCGTCATAGTTGCTGCCGGAGTCTACAATATTCCAAATTTCGAACTCAACGGGTATAGAGTTTACACTAACCGTGTTCCCGGAACTCCAAAACGAGCACCACTTGGTTATCAGATGACCTGGGCAGTAGAATGCCAGATGGATAATCTTGCTTCCACACTTGAACTTGACCCATTGGAATTCAGGCGCCTCAACATTCTCAGAAACGACGACGAGAACGTGTTAGGAGAAATTATGGAAAGTATAAGTCATGAAAAAGCGTTGACGGAAGTGGCAAAGGCCATCGAATGGGGGAAAGAAGCCGAACCGGACGAAATTTGGTCCACCGGAAAAGGGCTCGCGGTAGGTGTCAAATGGGGACCAGCAGGCCCTCACCAAGCAATGGTTAAAATCAATCCATCTGGAAGAGTCGAGGTCTGGGCGGATCTCATAGAAAATGGCCAAGGTATCTATACGGGAGTCGCGCAGCTAGCAGCAACTGAATTTGGCATACCGATAAAATCTGTCACACTCGTGCCATTCATTCGCGGATCAGAATCTGAAACAACAGGACTCTCCGGCGGCGCCTCCGCAAGCAGACAGCTCGCTGCAGTTGGAAAAGCTGTTATCCTAGCGTGTGAAGACGCAAAACGGAAAGTCGCCGATAAGGCTGCAGAGAGACTTCACATACCACCCAGCGATCTCATGATAAAGGCAGGTAAGATCTTCTCAAAGACAAGTAACCACTCGATTAGCATATCCGACCTCTTCACTCAAGCAAGCGTATTGCCTAGCAAGCTCGCAACCTCGTCTTTCGTCCAGGGAAATGACTTCGTAGGGTTCGGAACAGTATTGTACGAACTGGGAACGATAGATAACGCTACGGGACAACCAAACGGGCCGCTCACACCCTACTATGTAACCGTTGCACAAGCGGCAGAAGTGGCGGTGAACAAAGAAACTGGAAAAATCAAAGTGAAGAAGATTGCTGCGGCCATGGATGTAGGTAAGGCAATAAACCCTGAACTCGTGCGACACCAAATCATCGGATCAGTAGTAATGGGCCTAAGTGCTGCACTCGCTGAAGAATTATCATTCTCAGAAGGTAGAATCACGAACCCGACTCTAGCTGATTACAAGATACTTACAGCCAGCGATATCCCAATCATCCAACCAATAATAATTGAAACACCCTACAAAGGAGGACCATACGGCGCAAAAGGTGCAGGGGAACCCTCCACAGTACCAACAGCGGCAGCTGTTCGAAACGCTATACATGATGCAGTCGGAGTTTGGCTAAACGATTTACCGATCACAGCGGAGAAGGTGCTCGAAGAAATGGACGCCCATGCATGAAGTGGAAGAATGGTAAGGTACAATCCCACCGTCCTTGAGCGGCCAAGTAGTATCAACGAGGCAGCCCAATTGCTCAAGAAATGGGGGAGCAAGGCACGAATTGTCGCCGGAAACACCACCATCTACGAACTAGCCAATCAAGGCGGGCTCGACGACGTGGACACCGTTATCGACCTATCCAAATTGAACTTGAATTACATTACTCGATATGATGGTAGCCTTCACATAGGTGCTATGACGCGTTTCGTGGAGCTTGCAAGTTCAAACTTAACTGGAAACGACTCTTATTTCGCGGCGAAAGAGGCTGCAATGAAGCTAACTCCTCCCCAAATTCGAAATATGGCCACAATAGGCGGTAGCGCCTGCAGCGGTATCCCCTTCTATGATATGCCAGTCACTCTTCTTGCAATCGACGCCGAATTTCATGCAACATCATCAGATGAAGGAGAAAGAACGATCAAGGCAGAAGATTTCTTCATTGACTATTTCGTAACGACGCTAAGAGCAGAGGAGCTTCTAACCGAAATCGTATGTCCGAATAAGGAAAGGTCGAGCTCATCTTTCGTTAAACTGGGAAGGACAACAATCGATTTTGCACTGGTTAATGCGGCCGTGAACATCACTCTAGAACCAAAACGAAACAGAATGTCAGAGGTACGAATTGCGTTGGGAGCGGTCGCGGCGACACCGATCAGGGCGAAAAGCGCTGAAGACTTCCTAATCGGGCAAGAACCTAGCAGAGAGAACATTATCAAAGCGGCTTCACTCGGACTCGATTTCGAACCTTCGCCTTCACTCCATGCATCAAGTAAGTATAAGAAAAGAGTCATACCCATCTTGGTTAGAGATGCTTTATTCGCAGCAGTCAACAGGGTTCTGAGGACATGAAGACTATTCTGAATGTGAACGACGAATCATATGAGGTTGAAGCTGCGCTAGGAACATCTCTATGCGATGTGATCCGAGAAACAATTGGTCTCACCGGCGTCAAGAAGGGATGCGATTCTGGAGGATGCGGAATGTGCACAGTCCTCATGGACAAGCATCCAATCTTTTCGTGCATGACTCCATTCTGGAGGGCCGAGAACAAGAAGATCCTAACCGTTGAGGGCTTGGCAGATCAGGATAGGTTGAGTAAGCTGCAAGAATCTTTCGTTCAAAATCATGCACCACAATGCGGTTACTGTACTCCTGCGATGTTACTGGTAGCTAAGGCATTACTCGACTCAAACCCGCATCCGACCGACGGAGAGATACGATCTGCCTTAGGCGGAGTACTATGTAGATGCACCGGTTACAACCCTTATGTTAACGCGATAATGCAAGCTGCCCGTGAACCAAGAAGCAAGTAAGAGAACTGATATGAGATGCCGCTCGTAGAGAGAGAGTTTCAGCTTAACGCTCCCCTAGAGGCAGTCTGGACTCTGCTCAACGATCCAAACGAACTGGGAAAATCGGTTCCTGGATGTGAAGCAGTCACACCTCTGTCAGAAAATGAATGGAAGTGGAGGGTGAAGTTCAACGTGGGGGTTGTCTCACGCCGGATGGAAGCAATAGCGCGTATTATCGAAAAGGATCCCCAGCGGCGACTCTCCATAAGACTCGACAGCATCGAGAACGATTTCAAAGCTAACCTCACAATCACATTAGAGAGCGCTCCACCCTTTACACGAGTGAACTTCTCAGCAAACGTTGAGGCACGTGGACCATTCCAGATGATCGTAAATCAAATGATCAAGGGACAGCTGGACAAGCTACTTGTGGAATTCGCCTCTAATGTGTCCAAGAAACTCAGCACGGTCTAGCGGAAAAGGACGCTCATTGATACCTTACTGAGGGTGTTTAATTGATTGGTTAATTCACGTAGAGATATGCTGGCGCTTCATTTGCAGCCAATTGCATCTCCGAAGCGCGTTTTGTGCATCTTTGACTTCTTCTCCATCAATCGGTCATACTCTCTATCGTCAACTATTGCGACGCATCTTCCAATGCAGGCCTCTCCATCTACGAAACGCCATGGGAAGAAACCGATGGTCGTGCGCTGGTTGAGGAAGAGGTCAATGTCGCCTCCAACACATTCTGCATGGATTATTCCGTATGGAAACATTTCAATGTGCATCAACTGATATTTATCGTCCGTAAAGTATTCGTTGAGTCTCTTTCCGTATTTCTGCTGAAAGTGTGCTTCAGCTTCTCGTGCTTGTCGAGGCATCCATTCTCTTATGATTGTGTTCATTGGATGGTCTGCGCTTCCACAATCGACTCCGATCCATTTAATCTTCTTCCGTTTCGCCCACTCGGCGAATTCTCTATCAGGGCCCGGGTGTTTAACCATGTAGCGGATTTCGTCAGCGGCGGGCTGGTCCCAGCCATATGCGTGATATCCTGTATGAATTATCAGAATGTCATTGTCACGCACTTCGACCCGGTCTTCCACCATTTTGGACGTATAGATATCGTAATCGTGTGCGGCGTCTGAGATGTCTACGACCGCTGCAGGACCTACGAGGAAATCCATGTTCAGACTTGCAATGTCCTTTCCAGAGGTATGAAAATGGATTTCGCCATCCAAGTGGGTTCCAACATGATTTGAGTGAGTCAAAACTTGTCCGTTCGCACCGTTCGGGGCTAATCGTTTGAAGTACTTCAGTTGAAGTGGTTCGTAAGTTGGCCAAGGCGGAGTAGCGATCCCAATCGGGATAGTCAAATCTATGAATTTCATTCCTGATCCCCTGCTCCGACGGTTATTGGCTAACTCATCAACAGTTAATGCATTTATCGTATCGAGAGTAAGTAAAATTTGCGGCCTGTGCTTTTTGCTAATCTGAAACGATGAAACTAGACCGAAAGCTTCTTACGCGCATAGCAAGCCACGAGGTCTGGGAAGATATTATGAGTTCTACTGATAAACCAAAATCAAATAGCAAACTATACATCGGAATCGGAGTCATTGCAATCCTGATACTCGCAATCGCTGCCGGAGTCTACTTGTATACTCCGCAACAAGCAACTATGAGTACGACTGCTGAAACGAGTGCCGCAGGAACAACTGCAGCTCCAGCGCCCACGACCTATAAAATCGCCTTCATCAGCAGTGCATCTCTCGAAGAGCCGTGGACTTCTGTAATTCACAATGCTTTGACCCAAGCAGTGCAAACATATGGCGCGGACAAGATATCATACAATTACACGGAGAACGTTGATTATTCTGACACGCCGCGTGTGATGCGTGAGTATGCAGCAAATGGCTATAACATGATTTTCGTCGACGCCTTCGGAGCTGACGATACAGCGCGCGCTGCCGCCAAAGATTTTCCGAATACCTACTTTGTTCTCGGGACGGATAATCATGTTTTCGGAGATAACGTGGCAGTGTTCGACGACTGGATTCATGAGCCAGCATACATTTGCGGAATGATTGCAGGAACCATTACCAAGAGCAATGTGACCGGAGTCGTCGGTGGTGTTGCGGATCCGGAAGTTAACAGACTTATCAACGCTTTCAAGGCTGGGGCGAAATCCGTTAACCCGAACGTGAAGGTACTGATCACTTTCATGGGAGAATGGTTCGACCCGCCCAAGGCGAAAGAGGCTGCTCTAGCTGAGATCAGCAACGGCGCCGACGTGATATACAGTGAACGACAGGGCGGCATAGAAGCGGCAGAAGAGAAGGGCCTACCTGTATTCGGTAGCTTACAGGATCAGTATCAGCTTGCTCCTGACGTCGTGATAACTGGCCCTGTTTGGAACATGTGGCCTACAGTTAAGCATGAAGTCGACCTGATGATGCAGGGCAAATGGGTGCCGGAAGATCTTAGATTCTATTCGATGATGGGCAAGGGTGGTGCTTCGCTCGCTCCTTGGCATGACTGGCAAACGCGCTTGAAACCCGATATCATCGCAAGAATGCAACAAGCTAACGTAACTGGAATGGTTGACAACATAACAAATCAGATTATGACTGGCGCTTTCACGGTCCCGATGGATGAAAGCGAACCAACAACAGGATAGAGGAGCCGCGCTCAGCGCGCCTTCTCCCCCCTTTTTTATATTTAGAACTGGCGCGGTGAAGCGAAATGGCTAATGACGATTTCGTCGTTGAAATGAGAGACATAGTGAAAACATTTCCGGGAGTCACCGCTAACGATCATATTAATTTTCAACTACACCGGGGCGAGATTCACTCTCTACTTGGAGAGAATGGTGCCGGCAAAACTACCCTGATGAACGTTCTGTACGGCATGTATCGGCCAGAAAGTGGGGAGATTCGAGTAAACGGAAAGCGCGTACTTTTCGATTCGCCGCAAGACGCGATTGCCATGAGAATAGGAATGATCCATCAACACTTCATGCTCGTCCCAGCTATGAACGTCACTGAGAACGTGATCTTGGGGCTAAGATCTAATCGAGTCGTAGTTGATGAGGCGTCGGCTGAGAAGCGAATTGGAGATCTGGCGTCGTCATACGGTCTTAAGGTTGAACCACATAGTTTCATATGGCAACTCAGCGTCGGCGAACAGCAACGGGTGGAAATCCTAAAAGCGGTCTACAGGGAAGCGCACATTCTCATCCTTGATGAGCCTACCGCAGTCCTGACACCCAATGAATCAAAGGATCTTTTCCGTATTCTCCGCAAAATGAAGGATGAAGGAAAATCAATCGTCTACATAAGCCACAAACTGGAGGAGGTGATGGAGATCAGCGATACGATAACTGTTCTAAGAAACGGAAAGTTGGTGGCTAACGTGCTGAAGAAGGACACGAGCAAAGTTGAGCTGGCTAAGATGATGGTCGGAAGAGAAGTAGTCTTCACACTTTCAAAGCCACCTACTAAGATTGGTCAACCAGTACTTCAAGTCTCGAACCTTTCGGCCCTAAACGACAGGAAGATGCCTGCACTAAGAAATGTCTCATTCGACGTTAAGGGTGGGGAGATTCTGGGCATAGCGGGTGTATCGGGGAACGGGCAGCGAGAACTGGCAGATGTCCTAACCGGACGAAGAAAAGTAACTGGAGGTAGGATTAACGTTTGCGGAACTGACGTGACCGATGTGACGCCGAGGGAGATTGTGGACCTTAACGTCGGGTTCATCCCTGAGGATCGAGTTGGCGTGGGTCTCATTATGGGGTTGCCTATTCTGAATAATGCAATAATCAAGAAGTATCGAGATTTCTCGAAAGGGCCGCTGTTGGACTACCGCGTAGCATCAGACTATGCAAAACACATCGTCAGTGAATATGGCGTCAAAACTCCAAATATCGCATACCCGACTAGAACGCTTTCAGGCGGTAACCTCCAGAAGCTGATCCTCGCTCGTGAACTGGCGAGGGATCCAACTCTTCTAGTAGCGAGCCAGCCCACGCGAGGACTGGACGTAGGTGCTACTGAAGAAATACGCGCCAAACTTCTTGACGAACGAGCGCGCGGACGCGGTGTACTGCTAATCTCGGAGGATCTGGACGAAATACTCTCCCTAAGCGATCGTATAGCCGTCATCTTCCAGGGGGAAATAATGGGAATAATTGATGCTGAGAGTGCAAAACTCGAAGATATCGGGCTAATGATGGCTGGATCAAAAAGGATGGGGGAAAGCTAGGAATTGGAACTTGTCGTAGAAAAACGCCTACTTCCATCGCGCCGTTTGAGCATCGCAGCGCCCGTGTTATCCACGTTAGCGGCTCTACTAATTTCAGCTGTACCGATCTACCTGGGAGGCGTTAACCCACTTTATGGGTACACTCAACTTCTTCGCGGAGCAGTAGGCAACAAACTGGCCCTCACCGAAACGTTCGTGATATTCGCACCGCTACTACTTTGTGGCATTGCAGTGGCCTTAGCATTTACATGCAAATTCTGGAACATCGGGGCTGAAGGGCAACTCTACTGTGGTGGATTAATCGGGTCACTATTCGCGGTATATGCGACCTCAGTTCCATCCATCATCGCGATCCCTGTGATGATGATACTCGGTTTCTTGGGCGGAGCCGCGTGGGCTGCGTGGCCCGCGATTCTGAAAGTGAAATTGAAAGTGGATGAAGTCGTTACGACACTGCTAGGTAATTGGGTAATGACCTATGCTGTTGCGGCGATTCTCTTTGGTCCATGGAAGAATCCAGTAACAGGATGGCCAGAATCACCCGTAATTTCCGACACGACGAATTATCCAATCCTCATAGAGGGTTCCAGGTTTCACCTTGGCATAATAATTGCAATGCTGGTTGCACTTGCCTTTTACGTGATCATTCGAAAGACGAAATGGGGCTTTGAACTGCTCGGGATTGGTGGAAATCAAACTGCGTCATATGCAGCTGGAATAAACGTTTCAAGACAGATCATCCTGGCGGCAATTGTGAGTGGAGGGATCGCAGGATTAGCTGGCATCGGTCAAGTTGCAGGTATTGAGTTCCATATGAAGACGGACCTGTCTCCTGGATTTGGATATACTGGCGTCGTCATCGCGATGGTTGGCGCTTTAAGTCCAATTGGGGTCGTCTTGGCTTCATTTCTAATGGCAGTGATTGTTCAAGGGACTCAGGCGATGCATCGAGCAACAGGTGTGCCTTGGGCACTAGCCGAAACAATACAGGGGATAATTCTGCTGTGTCTCTTAGTTGGCTTGTTCTTCACTAAATATCGGGTAAAGCTGAGGATGAGATAATTGCTTGATGTTATTCTAATCACGGGCGTACTTTCCGCAACCATGAGGCTGGCAACTCCTCTAGTTTATGGGACCATTGGAGAAACTTTCTCCGAACGGGCGGGAGTTCTTAACTTGGGTATCGAGGGCATGATGTTGATGGGAGCAAGTACAGGTTTCCTTGTAGGATACACCAGTGGAAACCTGTGGCTGGGCGTCTTTGCAGCAGCAATGATAGGCGTCCTGTTAGGATTGATAATGGCTTTCCTGACCGTCTCCATAGGAGCACAGCAACATGTTGCAGGTCTCGGATTGACAATTGCCTGTTCCGGATTCAGCTTTTACCTCTACAGGGTGACCATCGAGAACGTTGGTGGTGTCCAACCACACGTCGAGCCGTTCGCTACTATCCCAATACCGTATCTGAGTCAGATACCGATCATAGGCGAAGTTCTCTTCGACCAACATGCTCTAGCTTATCTTGGTCTTATCCTCGTGCCTCTCTCAGCTTTCATTCTCTTCCGAACTAGATTCGGTTTAGCGTTACGAGCCGTTGGTGAAAACCCGAGTGCTGCAGCAACTGCTGGAATAGACGTGTTCAAGATGAGATACTTGTGTCTCTGCATAGCTGGCGCACTGAGTGCGATAGGTGGAGCGTGGCTTTCCTTAGCCCAGTCGGGAATGTTTCTGCCAGGTCTCACGCAGGGCCGAGGATGGGTATGTATTGCGCTTGTGGTCTTCGCGAACTGGAGCCCATTTAGAGTCTTAGGTGGAGCTATCCTCTTCGGAGGAATAGATGCTGTGCAATTGTCCCTGCAAAGTGTTGGTTGGCAGATTCCATATCAACTCTTCCTAATGCTCCCATATGTCCTCACGATTGCAGCTCTGATTGCTGTCTCAAGGCGCGCTCGAGCACCCGCAGCTCTACTATCGGCATACAAGAGAGAAGACTAACGCTAGATCTCGTCGAGTCAAGATCTGCCTATTATTCTGCCGTTTTTCACTACGTAAGCGGGTTCGGAATGGTAAGCAAATGCTTCTCGAAGATTGGTCGCTTGAAGTACGAGTAAGTTTGCTGTTTCTCCGACCGCAATACCTTGATTTTGAATTCCCAAAACCCTCGCGGCGTTAAATGTGATCATATCGTAGATGATCTCTCTATCTTGCGCTGACATCATCCATAGCAGGTGAGATGCTAAGAATGCCACTTCTAGCATGTTGCATCGACCGTACGGGTAGTACGCGTCATCAACGTCATCTTGTGCAAGTGCGACCGGTACGCCAGCGTGCAGCAGATCCTTCACTCTCACGTGAAGAGGTCCCGTGTGTGGATTTGTAACGATGCCCATGCCGGCTTCCTTTACTAGTGCGACGAATTTTCTGTGGTAGACCTCGTTGTAGAGCGCCGTAGCCCTTGCGTGGCAAGCTGCGGTTCGTCCAATCCAACCCTTCTTGATCGCCGAAGTGGCGAGGTATTCTGTGGTTCGTAGCTCGGAGTCTGCAGCGTCATCTGTAAGCATCGAAATGTCAGCGTCGTACTTGGTAGCGATCTCGAAGGCGATATCAATATGTCTTCTAGCATCTTCGCTAGTATACTCTATCCAAGGAATTCCGCCTACTAGGTCTGCACCGAGGTCCATGGACTTGTACAGCAGTTCTTCTGATCCTTGTTCTCTCAGAATTCCATCCTGTGGGAAGGCGACAACTTGAATTCCGATTCGGTCCTTAAACTCCTGTCTAATCTTTAGTAGAGCATTGATTCCGACCAGTTTTGCCTTCGTATCAACATCTGCAAATGCTCTAATGTGGCTCACTCCATATCGCTCTGCCTCAGTGAGTAGTTTGCGAACGCGAGACATGATCTCCGATTCAACATAATGTTCCTTGACTCTCGATGCAACTTCGATCGCAGTCATGGAGCTCCCTCCAGCCTGATATTCGCTCAGAACCGATTCCTCAGCAAGAGATCCAGTCATGACTTTGTCGAGGTGGAGGTGCGCAATGATGTGTGGTTCCGTCACTAACCTGGTCTGTGCATCGATCTTCTCCGCCGCAGAATCCGGCAAATCCTCACCTATCGACTCAAGCTTACCGTTTGCTATTCCAATGTCTACAGTTTTCCCTGAGCGCAATCTAGCATTTTGAATCAGGAGGTCGAACTTCATACGGAGCCGGTCGTGCTTTAACGCATTTAATCTGATGTTTCTGTATCCCGTCGTGAAATCAACGAATTGTCACGACACTTCATATCGCGCAACTTGTCCCTTTAGTAATCTGATGCATAGTGTGATCTTCAGCATTTCAAACCAATACGACCGTTTGATTAGCGTGGTTACGCGAAGGATTCTAAAGGATTATCGTGTAATCAGAGAACGATTACGCAAAAAGCTTACTATCCTATGATCGAAATATCCGGAGAGATATATCGATCCAAACAATTATATTTGCGCCTTTGCGTTCCCATCCTCATGTCAGCTATCTCTCGCTCTGGTCTAACGAAGATTCAAGGAGTGATAATTATCGTAGTTGTAGTGTGCGCAATTTCTGTTGGGGCATACTCCTACTATTCACTCAGCACACCCACGAAAACCAACTTGATCATATCGACTACCACAAGCTTGTATGAAACGGGACTTCTCGATGCGCTTAAGACTGATTTTGAGGCCAAAAATCCAACGATGAACGTTTCATTCATCGCTCAAGGAACAGGTCTAGCAATTCAGACGGCGATGCGAGGGGACGCTGACATGATTCTCGTGCATGCTCCCTCCAGCGAGTACGTCTTCCTCAATGGGAGCTACGGGGTAAACCGGAAGATCTTTGCTTACAACTTCTTCACAATCGTCGGCCCAGCCAGCGACCCAGCGAAAATTTCAGGTTTGGGAGCTAAGGAGGCTCTGATGGCAATCATGGCTGCTGGCTCGAATGGTACAGCACTTTGGGTATCTAGAGGAGACAATTCCGGGACTTACACGAAGGAAATCAGCCTATGGAAGTCTATCGGAGTCAGCGTTACGCAACTTCATATGGAGAAATGGTACATAGAAGCCGGTAGCGGGATGACCGCGACGTTAGAGCTGGCTAACGAGAAGCAGGCCTATACCTTGTCTGATGTAGGCACGTACCTCGTGAATTATGACAATCACAACATCAATCTTGTCCGGCTAGTTTTAGAGAGCAAGTCGCTGCTCAACGTCTACAGTGCGATCGCTGATAACCCTCTCAACGCGAACATGACGAAGACGAACTTTGCGGGAGCGATGGAGTTCATTAGATACTTGATTTCCAATCAAACGCAGCAACTCATCGCCAGCTACGGCGTAGCCCAGTACGGACAACCCTTGTTCTATCCTTACGTTCCGTTGGCTGCGAGTCAGAATAACGAAACTCTGTTAGAATGGATACATGGTTATGCTTTCTTCCAAGGCTCGGAGTGCCCCCCGCAGTTCCGATATGAAGCGAGTGATCTGTATTCAACGGGGGTAATGGTTTTCATGTCAGCTTTCTCTTGGATCATGGAGAGGAAGATGCTGCTCTGGATCCTATCCTCCAAGGCTTAATCCAAGCTATTCAGCTAATCGTTTCCGGCGATCCGGAAGTATACCGAATCACAGAACTCTCTCTATTCGTATCCATCTCCGGAACCCTGCTCTCATGCATATGGAGTATCCCGATCTCTGCTTTTCTTGCCCTTCGAAAGGTGCCTGGCAAAAGGACGATAAAGGGAATCTTCACGGCGCTAATAGGAATCCCCACGGTTGCCCTTGGCTTATCTTTGTACCTATTACTGTCGAGAACTGGCCCGCTTGGCTATTTTCAACTAATGTACACTCCATACGCGATAATAATCGGGCAGTGCATACTAGTTACCCCAATTATTGTGAGCTTCACAACAAGCGCGCTTGAATCTGTTGACCCAGATGTGAGAACTCTTGCACGGACTCTAGGTGCCTCAGGCTTTCAAACTGACGCATTGGTGTTGCGTGAAGCTCGATGGGGAGTCGTCCTTGCGGTAATTGCCGCTTTTAATCGTGCATTCGCTGAACTGGGCGTTGCAATGATGCTTGGAGGAAACATTAGAGGTGTCACGCGAGTACTTACTACGGCGATTGCGTTACAGACCTCCATGGGAGATATTCCGCTCAGCATCGCGTTAAGCATAATCTTGCTCGGTATTGTAATGACCCTCAGCATCATTGTGAGCCTTGCGAGGAGGCGATAATCTTGCCATTTTGTCTAGAGGCTAGAAACATCAGCAAGAAATATGATAGATCAGTAGTGCTCGATCAAATCAACCTGAAAGCTCATGCGTCACGGATAACTTCGATCATCGGGATTAACGGCGCCGGAAAGACAACCTTACTGAAGATCCTCGCTGGACTCGAGGAAAAAAACGGTGGATCCATTTTGATTGATTCAAATGAAATCTCTGCCAGTGACCTAAGAACTCACTCTACAATGATATTTCAGAAAAGTATCATGATTGGCGGAACGGTTTACGATAATGTAGCATATGGATTACGGGTAAACAACGTTCCATCTCAGCACATTAAAGAGAAGGTGAGGTATGCGCTTGATACTGTAAACCTCACTAATTTTGAGAAACGGAAGGCACGCAAGCTCTCAAGCGGGGAACAGCAACGGGTCGCTATAGCACGAGCACTTGTGATCGAACGTGAAATACTCCTCATTGACGAACCAACTGCAAATTTGGACCCGGCGAACGCCATGATAATTGAACAGGCAATCAAAATCGCTGCTCGCTCTCGAATCCTAATTTTAAGTACTCATAACTTGCCTCAAGCAAAACGCCTATCGCACCAAGTGATCCATCTTTACAATGGATCCATCATTGAGGATAGAGAGGCGGAGGATTTCTTCGCAAGTCCTCATGACGAGAAAACAAGGCTTTTCGTTGATGGCGAGCTTCAATGACGATTACGGTCGTCTCCTATGCATCTCACTGCAGCAGCTTGGCGTAAACGATCAGAATTACTTCTTTGCTGGACTTATGACAACTGAATCCGAACAACGATTTCGCACAGTTATGTATTTTGTCGTTTCCGAAGTTCAGTGGGACACTGACCTACGTTACGAATTCGTGCAAAGCTCTGAACGTTAGATATACCGTTTAAATCGAGCATTTCGCTAGCTTCATCTGGAGCGCATTATCAGTGACAGCTTTAGCCGATTCTTTCTCACGTACAGCGAGGAAACTACGCATCTCTGTCACTGATCGATGTAACTTTCGATGCCAATTCTGCATGCCGAAAACCCCGATATGGCTTCCTCATAGCGACATCTTAACTTACGAAGAGATTCGTCGAGTTGTAGTCCTACTCGCCGGGATGGGCGTCAGTAAGATCAGGTTGAGTGGCGGAGAGCCGCTGATGCGTCGGGATATAGAGAAACTGGTTGCTATGCTCTCAAAGATCGATGGAATTCAATCACTCAGCATGACCACGAACGGTTTTCTACTTGCAGAGAAGGCCGCCTCGCTTAAGGAAGCGGGACTCGGTGGGCTCACCATAAGCCTTCACAGTCTGAGAGCTGGAAAATTCAGCGAGATCACAGGCGGAGGGCCTTTGGACCGAGTGTTAGCTGGAATAAAGGCAGCGAGAACCTACGGATTTAATCCTCTGAAGATCAATGCTGTAATCATTCGCGGATGCAACGAAGATGAGATTCTGGACTTGGTCTCTTTAGCAGAATCCGGCAATGTTACAGTCCGCTTCATCGAATACATGCCATTCGACGGGCAACATCCTTGGTCCATGGAGAAAGTCTTCAGTGGAGAGGAAATCGTGAACATAATCCGCGAACATTATGAGCTTGAGCTAATACCGCGAGAGTGCGGGAGCACTGCGAAGAACTACGAGATGGCAAGCGGCGGACGAATCGGGATCATAACCTCAATAACTGCACCTTTCTGCAGCGATTGTGATCGAATCCGTCTCTCTGCTGACGGAAAGATTGTTCCTTGCTTGTTTGATAAAACAGGATTCGACCTGAGACCGTTGCTCCGAGGAGGAGGCACGGACCAAGAAATAGAAAATTTCATTGCATCGGCGGTTCAACGGAAAGCTCCCGGCGTGGAAACGCTTCTGAAGAAGTACAACATGCCCGAACATGTACGACCGATGCATACAATCGGTGGTTAGATATGGACGCAAAATATCTCAAATCTGTAATCTAACACTCAATATAGACGCTTAGAGAGTTTAATAGTCTCGCAAGGTATTTTCCACAAAATCTGTAGTAAGCCAACATCTCTCATTAGACAATTCAACAGAACAGATGGGTAACCAATGGATGCGCAAAACCTCGTTCGAATAGGCAAGAAACCCATCATGAACTACGTAACCGCATGCGTCACCCTGTTCAACTCAGGGAACGAGGAAGTTATGGTAAGAGCTCGCGGCCAGGCAATCGAGAAAGCGATTGATACGGTGCAAATGCTCCGACGCGGTTTTCTGAAGGATGTCTCGGTTCAAAACATCAACCTAGGATCAGAAGATGTAACTCGCCTAGATGGAACTCGAGGAAACATTTCCATCATCGAGATAACCCTGTCTCGAGAAACAGGACCGTTCGAAGAAGAATTGGACGCGGAAGAAGTTGGAACGAACGAGACAACGTGACGAACGGACGCAATGACTTCTTAACCTCCGTTGATCCGCTTCAATTTTCAGGTTGCACGCGGCGACACAACTCTTTTACAAATGCCGATCTATGCCTCACTCGAGGTAGCATGGTTGAGTGTAAACGCCACGCACCCGAAAATTGTCGTAACTCCACCTGGCCCAATAGCACGAGAGCTGCTGAAGAAGGACGCTGATATCATATCTAACTCTGTGGTCCGATGGTATCCTCTAGTGGCAGAATCGGGTTCAGGTTGTATAGTAAGAGACGTTGATGGAAACGAGTTCATCGACTTTAATTCTGGATTGGTCGTGCTAGCTGTTGGACATTCCCATCCGCGAGTCGTGAAAGCAATAAAGGAACAAGCAGAGAAGCTAATTCACTATTCCTGGACAGATTTCTATTACAAACCGATCATCGATTTCGGCCAGCGTCTCACCGAGATTACGCCAGGGACGTATCACAAGAAGGTATTCTTTTCCAACAGTGGGGCAGAAGCGAACGAGGCAGCGATGAAGGCTGCACGTTGGCACACTAGAAAGCCACTCTTCCTAGCGTATACTGGAGCCTTCCATGGCAGAACATTCGCTACGATGAGTCTGACGGCCAGCAAACCTGTTCAACGGCGTCACTTCTTTCCACTAATCCAAGAAGTCACACATGTCCCGTACCCTTACTGCTACAGATGTCCCTTCGGATTGAAGTATCCTGAGTGTAATATGTGGTGCGTGGATTTCATTGAGGAAGAGGTGCTTAAGAAATTTCATCCACCAGAGGATACAGCGGCAATGTTCATTGAACCAATTCAGGGAGAGGGCGGGTACGTGGTACCACCGGAGGACTACTTCCCGCGCCTGAAGAAGATCCTTGACAAGTATGGTATTCTGATGGTGGATGACGAAATTCAATCAGGTATGGGACGTTCTGGTAAGTGGTTTGCGATTGAGCATTGGGGTGTAGTGCCTGATATTCTAACATCATCCAAGGCACTCGCGTCCGGTTTGCCAATCGGCGCCACGATCTCCAAATCTGAGATCATGGATTGGGAAGGGGGATCCCACG
>Ga0187780_10001463_pt1 | contig 17789 bp, 15 predicted proteins | sample 1015_Q2_SP10_20__FD_132429 | JGI IMG/M metagenome (GOLD analysis project Ga0187780, IMG submission 132429) | Tropical peat soil microbial communities from peatlands in Department of Meta, Colombia - 1015_Q2_SP10_20_MG | ecosystem: Environmental > Terrestrial > Soil > Wetlands > Peat | place...
TGCAGCCACCGCCGCCACCGCGCCGACCGCCGCGCCCGCCGCCGCCGCCACGCCCAACGTCTTCCAGCCACCCCAGCGCGTGGTGGATAGCGGCTCGTAAAACCCGCCGGCGTCCCAGAACCGCGGTTCCGAACAGCCTATGCAACCGTGCCCCGCCTCAATCGGGAAGCTTGCGCCCATGTTCCACTTTACGGTGGCGCAGGCGTTGTACGTGGTCGGGCCCTTGCATCCCAGTTTGAACAGGCACCAGCCTTTCTTCGCGCCTTCATCGTCGAAACTCTCGGCGAACTGTCCGCGTTCGTAGAAAGGTCGCCGGTAGCAGCGATCGTGAATCGTCTGCCCAAAGAACGCCTTGGGTCGGCCCAGGGAATCGAGTTCCGGTAATTCACCGAACACGAGAAACTGGGCGAGCACGCCGGTAATTGCGGTGGGCAGGGGAGGGCACCCTGAAATATTGATGATCGGCTTGTCCTTGATGATGTCCCGCACACCAACGGCACCGGTCGGATTGGGGTTCGCTTGCGGCAGGCCACCGAAGGAGGCGCAGGTTCCGATGGCAACAATCGCCTTCGCGCCTGCTGCAACCTTGCGCAGCAAGTCGAGATTGCTCACACCGCCGATGCAGGAGTAGGCAGGATTGGCCAGGGGAATCGAGCCGTCGACAGCCAGCAGGTAGTTGCCCCAGTTGGCCTGCATGGCGGTCGAGCGTGCTTCCTCTGCCCCGAAGCCTGACGCCGCCTGCAGCGTCTCGTGGTAGTCGAGCGAAATCGTGTCGAAGATCAGACTTTCCAGCGTCGGCGCATTCGAACGCGTGAGCGACTCGGTGCAGCCGGTGCATTCCTGAAACGGCAGCCAGATCACGGATGGCCGCTTGGCCTTTTCCAGCGCCTCCGCAATCACCGGCACCAGTGACGGTGGCAAGGCCATGAGCGATGCGGTCGTGGCGCAGAACTTCATGAAGCCACGGCGACTGACGCCGCGGGCGGCGAGTGACTCACCGACAGTCTTATTAATAAAGTCCATGGTTACTCCCGCGCTTCGTTCTGCATCCAGACCCTGTGTCATCCGTTCCCGTTGATCCGCGGCTCCGGCGAACCTGACGCGCCGTGGCGAAGCAATTCCGATAGTCGGTCGAGACCTGCCCGGACTTCCTGCGGTTGCGAGGCGAGCAGGGTGGGCGCGAACGTGACTTCCAGATAGCGGCCGCTCAACTCGCCGGCCGTATTCCAGTGCGTGACCCGCCAGATCCCCGGATACCGGCATTCACGGATTTCGCTTCTGCCCTGCGCATCGAACTCGGCAACCAGCTCGCCTTCTCCGAGCGCCTGCAGCAGGCGGTCCTCTTCACCGGGCGCGAGCGGAATAGCGCGCAGATCCACGACATGGGTTTTGCCGTCGGCGAGGAGCGCCTCCAATGCATGGCGCAGTTCGTGTAGCAGAAGCGGGATGTTTCCCGATTCGAGCTCGACGGCAACGCCGATAGCCGCTAGGCGGCTCGCACCAGTTTCAGGCGACATCGGCGATATCCTCTGATCCGGATCCGGCCCGCCATCGCTGCAGCACTTCCAGTGCCTTGGCGACTGCATGCGGGAGCGCGGCGTGTATCTGAGGAGTACAGGCCGTGCCCCAGTCGATGGTTTGGGCCTCGATGCCTATCAGGGCGCGCCGCTCTGGCAGACACTCCGTGAGGCGTGCCATATCCAGAAGATCGGCGATGCCGACTTCATGAACGCTGCGGCCACGGCGACGGACAAACACGTCCATGTCGGTCGACTCGCGCACGGTGACCGCGCCCGGCGTTCCGCCGCTCGCGGTCGCGTCGAACACCATAAGTTCGTTACAGCGCTGGACCTCCGGCAGGAGTGCAAATCCGAGGGTGCCGGCATCCAGTACGCGGATACCGGGCGTATCCGCGACCCGTGGGGCGAGTTGCATTGCAGCATGCACGCCTGCCCCATCGTCTGTCAGCAGCGTGTTACCGACCCCGAGTACGAGCGTGCTCGCCACTTCTTTTCCCCAGCCGAGCCTGGGCTGCGCCGTCTGACCACGATAGGACCCGCGGTCACGTCATCCAATACGGAGAATGTCTAGTCGCATAGTGGAAAGTGCGGCGTATACTTCGCGTTTTTCTCTGCCGGCCCGTTGTAATGCTGGACGCGCTCCTGGCCGCCGCGTTCCGACACCAGGCGCGCCGCGCGATGCGCCTCGCCCCGAGCGACGGCATCGTCTCCGACCCGGTGGTCCCCGTATTTCTATACCTGCACGTACCTTTCTGTGAGGTGTTGTGCCCTTACTGCTCTTTCCATCGGGTCCGGTTTGAACAGGAAAAGGCGCGCCGGTATTTCGCGGCACTGCGGCGGGAAATGCGCTTTTATCATGACCGGGGCTACAGATTCTCCGGGACCTACGTAGGCGGCGGCACACCGACCGTTCTTGCTGACGAGCTCGCGGGCACGCTGGCACTGCTGCGTGAACTGAATCCCGACCTGGGCGAAATCTCCGTCGAGACCAATCCCAACGACCTGCGCGACGACGTGCTGTCGCTGCTCGAAGCCGCGGGCGTCGCTCGCTTGTCAGTCGGCGTGCAGAGTTTCGACGACGGCCTGCTGGAAGATATGGAACGGCGGGAGAAATACGGGTCCCGGACAGAGATTCTGGATCGCCTAGCGGCTGCAGCCGGGCGCTTTCGCACCCTCAACGTCGACATGATCTGGAATCTGCCGCGGCAGACGCCCGCGATGCTCGAGAGCGACGTCGATACCCTGATTGGAAGTCCCGCCAACCAGGCCTCGTTCTACCCGCTGATGACGTCTCGTGAGACCGCCCGAAAAATGGCGCGCCGGATGGGTGCGCCTCGTCAAGGTCGTCTCCGGGACTACTTCGAGCGAATCTTGCACCGTCTGGTGCCACATTTCACTGCAACGTCCGCCTGGTGTTTCACTCGCGGCGGCCAGGGAATCGACGAGTACATCGTCGACGCCCCCAATTACGTTGGCCTCGGCAGCGGCGCGTTCAGCTACATCGACGGCACGGTCTACTCGACGACCTTCTCGCTGCGCAACTATGTGGAGCGGGTCGAGCGCGGACTGACGGGGGTGACCGGTGCCCGACGCATGAGCCACCGCGAACAGATGCGTTACGACCTGCTGGTCAGGCTGTTCGGACTGAGAATGCAGAAGGATTGGATTCGCGCTCGCCATGGCGCCGGTTTCGAGCGCGCCATGTGGCCCGAGCTCAGCATCTTGCGGTGCCTGGGTGACATCGCCGAGGACGCGAGCGGCTGGTCGCTCACGGAGTCCGGGATGTTCCGCTGGGTACAGATGATGTCGGCGTTTTTCGAGTCGGTGAACATGTTCCGCGAGCAGATGCGTCACCAGATTCGTGATGAGCTGGATGACCCCAAGCTCGCTGAGGCGGTTGTGCCGCTCGCAGAGATCCGGCGTCGCCCCGCCGGAATTACCCGCCCGCGCTGAAAAGCGGCGAGTTGTCGATGTAAATCTGGTACTTGGCGATCCGGCCGTCGCGCAGCTGAAATACGTTTGCGAACGGGACCGTCACGGTCGTGCCATTGTGCCGGGTATAGGTCACCTCGCCCTGGCACACCGCCGAGTCCGGCCCTGACCACGTTTGCAGCAGGCGGTGGCGGCATGCGCCGATGGCCGCGAAGAAGCCGGCTACCGCCTCACGGACCGCAGCCCGGCCGACGATGGTCGGAGCGTTGCCAAACGTGAACTCGGTGTTTTCTGTCAGAAACGACGCAAACGCGTCGGCGTCACGCGAATCGATCGTCGCCAATAGCCGCTCCCAGCCCTTGGCGTCCGCTCGCCACGCGTCGACGCCCACCCCTCGACTCACGGCGCTCACGATGCGCTGTCAGCACCCGGCGGCACTTCGTGCGCGACCCCCTGATGACAGTCGATACACGTCTGGCCTAACTCCGTCATTCTCTGGTGCTTGTTCTGCGCCGGCTTGCTCTGGGCGCTGAGGTCCCATCGCTCGGGGCTGTGACAGTGACGACACTCGCGCGAATCCGTCGCCTTCATGTAAGCCCAGACTCTCTTCGCCATCTCGAGCTTGTGCGCGTCGAACTTTTCCTGGGTAGCAATAATCCCCGTGAGGTGACCCCAGCCTTCGTTCAATGCCTGGACCTTGCGTATCAGCTTCGGGATCGTCGGCCCGGGCACGTGACAATCGTCGCACCCGGCGTGCACACCGTATTGGTTCTTGTAGTGAGCACTGGCTTTCCACGAGGGCACAACGAACGCCGTCTGCTCGTGACAAGCGTTTGCACAGAACTCGGTCGTGCTGGTGGCGTGCATGAACGCCCCGGCTCCCGCATAAACCAGCATGCCTAAGATGAAAAAGAGCAGCGCCCCAAGCGGAATGCCGAACAGCCACTTGCGTTTCGATGGCGACCAGAGCCGGCTCCACCACGAGCCGGTCGCGCCAGGCATAGTTTCGCTCACCGTGCCCTCACGTCCGGATGACCGGAATTGTTTTGCGTTCGGCGGTCCCTATTATTGCTGGCTGGCGAGGTAGTTGGCGAGCGCTTCGATGTCGCCGTCGGATAGCGGCGCCAGCGCGTCCTTCATCTTCTTGTCCTGCTCGATCTCTCCCTTCCGGAACCAGTTCAGGCTGGTCTTGAGCCAGCCGAGCGGCTGACCGGCAAGGATGCCCGCATCGTCGGCGGGATCCTTGCCGCCGCTCGAATGACACTTCTTGCAACCCTTGTCGAAGAGCGCCTTGCCCGACGCTGCTTTGCCAGCATCGAATGGCTGCTTCATCGGCGCAAACTTCTGCTTTGAGTAGTGATCGGCTAGGTCGTTAATTGCCGAGTCGCTCAGATCCTTGGCCTTCGCGCACATGTCGCCCTTGGTCGTGCCTATGGTGACGTCCGGGCAGGGCCGCGCTTTGGTCTTGTATCCCTTGAGTGAACCGCTGGTAACCGGAGTCGACACCCCGGCGAGGCTCGGAGCTTCCTGGCTGCTGGTCACTCCGTTGGTGCCGTGGCAGGCGTCACACGTCGCGATGACCTTGGGGTCAGCGGCCCCGAAACATGCAGTCGACACCAACGCAAACAACAGGCATCCGGCTTGTAAGAATCGTGTCATGTAAGGGTCCCCCAGGTCGAGCGGGCGTAAAGCCGATACCGGCGCTGTGCGCCAACCTCCAGTATGCCGTTTCCAACGAAATGCTCGCCATACGACGAAGGTGCCTGCGGTGATTGAAGCCGGAGTAAGTCCAATTACGTATTGATTCACTTCCGTGCCGCATTAGTCTCATGGTCGAGTTTGTCTAATTTATCAAGAACCTAGTCGCTGTCGATGCGCGCCGGCTGGTCGCGTCGGTGGTTCGCGCCGGAGGGAAGAACGATGAGCGCGACAATAGGGGCCGTATACACACGCCACAATTTACGCAACGCCGCCATAGCTGGCGTCCTTGCGATCGCGGCGCTGCTCGCTGCCTGCTCGGGCAGCACGGGGCCACAGGGTCCAACCGGCGCCGCGGGGCCGCCCGGAACCGTCGGGCCGCCCGGTCCTGCTGGCTCCGGCTCAGCCGGCAATGTCAGCGGCGCGACCGCCATTACCGCCACAACTACGAGCGCCACGGTCGACGCGACCGGCTCGACCGTCATCAAATTCCAGCTCGTTGATCAGAACGGCGCGCCGCTCAAAGGACTGCAAGCTTCTTCTATTTCGTTCGCGATCGCGAATCTCACGCCGGGTCAGAACGGCGCCGCGAGCTACTGGACGTCGTATATCTATTCGACAGAAGACCCCAGCGGCGGCTGCGTAGCCGGCGTCATGCCCTGCGGCAAGGTTCCGACGACACAAGCGGGGACCGAGGCGGGCACGAGCGGCGCTCTGGTCGATAACGGTGACGGAACCTACAAGTACACGTTCGCCAAGAACATCACGACGGATCCGATGGTCAAGTACGACGCGACCTTGACGCACAGGGTTGGGTTTGAGATCCGAGGTCTGGCTCAAGCGAATAACGGCATCTACACGTGGCAACCGTCGACCGGGCTAACGGCCGGCATCTTCAGTCGCCAGATCGTCAAGACCGCAACGTGCGACAACTGCCACGGCTTCCTGAGCGCGCACGGCGGGGCTCGCGTCGACACGGATTACTGCGTCATGTGTCACAGCCCGCAGACGGTCGATGCGTATAGCACCAACACAGTCGACATGAAGGTGATGATCCACAAGATTCACACGGGAATGAATCTGCCCAGCATCCAGCCGGTCCCTCCCGCAACAACCGTGAACACTACGCCGACGCTGGGGCAGGGTTATTGGGTCATCGGGTACCGCAACAGCCTTAATAACTTCAATACCGTCCTGTATCCGCAGGACACGCGCAATTGCGTGACCTGCCACGCTCAGAACGATCCGACCGTGACCGAGGCGGCCAATTACTACAACGTGCCAACAGCGGAGGCCTGCGGCTCGTGCCATGACAACGTGAATTTCGCGACCGGCGCGAATCACTCCACCGGCATCATCGCCAATGATAGCCAGTGCACGACCTGCCACGGGCCAGATTCGAATCTCGACAACGGCCAGCTCCGGGTCGTCAACGTGCACATGATCCCGGACCAGGTTGCGGCGGGTAAGTTCAAGTTCAACATCAATAGCGTGAATTTCTCGGTGCAGGCGGGGAGCACGTATCCCGTCATTAACATTTCGGTCGTCGACCCGACCAACGCCAACAAGCCGTACAACATTCTGTCGGACCCGGCTTTCGTCGCCAACGACCCGGTTAGCGGGAAGCCGGTGTGCACCGGTACCGCGCGCCTCGCGATCGACCTGGGCTGGGACCCGACCGACTACACCAACTGGGGCACCAGCAGTACCGCGAGTGGATGGGGCCAACCGATTTCGATCAATCCGATCGTTCCCGGGGCGGTTGGCGTTCCCGCATCCTGTTCGAGCTCCACTCTCGCTTACGGTGGCGCAGCCACGCCCGCGGTGCCGGCGCCCAGCACGCTGTACGGCCCGGACGCGAACACAACGTTCACGCTAGTGGGTGCTGCCTTGCCGGCCGCGCCTGCCGGAAACTGCGCGACGGGCGCGCCCTGCGCACCGGTTCAGAGCGTGGGCGTCGTGTTCGAAGGGCATCCGGGTGTCGTCACCAGCGGGCCTCAAGCTGACCGGATCCCGGTTACGAGTGCGGTGACCTACGCCAACGCAGCAGGTGGAGCACCTGTGGCCCGGCGCACCATCGTCGACATCGCCAAGTGCGATGTGTGCCACAACTTCCTCTCCCTGCACGGCAGCAATCGCAACGACAACCCGCAGGTCTGCGTGATGTGCCACAACCCTGCGTCGACGGACGTGAGCCAGCGGTCGAAGCAAGCTGCTCCGGACGCCGCCGGATTGTGGGAGCAGGTCATCGACTTCAAGCATTTCATCCACGCTATCCACTCGTCGACGTTCCGGCAGACGCAGTCCACCTTCCAGCCGTTTATCATCTACGGGTTTGGCGGCAGCGTGAATGACTTCACTGACGTCGTGTACCCGCAGGATGTCGGGAACTGCTACTCGTGCCACAGCGTCCCTGACACCGGGCCGACCTTCTATCCGGGCGATCCGCTGATGCAGGCGATGACGACCGTGACCGGGCTGTCGAATGATCCGGCGAAACCGACGCTGATCGCGACGTCCCCAAACATGGCTGCCTGCACCGGCTGTCACCAGGATCCTACGACCATCTCGCACATGGAGCAGATGGGCGGGTCGATGATCGTCACCAAGGATGCGGAAGGGCGGATGACTCCGCCGAGTGGTGCCAGCGCGGAGACCTGTGCGGTATGCCATGGCTCGGGCGCCATTGCCGACGTGGGCAAGGTGCATAATGTGATAGTGCCCGCGAACTGAGGCCCGGAGCAGAGCACACCAAGGCCCGGAGCGGTGCGCAACGCCGCTCCGGGCTCTCTCGTAGAGTGCCAGTAGCGGCAAGCCGCACTAGGGAGCGCATTCGCCAATGAGGGAGCGACGAGTCTGGCGGAGCGCCTGGCTACCGGTGGCTGTGTTCGTACTCGCAGCCTGGATCCCCCCGGCGTTTGCGCAATCGGATTCGGCGGCAGCCCCCGCGTATAGCCGCAAGGGCGCCGACACCTGCCTCGGGTGCCATGACGATCCGCCGATCATGGGGCTCTTTCGCACCAAGCATGCCCGGCCAGCGGATCCGCGTGGTCCGTTCGGACATGGCCAGTATCAGTGCGAGTCCTGCCACGGGCCAGGCGGCGCGCACGCCAAGGCGAAGGGCAAAGAACCTGCCGGAATCGTGCACTTCAATCACGACGGCGTCACCCGCGTTGCTGAACAGAATTCCCGGTGTCTCGGCTGTCACGAAGCCAATACCACCCACGACTGGGGCGCCACTGCTCACGCCGCTGCCGGCGTCAGCTGTGCCGACTGCCATCGGCTGCACACGGCCGACGATGCGGTTCGTCGCGTCGACACCCAGCCCGATGTGTGCAGCCAATGTCACGAAGCTCAGCGAAGCAATCTGCTCAAGCCATCGCATCATCCGCTGCGTGAAGGGAAGATGGCCTGCACCTCATGCCATGCGGTGCACGGCGCAAAGGGTCCGGCGAGTCTCATGCGCGCATCGGTCACCGAGACCTGCACGGTCTGCCACGCCGAATACCGCGGCCCGTTTCTCTGGGAGCACCAGCCGGTCAGTGAGGATTGCTCCAATTGTCATGAACCCCATGGCTCGGTGCAGAACGCTCTCCTGAAGTCACGCCCGCCGTTCCTTTGCCAGCAGTGCCACGAAGGACAGGGTCACCCGTCAGCACCCAATACGCCGGCTGGGCTTCCGTCAGGAATGCCGAGTGCCTATCTCCTCGCCGGCGGCTGCGTGAATTGTCACTCCCAGGTGCATGGCTCGAATCACCCCTCGGGCCGGGCCTTCATGCGCTAGGAGCGATCCGTGAAGCTAGGCACAGCGCGTCTGCTACCGGTCTTTGGTTGGGCTCTGACAGGAGCGGTCGCTCTCGATGCGACAGCCGCAGACGCTCCGGTAGATACGTCGAACTGGAAGTGCGAGCAGTGTCCGTTCTACGCGGGCTACGAGGGAGAAGCGGAAGCAGGTGCGTTTGGCGCCAGCGGCGCAAATGCCAGCTATGGTCGCTATACGGGCATTGCCAGTAACAGCGCGTACGCGGATCTGTCAGCGCACGGTACGCGACAGACTATCGAAGGCAATTACCTCAACTACGATTTGGAAGCTCTCGGCCTGCCGTCGCGGTCGGCGGTGATCGAAGTTGGTCATGACGGCCAGTATTCGGTGGCGCTCGGCTATGACGGCCAGCCAGTCCGCCTCTACGACACCACAGTCACTCCGTATCTTGGCAGCGGTGGCGGCACGCTCACGCTGCCCGGTAACTGGGTAACGGCGGGCAATACCGGCGCAATGACCGCGCTCAATGCGAGCTTGAACCCAGTCAAGCTCGAGTGGGACCGGCGCACAGTCGCGCTCACTGGTAAGTATTTCGTGGGCTCGAATTGGACTTTCTATGGGGAACTCAGCCGCCAGGAGAAGGACGGTACCGGCCTCATTTCGGGAAGCTTTCTGACTCAGGCGGTCGAGCTGCCGCAGCCTCTTGACTACGTCACCACCAACTTCGAGGCCGGTGCGCGCTGGTCGAGCTCGACCATGACCTTCCGTATCGCCTACTCGGGATCCTGGTTCAAGAACAGTATCGATTCGCTGACATTTGCCAATCCCTACACACCGATCGTCCCGGGATCGACCAGCGGTCAGCTCGCCATGCCGCCGGGCAACGACCTGCAGCAGATCTCGGCTGCCGCAGACGTACATTTTCCATGGCAGGCCACTACGCTTTCGTTCGTGGTATCACTCGGCCGGCTACGGCAGGACGAAGCATTCCTGCCTGTCACCACGTTGCCCGGATCGCCCGCTCTCAGCCAGAGTTCGCTTGACGGCGACGTCCATCTCAGTCACTACGGAATGACCCTGTCGTCGCGTCCGCTGACGCGGCTCTATCTCCGGGGATCCGCGACCTACGACGGACGCGACGATGACACGCCAGTGTTGACGGTGCCGTACGTAGTTACGGACACGTTCCCGGGAGGCAATGCAACCGCCGTGCGCTACGGAGAGGATCGCACCCGCCTCGATGGCAGCGCTGACTACACGGTTGAAAACTGGCTGCGGCTGGGAGTCGCCGGCACCTATACGAACATTCACTACGCACCAGGCCAGCCCGTTACGTGGACCGACGACGGCATTGGCTGGGCGCGCGCGATCGTCACGCCGCACGCGGGCCTGACATTTACGCTCAAAGGCGGCGGCGACACGCGCAAGGCCTCGCCCTACGACACGACGGTGATACCGATCACTGAGAATCCACAGGTTCTCAATTTCAACTATGCGCCCCGCGATCGGACCTTCTACTCCGTTACCGGCTCCTGGTCCGTGAGCCCGACGATCACATGGTCGCTCGAGGGATTCGCTGCCAACGACAACTATCCCTTATCGCAGCTCGGGCTCCAGAATGAACAGGAACGGCGCATCGACAGCACCATCACCTACGTGCCGCGCGAACATTTAAGTTTCTACCTGGAAGGCGGGTATCAGAGACTCTACGCGCTTCAGGACGGCTACACGGGCGCCGCCACACCCCCGTGGCAGGTGCACGACACGCAACGCTACTGGAACGTGAGTGCCGGCATGCAGTCGAAGCTGAGCGAGCGGTGGGACCTGGCCGTCGATTATCTGCACGCGCCGGCGTACGACAGCACCGAGACCGTGATCGGCGGCCTGGCGCAGGCATTCCCCGACAACACTTCGACGCTCGACTGGGTTCGGCTGGATCTGCGTTATCGGTGGACGACGCCGCTCTCGGTGCACTTCCGCTACGAGTACGAGAAGCTCAGTTCAAGCGACTGGGCGCTCAATGGCGTTGGACCGGCAACGGTTCCGAACCTGCTCAGCGTCGGCCGCATGCCCTACTACCACAACGTGAACCTGTTCGGGCTGAGCGTACAATACCGATTTGGGACGGCGGGTGCCGCGCCAGCCAAATCGGAGTGACACATGACTGCCATGTCACGCCAGCCGGACGGCCCTCCCGCCATTCTGGCGGGGCCCGGATTCAGTACCGCCCTTAAACGAACGTTCCTGGCGACGCGACCCGCGTTCTTCACCGCATCAGTACTCCCCGTGCTCGTCGGCACAGTGTGGTCGGCCGTCGCGCTCGGGCACTTCGACGCGTGGCTGTTCACACTCGCGCTCGCCGCAACCGGGCTGGCCCACGCGGCTACCAATGTTTACAACGACGTTGGTGACGACGTGATCGGTGCCGACGCGGCAAATTCCGCCCGCATTTACCCTTATACGGGCGGCTCGCGTTTCATTCAGAGCGGTCTTATATCGCGCACGGACATGGCGCGGCTTGCCTTCGGTCTCGCAGTGGCCGCGCTCGCGGTCGGCGCACTGATGATCTGGCAGCGCGGCCCGGGCGTGCTCATGCTCGGCCTGATCGGGCTTGGACTCGGGTTTCTATATTCGATGCCCGGCCCGCAGCTCTCGGCGCGAGGCGTTGGCGAGGCGGCGGTGGCGATCGGCCTCGGGATGCTACCGGTCATGGGCGCATCATGGCTGCAGAGCTCGCGGATCGACGCCGGCGCGGCCCTTGTGTCGCTGCCCGTCAGCGCTTGGGTCGCGGCCATTCTCCTGATCAACGAAGTGCCCGACATGGAGTCCGACGCCCGTGCGGGTAAGCGCACGCTGGTCGTGCGCTGGGGTGTCGGCGGCGCGCGCGCCATCTACATTGGGCTCACGACTCTCGCCGCCGCTGCAACCGCGGCAGCCATCGTCATGAGGTACCTGCCGACCTGGTACGCCGTGCCCGGCGCGATTTTCGCAATCCTCGGCATCCGCGCGGCGTTCGGGATATCGCTGCAACCCGCCGATCGGCCGCGCCTCAAAAAGAGCATCGAACTCACCCTCGCGATTCATGCTCTCGGCTGCATCGGGCTGATCGCAGCCATCGTCAGCCGGCGGTTTTTCTGAGCGTTAGGTCATGAGCGTGCTGCCCTCTGAAGCGCTGGTGCTCGCGGGCGTGGTGTTCGTGCTCGGGGTCAGGCACGGTTTCGATGCCGACCACCTAGCCACCATCGACGGTCTCACCCGATTCAATGCCGCGGCCGGGAAACGCTTCGCACGCTATTGTGGTGCGTTGTTCTCTATCGGACACGGGGCGGTTGTCGCAGTCACCGCGATCGCGGCCGCCCTGCTGGTCGGCCGGTGGAGTCCGCCGGGTTGGTTGACGATGAGCGGGCTGTGGATTTCCATCACGGTGCTTGCGGCGCTCGGCCTCGTTAATCTGGGCGCCGCGGCACGCGCGGATCCGCAGCAGGTATTCGCGCCCGTTGGCTTCAAGGGCAGGTTTCTCGGCCGCCTGGCCCGCGCGAGCCACCCGGCATTGATTGGGCTCATTGGCGCCCTGTTCGCCATCTCCTTCGACACCATCAGCCAGGCGGCACTGTTCTCGGTAACAGCGACACGCATATCCGGCGTGTCGTACGCACTCGTGCTTGGCGGCGTGTTCACGGCGGGGATGCTGATCGTCGATGGCGCGAATGGACTTTGGGTGGCACGGATGATCAGACGGTCTGATGCCACGGCGCGCGTCGCCTCACGCGTGATGGCTGCGACCGTCGCGGTTTTGAGTATCGCGGTCGCGGCGCTCGGAGCCAGCCGGTCGCTGCTGCCGGCCGTCGATGCCTGGAGCGATAGCAACGAACTCCTGTGCGGTTTCGCCGTTATTGCCACGGTGCTGGGCGCGTTCTTGTTCTCGCTGTGGATCGGTCGTCGATTTGCGGCTGCGCGCTCACAAACCGTGCCGGCATATCAGGGCCCGCAGTAGTTCGACCTTCAGGCGAGCGCGCGCTTCAGACCCGCGCACCCCCGCGCGCCATGACTCTATGCCGCGCGAGGTGTCGCGGAGTCCAGGAATGCGGTGCCGTGTGGACGAAACGGTGCCGGGCGACGTGATAGCTGGTGTCGAAGCCGTAGAAGCTCTTGCGCATCCGAGCTAGTTCCTGTGTCCGATATTCCGAGAGCGGCCGTACGGCTTCATCCCGACCGCGAGATCCCTGCTTGCTGGCCAGTCGCTCACTGAAACCGGGTTCGGTTGCAAGTTCAGTGGCGCGCCGCCGGACTTCTGCCACAAAAGCGGTTTCGTCATCTCCAAAGCTATCGTCTGCCAATCCCATGCGCACTGCGGCGCGGCCGAGCAGAGGTTCGCGCTCAGCCATCAACCGCTCGGCGCCGGCCGTGCCGATGCGCCTCGGCAGCGTGTAGGTCCAGAATTCCGATCCGTACAGATTTCCCATGTTCCGGTAGTGCGGGTTCAGGATGATGCCGGGCCGAGTCCAGACCTGGTCGGCCGCTAGCGCAAGAAATACGCCACCGGCTCCGGCATTGCCACGCAATGCAGCCACCGTCAGGCGGTCGTCCATGCGCAGGATCAACTCCGCGACGTCGTCGATCGCCTCAATATTGCGCCACGACTCGTCGGCCGGGCTGGGCGCGGCCTCGATCAGATTGAGATGCAGTCCGTTGCACCAGAAATCGCGACCGCCGAGCAGGACCAGAACGCGGGTCGGCCGTTCCCGCGCCGCGCGTAATGCGCCAGCAAGACGCCGGCACTGATCGGTGCTCATCGCGCCGTTGTAGAACTCAAAGCGCAGGTATCCAACCGAGTCCTGCTCTGTGTAGATGACCTCGTCATCGCCGGGAAGCTCCGGCAGTGCCGCGCTGTTTGGAGATATCAGCGCGGCCGGCTGCTTGAATGCGTCCGGATCTGCGTGGCGTGCGTGGCCCACCCAGACCGCGCCATCGATGGTCCGTCTCAACAACGCCCCGTGGCGCCGCCCGAGCCACGCCCCGGGCCGCCCGGAGAGCGTCAGTCCCGCCTCATCCGCCGGGCGTGGATCGGTGAGAAAGGCGGGAGTCCCAAGAATCTCGTCCAGAACGCCGGGCCGAGAGTCCGCGGCCCGCAATTTGCGCAGGACCGTGGCGGTCGAGTCGCCGTTCCAGTCGATCCGGCGGTCGCGCTGGGTCAGCGCCGGTCGCCAGGTTCCGTCCGGCGCCGCAGCCCTTTGCATGGGTTCGCGCGCTTCAAAGTGCGCCAGCGCTTCCAGCACCCCACGCGTGGCTGCCGTCACCACTTCGTCCCTGTACAGGCTCGCCTTGGTCGCAGGTCGTAGCACAAATTCGGAGTGCGCCCAGATCGGACCCGCATCGAGCTCGCTTGTCGCCTCAATGACCGTGACACCCCATTGCGCGCGGCCATCCAGGATCGCCCAGTCAAGCGCCGCGGGACCACGGTCCCCAGGTACGCCCGGGTGCACGACCAGACAGGTGACGCGCTGACAAACATCGTCGGGAATGCGCCGCTTGAGAAACGGCGCGAGCACCAGGTCGGGCGCGTAAAGATCGACTGCCTCGCGCGTGACGCCGTCTGAAATATCGAGTTCGAGACTGACTTCGTGGTTGCGCTCTTTGAGCTCGCACCACAGTCGCTGGGTCAGCGAGTTGAAGCTGTGCGCCAGCACCAGGATCCGCATGTCAGCAGATCCTGGGCAGTTGCTCGCCGCTCAGCCAGTCGACCACCCGCCTTCCACCGAGGCGCGTCTGCATCTGCACGAAATGGTTATCGTCGGCAATGCACGCACCGATCTCCGCAGCATGCGCTCCCAAGGGGTGCGCGCGCATGGCTTCGAGCAGCTGTGCGGCGTCGCCGGCCGGGCACACCGCAACCAGCTTGCCTTCGTTGGCGGAGTAGAGCGGATCCAGCCCGAGAAATTCGCACGCCGCGCTGACCATCGACGCTACGGGAATCGCGGATTCCTGCAGCAGCATGCCAACACCTGACTGCTGCGCGATTTCATTGAGCGTTGTCGCCAGGCCGCCGCGTGTCGGGTCGCGCAGGCACCGGATATCCGGGCAGGCCGCCAGCATGACAGCGACCAGTTCGTGCAGAGCGGCGGTATCTGACCGGATTTCTGACTCGAACTGCAGGTGCTCGCGCTGGGCGAGGATGGCGACGCCGTGGTCGCCGACGTCGCCAGACACGATGGCAACGTCACCGACGCGGGCCCGTGCACCGCCGATTTCCACGCCTTCCGGAACGACACCTACACCGGTGGTCGTCAGATACAGGCCGTCGCCCTTGCCGTGCTCGACCACTTTCGTATCGCCCGCGATCACTGGCACCTTCGCGATAGTTGCGGCCTGCGCCATCGACGCCACGATTCGCTCGAGTTCGGACAGCGGAAATCCTTCCTCCAGGATGAACCCCGCCGCGAGGTAGAGCGGCGTGGCACCGGCCATCGCCACATCGTTGATGGTTCCGTTCACCGCGAGACAGCCGATGTCGCCACCCGGGAAAAACAGCGGAGTGACGACGTGGCTGTCCGTCGTCATCACGAGGCGCCCCGGGGGCGGCTCAAAACAGGCCGAGTCGTCGTGACCGCGCAGCCACGGATTGTCCAGGTGGCGGATGAACAGCTCTTCGACCAGCTGCGCCGTGGCGCGACCTCCGGACCCGTGCGAGAGGTCAACGCGGCCGCGCTTGATGTCCAGCGGTCGGGTATACGACCTGCGCACTGCGCTCACGATGCGAGCTCCCTGGAGTCGCGGAATCGCCCGTACGAATAATGGGCCGCGCACGCGCCTTCCGAGGACACCATGCACGAACCCATGGGTGTCTCAGGGGTACAGACCGTGCCAAACAGCTTGCAGTCGGTGGGGTGCTTCAGCCCGCGCAGTATCGCCCCGCAATCACACGCCTTGTTGTCGCGTACCTGCTGATACGCGAGCGGCCAGCGCCGCTCCGCATCGTAGGCCGCAAACGTATCGCGAATGCGCAGTGCGCTGTACGGAACAACCCCCAGCCCGCGCCATTCAAAGCTACGGCGCAGTTCAAACACCTCACTCACCAGAGTCTGGGCAGCGACATTGCCTTCGCGCGTGACCACCCGCGTGAACTGGTTCTCGACCTCGGCGCGTCCGTCGTTCACCTGCCGGATCAGCATCAGGATGGCCTGCAGTACGTCCAGCGGCTCGAACCCGGCGATCACGACCGGTTTGCGATACTCGCTGGCAAAAAATTCATACGGTTCGGTACCAATGATGGAACTGACATGCGCCGGCCCGACGAACCCGTCGAGCGGCACTGTTCCCAGCTCGCGCACTTCGGGGGACTCGAGAATGTTGACGATCGCGGCCGGGGTCAGCACGTGATTGCACAGCACGCTGAAGTTGCCGACGCCGAGATCGCGGGCCTCGCGCAGGACGACCGCCGTCGGCGGCGTCGTGGTTTCGAATCCGATTGCGAAGAACACCACCTGGCGATCGGGATTTTCACGCGCCAGCGTCAGAGCATCGGCCGCGGAATAGATCATGCGTATGTCGGCGCCCAGTGCTTTGGCCTTGAGCAGCGACAAATTCCCCGATGCCGGTACCCGCAGCACGTCGCCATACGTGCAGAGCACGACGTGCTCCTTGAGCGCGAGCTGGATTGCGATGTCGACCCGCCCGATCGGCAGCACACAGACGGGGCAGCCCGGACCGTGCACCATGCGGACATTGCGCGGCAACAGGTCGGTCACGCCATGTCTGGAAATGGCGTGCGTGTGGCCGCCGCAGAACTCCATGAACTGATAGTGCCGCTCGGCACCGGCCTCGCGGCAGATCGCCCGGCTCAGCTCACGAGCGACCGCGCCGTCACGGAACTCATCGATATATTTCATGGCGCGGTCGTCCCCGCGAATGGCGTCGCGTTGACGGATTGCATCGCCTCGAGCGTCGCCGCAGCAGCCGATGGATTGAGCTTGGCCAGCGCGTATCCGACGTGCACGATCACATAGTCGCCCGGGGCCACGTCATCAACGAGCGCCAGCGAAATTCGCTTGCGTACTCCAGACAATTCGACGAGCGCCTGGTCAGCCGGCTCGAGGTTGATGACGCGCGCTGGTATGGCCAGACACATAATTCCTACCCGTTCCCGACAAGAGCGCTGCGCTGCGCGACCCAGCACTGCCCCAAGCTGATTGCGCCGTCGTTTGGCGGGACTTCAATCGCTTCGAGGAGCTGAATGGCGTCCTGCTCAAGTTCCCGGCGCAGCTCAAGGGTGAGCAGCCTGTTCAGAAAGCATCCGCCGCCCAGGGCGACCATAGAGATTCCGGAACGCGCCACGCCAAAGCGGATCCAGTCCGCGAGTCCGCGCGCGAGCACTTCGTGAAATTCCCGAGCCGCGCGTGCCGTATCGGTGCGATCGATCATGCGCTCGAGCAGGGGCAGCGGGTCGAGCACGCCGTCGCTCGATATGGGCAACCGGCACCCGGGCGACGGCACCTCGGAGCGATTGGCCCAGCCTTCCAGCAGCATCGGCGCCTGACCCTCGTAGGAATTGCGGTCGCAAATGCCGAGCAGCGCGGCGGTGGCGTCGAACCAGCGGCCGAGGCTGGATGTCGGCACGGTATTGATGTTGCGGCTGATCATCGCAGCCACCGTGGCCGCCGCAGAATGACATTGAAACCGCGACTCGATCTCGGCAGCGCGTCCGAGCCGGAAGAGCACCCCGGCCGCTATGCGCCACGGCTCGCGCGCCGCCGAATCACCGCCTGCCATGGGCACGTGCGCCAGGTGGCCCAGGCGAACGCTGCGACACCCGTCGACACGCAGCAGCTCGCCGCCCCAGACTGTCCCGTCGTCGCCGTAGCCGGTACCGTCCAGCGCCA
>Ga0187780_10001465_pt1 | contig 17776 bp, 14 predicted proteins | sample 1015_Q2_SP10_20__FD_132429 | JGI IMG/M metagenome (GOLD analysis project Ga0187780, IMG submission 132429) | Tropical peat soil microbial communities from peatlands in Department of Meta, Colombia - 1015_Q2_SP10_20_MG | ecosystem: Environmental > Terrestrial > Soil > Wetlands > Peat | place...
GGACGCTGTCCTGCAGTCGGCTCAGCGTCCGGCGGGCGGCCGGCGACAGGCCGTCGTCGACGTAGCTGGCCATCTGGCCCAGCTTCATCAGCACGCCCTTCATCGTCCCCAGGGTGGCGGCCACGTCCTCCGCGGTCTGCAGCGCGAGGTCGTTCCGCAGCTGCTCGCGGTGCTCGCCTGCGGCGGCGAACAGCCGCGGGGCGCTGCTCGCGTACCGCGCGCCCCCGCGCGCCGCCAGCCGCAGCGCCGTCAGCCCGCGCTCGACCCGCAGGCTGCCCCGGGTCCGGCCGCTCAGGTCCGGGCCCGCGCGTGGCCGGCCGGCGCGGACCCGGCGGGTCCGGCTGGCCCGGCGGTGCAGCGCCGTGACCGCCGCGACCGCCGCGACCGCCGCGGTGCCCAGCGCCGCGGTGGCGGCAAGCGCCCGTGCTCGTGCCCTCAACCGATCATCCCCTCGCTCGCCCCGTCCCCGTCTCACCCCCCTGGCGGGCCGACCGCATCCGCAGGGTAAGCCGCTGCCGTGCCTCGAGAACGCCCGGTTCGGCCAGGAAGACCGTGTCGAACACGCCGAGGGTCTGGCGGATCTCCGTGCGGCGGGCGGGAGTTATCGCCGACGGCGCCGGGTAGCCGTACACGTCCCGCGCCCACTCGGGCAGCGCGGCGATCGCGCCGTCCCTGATGTCCTGCCACAGCTCCGCGATCTCCTCGCCCATGCCCGCCGGGTCCAGCATGTAGCCCATCGACTGCGCCGCCGCCGGCGTCCGGCGCAGCTCCGGGCGCACCCCGGTGACGTACTCCTCCAGGGCGCTCACGCTGGCCGGGATCATCTCACGCGGAACCCCCAGCAGCTCGGCCGCCACGGCCATCTCGCTGACGAACCGGTCGGCGTCCGCGTCCTGGGGCGGCGTGCCGAACATCCGGCTGGCGGCCAGCACCGAGTCCACCAGGGCGGCGTGCACCCACAGCAGCAGCGCGGGATCTCCGGCGGCGTAGGGGCGACCGGTCACGGTATCGGTGCCGCGGACATGCTCGTGAATCACCCGCACCCGCTGGGCGGCGCGGCTCGCGCTGGCCCGGTCGCCGTACGTCACGGTGGCCGTGTATGCGGAGGTGGCGGCCAGCCTGCCGACCGGGTCGCGGCGCCAGTCGCTGTGCTGGTCGACGCCGGCCATCGCGAGCGGGTGCAGCGCCTGCATCAGCAGCGAGCGCAGCCCCGCGACCGGGGCGGACAGGTCGGCGGCCAGGCGCCAGGTCACGCTGGCCGGTCCGAAGAAGCCGTCGTCCTCGGTCTCGTCTGGCACCGCGGACACGTAGGCGGCGGCGTAGCGTTCTACCAGGCCCATCGCGGCGGCGGCGTAAGGCTGGGTGGTCATCGCGCCGATCCCGCCGTCTCGGTGGACCCTGCCGGGCCCTTCGCCTCCCGTGCCGCCGGGCCGGAGGCCGGGCGGAGGCCCGCGAACAGGTCGTCCTCGGGCAACGCCGCGCCGGTGCTGTCGCTGACCCGGATGAAGTGCTCCCTGCCGAAGGTGGCCTCGGCGACGTCCTGCGGGATCTTGCTGAACCAGGAGTCGGAGATCTGGCTGTTGTGCGCGAACAGCGCGTCGCGCTTACGGCCCAGCACCGGCCGGATGTCGATGGTCGTGGTGATGCGCTCTTCTGAGGCGGCCGCGCGCCGCTGCCTTTCCTGGTCCGGGTCCTCGAAGTCGGGTACCTTCGCGCCGAGCTCGCGCAGCGCCTCCCATATCTTCCGCCAGTCGCTGCCGCGTATGGCCGCGAGGTAGAGCTTGGCCGGGATGCCGGTGTCGGCGAAGGCCGCCTGCGCGCAATGGCTCGCGTGCAGGTGGTCGGGGTGCTGGTACGGGCCCTGATCGTCGTAGGTGATCAGTACCTGCGGCCGGTACCGCTCGATCAGGCCGGAGATCCTCGCCGCCACCGTCGGCTGCGGGATGTTGCAGAACGCTTCCGGCCGGTCCTTGTAGTCCCAGTCCGGCATGCCGGAGTCGTGGTAGCCGAGCAATTCCAGGTCCGAGACGCCCAGGATGGCGCAGGATTCGCGCAGCTCAGCAAGGCGCTGGCGAGCTACGGCCTGCTCGTCGTGCCCGTCCTGGCCGGGCTTGACGCCGCCCAGCGCGTCGCCGAACTCGCCGTTCGTGCAGGTCACAACCACGGTCCTGACGCCCTGCGCGGCGTAACTGGCCAGCACGCCCCCGGTGCTGGACGCTTCGTCGTCGGGGTGGGCGTGCACGGCCATCATCGTCAGCGTTTCTGCCATGATTCCAGCCTGCCCGATCTGTCACTGAATCGCCCAATCGGGGTAGCGGCTTCAGAATGAACCGGGTCCGAGTCCTGGTGCGCCGAACTTCGCGCTCAGGGCGGCCAGCATGGCCAGCATGAACGTGGCCAAGGCGGCGAAACCGTGGCAGGCCGGGATGAGCGGCAGCAACTGGAGCCTGCGCCGCCGCCGGACCCGGAACGGCTCGGCGAGCAGTTTGGCGATCATCTGATCGGTGACCGTGAACCCGTCGGGGTGCTCGGCGGGTGCGGCCCGCTGTCCCTCGGCCGCCGTGCCGAGCGTGACATCGGGCCGGGCCGGGCCCTTGAGCTGGCCGGCCGTGGCGAACGGGACGTCCTGCCCGGTCCCCGGGTCAGGCCGGATCGGGTAGGGAGTCCACAAGGTGACCATGCAGATGCCAAGGGTGATAGCGGTCGCGATCAGGACCACGCCGAGCCAGGCCAGCGGGTACCAGCCGCTGGCCAGGTAACTGACCCAGACGGCCAGCCCGACCAGGGCGGCGCCCGCGTGACCGAACACCACCGCGGGCGGCACCCCGACGCCGGTGGCGCGCTGGCGCTGCAGGCCGCCGCGCGCGATCCAGGTCCGCAGCATGTAGGCGCCGATGCCGGCGGTGAGCAGCCATGAGATCAGCGCCACGATGCTGAGCGGCCAACCCGGGACGCCCGATGAGTGCCGCGGGCTCGCCGAGATCGCCTGGGCGATGACAAGGGTGCCCGTGGTCATGTTCACATCCCCGGGAGCGCAGGTAACCGCAGCGTACCCGGCAGGCTCCGGCGGCGATACCCCGTAAGACCCCACGGGACCCGACAAGGCTCCCCGCCCCCCGCCGAGCGCCGTCAGCGGGCCGATTCGGCCGCGTCGGTGAGGGCTTCCGGGTGCATCCGGTGGTAGTGCGCGGTCAGCACGGCGCTGGCCCGCCCGGGCCGATAGGCCAGCGTACGCCCGCATATCTCGCATCGCGTGACGGGAAGCCTGGTCACTGTCACCGGGAAGCGAACCGAATCCGACCTGCTCATTGGTTCACATGATGCCAGATCAGCGGCCCGGTCCCTAGCCCCCGGGACCGACGCGGCGGAAATTGCCGGACGCCGGCTCGCCCTCGGCCACCGATCACGGCGGACCGCCGATAGCGGCGGTACCTGTGCCCGCGGCCGAGGCTCCGGCCCGGCCACCGGCCGAATTCCGCGCGACACGCGACGGATGTCCCGGTCTTGCCGCAGGCCGGCGAACAGACTTGGATCATGCATCACCATGACCACCCCCGGCGGGCCAGGAGGCTCCCGGAGATCCAGGGTGGCCGCGGTTGACGGCGCCGGGCATGAGCTTCGGCGAACAGCCGTCCGCGGGCCAGCCGGGCTTCGGGGTTTCCGGAGATGGTGACGGCCTGACGGACCTGGCGTTGCCCGGCCGCGATGGTCGCGGCCCGCGGGGCCTCGGCGGGGTGCGGCACCAGATCGGCCTCTGGCGGGCGCTGTTTGACCGGCCGCTTACCTCGTACTACATGGTGCTCGGCATTACCACGCTGCTGCTCGGGCTGGGCCTGGTCATGGTCCAGTCCACGGCATCGATCGCGGACTTGAACGCGGGGTTGTCGCCCTATTCCGACTTCAAGAAGCAACTGCTCGGCGCCGCCATCGGCCTGCCGCTGATGTGGGTGGCCGCGCGCTCGTCGCCCCGGCTGTTCCGGGCCTTCGCCTACCCGTTGCTCGCGGTCGCCGTCGTCGGGCTCGGCCTCACGCTGATCCACGGCGTCGGCGTCTCGCAGAACGGGGCGTCACGGTGGATCACCATCGGGGGGCAGCAGCTCCAGCCGTCCGAGGTAGCCAAGCTCGCCCTGGCGGTGTGGGGCGCTGACCTGCTCGCCCGCAAGGACAAGCTGGTCCACCTCACCGACTGGCGGCACATACTCGTGCCGCTCATGCCGGGCGCGGGTCTGCTGTGCCTGCTCGTATTGACCGGCGATGACCTGGGGACCACGTTCATCCTGTTGGTCATCTTCCTCGCCCTGCTCTGGGTCATCGGCACACCCGGGCGGGTCTTCGTCGGCATGCTGATCCTGATGGCCCTCGCGATCATGCTCATGATCGTCTCGGCGAAGTACCGTTTCGACCGCTTCGTCGGCTTCCTCAACCCGCAGGGCAGCGCTACCGGGCCCTACATGCAGAGCATCCAGGGCAAGTACGCGATCGGCTCGGGCGGGTGGTTTGGCGTGGGCCTCGGCGCCAGCCGGGAGAAATGGGGCTGGGTGCCGGAATCGACCGACGACTTCATTTTCGCCATCATCGGCGAGGAACTCGGGCTCATCGGCACGCTGTGCGTGACCGCCCTGTACGGCGGCCTGGCCTTCGCCGGGCTCCGCATTGCCCGGCGCGTGCCTGACCTGTTCGCTCGCTTGTGCGCGGCCGCCATCACCGCCTGGATCGCCGTGCAGGCGATGGTGAACATCGGCGCGGTGATCGGTGTCGTGCCCATTACCGGGGTGCCGCTGCCGCTGGTCTCCGCGGGCCTGTCGTCACTGCTGGTGACCTTGATCGCGCTCGGCATGCTGATGTCGTTTGCCAGACTTGAGCCCGGCGCCCGGGAGGCTTTGGCCGCACGCGGCCCCGGCTGGTCGCTGCGCGTTCTAAGCTGGCTCGGGCTAGCAAAGCGCCGACGATGACGTGGCGGCAGTTCAGGGACGAGAACATGAGGGTACTGCTCGCCGGCGGCGGGTCCGCCGGTCACATCGAACCAGCTCTCGCGCTGGCGGACGCCCTGCGACGCATGGGCGCCGGCGCCGAGGTGACCTGCCTGGGCACAGAACGCGGCCTGGAGACGCGGCTGATCCCGCTGCGCGGGTACCCGCTGGAGCTCATCCCCGCCGTGCCGATGCCCCGGTCGGTGACGCCCAAGTTGCTCACGGTTCCCGGCCGGCTGGCGGGCGCCGTCAACGCGGCCGCCGCGGCGCTGGACCGGACCAGGGCCGAGGCGCTCATCGGATTCGGCGGATACGTCGCGACGCCTGCCTACCTGGCGGCCAGGCGGCGCAGGGTGCCGATCATCGTGCACGAGGCGAACCCCAGGCCAGGACTGGCCAACCGGATCGGCGCCAGGTTCACCACGCACGTCTATACCGGTCATCCCGACACCCGGCTCAGGAACGGGAAATACATCGGCATACCGATCAGGCGCGAGATCGCGGAGCTGGACCGGCTGGCGCTCGGCGACAAGGCCCGCACGCATTTCGGCCTCCGTACCGACCTGCCCGTGCTGCTGGTCACCGGCGGCTCGCAGGGGGCGCGCAAGCTGAACACCGCGGTGTTCGGCGCCGCCGAATGGCTCCGGGACGCGGGTGTTCAGGTGCTGCACGTCATCGGGCCGCGGAACGGCGCCGACGCTCCGGTCGCGGCCACCGGGGTGCCCTACGTGGCCACGCCCTACATCGACCGGATGGATCTCGCGTACGCGGCGGCGGACTTCGCATTGTGCCGGGCCGGGGCGATGACGTGCGCCGAGCTGACGGCCGTCGGCCTGCCGGCCGCCTACGTACCGCTCCCCATCGGGAACGGCGAGCAGCGGCTCAACGCGGTGCCGATCGTGCAGCGCGGCGGCGGCATGCTGGTGCCCGACGCCGAGCTGACCCCCGAGTGGATCCGGGATACCTTGCTGCCCGTGCTGGTCAACATTGATCAGGTCGCGGACATGTCGGAGGCGGCCGCGTCGCTGGGGCGCCGGGACGCCGACCGCCGCCTCGCCGAGGCGGTCATCGAGATCGTGGAGGGTCCCGGTGGGGATCAAAGAGCTGCTCGCTCCGGCTGAACCGGTACCCGCCATCCGCCTCGGGCGGGTGCACTTCATCGGGATCGGCGGGGCGGGGATGTCGGGAGTCGCCCGGATCATGCTGGCCAGGGGCATCTCGGTGTCCGGCAGCGACGCCATGCCCTCGGCGTTGCTCGATGACCTGCACGCCGAGGGCGCTCGCGTGCATGTCGGGCACGCGTCGGACAACCTGGGCAGTCTCGGCGCGGGCGACACGCTGGTGTATACCAGCGCGATCCGCCCGGACAATCCGGAGCTCGCCGAGGCGACACGGCGCGGGATGCGGGTGATGCACCGCGCCGCGGCGCTGGCCTCGGTCATGACCGGCCGGCGCGTGATCGCGGTCGCGGGCACGCACGGGAAGACCACTACCACTTCCATGATCACTACGGTGCTGCGCGAATGCGGCGCCGATCCCGGCTACGTCATCGGCGGCGTTCTCAACGAGACCGGGCTCGGCGCGGAGGATGGCGCCGGCCTTGATTTCGTCGCCGAGGCAGACGAGAGCGACGGATCGTTTGTCCTGTTGTCACCCGACGTCGCCGTCATCACCAACGTGGAAGCCGACCACCTGGACAACTATCCGAGCCTGGCCGAGATCCAGGACGCGTTCACCGCGTTTGCCGGTCGCGTCAGCGGCATGGTCCTGACCTGCGCCGATGACCCGGGCGCGGAGGCCGTCGCGGCTTGTTTGGACCCCGCGCGCGTCCGGCGTTACGGTCAGTCACGACACTCCGATTACCGGCTCGGCCAGGTCCGGTCTCACGGGATGGCGGTCAGCTTCGCGATCACCGCCGACCACAGCCCGTTCGGTGAACTTCTGGCCCAGATGACCGTGCACGTCCCTGGTCACCACAACGCGCTCAACGCCACCGCCGCCTTCGCGGCGGCCGTCGAGCTCGGCTTCGCGCCGCCGCGCGTGACGACCGCCATCGCGGGCTACCGCGGCGCCCGGCGCCGGATGGAGTTCAAGGGCGAGGCGGACGGGGTGCGGGTGCTTGACAGTTACGCGCATCACCCGACCGAGCTCGCCGCCGACCTGCGCGCCGCTCGCGGCATCGTGGCAGGCGGCCGGGTCATCGCCGTCTTCCAGCCGCACCTGTTCAGCAGGACGAGGATCTTCGCGGCTGAGTTCGGCGCCGCGCTCGGACTCGCCGACGAGGTGGTCGTGCTCGACGTGTACGCCGCGCGCGAGGACCCCGAGCCAGGCGTGACGGGAAAGCTCGTCGCGGATGCCGTCCCCGGCGGACGGGCGCGGTTCCTGCCGGACCAGGCGCGGATAGCGCCGGTGATCGCGGCGATCGCCGCACCAGGCGACATGGTGCTGACCATGGGGGCCGGCGATGTCACCCTGCTCGGGCCAGAGCTGGTTGAGGCTCTCCGGAGGCGGCACGAGTGACCGGATCCGGCAGCACGTCCCAGGCCGGCGAGGCTTCTCGCGGAACGGCTTCGCCGGACCTGGCGGTCTGGGCGGGCCCAGACCCCTCCCGGTCGCGTGGTCTGCGAGGTCTGCGCCGCCGGTGGCGGGCGGTGATCATCGCCCTGGCCGTGCTGGGCATCGCGGGCGCGATAGCCTGGCTGCTGCTCGGCTCCCGGCTGTTCGTGGTCCGCTCGGTGGTCGTCACCGGCACGCACCTGGTGCCGAGGTCCGAGGTCCTCACCGTGGCCGGCGTCGAGCCGGGCACGCCGCTGATCCGCGTGAACACCGCGGCGATCGCGGCGCGGGTCGCGGCCATCAGGCAGGTGCAGAGCGCGGAGGTCAGCAGGTCCTGGCCGGACCGGGTGGTCATCGTGGTGCGGGAAAGAACGCCGGCGCTCGCGGTGGCGGCGCCAGGCGGCGGGTTCGACCTCGTGGACGCCGACGGCATCCTCGTGCGGTGGGCCGCCAGCCGTCCCTCGGGCCTGCCGCTCTACCTCACCGCGGCGTCTCTCCCCTCGCTGCGCGGCGATCCAGACGTCGGCGCGGCCGCGGCCGTGCTCGGCGAACTGCCCGCCCCGCTGCGGCGATCGGTGCGGTCGGTGACCGCGTCCGGCCCGGACCAGGTGACGCTGCAACTGTCCGACGGGGTGACGGTGCTCTGGGGCGGCACCGACCGGGCCGCGGCGAAGGCGCAGGAGCTTGCCGTGCTCAGGCAGACTCACGCGTCCTACTACGACGTGAGCGCACCCGGGACGGCGGTGACGAAGTGATAGGGACCGGTGACCCAGAAGATCGGCAATGCCCGCCGATCCGCGACACGCTGACCGGTTAATGCGTGGTTAGTTGACCCGGCTGCCCGCCCACCCTACTGTCCGTATCAATCGACCGGACGACAAAAACTTTAAATCTTAACCTGAAGGTTAAACCTGATGGTGACGGACGATGCCCTGGCAGTGAATTTCCGCATCGCCGCCAAGGCAGAGGTTTCCCGAGCCCAGGGCCATGATCGGCGGGCCGCGCGTACATATTTGAAAAACAGTTCACGCCCGCTGAGATGGCAAAGGTAAAACGAGCGGAAAGGTACCGTCCTCGTGGCAGCACCGCAGAACTATCTGGCGGTTATCAAGGTCGTCGGAATCGGCGGCGGCGGTGTCAACGCCGTCAATCGCATGATCGAAGAGGGACTCAAGGGCGTCGAGTTCATCGCGATCAATACTGACGCGCAGGCGCTGCTCATGAGCGATGCCGACGTCAAGCTCGACGTCGGTCGCGAGCTCACCAGGGGACTGGGCGCAGGCGCTAACCCCGAGGTCGGCTGCAAGGCCGCCGAGGATCACCGGGAGGAGATCGAGGAGGTCCTCAAGGGTGCCGACATGGTGTTCGTCACGGCCGGCGAGGGCGGCGGCACAGGCACCGGGGGCGCGCCCGTGGTCGCGAACGTCGCCCGGTCGCTCGGCGCGCTGACGATCGGGGTGGTGACCAGGCCGTTCGGGTTCGAGGGCAAGCGCCGCGTCGTGCAGGCCGAAGCCGGCATCGAGAAACTGCGCGGCGAGGTGGACACGCTGATCGTCATCCCCAACGACCGCCTGCTGTCGATCTCCGACCGGCACGTGAGCGTTCTCGACGCGTTCAAGGCCGCGGACCAGGTCCTGCTCTCCGGCGTCCAGGGCATCACGGACCTCATCACCACGCCGGGGCTGATCAACCTTGACTTCGCCGACGTGAAGTCCGTGATGTCGGGCGCCGGCTCGGCGCTGATGGGCACCGGCTCCTCGCGTGGCGACGACCGGGCCGTCGCGGCGGCCGAGATGGCGATCTCGAGCCCGCTGCTCGAGGCGAGCATCGATGGCGCCCACGGCGTGCTGCTGTCCATCCAGGGCGGTTCGGATCTCGGGCTGTTCGAGATCAATGAGGCTGCTCAGCTCGTCTCCAACTCCGCCGCGGTCGACGCGAACATCATCTTCGGCGCGGTCATCGACGATGCCCTCGGGGACGAGGTCCGGGTCACGGTCATCGCGGCCGGCCTGGACGAGGACCAGACGGGGCGGGTCGGCGCCGGTGCCGGCGGTCTGGGTTCCGGCGTCACTGCGTTCGCCGGCCCGGGCTCAGCCAGCAGCGGGTCAGGCGGCCTGGCGTTCGGCAGTGCCGCACGGGTGGCGGGCGGCCCGGACCGCGCCGGCGCCGGAGGAGCGTCCGATGATGTCGGCGCGGCCCCCGGCAGCGCGGCCCCCGGCAGCGCGGCCCCCGGCAGCCCCGGCTCCGGCCGCCTGGGCTCCAGCGGACCGGTACCCGGCCAGGGGCACGGCACCTTTTCGCCGGGTTCGGCCCCGGACGCCGTCCGCGGGGCCGGCGACCTGTCGTCCGGACCGGACGTCGGCGCGCGGGCCGCGGTCGCCAGCAGCAACGGCGCGTCCGCGGCCGGGGTCCCGGCTCCTGCCGTCGCGGCGGCGGTGGCCGGTCATGCCACCGTGCTCAGCGCGCCGGTGCCAGAGAACGGGACCGGCAAGGCCGCCGGTCTCACACCGGGTGCGCTGTCGGCGGATACCTCTTACTCCACGTCCTCCGCCCATCTCCCCTCGCCCGCTTCTCCTGCTCCCCACGTCCCCCGGCCGGCGCACGCCGAAGGGCCCGGCCGGACCTTCGATGTCGCCGCCACGCGGCGTCGTCCCGTCGTCTTCGAAGAAGACGACGATCTGGATGTCCCCGACTTCCTCAAGTGACCCAGTCCTCTCGGCGGGACGAACTCGCCGTGCGGCTCGCCGCGGTGCGGGAGCGCATTTCCGCCGCCTGCCAAGCCGCGGGGCGGGCCGCCGACGAGGTCACGCTGATCGCGGTGACCAAGACCTGGCCCGCTTCCGATGTCCGGCTGCTGAGCGGGCTCGGCGTCCGCGACATCGGCGAGAACCGTGACGCGGAGGCGGCGCCGAAGGCGGCGCAGTGCGCCGACCTGGATCTCATCTGGCATTTCGTCGGCCAGTTGCAGACCAACAAATGCGCCAGCGTGGCGCGCTATGCCACCTTCGTGCACTCTGTCGACCGGATGCGGCTGATCCGGGCGCTCGGCGCGGCCGCGCGCCGGGCCGAGCGAGTCATCCAGTGCCTGATCGAGGTGAGCCTGGACGGCGATCCCGCCCGCGGCGGGGCTCCGGCGGATGAGGTCCGCGGCCTGGCCGAGGCGCTGATGGCCGAACCCGGGCTCGTCCTCGGCGGCGTCATGGCCATCGCCCCGCTCGCCATGGTGCCCGCCGACGCGTTCGCGCTGCTGCTCGAAAGCGCGGCGGTGGTGCGGGCGGTCCGGCCCGCCGCCACGGTGATCTCGGCCGGCATGAGCGGTGACCTCGAGGCCGCCATCGCGGCCGGCGCGACACACGTGAGAATCGGTACGGCGTTGCTCGGCGATCGGGGGGCCCGTGTCAGGTAATGTCCCACGCGTGGAGCCGGATCGGCTGGCAATGACGCGTACAGGCTGGGAGGACTGAAGGATGGCCAGTGCCATGCGCAAGATGGCGGTCTACCTCGGCCTCGTGGAGGACGATCACCGCGACCAGGACAAGTACGACTCATACGGAGAATACGAAGACTACGACGAGTCGGACCGGCTCGAAGAGGCGGTTGAGGCCGAGGCGCACCCCAGAGTGAGAGGGGACGGGGAAGTGAATGGGGACTACGGCGGGTACCAGGCCACCGAGTGGCATCCCGAGCACATGCCGCAGACCACCGACCTCGCTCGTATTACGACACTGCATCCTCGCACTTACAATGAAGCGCGTACTATTGGTGAGCACTTCCGCGAAGGCACTCCGGTGATCATGAACCTGACCGAGATGGTCGATAGTGACGCCAAGCGCCTGGTTGACTTCGCGGCCGGCCTGATCTTCGGCCTGCGTGGGAGCATTGAACGTGTGACAAACAAGGTCTTCCTGCTGTCCCCGGCGAACGTCGAGGTGACCGCGGAAGACAAGGCTCGTATCGCAGAGCGCGGCTTCTTCAATCAGAGTTAGTCAGTAAGCAGTGGTAACGTGACGCTGATCAGTGGTAGTGCCGGCCGAGACGGCACCAAAGGCAGGGCGGACTCGTGCAGTACCTGAGGGTGGTCCTCACCTATGTGCTGACGATCTACCTCGTCATCCTGGTCGGCAGGATGATCTTCGGCTGGGTGCAGGTCTTCGCCCGTGATTGGCGCCCGAAGGGTATCGTCCTGGTACTCGCCGAGGCGATCTACACCGTGACAGATCCGCCGCTGAAATTCCTGCGCCGCTTCATCCCACCGCTCCGGCTCGGCATGATGGCCTTGGACCTCAGTTTCATGGTTTTGTTCATCGTGGTCCTCATCCTGCTAGAAGTGGCTGTGCCGCACCTTTGATTCGGGTACCGTCGTGAGGAACACGGTCCAAGTGCGCCGAGGAGACGAGATGCCGCTGACGCCCGCGGATGTGCGGAACAAGCAGTTCAGTACGACCAGGCTCAGGCCCGGCTATGACGAGGAAGAAGTCGACGCCTTCCTCGACGAGGTCGAGGCCGAGCTCGACCGGCTGATGCAGGAGAACGAGGAGCTCCGGGCGAAGCTGGCGGAAGTCCTGCGCGGTGGCAAGTCAGCGGTTCCCGCGTTGAGCTCTCCGCTATCTGACCCGAAGCCCGACATGATGGCTCCCGAACCGCGTGTGGAGCCCGAGCGCATGCAGCCCGAGCCGGTCATGATGGGCGGGATGCCGCGCATCGAGGACAACATGGACACGGCCGCGCGCGTGCTCTCGCTCGCCCAGCAGACCGCGGATCAGGCGATCGCCGATGCCCGCAGGGAAGCCGATGAGACCTTGGGCCGTGCCCGCCGCGAGGCCGACGATGTGCTCACCAAGGCAAGGCGCCAGGCCGAGCAGATCACCGGCGACGCGCGGGCCCGGGCGGAGAGCCTCGAGCGCGACGCGCAGGAGCGGCATCGCCAGGCGATGGGCTCGCTGGTGCAGACGCGCGAGGAGCTCGAGCGCCGGGTCGATGACCTGCGCGCGTTCGAGCGCGAGTACCGCAGCAGGCTCAAGGCCTACCTGGAAGGCCAGCTCCGTGACCTGGAAGCCGGCGTCACCGACGGCGGGCCCTTTCCCACTGCGGGCGCAGGGTCGCAGCCGCCGATGTCGGCCACGCTCGGCGCGCCCGTGGGCGGCCGTAATGGCGGCCAGGGGCCGGCCCAGTACGGCGTGCCTGACGTGGTGCAGCACTCCGGGGGGTACCGCACGAGTGAGGGAGCGCCCTCGCGCGAACGCCGGTAGTCACTAGGGACCTGTAAGGAGCGCTAGGGGAGCGCGTGTGATCCGGTTCAGTGCGTTTCTCGTTGCCGTCGCGGTCGGGCTGCTCATCGTCGGCGTGGTCACGAGCAAGCTGCTGCTGGTCTACATCGCGATCGGCGTCAGCGGCCTGGCTCTGCTGGCGCTCGGCGTGGGTACGGTCATCAGGTGGAGCGAGCTGTCCGGCAAGTCCAAGACCGCCGAGCCCGAGACCGCCGAGCCCGAGTTCAGCCAGCCGGAGCCGGTGGGAACGCACGCCCCGCCCGCGTACTCCGGTGCGCAGCTCTCGCCGCGGCCCGCGACGGTGCCTGCCGGGTCCAGCTGGCCCGCCGCCGCCCAGGCCGGGCCGTCCCTGGCAGGCTACCTGCCGGCCGATGCCATGGCCGCTGGCGGCGCAGCGGCAGCCTGGGGGAGCGGCGCCTCCGCGGCTGGCTTGCCCGGTGCGCGCCCCGGCGCGCCGGCCGTCGGCCCGGCAGCCGCTAAGGCCGCCGCCGCGACCTCCGCTGTCGGCGCTGCCGCCGCTGCCGCTGCCGCTGCGGCACCCACCGCCCCCGCGCCGCCCGGACCGCCCCCTCCCGCCGCGACCTCCGCGGCCGCCGCAGGCCTTACGCCTGCTGAGGTTTCCCCGCCTGCCGGTGCCGCAGGCCCGGATCAGGTCGTGTCGCCCGCCCGCGATCAGGCCGCCGGGCGGCGGGCGGAGGAAAGCCTGCTGCCGGCCAAGGACCAGCCGTCAGTCAAGGATGACCGGCCCGCCGAGGGCCAGCCGCCGGCTGAGACCCGCCCGGCCGCCGGGGGTCAGCTGCTGGTCCAGGGCGAGCCGCCCGCCGAGGGCCGCCGACAGGCACCCGGAAACCAGCAGGCGCCCGAGAACCACCAGGCCGAAGGATACAAGCCGCGCGACGAACCCGTTGCCCGGGCGGGCGTCGAGGCGGGAACCGCGCCGGCCGAGCCCGGCGCGAGCCAGGCGGCTTCCCTGGCGGCCGAGCCAACGCCCGCCGAAGCCGACCTCCAGCGAGAAGTAACCGTGGTCCCGGGCGTGCCGCGATATCACAACGCGCGCTGTATCCTCATTCGTTTCATGAGCGAGAAAGACCTCGACAAGATGACGCTCGCCGCGGCCAGGAAAGCCGGCTGCACGCCGTGCCGCGCGTGCCTGCCGGACCAGCCAGGGAACCTGAGTTAGATCCGCACCCGGGCCGCCCGGCACGACGTAACGACGTGACATTGAGGCGGTTGTAAGGAGTCACAGGTCATTGACCCGCGGACTCACGACGCGCGCCCCGGCCCTGTTCCCGCCCGGGATCACGTGTCCGCGGATATCTACCTCCCCCCCTGGGGGTAGCTGCGATCCACGGTCACCCGCGCCGTGACAGCAGTGACGGATGATGCGGCCATCCGGCCCGCGGAGGCTGCGGGTAGTCTTTTCTGCGGCTCCCCAAGCGCGACGTCGTCACACCGTGGCCATCACGCGCCTGCATCACACGCGGCTGAGCCAGAACGTCAGGCTGAGATCCCCGTCCGCGTGCTCCCAGGCGGCCCGGGCGGCCGGCTCGCCGGCCGCTGCCTCCTGGTCAGCCGCACCGGGCCCGTAGTCCACCGCGAGCACCTCGGCGGCGATCAGCCCGGCGTGCTCCGTCAGCGCCGCGGTCACCTCCGGGTCGCTTGACGACCAGCGCAGCCAGATCCGGTCGGTGACATCGAGGCCGTCGTTCTTGCGCGCCTCCTGGATGAGCCTGACGGCCTCGCGCGCGAAGCCTTCCCGCCGCAGTTGCGGGCTGACCGTGATGTCGATCGCCACGGTCTCGCCGGCGTCGGCGGCCACCGCCCAGCCGGCCCTCGGCGTGCGGGTCACGATCACGTCGTCCGCCCCGATCGGCACCGGCCCGCCCGAAGGCCCCGCAGCCGTCACCGCGATCGTTTCGCCCGATAGCACCGCGGCCGCGATGTCCTCGGCCGGGGTCGCGGTGATGGCGGCCGCCACGGCCGGGGTCCGCGGCCCGAACCGGCGGCCGAGAACGCGGAAGTTCGGCTTCACCACGTAGTCGACAAGCTCGCCCGCACCGCCCAGGACCTCGAGCGTCGCCACGTTCAGCTCCGCGGCGATCTGCTCCCGCAGTTCGGCAGGCAGTCCCTCGAAGCCCGGCGCCCCGATCAGGGCCCGGCGCAGCGGCTGCCGGGTACGGACCGAGGCACCGGAACGAGCCGATCGCCCCAGCTCGACCAGCCGCCGCACCAGCGCCATCTGAGACGACAGCACCGGATCGATGAGCGCCGGGTCGGGCGCAGGCCACGACGCCAGGTGCACGGAGTCCGGCGCGCCGGCCCGCCGCAGCACGCCCCACACGTAATCGGTCACGAACGGCGCAACGGGCGCCATCAGCAGCGTCAGCACGGTCACGCACTCATACAGCGTGGCGAACGCCGCCGCGCCCGGCGCAGAAGCGGGCCCGTCCCAGAACCGGCGCCGTGATCTGCGCACGTACCAGTTGGACAGGTCATCGATGAAGGCCGCCAGCCGCCGCCCGGCGGACGCCGTATCGAACGCCTCCAGCGATACGGTGACCTCCCGCGCCACCGCGTGCAGCTCGCTCAGCACCCAGCGGTCGAGCAGCGGCCGTTCCGCTACCGCGGGCGCGGACGCCAGCCCGTCGGGCACTGTCCAGCCGCCCGCATTCGCGTACAACACCAGGAACGAGGCCGTGTTCCAGTAGGTGAGCAGCACCTTCCTGACAATCTCGTTGAGCACGTCGTGCCCCACCCGGCGGTCGCTCCACGGCGAGCCGGAGGCCGCGAAGAACCAGCGCAGCGCGTCCGCGCCGTGCTCCTCCATCAGCGGAATCGGCTCCAGCACGTTGCCGAGGTGCTTGCTCATCTTGCGGCCCGCCTCGTCCACCAGCAGCCCGAGGCACACCACGTTCTCGTACGACGACCGCCCGAACACCAGCGTCCCGACCGCCATTAGCGAGTAGAACCAGCCGCGGGTCTGGTCGAGCGCCTCGCAGATGAACTGCGCCGGGTAGGCGGCCTCGAACTCGGGCAGATTCCGCAGCGGCGCGCCGTGCTGGGCGAACGGCATCGCCCCGGAGTCGTACCAGACGTCGATCACCTCAGGGACCCGCTGCGCCAGCTCCCCGCACGAAGGGCAGGAGAACGTGATCGCGTCCACGAACGGCCGGTGCGGATCGAGCCCGGTCAGGTCCCGCCCGGCCAGCTCGGACAGCTCAGCGAGCGAGCCGACGCAGGTCAGGTGCGACTCCGAGCACACCCACAGCGGCAGCGGCGTGCCCCAGTACCTGGTCCGGGACAGCGCCCAGTCCACGTTGTTGCGCAGCCACTCGCCGTACCGGCCGTACTTGACCGTGGCCGGGTACCAGTTCGTCCGCTCGTTCTGTTCGAGCAGCTTGTCCTTGATCGCCGTGGTCTTGATGAACCACGAGGGCAGCGCGTAGTACAGCAGCAAGGTGCCGCACCGCCAGCAGTGCGGGTAGCTGTGCTCGTGCCGGTGCGAGGCGAACAGCAGCCCTCGGTCGTCCAGGTCCTCGATCAGCCGCTGGTCGGCATCCTTGAAGAACAGCCCGCCGATCAACGGCAGGTCATCCTCGAAGTGCCCGTCGGGCTTGATCGGGTTGACTACCGGCAGCCCGTGCGCCCGCGACGCGTCCATGTCGTCCGCGCCGAACGCGGGCGCGAGGTGCACCAGCCCGGTGCCATCTTCCGTGGTCACGAATGATCCTGGAAGGACGATATGGGCGTCAGGGATCTTAATTATCCCGAACGGACGGTGGTAACTCGCTCCCACCAGGGCTGCGCCGGGGAACCGGGCAATCACGTGCCACCCGTGGTCGAGCACCCGGTCGACCAGGTCCTCGGCGACCACCACCCGGTCGCCGTCCCGCGACCTTTGGGCTACTACGTAGGTCGCCTCCGGGTGGACCGCCACGGCGGTGTTGGAGACCAGCGTCCACGGCGTCGTGGTCCAGACGAGCAGGTCGGCGCCCTCAAGCTCGGGCGGCGCCCCGCCCGCCTCCCCAGCCCCCTTCTCTGGCAGCGTGCGCAGGCCGAACCTGACCGTGATGGCCGGGTCGGAGACGGTCCGGTAGACGTCGGCCTGGCCCATCTCGTGGTCAGACAGCGGAGTGCCGCAGCGGGGGCAGTACGGGCTGATCCGGAAGTCACGGACCAGCAGCCCGGCTTCGTAGATGACCTTGAGCGACCACCAGACCGATTCGACGTAGCTGGGGTCCATGGTCCGGTAGGCATGCTCGGTGTCGGCCCAGTAGCCCATCCGCCGGGACATGTCCAGCCACGCGTCGACGTACCTGAGCACGGACTCGCGGCAGCGCGCGTTGAACTTGGCTACCCCGTACGCTTCGATGTCCCGCTTGCCGGCGAGGCCGAGTTCCTTTTCCACCGCCACCTCGACCGGCAGCCCGTGGCAGTCCCAGCCAGCCCGGCGCGGGACATGGAAGCCCTGCATGGTCTTGAACCTGGGGAACAGGTCCTTGAAGGTTCGCGCCTCCACGTGGTGCGCGCCAGGCTTCCCGTTCGCGGTCGGCGGTCCCTCGTAGAAGGTCCAGGCCGGCCCGCCCGCGGTCTGCTTCAGCGACCGCTCGAAGATCCCCGCGTCTTGCCAGCGGGCGAGTATCTCGTGCTCAACCGCGGGCAGGTCGACCTGCGCGGGGAGCGGCTCGAATCCCTGCACCGGCCCAGGTTAGCTCAAGCCCGCCGAATGCGGTTTGCCACCCGTGGCGCCGCGAAATATCCTCCGGTGATCGCTTTACCTTTCAAGTGTCTGTTTCGAAGTTCGTGCTATTCAGACTTATGCTGTGGTCCTCGCCGTACCTTACGGCGCCGGCCACTCGCACGGGCCCGACCGGCCCGTGCTCGCCGACCGGTTCTGAATAACGTTTCACGGGACGGGAGGCCGCACATGTCCGCTGCTCCGCGGTCTGACGCCGCTGATCTTCCGGTGCGCCCGGGCGAGGA
>Ga0187780_10001466_pt1 | contig 17776 bp, 12 predicted proteins | sample 1015_Q2_SP10_20__FD_132429 | JGI IMG/M metagenome (GOLD analysis project Ga0187780, IMG submission 132429) | Tropical peat soil microbial communities from peatlands in Department of Meta, Colombia - 1015_Q2_SP10_20_MG | ecosystem: Environmental > Terrestrial > Soil > Wetlands > Peat | place...
ATGGTTGCCTCCCCTGAGGGCTGGACGGGTCATGTGTGTGCCGGACTCTATGCCCACCCCGTTGCGGCTGTCAACTCTGCCGGCGGCGCCTCAGCGTTCGTCCGCCCGCACATCCCCCGCAGATCCCCCCGGAAGGATGCCGGCAAGGCCTTTTGCGCGTACTCGGCACCGCCCGTTCGACCCTCGACTCGCAGGAATCGGGAGGCCCAAAAATAGAAAGCCATGCTCTCGTAAATGGATGCTGCCTTGCCGCTGGAAATTCCCGAAATCAGGAAGCTCTCGCTTCCCGTGATTTTGCAATGAGGTCGCCGCCCTTCCCCTCGGAAAGGGCTTCAGAACTGAGCGAATTGCGCGTTTTGAGGTTGATATGGCGTCTGCGAATGTGAGAGCATCCTCGTGGATGGCGGATACAGCAGGTCCACGTGACGGGGCCGCCGCCGCGGGGCCGGCGGTTCGTGACCTTCAGGGCGCGATCGCCTCGGCGGGTGGGGAGCCCCCGGGGGGCCGATAGGCTCGAGGAGGAGCGTATGCGCACGTCGTTCCGGGCGTTCTTCTGGGTCCTGGTCGCCTCCCTGAGCGGGGGCTTCGGGGCGCCGCCGGCGCGGGCCCAAGAGCCCATCAAGATCGGCTTCCTGGCCCCCCTGACCGGGTCGCTGGCCCAGAACGGAAAGGATCTGTACAGCGGGTGCGAGTTGTACTGGGAGCAGCACAAGTGGCAGGCGGCCGGCCGGAAACTGGTGGTGACCCTCGAGGACGACGAAGGCATCCCCGCCACGGCCCTGAGCAAACTCCGGCGGCTCGTCGAGAGCGACAAGGTGCACCTCGTGGCCGGCGTCGTCCCCTCCAATGTGGCCTACGCCTTGATCCCGTACATCGAGGCCCAGGGGATCCCCAGCATCTACCCCCTCAATGCCGCCGACGACATCACCCAGCGCAAGCGCCCGAAGTGGCTGATCCGCACGAGCGAAACCGCCAGCCAGATCACCCAGCCCTTCGGGGAGTATGCCGCCAAGGTCCTGGGGTACCAGCGGATCGCGATCATCTCCCTGGATTACGCCTTTGGCCACGAGACGGTGGGGGGGTTCCAACGAACTTTCGAGGAGAACGGCGGGCGGATTGTGCAGAAGCTCTGGATCCCGATGAACGTGCAGGACTTCGCCCCCTATCTCGCCCAGATCAAGAAGGAGGCCGACGCCGTCTTCGTCCTGGCCCTCGGGCGCTACTCGGTCCTCTTCGCCCAGCAGTATGCCGCCGCCGGCCTGAAGGATCGCCTGCCCCTGCTCGGAGGCGGCACCTATACGGACGAGTCCGTGCTGCCGCTCCTCGGCGATGAAACCCTCGGTGTCATCACGGCCTACGTCTATTCCGCCGCACTGGAGACCCCGGCCAATCGGGCCTTCCGCGCCTCCTACGAGGCCAAGTACGGGCGGACCCCGTCCTTTTTCTCGGAGAGCTGCTACGATGGGGCCCGCGTCATCAGCAGCGCAATCCAGACGGTGCAGGGTCATGTAGAGGATCGCGCGGCGCTGATGGCCGCCCTGCGCGCGACCGACGTCAAGGACTCGCCGCGCGGTCCCGTCCGCATGGATGCCTACGGGAATCCCGTCGAGAATATCTACATCCGCAAGGTCGAGCGGGTGAACGGCAAGCTACAGAACACCGTCATCTATACGTACCCGGAGGTGAGCCAGTTCTGGAAGTACCGCCCCGAGGAGTTCTTGAAGCAGCCGGTCTACTCCCGGGAGTATCCTCCCTGTCGGTATTGCTGACGTGCCGCCGGCCGCCGGCGGAGCGGGCCCGCGGATCGGGGGATGCGGGAGTTTTCGGACCGGGGTCAGCGGAGGAGGGAGCGGGCGATCACCAGCCGCTGGATCTGGCTCGTCCCCTCGAAGATGGGGTAGACGCGGGCGTCGCGGTAGAGGCGCTCCAGGGGGAACTCGGTGGAGTAGCCGTAGGCGCCGTGGATCTGGAGGGCGTCCGACGTGACGCGCACGGCCGTCTCCGAGGCGACCAGTTTGGCCTCGGCCGCCTCCCGGATGAAGGGCCGCCCCTGGTCCCGGAGCCAGGCCGCCTTGCGCACGAGCAGGCGCGCGGCCTCCACCTGGGCCGACATGTCGGCCAGCATGAACTGGATGGCCTGGAAGCCGGCGATGGGCTGCCCGAAGGCCGTCCGCTCCCGCGCGTAGCGCAGCGCCTCATCGAGGGCGGCCTGGGCGAGGCCCACGGCCTGCGCCCCGATCCCGATCCGCCCGGTGTCGAGCGAACGCATGGCGCGCCTGAAGCCGTCCGTCTCGCCCCCGAGCAGGGCGGCCCGGGGGACGGCGCAGTCCTCGAAGCAGAGCCCGCCCGTCTCCAGGCCGTGCAGACCCATCACCGGATCCTTGGCGCCCCGGCGGGCGCCCGGCGTGCCCATGTCGACGAGGAGCATGACGATGGCGTCCCGGCCGCGCCCGGGGTCGGTGGTGGCCACCACTACGGCGAGGTCGCACACCGTGGCCAGCGTGATGAAGCGCTTGGTGCCGTTGAGGATGAAGCCATCGGCGGTGGGCCGCGCCGTGGTGCGGATGCCGGCCACGTCGGACCCGGCCCCGGGCTCCGTCTGCGCGATGACGCAGATCGCCTCGCCGCCGGCGAGGGCGGGCAGCCACCGCCGGCGCTGCGCGTCCGAGCCGTTGAGGAGGATCAGATCGCCCATCAGCTTGGCGAGGAGGGCGGCGTCGGCCATGGCCGGGCAGCCGCGCGCGAGCTCCTCCTGCGCCACCGCCCACGCCAGCGTGTCGGCGCCCGCGCCACCGTACTCAGGCGGCAGGGTCATGCCGAGGAGACCGAGGGCGGCCAGCCGCCGGTAGAGGTCGTGGGGGAAGGCGTCCTCGCGGTCGATGGCGGCAGCGCGCGGGCGCAGCTCCTTCGCCGCGAAGGCACGGCACAGGTCCTGGATCAGGCGCTGGGGCTCGCTGAGATCGAAGTCCATGGGGACCTCGGCCGGTGGGGGTTGCGCTCGCGCCGGCGGCGCCAAGGCCCGGCCCAGGGGGCTCGGCCCGCGGACCCCGCGGGAGACCTATTGGGTTTCCTCAAACTCCAGGGACGCCACCAGACGGCCCGGCCCCCTCCCCTCTCCACTTCCCCGGCGGGCGAGGGGATCCGGGGATCCAACCTGCCTTGCTTTCTTCATCTCCCGGCCGAGCTGCCTTCCCATGCCTTCGGCACGATTCATTGGCCCTTATTCCACACGATTCGGGTCAAGGAAAAGGGCGGGATACCGATCGGCCCGGCCCGGTCCTGCGCTTCTATTCTTGCGGCTTGTCGTTCACGCTTGACCAGATCGGGGGCGACGAGGGCCTCGACCCGACTTGGTTGCCGGCCTTCGACCAGCGTTGACGCGTCAAAGGCCAGGCTTGTGGAAGAGGCGTTCTGCACCAAAAGAGTCCTACGCTCCTGCGCGTCAAACAGTCCGCCCTCGATGGGAAGATAGGATTCGGCCAGCACTCCTCCTCCGGAGACCGGCCGACCGCCTGCCTGGACCATGCGCTGGTACGTCCCCCCGCCCTTGGCGGCCGCATTCAACCAGCGGAGCGCCGCCGCCGCGGGGACCGGCGCATAGCTGCCCCGCCCGTCCGGGACAAACATCGCGTGGGGATCTCGCGGCCGGAAGCTGAACATGAAGTAGAGCGACGCCGTCACCGCGGGATGCCGCAGCTGGACCAACGCCATGCGCGTCGTCGTCAGCATCTCCATGGCCGGCGACAGCGGTTCCGCAGCCTCGCCGCGCTGGGTCGCCGGATTCGCGCCGCGCGCATTCCATTCGGTGATCCAGATTTCCTTCCCGGGCAGGCGCCGTTCCATATCGTGCAGAAGCCGCTCGACGCCTTCGTCGACCCGGGCCAGCATCGCCTGCAGGCGCGCCAGCGCATTCGCCGGCGTCGGGGGCGTGAGCCCCGCCTGGGGGTCGCCCAGCACGTCGCGCAACCGGGGATAGAGGTGCATGGTGACCGCATCAAACCAGGGCTCCGGGCGCAAGTCCTCATCCCATTGCCGGAGGCGCTGCCCGAAGCGGCCTTGGTGCGCGTCCACGGCGCCTGCCGCGGCTTGGACGGCGACCTTGACGTTGGCGGGCAGGTAGGGCCGCAGCGCCTCCAGATATTGCTTCATGCTCCGCATGCTGGTGGGTGCATCGGGCCAACGCGCCAGGCTGGCCGGATCGTTGCCCATCGCGACCCAGAATTCATTCCCTAACTCGATCCGCTGCGGCACGAGCCTTTCGCCGGCCAGGCGTTTGAACCATTCCACCTGCTCGGCGATGCTGGAGGATTCCAGGTTCGGCACCAGGATCACCTGCGCGCCAAGCTCGCGCGAAAACACGGCATATTGCTCCAGCGTGACCCCGCTGGGCTGGCCCCGGGCGATATTGGCCGCGGCCTTGGCCCAGAACCGCACGTACGGGGAACTATCGGGCCGCGCGTGAATGTCGATGAGGCCTGTGCGCCAATTGTAAAAGTTCGCGTCCGACCCGCCCGGGAAGCGGTCAAGCCCGATGGCCATGGTCTTCAACACGGCGATTTTCGCCGGGTCATCCAAGAGATGCTCGAAAAACGCGGTCGTGGAGGCGCCCAGTAGCGGCCCCCGCAAGGGGCGGGGGGGTCCAACGGCTTGCAGCGTGAGCGTGGCGGCATGCGCCGGCAAAAGGGCCCACAGAAATAGTGAGGACACTCCCAGCAGGACCACGTACACCCATCGCCTCACGGCTCTCGCCCTCCCCGCGCGAAGGCCTCCCGTTGGATACCCTGCCGCTTGCTGCGAGGGTGTTCAGGCTTCCTCGTTCCGATGGTTTTCGCCAACGCGCACAGACGAGACTTCGGTGCCTCCGCTACAACCTCCGGGGGCGCCCGTCCGCCCTCCGCATGCGCCCACAGTCGCATCGCCGCCAGACCGGACCGCATGAAAGGGCCCAGGCCTCCACCGGCGCCGCCCCTGGTCCGCTCAGCTCGTGGCGGTCAGAAGGGGATCAGTGGTCGCACGGTGGCCCCGTCGGCTTTCTGCGGAGCGTACCAGCGGTGGGTGTTCTTGTCGAGGGGCGCCGAAGCCGGCCGATGGGGCCTCAGCCTCTCACCGCCCGCCGCCACGCCATGCGGCACGGCCTTCACAGCCGTCCGTTGGCCTGAGAAGCCAGCGGGCCGCTGCAACCCTGCGACCCTGAGGGCTCGCCAGGGCCCATGCGTGGATTGTGCGGGGATCTCTTAAGGTGTAGCTGCTCTGAGGGCACGGCCAAAGGACCGACCGATGCCGTTAGGGCCAGCTATCTGCATGCATCTGGGCGATGCTGGGCGCACAGCCTTGCCGCGCTCCAAGCCCTCCGGGCGACCGAGCGGCTGACAACCTACAACGCCAGTCAGCCCAGCAGGGCCGGCGAGGCTTCCGCAGCGCCCCAAGGCGCGGAGGGGCGGCACGAACCCGCACAGAGACTCACGAACAGGAGAGGGGGAGGCTGCTAAGTGTGGGATTTAATGGCGGGGCCGACGGGATTTGAACCCGCGACCTCTGGCTTGACAGGCCAGTGTGCTAACCAGGCTGCACCACGACCCCGCGATTTCGAGGACCTATCCGGCGGAAAAGAACTTTGGTGGGCGAAACTGGATTCGAACCAGTGACCCCCTGCGTGTAAGGCAGGTGCTCCACCGCTGAGCTATTCGCCCCCCACGAGGGATCACCCCTGAAAACAAGAAAAAGTATACACGGCCCGCCCCCGGAAAGTCAAAACCAAAACGGGCGGAGAAAACCCTTGACACACCCTTCCCCCCGGCCATAAAAAGCAAGCGCAACACACCCGTCGCTCGCTCGCGCCCCGTCCACATCGAAGCCCTGGAGCCCCGCCGCGCATGAGCCAGAGCCACCCCGCCAAGCCGGGCAAATACGTGGGCGCCTCGGTGCGCCGCCGCGAGGACCCGCGCTTCCTCACCGGCACCGCCACCTATGTGGCGGACGTGCGGCTCCCCGGCGCGCTCCACGCCGCCGTCTTGCGCAGCCCCCACGCCCACGCCCGCATCGCGGCCATCGATCCGGCGGCGGCCCGCGCACTGCGCGGCGTGCGCGCCGTCCTCACCGCGAAGGATCTGGAGGGGGCCGTGGGCCCCTTCAGCGGCCACCTCTGGAAGGTTCCCCCCTCGGTCCAGGAGGCGGCGCGCCCCCTGGTGCGGCCGGACCGGCGGGAGGTGCTGGCGCGCGACGTGGTGCGGTTCGTGGGCGAGGCGGTGGCCATCGTGGCCGCCGCGGACCGCTACGTGGCCGAGGACGCCCTGGACCTGATCCGGGTCACCTACGAGCCGCTGCCCGTGGTCCGGGACCCCGAGGGAGCCCGGGGCGCGGGCGCCCCGGTCCTCCACCCCGACTGGGGCGATAACACCGCCATCCGGTTCGGGGTCCGCTCCGGCGAGGTGGAGGCGGCCTTCGCCGGGGCGGACGTGGTGGTGGGCGAGGCCTTCCGCTTCCAGCGCCAGGGCATGGCGCCCATGGAGGTGCGGGGGTCCGTGGCGTCCTACGAGGAACGCACGGGCACCATCACCCTCTGGTGCTCCACCCAGGTGCCGCACGCCGTGCGCGACGTGGTGGCCGGCTCCCTGGGCCTGCCCGAGCACCGGGTGCGCGTCATCGCGCCGGACGTGGGCGGCGGCTTCGGGTACAAGGCCCTCGCCTACCCCGAGGAGGTCCTGGTGGCCCACCTGGCCCGCCTCCTGCGCCGCCCCGTGAAGTGGATCGAGGACCGGCGCGAGAGCTTCCTGGGCGGCTGCCACGCCCGGGACCAGGTGCACGTGATGGAGGCCGCCGCCCGGCGGGACGGCACCATCCTGGCCATCCGCGACCGGTTCGTGATGGACAGCGGCGCCTTCAACCCCCTCGCCCTGGTGATCCCCTACAACACGGCCGCCCACCTGCTGGGCCCCTACCGGGTGCGGAGCTGCCAGATCGAGGGCGAGACCCTGGTCAGCAACAAGACGCCGGCCGCGCCCTACCGGGGCGCCGGGCGCCCCCAGGCCGTCTTCGCCATGGACCGGATCGTGGACCGCCTGGCGCGCCGCCTGGGGCTGGACCCGGCCGACGTGCGCATGCGCAACCTGGTGCGCGCCGAGGAGTTCCCCTACGACGTGGGCCTCTACTACCGGGACGGGCACCGCCTGATCTACGACAGCGGCGACTACGCCGGCGGCATGCGCCTGGCCCTGGAACGGATCGGCTACGAGGCCTTCCGCGAGGAGCAGGCGCGCCTCCGCGCCCGGGGGCGTTACCTGGGCGTGGGCCTCGCCTGTTACACGGAGGGAACGGCCGTGGGCCCCTTCGAGGGCGCCGTGGTGCGGGTGGACGGCAGCGGCAAGGTGCTGGTGGCCACGGGGGCGTGCTGCCAGGGCCAGGGACACGAAACCACCTTCGCCCAGATCGCCGCCGACGCCCTGGGCGTGGCCCTGGACGACGTGACCCTGGTGGAGGGGGACACGGCGGCCATCCCCTTCGGCTTCGGCACGCTGGCCAGCCGCAGCATCGTGCTGGCCGGGAACGCCCTGGCCCTGGCCGCCGCCAAGCTGAAGGACAAGGCCTTCCAGATCGCCGCCGAGCTGCTGGAGGCCCGCGCCGAGGACCTGGTGGCGGAGGGCAACCGGATCTTCGTGAAGGGCGCGCCGGCCCGCGCCGTCACCTGGCGCCAGGTGGCCGCGGCGGCCGCCCCGGGCGGCCTCGGGCCCGCGGCGGAATCGCCGGGGCTGGAGGCGGCCCACTACCTGCGCCCGTCCACCGTGACCTACGCCTACGGGGCCAACGCCGTCACCGTGGAGGTGGACATCGAGACGGGCGCGGTGCGCATCCTCAAGTACGTGTTGGTGCACGACTGCGGGCGCAGCGTGAACCCCATGATCGTGGACGCGCAGATGGAGGGCGGCACGGTGCAGGGGATCGGCTCGGCCCTCATGGAGGAGATGGTGTTCGACGGGGAGGGCCAGCTCCTCACCACCAGCCTCATGGACTACCTCATCCCCACCGCCGCCGACGTGCCCGGCCTGGACCAGGACCACCTGAACGCCCTTTCGCCCCGCAACCCGCTGGGGCTCAAGGGGGTGGGCGAGGGCGGGGCCATCGGCCCGCCGGCCGCCATCGCCAACGCCGTGGAGGACGCCCTGAGCCCCTTCGGCGTGGTCGTCACCGAGATCCCCCTGACGCCGGAACGCGTGCTTGCCCTGATCCGCAAGGCGCGCGCCTAGCAGGCTGCTCAAAAAGGCCCACCTCTCCATTGCGGAATGCGGATTGCGGAATGCGGAATCCGCGCGCCGCCTTGCATCTGGGCCTTTTTGAGCAGCCTGTGCGAGAGCGGCTCTTCGGCAACCTGCTGAGGCCTCCCTGGGCCGCGTCGCCCCACCTGTGACTGGCAGCTTTGGACTCGGGACCCGGGACTCCGGGGGATCGCGGCTTGCCCCCGGTCTCTTCTTCGTGCTAGCGTCCCCGTCGTTCCCACGGCCCGGGATTCCCCGCATTGACATCTGGGAGGAGCGCCATGGACTATCAGGACATCCTGTACAAGGTGGAAGACGGCGTGGCCTGGCTCACCATCAACCGGCCAGAGAAGGGCAACCTGTTCCGGCCGCAGACCATCCGGGAGCTGACCGATGCCTTCCAGCGCGTGCGCGAGGACGCGGACCAGCGCGTGGCCGTGCTCACCGGCGCCGGCGACCGCTTCTTCTGCATCGGCGGCGAGCACGACGAGCACGACCCGCGCCTGCACTACGGCACCACCATGCCGGTGATGGACCTCTACGACCTCATCGACAAGCACCCCAAGCCCATCATCGCCATGGTGAACGGGTTCGCCGTGGGCGGCGGCAACGTGACGGCCCTCCTGTGCGATTTCACCATCGCCAGCGAACGGGCCGTCTTCCGCCAGGTGGGCCCCGCCATGGGGAGCTTCGACGCCGGGTTCGGCACCTGGTTCCTGGAGGCGGCCGTGGGCCGCAAGCGGGCCAAGGAGATCTGGATGCTGAACCGCAAGATCTCCGCTCAGGAGGCCCTGGCCATGGGGCTGATCAACGAGGTCGTGCCCCACGACCAGCTCCGGTCGCGCGTGGAGGCCTGGTGCGCCGAGCTGAAGAAGCGGGGCCCCATCGCGCTGGCGGCCCTGAAGGCCGCGTTCCACGCCCGCCACGCCGGCGTGGAGGGCCTGGCCCGCGTGGCCCACGACATGCTGATCCCCTTCTACTACCACAGCCAGGAGTCCCGCGAACTCTTCCGCGCCTTCAACGCCAAGGAGGACCCCGACCCCGAGAACTTCTACCACTGATCCGGCCATCGCGGGGGCCCGCTCCCAGTTCCGCCCACTCGCGCGGCCGGGTTTTTCATTCCCTCCCTCAACGGGCGTGCGAGCTTTGGGTGGGGGACGTGCCGGGAGGCCCGCCAGCCTTCTGGGCTTTCTCTGAGCGGCGGGCCGATGGTGGGATCCCCCCTCCTGCACGGAATGGTCCCGGGTGCAGGGGGACGGCCTGGTTTCGCTCGGATGAGGAGAAGCTCTTTCCTGTGGGACCCGCCCGGCCAAGGGAGATCGAAAAGGCTAGAAAGGCTACCACGCCCCCATGCGCCGGGCAGCGAAGGGCAGCCTATGGATCGTGACACCAGGGCTCTACTCTACCCGGTTCACCCGACCGTCTCCGTCGCCCCTCGGCGGCCCGCGCAGGCCCGTTTGGACCCTCCGCAGCGGTTCGAGAGGCCGCGATGGGCCGCCCCGGGCCGACTTCCGGGAGAAGAACGCCCGTGGCAAACACCTTGCCGTGGGATTTGGGACGGCGAAGTGGCCTTGACATCCCGGGCCGCAGATGCTAACCGACGTGCACGCCGTTGAGTATGTTGGGCCCCAGTGGGCTGGCTCTCGCACGCCGACCTTCCTTTCGCGAACACCCGGTCTTGGACGCAGGAAGTTTTGCCGGAAACCACGATGAAATGCAGAAGCCGATGACGAACCTGCTGCCCTCTCCCTATTTCACAGCGAGCCCCAGGCAACGAGCCAGCCATGCCTTCCTGCCACCTTACATGGATCGTCGGCCGCCGGGTGGACCTGGAGCCGGCAGCTATCCGGCAGCGTGGAGCTTGGCGCTCATTGCGGTCATTCTCGGACTGTGCTGCTCGCCCACGGCCACAGCCGGAGAGATGCAGCCGCAGTCACCAGTATCCGTTCCGCAAGGCGTCCTGTTCATTTCGATGGATGCTTTCCGGGCCGACCGGGTGAGTGCCTCGGGGTATCCGAGGGCGACGACACCCAATCTGGACCGACTCGCGGCCGGCGGCGTGCGCTTCCAACAGGCAATCAGCCAATCCGCCTGGACCTCCCCGGGCATGGTCTCGCTCTTCACATCACTCTACCCTCCAGTCCACGGGATGGACACCTGGGGCAAACGGCTCGATGGCGTGACCGCCACGCCGCTCCACCAACTGCGCGGGGCGGGCTTCCGCGTCCTGGGCTACTGGGCCAGGGGGGACAACTACGCTGACCTGGGATTCGAACCCAATCGAGAGCTCCAAAGCTTGGACCAGCTCTTTGCCGCCCTACGCGAGGTGAGGGGCCAGCGGTTCTTCTTCTGGCATCACTTCCGTATCTCCCATCTCCCCTACAACCCTTCTCCCAAGTACCAGGCCCTCTTTCCCCCGCCCACCCGCCGCCTTGCGTCCGACAAGCTCCAGCGCCTCCGGGAAGAAGAGATCATCCGCAAGGGGACCGTAACGTTCGACCCGGAGGACCGTCCGGAGATTGAGGCCTTATACGATGCGACGGTGCGCCAGCAAGACGACGAGCTCGGGATAGTTCTGGCGGAGCTTGACGCCCTCGCCCTCTCAGAACGCACCATCGTGGTTGTCACCGCTGACCACGGGGAGGAACTGCTCGATCATGGGTTCGTCGGGCACGCCTCCACATCGCTGGCCGCTACCCTGTACGATGAGATCCTGCGTATCCCGCTCATCATCCGTGTCCCTGGCAGTGGGCTCCGGGGCACCGTGCGAGACCAGGTCCAGCAGATCGACGTCATGCCGACACTGTTCCAGCTCCTGGGGCTCCAAGCAACCGGCCCGATGCAAGGCCGCTCACTGGTACCGTTGATGCACGGGGAACGGGATCCAGACCCCATGCCCGCCTTCAGCGAAACGAACCCCTGCGGCGCACAATGCCCGGAGGAGCGCAAGCGGGATCGGCTGAAGGCAGTGCGCACACCCGAGTGGAAGCTAATCAAGGTGGACGCCGGCGGGACGGCCCGCTACGAACTCTTCCACCTCGCTAAGGATCCGCGGGAGCAGCAGAACCTTGCGGCCGCCCACCCTGATGTCGTCCACAGGCTGGAATTCCTGCTGGCGGACCAGGAGCGGAACAATCAGCAAGTCGCCGCCTGGATCGCCACCACAGCAGGACAGGCGCTGCTGGAGCGGGCCCGACGGCAATACGAAGCGGGGGACCAGGCGGAGGCCATCCGCACATTACAACGTGTCGAACACCTGCGATACGTGTACGAGACCGAGAATCCTCCCTTCACCCGCGAGCCCGCCCTGCAACAGCAGTGGTTCGACGTCATCGCCCGCGCTCAGGCCTTACTTGGGCGTATCCGTCTTCGCGAGGGCGAGCAGCGGTAAATCCAAACGTGCTGACGCGATACGGCCCAGCCTGCCGAAGCGTTCCGTCGACTGCCGGGGCGGAGGGGCGGGTGTACGGCAGCCTTCTTACCTTGCCTCGGGTCGTGCTTCTGGGAGTATCATTCGCCTGCCGCCACCGTCTGCCGCCGTGTGTGGGCTGACGAATCCCTCACCCGCGGGCGTCGCCAACGCCTCAACGACGGAGCACCTGACCTTCGCGATGCGGCTGGGGGAGCCTCGGACGCCGCAGAACTCACCCCACGATTATCTACAGCGAACGCAAACGGCTGTCGCGTCCCATTCGATGGGGATGGGACCTTTTTTGACATCCACCCACAAACCTATACGCTGAATCCTCCGCGCGGCACGTTCGCCACTGTGGAGCACGATTTCCACCTGCTTTGAGACCTGGCCCGACAGCCTTCGAAGCTCTGGGGCCTCGTGACCGGGAGCGCCGGAGATTCTCCGAACGTCCGTCCGGTGTCCCGCGGCGGGAGAGCCCACCCCAAAGGAGAGTCCTGGAGGCTCTCAAACTCCTCCAATGCCGTCCGGATGTGAGTGCTCAAACAAAGCCTGCGGTTCACTCCTTCGGAACCTCCAGGTGAATATCATCGTAGTATACCCGTCCCCGGTAGTAGTTGTTATGCGGATCTCCGAAGACAAAGTAGTCCGGCCAGCCTTGTGCGTGATACACCCGACCTGAGTCGATGTCGGCACTATAGGTCCTCTTACCTCCGAATCTAAAGTCCCCGGACACGCCCAAGCTATACTTCCCGTCGCCGCGCTCCACGCAGGCGTGGTACCAGGTGTTGTCGCGATAAGCGTCGACCGCCCGGATGCTTCCTGGCGCCTGCCACCGCCCGGCCGCGTAGGCGATGAAAGGTGGTCCGACGCGGTCATCATCGCTCCCGTGTGCGTCGATCGCAAACATCATCACCGGGTGCTCGCCGCTCGCGACGAATTGCGTGCCGTTCCAGATCAGAGTCCACGCGGCTTTGTTATTATCCGAATCAATTGCCACCTTTCGGTGGTGCTGGATCCAAATATTGTTGTGTGGGCGCGGGACCGCGTCGAGGATGGCCAGCCAGTAGAAGCCATTCTCTTCGGTGGCATCCTCGTCGAACCATGGCTCGGATCGCTCGCCCCCCAGGTAGCCATTCGTATTCGCGCGGCCCGGCTTGCCGTCTCCGAATTGTGCGTACCCGATGCGAAGACAAATGCGATACCGCCGGGGCAGAGGCCGCGTCGGGCGGATAATGGTGGCATCGGTGTGGAATAACGATTGAATCCTCAAGACCCGGTTACTCGGCGATTCTGGATCGGGGGTTACCGAAAACAAGTCTTCGAAGCGGGTATTCGGGGAGCGAGAATAGGTTTCCACGGTGAGCCATTTATCCCTGCCAAATGTGGCTGAGGCCCGGAAGGCCCGAGGCGGCGTTACGTGCAGGCGCTTAAAAAACTGACCGTTGTCGGAATACGGATCATCGTTCGGATACGTGTCTGGCGTCCAGCTGAGGGCATCGACTTGCAGAGAGTCAAAGCCCTCCTCGTAAAGGGTGACCCAATCGGGGCCTTGCAGCGGAACGGCTGGCCGAAACGAACCAATGGCGAGAAGGCCCAGGCAGCTACTCGCGGCAAGAGCCACCTGTCTAAACCGAGTGGTCCTTCCCATCGGAAAACTCCTCTGTTAGACAACCCCAGGTACGCGATGGTTCACGTGACCCTCGCGAACCTATCATAGGGCTCGTTGCTAAGAAACTCAAGAAACGGCCGCCTGCAACCTTACACCGGTGCCGATCACCGTGTGTTGCGGGAAAGTGGCATGCCGGCAGCGGACGCGTTCTGATCTGTCCGTCCGGATCGCGGCGGCACAGGCGATCTCCGAGCCTCCGCGGGACTTCAAGGGTTTCCTGCGCCTCGCCCCCCCTTCTGGTCCGACCCGCTGGGGCGCCGTGTGCTCCAGCTTCCTCTCCACCGGCCCCCGATGGGTCCCCAGCCCCAAAGGTCGCGCCGGGGTGGGGCCGCCGGCCCACAAAGGACTTCCCAAACAGTTCTGCCCACCGTAGAATCCCCATGGCAACGTGAGGCCTGCGGTTCGGTCCGCACACTGCAGCCGGCGCGCCGTCGGTGCAGGGTCCGTAATCTGCGTTTGCGATGCATCCGGGTGTTCTCGCGCATAAACGTCCTGCCGAGTGAAGCAGAGGGGACTGAGGGGTTTCTTCCGTGACGCCGGAACAGGCCAGCGCTGTGCAGATCGAGATGTGGCGGCGGCTCTCGGCCGAGGAGCGCCTCCGGATCATCTTCGAGATGATCGAGGATGGCTTCGCCATGGTGGCCACATCCATCCGCCGGGCGCATCCCGAGTATACGCCCGAGGAGGTGGCCGCCGCCCTGCGCCAGCGGATCTACGGTGATTGAGCAGGTGCTGCGGGCGATCCTCCCCCATCTCGACCGCCTGGGATTTCCGTACCTGATCACCGGGGGGATCGCGGCGACCCTCCACGGCCGGCCCCGGTTCACCCAAGACATCGACTTCGTCATCGCGCCGACCCAGGAGCAACTGGACCACCTCATCGTTGCGCTCGACCCGGACTTTATCGTCAACCGGGAAGCGGCGCAGGAGGCCCTGGCGCGGCGGGGAGAGTTCAACGCCATCCATCGCGCCTTGATATTCAAGGTGGACTTCTGGTTCTCTACCGGTGACGTCTTCGACACCAGCCGCCTGGCCAGGGCCACGCCGGTCGAAGTCGTCCCGGGACTGCCGGCGCGGGTGGCGACCCCCGAGGATACTATCATCAGCAAGTTGCGCTGGCTCCGACAGGGGGCCACGGAGCGAAGCCAAGAGGACATCCGCGGAGTCCTGCGCACCCACGCCGGTAGCCTCGACCTTGCCTACCTTGACGCCATGGTGGAGCGCTTGGGGTTGAGGCGGTCCTGGGCGCCCATACGCCCCACCTGTTGAGGGGCTGAGCTGGCCCCCTCGCGAGTGAGGCTCCGCCACCGCCAATGGCCTTCCTCCGGGCCTGCTGCTGGGCCCTCATGGCCGTGCAGGTGGCCCTGGGAGTGATGAACCTGCCGGTGATGCTGGCCGTGGCCGCCCTCATCTTCCTGGAGAAGATCACGCGCTTCGGCGAGTTCATCGCCCGGGCCGCCGGCGCCGTGTTCCTGCTGGCGGGCCTCCTCCTATTCGTCCGATCATTCTGAGCGCAGCGCGTCAAGTCCTGTCCCCCGGCTCCCCCCTCCCCCCAGGCAGTTTCGGCCCGCCCCATCTTCCCGTTCAACCATCACGGCCCCGGTCTGTCCAACGAGATAAAGGCCGGGCCACCGCCGGTACCTCCTACCCGGAGTGGCCCGGGCCGCGCTGGAGCCTTGCGCAGCAAACAGGACGTGCATGCGAAAGGGGGTGAGCATGATGAAGAGGATTCTCGCCATCGGCATGGCGGCCGCGTTGTTGATCCTGGCCGCAACTCCGCCGGCCCAAGCGGATGATGGGCGGCATACGGCATTTGCCCTCGGCGCGGGCGCGGGCGCCCTTGGCACGCTGCTGCTGGGCGCCATCCTGGCCCCCCGCCCGGCCGTCGCCGTCCGGGCCCCCGTCTATGTCTCGCCGCCGCCCGTGGTGTACTACTCAGCGCCCGTGTACTACGTGCCGGCGCCTCCGCCGCCTGCCGCCTACTACTATTTCTACGGACCACGCCGCTAGCTCCGCACGCGATGGGCGGCCCCCGGATGCGGAGGCCGCCCATCGCGCGCCCGGCCCGCCGCCGCGCAGCACCGGCCGTCCGGCGCCGCCGAAGTTCCCCTCGCGACGCCTTGCGGACCGGGCCCCATTGTGATATCCACCCCTCACGCTCATCGCGTAGGACCGAGGGTAAAGGACTGAGGGCTGAGTGGCGGCGATTCCTCAGTCCTCATTGCTCGTTGCTGCGCCAGCAAGGGGGGACAGGGTGCTGATCAAGAACTTCAGGCGCGTCGGGCATCTCGACATCCCGGGGGGCGGGCAGGTGTACGTGAAGGGCGGCTACGCCTACGTGGGCCACATGGCCCCGCCCCTGGGCACCTCGGTGGTGGACATCTCCGACCCGCGCGCGCCCAAGGTGGTGGCGCAGCTCCGCATCCCCGAGACCACCCACTGCCACAAGGCGCGGGTGGTGGGCGACCTCCTGTTCGTGAACTACGAGCAGTACAGGAACAACCCGGCCTTCGACAAGCCCGGGTGGGTCATCTACGACGTGTCGCGCCCGGCCAGCCCCCGCCAGGTAGCCTTCGTTCATACCCACGGCGTGGGCGTGCACCGCTTCAGCGTGGACGAGGGCCACGCCTACATCACCACCGAGGTGGAGGGCTACCTGGGCGCCATCACCGTAATCTACGACCTGGCCTCCCCCGCGAAGCCGCGGGAGGTGTCCCGCTGGTGGCTGCCGGGGCAGTGGACGGCCGGCGGCGAGACCCCCACCTGGGAGGGGAAGCGCCACCGCACGCACCACGCGCTGCGCTGCGGCGACCGGTTGGCCATCGGCTGCTGGTACGGCGGCCTGGCCCTGGTGGACATCTCGGACATCGCCCGCCCCCGCACCCTCTCGTACCTGGATTGGAGCCCCCCGTACCTGGCCCCCACCCATACGGCCATGAAGATCCCCTGGAAGATCCGCGAGCGGGACATCCTGGTGGCCACCGACGAGCACATCACCGACGCCCACACGGACCCCTCGCCCTTCTTCTGGGTGGTGGACATCAGCGACGAGTCCAAGCTGATCCCCGTGGCCAACCACATCGTGCCCGAGTCGGCCGTGAAGAACACCACGGGCCGCTTCGGATCGCACCAGCCCCAGGAGCAGCTCTACCCCGGCGACAACGTGATCCACGTCACCTGGTTCAGCGGCGGGCTGCGGGCCATCGACATCTCGGACCCCTACCTCCCCCGCGAGGTGGGTCACTTCGTGCCGGACCCGGGGCCCGGCGCCAAGTCCGCCCAGTCCAACGACGTGTACGTGCAGCCCGACGGCCTGGTCTTCGTCATCGATCGCATCAACGGCCTGGATATCCTGGAGCGCGGCGCCGGGCCCGGCGGGGCGGCGAAGAAGGCGCGGGCGAAGCCGGCGGCGCGGCGCCCGGCGTCTGCGAGGGCGCGCCGGGCCGCGGCCGGGCCGAAGGCGAAGGCCCGCGGCCGGGCCGCGAAGCGAGCCGCCCGGCGGGGCCGCGCCGGCCGCCGCCGCTGACCGCCCCGCCCTCCGCTCACGCACCCCAAGGGCCCCCGGACCGCCGGGGGCCTTTTCATTGGACGAGCGTGTTGCTCCGCTGCTAACGTTAGGGACACTCTGGCGCCCGATCCCCCGGGGGAAGTCCCATGCGCATCCTGTTCGCCGCGTCCGAGGTGGTCCCCTTCGCCAAGACCGGGGGGCTGGCCGACGTGGCCGGCGCCCTCCCCAAGGCGCTCCGCAAATTGGGCCACGACGTGCGCGTGGTGCTCCCCCGCTACCGGATCGTGGATGCCGCCGGGCACCGCCTGACCCCGCTCCTGGACGCGGTGGCCGTCCCCGTGGCCGGGCGGGTGGAGCGGGCCGCGATCCTGGAGGGCCGCATCCCGCCGGACGTCCCGGCCTACTTCGTCCGCTGCGACCGCTACTTCGACCGGGACGGCCTCTACCAGGTCCAGGGCGTGGACTACCCGGACAATGCGGAGCGCTTCGCCTTCTTCTCCCGCGCCATCCTGGAGCTGGCCCGCGCGCTGGACCTCCGCCCGGAGGTGATCCACTGCCACGACTGGCAGACGGGCCTCGTGCCCGTGTACCTGCGCACCCTGTACGCCAACGACCTGGCGCTGGCGCCGGCCGGCGTCCTGTTCACCATCCACAACATGGGCTATCAGGGTCTCTTCCCGCCCAAGGCGCTGGATAGCTTCGGCCTCGGCCGGGACATGTTCACCCCCGGCGGGATCGAGTTCTACGGCCGGGTGAACCTGCTGAAGGCCGGCCTCGTCTTCTCGGACCTCCTGAATGCGGTGAGCCCCCGTTACAGCCGCGAGATCCAGACCGAGGAGTTCGGGCACGGCCTGGACGGCGTGCTGCGGGCCCGCAGCAAGGACGTATTCGGCATCCTCAACGGGATCGACCAGGAGGAGTGGGACCCGGCCACG
>Ga0187780_10001467_pt1 | contig 17774 bp, 15 predicted proteins | sample 1015_Q2_SP10_20__FD_132429 | JGI IMG/M metagenome (GOLD analysis project Ga0187780, IMG submission 132429) | Tropical peat soil microbial communities from peatlands in Department of Meta, Colombia - 1015_Q2_SP10_20_MG | ecosystem: Environmental > Terrestrial > Soil > Wetlands > Peat | place...
GCCTCGATCGGCGGCGCGTCCCGCGCGGCGCGTACCCAGAGCTTCAAGTGCTTGCCGCCGAGCAGGCGCGACTCGGCGACGGCAAACTCCCCGTCGAAGGTGGGCTCGGGAAACCCGGCGCCCCACGGGCCGCCCGCGCGCAGCGCCTGCGCGGTCTCGAGCACGAGCTCGGCGGGCGCAAGTTCCCCGTCGGTGAGCAGCAGGCCCGGAACGCTATTCGGATCGCTGCGGCGCGCGGCCTCGGCGGCGAACAGATCCGCGAACTGCCTCAGGCGTTGCGCTTCCAGGGTGACGCCGGCAGCCATGGCGTGGCCGCCGAAAGTTCGGATCAGCCCCGGGTTCGCGGTCGCCACCGCCTCGAGCACGTCGCGGACGTGGACGCCGGGAATCGAGCGGGCCGAGCCACGCGCGAGCCCTGACTCGGCGGGCGCGAAGGCGATCACCGGGCGGCAGACTTGATCCTTGACGCGCGACGCGACCAGGCCAACAACACCGGGATGCCAGGCCTCGTCGTACAGACACAGTCCCGCGGGCAGGGCCGCACCCGGCTCCCCATACCCGAGCCGCCCGACGATGGCCTGCGCCTCGTCCTGCATGCGCGCCTCGATCGTGCGCCGTTCGCCGTTCAGGCGATCGAGCTCATGGGCGTAGGCGAGCGCGCGCGCCGGATCGTCAGCCAGCAGGCACTCAATGCCGAGCGCCATGTCATCGATGCGGCCCGCGGCGTTGAGCCGCGGTGCCACGACGAAGCCGAGATCGCCGGCCGTCAGCCCTTCGGGAGACCTGTTGCCGGTCACGGCCAGCGCGGCCAGGCCCGCCACTCCACGTCCGGCGCGGATCCGGCGCAGACCCTGATGGACCAGAATCCGGTTGTTGCGGTCGAGAAGCACCACGTCCGCGACCGTGCCGAGCGCGACCAGATCGAGCCGCTCGGCCACGGCAGCGGACGGCAGCACCAGCCGGCGCGCGAGCGCGGCCATCAGGTAGAACGCGACTCCGACTCCGGACAGCGAGCGGCTGGCGAACCGTGCACCCGGCAGGTTCGGGTTCACGATCGCGGTCGCATCCGGCAGTTCGGCGCCGGGCAGGTGATGATCCGTGATCAGCACATCGAGCCCCTGCGCGCGTGCGGCGGCGACGCCCTCGAGGCTCGCGATGCCGTTGTCGACCGTAATCAGACAGTGCGGCGCGCGCGGCAGCGCGGCGGCCACGATTTCCGGCGTCAGGCCGTAGCCAAACTTGAAGCGGTTCGGCACCAGGTAATCGACCGATTCAAACCCGAGCGCGCGCAGGGTTCTGACCATCAGTGCGCTAGCGGTCGCTCCGTCCGCGTCGTAGTCGCCGATCACGAGCAGCTTGCTGCCGCGTGCGCGGTGGCTCATCAAGAGATCAGCCGCGGGCTCCACGCCGTCGAGACTGCCGACCGGGAGCAGCGATTCGAGCCCGAGGTCCAGAGTCTGCGTATCCCGGATCCCGCGCCCGGCATACACGCGCGCCAGCACCGGATGCAGCGACGCGAGCGCGAAATCCTCGCGCGCACGCCGGCGTACCTGCCGCCGCATCACGGCGCGCTCCACCACGGGCGTGGGCGGCGCCAGCGGCGCAGACTCTGCCAGCGCGACAGCCGGTAGACGGACCCGGCATACCAGAGCTCGGCGGCGCGACCCCGGCTCACGGCCCGCGCCAGCGGCTGGAACCAGCGGCGTTCCGCCTCTGCGAACGGGTCGCGCTCCGCGCCCAGGCCCGCGAAACGGTAGGTCGCGAGCGTCTCTGCGCTGGCGTCAACGCTCGTCAGCCGCGAAAGTGCATTCAAATATTCATCATCCGTCTGCAGGGCCGGGCGGCGCGCCGGCTGCGGGAGATTGCCCGGTGCGCCGCCCCAACACCAGAGCGCATTGGCGCCGGTTGGCCGCGATTGCCCGCGACTATGCAACCACATCTGCAGCTCCGTCATGTGCCGGAGCAGGAGCGCGCTGTCGCGCCCGCGCGGCAGCACCGCGCTCACGTCGCGACCGGCCCAAGGCCCCGGGTCATGGGTGTCGACATCAATGTCGTCCGGCCCGCGCAGCAGCAGGCCGGTCGGGGTAGCGAGCAGCGCAAATGCCGTGCCGGCGAAATCCCGCGCGTGCTCGCGCGCCAGCGCCTCGCGAGCGCCCTGCTCGAGCGCTATCGCGCCGCTCGCGTCGAGCCGCACGTGATCGATCGCGGCCACGAGCTTGACCGGCGTGGCGAGGAACCAGCTGGCGCCCGTGGTGGCGATTCCGTGCGATGCGGCCACGGTGCGCGCCACCGGGACCGGCGCGTTCGCGTTCACGCCGAAAGGCGCGCTCGCCCACGCACGCCAGTCCGGCGCAACCTGCAGTCGGTCCGCGCGCGCAATCAGGCGCTCCAGGTTCGGCAACCGCGCAAGTTCGGGCGCGGCCTCGAGCGGCGACAGATCCTCGACCACGCAGTACAGTGCACTCATCGCAATCCGGGGCTGCCCGAGTCATGCAGATACGATTTGAGGGCCGCGATGCGCACGTGATCGTGGGCTACACGCCCGGCGAAGTGCGTCTGGCGGACCGCCGACTTACCGCGAGCGCGCTCATCAGCGCCGAGCACGTCGAGGACTGGTCAGTATCGAGCATGAGCCAATTCGACGTCGCGGCGCTCGACTCAATTCTCAAGCGCAAGCCGGAGCTCATCATCCTCGCGACCTCACCGCAGCAGTTTCCCGCCCCTGCCGTGCTGGCGCGCGCGCTCTCCGCGGGTGTCGGTCTCGAGGCCATGGACATCGGTGCCGCCTGCCGCACGTACAACGTGCTGGTCGGGGAAGCCCGGGGCGTACTGCTGGCGTTGATCATGGGCGCGCCGGCAGCAGGGTCAGCGGGTCCACCGGCCGGCCCTGCAGGCGGATCTCAAAGTAGAGCGTCGGGCGCCCGGTAGTCCCGGGCCCCATGGTCGCGATCGGCATACCGGCGCGGACATCCTGGCCCTCCTGGACCAGCACGCTGGCGTTGTACCCGTACGCTGACAGATACCGTTCATCGTGCTTGATGATGACGAGTTCTCCGTACGCGCGCAGACCACTGCCGGTATAGACGACCCGTCCGTCCGCCGCCGCCCGAATGACCTCACCCGCATCGCCCATGATGTCGAGCCCGATGCCGCCGTTCGGTTTCACGACGCCGCTGCTCACGTGTCCGTCTGCGGGCCAGGCCCATGCGATCGGCGGCCCGGGAGGCGGACTCACGGCGTGCACCTGCGGCACGACTGGCACGGCCGTCGCGCCGTGCGGCGCAGCCAAGAACAGGTGCTGTCCCGGTGTGATCAGGTCATCCGGCGGCAGGTGGTTCCAGCGCGCGAGGTCGTGGTAGTCGAGGCCGTGATGCAGAGCGATGCTGTAGACGGTGTCGCCACGCTTGACCACGTACACCGGCGGCCGGTGCGGACCGCAGCCAGTCAGCAGCAGGCTCAATAAGACCGCAACCGCGCTCTGCCTGCGCACCCAGCGACTCGGGCGCCCGGCAGAGCCACTCGCATCGCGCCTGCTCAGGCGAGGCCGCCCAGCAGCGGAACGAACGCGACCGGACCGAGCCGCTCGCGCACGTAGTGCTCGTCGCGACGGGTGATGCGCACCAGCTCCTGGTGTCCTTCCGGCCCGACCGGTACCACCAGCCGCCCGCCGGACGGCGACAGCTGCTCGAGCAGTGCCTGCGGCACCGCGTGCGGTGCCGCGGCGACCAGCATGCCGTCGTAGGGTGCGTGCGCCTTCCAGCCCAGGGTTCCGTCGCCATGGCGAAACCGGACATTCTTGATGCCGAGTTCTTTGAGGCGCAGCTTGGCGCGCGCGAGCAGCGGCGCGATGCGCTCCACGGTCGAGACTTTGGTGACCAGCGGGGCCAGCACCGCGGTCTGGTAGCCGCACCCGGTTCCGATTTCGAGCACATTGTAGAGCGGCTGATTCGCGAGCAGCGCCTCGGTCATGCGCGCGACGATGTAGGGCTGCGAGATGGTCTGGCCGTAGCCGATCGGCAGCGCGGTATCCTCGTAGGCGCGACTGGCGAGCGCCTCGTCAACAAAGACGTGCCGCGGTACCGATCGAATCCGGTCCAGCACGTCCGGGTTCTGGATGCCCTGGTCGATCAGCCGCTGGATCAGGCGCTCGCGGGTACGCGCCGAGGTCATGCCGATGCCGGCCATCCGCGGGTCGTTCACGGCCGCGCCGCCAGCCAGGCATCGAGTCCCGGTAAAGCGCCGTGGCGCGTCAGGTCGACGGACAGCGGTGTCACCGACACGTAGCCCGCGGCGATCGCATGAAAGTCCGTACCAGGACCGGCGTCCTGACCGGCGCCCGGCGCCCCGATCCAGTACACCGGCCGACCGCGCGGGTCGCTGGAGGCAACAGTGGGCTCGGAGCGGTGCCGGAACCCGAGGCGCGTGGCGCGCAGGCCCTTGAGCTGCGCGTACGGCACGTCCGGGACGTTGACGTTCAGGATCATCGGCTCCGGCAGCGGCTGCCGGATCATGCTGTCGATGAGCTCGCGCGCGACCCGCGCGCCGGTCGCAAAATACTGCGCGCCCGGGCCCTGATGGGCCACGGACACGGCCAGCGTGGAAAGCCCCAGGAAGCGCGCTTCGATGGCGCCCGCGACCGTGCCGGAGTAGAGCACGTCGTCGCCGAGATTCGCGCCGTCGTTGACGCCGGTGACCACCAGATCGTGCACCTCGCTGAGGAGTCCCGAGATCGCCAGGTGCACGCAGTCAGTCGGCGTGCCGTTGACGGCATACCAGCCGGGTGCGGTGTTGATGACTCGCAACGGCGCATCGAGGGTCAGGGAATTGGATGCACCACTGCGGTTGCGATCCGGCGCCACCACGGTCAGCGTGCCGAGTGATGCGAGACTATCGGCCAGCGAGCGCAGTCCCTCGGCGGCGATGCCGTCGTCGTTGCTGAGCAGAATCTTCATCGTTGAGGGTCGGCGCGGGTGTGTCTGTGGCGGGCCGCGCGCGGCGGGCACTATACTTTACTCGGCTGGCACGCTGTAGGAGTCGATCGTGCCTTGCGACCCGGACCCGCGGGGACCACGCACGCAGCCCGATCCGCCCGGCGCCGACAACGACGACGCCGAACTGTTCCGGCGTGCAGTCGCCGACGTCCGCCCACTCCCCGACCGCGCGCCACCTCCGGCTCCGCCGCCCCCACCGCCGCGCGCGACTTTTCGCCGCGCCGACGACGCGGCCGCCCTGGCCGAGAGCCTGACGCTCGGCCCGGGCGAACTGCTGACCGAGAACGGAGAGGAGGTGGCCTTCCGCCGTGCCCGGCTGGCGCCGCGGGTGCTGGACCGGCTGCGGCGCGGCGAGTTTCGGGTGGCGGATGAGATCGACCTGCACGGCTTAAGTGCCGCCGGGGCGCGCGCAGCCCTCGGTGAGTTCCTGCTCGAGTCCAGGCACCGCGACCGGCGCTGCGTACGCGTCATCCACGGCAAGGGCCGGCGCTCCGGGCCGCGCGGCCCGGTACTCAAGCACGCCGTGCAGGTGTGGCTGCGGCAGCACGATTCGGTGCTCGCCTTCGCTTCGGCACGCAACGTCGATGGCGGTACCGGCGCGCTCTACGTCCTTCTCGAGCCCGAGCGCTAGTCCGTCACGCCGCTTCGTCGGCCCCCTGTTCGGCCGGCAGACCGGTGAGCTCGACAAACTCTCGCAACAGCGTCGTCGCGTACGAACCCGGCGGGAGCGCAAAGCTGAGTTCGGCACCATCATCCACCAGTCGGCCTTCAAGCTCCCGCGGAACGACGCGCAGCGGTCGGCGCGCAGCCTGGAGTCCGGATCGGGCGAGCGCGTCAATCAACTCTTGAAACGGTGCCATCGCCGCCGTCTCGCGCTGCCCCGCTTCGCCGTCCGGGAGCGCTGCGCGCCCGGGCGACGCAGTGCGCCCTGGCGGTGGGGTGCGCCCGGGCAACGGGCTGCGCCCGGGCAACGGGCCGGTCGGATGCACGTCGAGGGCGAGGAGGCGCCGCTCCAGCTCCGCGTCGACTTGATCGGCGTGGAAAAATGACCGCGTGCCGTCGAGATTCACGAGCTCGCCCGGAAGAATTTTTGTCCAACTGCCATCGGTGACTCGCCCGGCCAGCACGGCGTTGAACACCAGTGCTCGTGCGCTCGACCACACGAATGCGCGCGCTTCGCGCCCGTAGGCCAGGCGCGCGCCGCCGAGCCAGGCGGCGATCCGTTCCAGATTCGCGTACTCGCGGCCGAATCGCTGCGGCCCGAAATAATTCGGCGCGCCCAAGTTCGCGAGCTGCCGGAGCCGGTCCGCGAGCGCACCGGCTTCCACGGGCGGCGTCAGTGCCCGCAGGCGGATCCGGAATCGGTTGCCTTGCAGCGCGCCGCGCCGGAGCTTGCGCGAGTGCGCGGACGCCTCAAGCACCCGGAAGCCCTCGCGAGCATCGCCTTGCGAGAATGACGTCAGCGCGTCGGAATTCGGAGCGGCCGGCACGCTGAACCATTGGCGGGCGAGCGCGTGACGGTCCTTGAGCCCGGCAAATCCGACATCGGACGCCGGGACCTGCACGGCGCGCGCGAGGGCGCGCGCGACGTCGAGGGTGTCGAGCCCGGCTTTCTCGACCAAGAGCAGCCGGTGCGCGCGGCCGCCGTCCGCTGCGAAGCCCAGTTGCTCCTCGACGACGAAGTCCTCGAGATCGGCCTTGAACACCGCGCGGCCGAGCGCTGGCCCGTGCGCCCGCGGCGATGACTCGAGCATCGCGCGCCAGGCACCCGCATCTGCGCTCACGGCCCGATCAGGAGCACCGCCGCTTGCGCGCCGATACCTTCGCCACGACCGAGAAAGCCGAGTCCTTCGGTGGTGGTCGCCTTGACGCTCACCTGCGAACGGTCGATGCCGAGGAGCTCCGCGATGCTGACCCGGATGATCTCGCGGTGCGGCGCCAGGCGCGGCGCCTCGCCGATGAGTGTGAGATCGACGTTGCCGATCGTGTAGCCCAGATCCGCGATCCGCCCGCGTATGTCTTCGAGGAGTACGGTGCTCGATATGCTGCGATACCGCTGGTGGCTGTCCGGGAACAATTCCCCCAGATCGCCGAGGCCGGCGGCGCCCAGCAGTGCGTCGCCGAGCGCGTGCAGCAACACGTCGCCGTCGGAATGCGCGATCACACCTCGGGTGTAATCGACGCGCACACCTCCCAGCCAGACTCCGTCGCCTGGACCAAAGGCGTGGACATCGAAGCCAAAGCCGATGCGCACGTTCACGGGTGCTCCCCAGCATTTACCTGGCTGAGCACGAACTCCGCGACCTTAAGATCCTCGGCGCGTGTCACCTTGATGTTCGTTGCCTCTCCCATCACCAGCTTGGGCTTTAACCCCTGGCGTTCGGCAGCGATCGATTCGTCGCTGGCATCGGTCGTCGGCCCGAGCATGGCGCGCAGGGTCGCCAGGCGAAATGCCTGCGGCGTCTGCGCCTGCCAGAGATCGCGCCGGTCCACGGTCGCATCCACCCGCCCCTGCGCGTCGGCCCGTTTGAGCGTGTCCGAAACCGGGACCGCGAGCAGCGCGCCGTCCGGGGCGTCCGCGAGCGCGGCCAGGAGCCGGTCCCGGGCGGATTTTGACAGGCACGGGCGCACCGCGTCGTGCACCAGCACCCACGGGTCGCCCGTTGCACCCTGGACCACACCCTCGAGCGCGGCGCGCACCGACTCGGCGCGGGATGCGCCGCCCGTGACCGTGCGCACCCGCGGGTCACGGGCAGGCGCCAGCTCTGCGAATCGCCGATCGTCGCGGGCCAGCGCGATCACCACGCCGGCAAGGCGTTCGTCGTCCAGGAACGGCGCCATCGCGTGCTCAAGCACGGTCCGGCCGGCCACCGTCAGGTACTGCTTCGGCGTGGCTCCGCCGAAGCGGTGGCCCCAGCCCGCGGCCGGAACAATCAGCCAGTAGCGAGCATTCACCGGGCGGCGACGTGCTGCCTCGCGGCGCTCGGCGCGGGCGGCGTCGCGGTTGGCCCGTCGACCACCTGATAGAAGGTCTCGTTCGCGCCGATCATGCCCAGATCGTTCCGCGCGCGCTCCTCGAGAGCGGCCAGGCCTTCCTTGAGGTCCTTGACCTCGGCAGCCAGCTGCTGATTGCGCTCTTTGAGATGCTGGTTTTCGGCGCGCTGCGCGGCGACGCTCTGCGCCAGGCGCGCGACCGAGCGCATGCCGTCGTTGCTGATCCACAGGCGGTACTGCAGGAGGGCGAGCACAATAGCGAGCCCGACCGCGTAGATCCTCATGGGCGGCGCAGCTTAGCACCGCCGCGCGCGGCTGGCGACGGCGGGGTCAGTTGGGTACCGATACCGGGAACGCGGCGCGCCCGGCGTATTGGCCGCGGCTGCCGAGTTCGGCCTCGATCCGTAACAGCTCGTTGTATTTGGCCACCCGGTCGGAACGGGAGGCCGAGCCGGTCTTGATCTGGCTGGCCGTGGTCGCGACCGCCAGATGCGCGATGGTGGCATCCTCGGTCTCGCCGCTGCGATGCGAGATGATCGCCGCATAGCGGGACTTGTGGGCCAGGTCGATGGCCGCCAGGGTCTCGCTCAGAGTGCCGATCTGGTTCGGCTTGATCAGGATGGAATTGGCGACCCCGCGTTCCACCCCCTGCTTGAGCACGCTGACATTGGTCACGAACACGTCGTCGCCGACCAGCTGAATCCGCTTGCCCAAGCGCCGCGTGAGGATCTCCCACCCGGTCCAATCGTCCTCGGCCATGCCGTCTTCGATGCTGACGATCGGAAAGCGATCGGCCAAGCCGGCGAGGTACTCGGTGAATTCGTGGGCGCTGAACTTGCGGCCCTCGGACTCGAGGCTATAGGCGCCATCGCGGTAGAGCTCGTTGCTGGCAACGTCGAGACCCAGCATCACATCGTGGCCGGCGCGGTAGCCGGCCTTGGCGATCGCCTCGAGGATGGTCTCGAGTGCCGCGGCGTTTGACGGCAGGTCGGGCGCGAAGCCGCCCTCGTCGCCCACCGCCGTCGACAGGCCGCGCCCGTTCAAAATCGCCTTGAGCGCATGGAAGGTTTCCGCTCCGCAGCGCAACGCCTCCGCGAACGTCGGCGCACCGACCGGGAGCACCATGAACTCCTGGATGTCGAGGCTGTTATTGGCGTGCGCGCCGCCGTTGATGATGTTGAGCATCGGCACCGGCAACGTGAGCGTCGCACTGGTGCCCGCCAGATGTCGCCACAGCGGCACGCCGCGCGCGCGCGCTGCCGCATGCGCGCTCGCCAGCGATGCCGCCAGGATCGCGTTGGCGCCCAGGCGCGCCTTGTTGGGCGTGCCGTCGAGCGCGACCAGGCGCGCATCAAGCCCGGCCTGATCCTCGGGGTCCCGGCCGATCAGTGCCGCGCGAATCTCGCCATTGACGTGGCCGACCGCCTTCAGAACCCCTTTGCCGCCGTAGCGCTTTGGGTCCTTGTCCCTGAGCTCGACCGCCTCGCGACTGCCGGTCGAGGCACCGGACGGCACCGGCGCGCGGCCAACCACGCCGGAATCGAGAATCACGTCCGCCTCAACGGTCGGGTTGCCGCGCGAGTCGAGAATCTCCCGGCCGCGCACGTCCGCGATCTTGCTCATAACGCGTCCTCTGCCAAGCGGCGCCGCTTGGTCACCTGATCGAGCTCGATCAGCGTGGTCAACAGCGCCTCCATGTGCTTCAGCGGCCAGGCGTTCGGGCCGTCCGACAGTGCCTGCTCCGGTCTCGGATGGGTCTCCATGAATACCCCGGCCACACCGGCCGCGACCGCGGCGCGCGCCAGTACCGGCACATGTTCCCGCTCACCACCGGAGGCGCTACCGCGCCCGCCCGGCAGCTGCACGGCGTGGGTGGCATCGAACACCACCGGACAGCCGGTGCTGCGCATGATGGCGAGCGAGCGCATGTCGACGACCAGGTTCTGATATCCGAACGAGAAGCCGCGCTCGCACACCAGGATTCCGTTGTTGCCGGTCGAGCGCGCCTTGTCGACCACGTTGCCCATTTCCCACGGCGACAGGAACTGGCCTTTCTTGATGTTGACCGGACGGCCCTGCGAGCAGGCCGCGATGATGAAATTGGTCTGCCGGCAGAGAAACGCCGGCGTCTGCAGCACGTCGGCCACGCTCGCAACTTCGGCGAGCGGGCTGTCCTCGTGCACGTCGGTGAGCACCGGCACGCCGATCTGCCGCTTGACCTCCGAGAGCACCTTGAGCCCCTGCTCGAGCCCGGGTCCGCGGTAACTCTTGATTGACGAGCGGTTGGCCTTGTCGTAGGAGGATTTGAATATGAACGGGATCTTCAGGCGCTCGGTGATCTCCTTGAGCGTGCCGGCGACCTCGAGCTGCAGGGTCTCGCCCTCGACCACGCACGGGCCGGCGATGAGAAACAGCGGCCGGTCGATGCCGACCTCGAATCCCAGCAGCTTCTGCGCCACGGTCAGGCGCTCACGACGTGCGGCAGCTGGGTGGCGCGGTAGTTGCGGGCGGCGCGGATGAAGCCCGAGAACAGCGGGTGGCCGTCGCGGGGTGTCGAGGTGAATTCCGGGTGGAACTGCACGGCCACGAACCACGGGTGCCCGGGCAGCTCGACGATCTCCACGAGGCCATCGCGCGAAAAGCCGGAGAACCGCAGGCCCGCCGCCCGCATCCGCTCCAGATAGCGGTTGTTGAACTCGTAGCGGTGGCGGTGGCGCTCCTGGATGACGCCGCGCCCATAGATCGCCTGCGCCAGCGTTCCGGCCTCGATCAGCGTGTCCTGGGCGCCAAGACGCATGGTGCCGCCCAGATCCGAGCCTTCGCTGCGCTCCGCGTGCTCGCCGGTCCGGTCCTGCCACTCCGTGATGAGTGCGATCACCGGATCCGGGCAGGCGCGGTTGAATTCCGTGGAATTGGCGCCCACCAGCCCCAGCACGTCGCGTGCGAACTCGATGCAGGCCACCTGCATGCCTAGGCAGATGCCGAGATAGGGAATCCCCTGCTCGCGCGCGTAGCGCACGGCCTGAATCTTGCCCTCGATGCCGCGCTCGCCGAATCCACCCGGCACCAGAATCGCGTCCATGCCTTTGAGACTGCCCGGGCCGGACTTCTCGATGTCGGTCGATTCGACGTGATGGATGCGCACGTTGGTGCGCGTGCGGAGTCCGGCGTGCGTTAGGGCCTCGTTGAGCGAGATGTAGGAGTCGCGGATCTGCACATACTTGCCGACCATCGCGACATTGACCTGGGCCTCGGGGTTGCTCTTGGCGGCCACCACCGCGCGCCACTCGACCAGGTCCGTGGGCGGCGCACTGATGCGGAGCTTGTCGATGACGATCTCGTCCAGGCCCTGCTCGTGCAGCAGGATCGGGATCTTGTAGATGTCATCGGCGTCGACCGCCGAGATCACCGCGCGCTCCTCGACGTTGGTGAAGAGCGCGATCTTGCGCCGCTGCTCATCCGGCAGCGCCTCGCGGCAGCGGCACAGGAGCGCATCCGGCTGGATGCCGATCGAGCGCAGCTCCTTGACGGAATGCTGGGTCGGCTTGGTCTTGATCTCGCCGCCGCCGACCACCGGGACCAGCGTCAGGTGCATGAACGCGCAGTTGTGGCGGCCCAATTCCACGCCCATCTGCCGGATCGCCTCGAGAAACGGCAGCGACTCGATGTCGCCCACGGTGCCGCCGATCTCGACCATGCAGACGTCGGCATCGCCGGCGCCGAGCTTGATGCAACGCTTGATCTCGTCGGTGATGTGCGGGATCACCTGCACGGTCGCGCCCAGGTAATCGCCGCGCCGCTCCTTGGCGATCACCCGCTCGTAGATCCGGCCGGTGGTGTAGTTCGAATTGCGGGTCGCAGTGGTGCGCACGAAGCGCTCGTAGTGACCGAGGTCGAGGTCGGTCTCGGCACCGTCGTGGGTGACGAAGACTTCGCCGTGCTGAAACGGGCTCATGGTGCCCGGATCGACGTTGATGTAGGGATCGAGCTTGACCAGGCTCACCTTGAGGCCGCGCGCCTCGAGGATCGCGGCGAGCGAGGCGGACGCGATGCCCTTCCCCAGGGAAGACACCACGCCACCGGTCACAAATACAAAACGAGTCATAGCGACTCCCGCAGGCTCGGCCACACAAATACTGAGCCCGGCCCAGACTGGGCCGTGGCTCTCATCGTCAGGAAGTGCTCGGGCGCACCCCGAGCCTCACGGGGAGTTCAGTTTAGTGGAAACGGCGCGAGCCCTCAACGAGCGAACGCGAGCGACGCCGGATAGCCGCGCCAGGAAAGCTGATGGCCCGGCGCGCCGGGTCCGGCCCGGCAATCGACGTCGAGCCAGGCACCCGCCGGAGTGACAACCGCGACCAGCTTGTCGCCCGACCACACGAACGGCAACCGCTCCCGCGTCCACGGCGGCAGCCCGCTCTCGCGCAGCCAATCCTTGAGCGCACGGCGCGGAGCGCCGGGATTCAAGCGCAGCCGCTCCCCGCCCTGACGCGGCCGGACCACGAGCGACTGATAATCAGGCGCGATACGCACCTGCTCGGCGCCAGCGGCTACCAGCGCGATCACGCCCAGCTCGCCCAGATCTGCCGGGTGATCGCTCGACAGGGGAAATTCTCCGCCGGGCCACGACGGCAGCGGCGCGAACGCGTACAGAGTGCCTTCGTGTCGGTGAACTTCCGCGCCCGGCCAGATGACGCAGGGATGGCGGTCGGGCCGCGCCGACAGCGATTTCAGGATCGCCTGCAGGCGCGCGGCGGGCGGCATGGGCAGGCCCTGGTGCGCGATGTAGGCACGCAGGGCATTGCCCGCGCGCTCGGGCGCCAGCGTCGCGAGGCCGTGAGCATCGAGTCCCGCGCCGCGCGCCACGGCTCGCGCATCCTCGAGCCCGCGCTCCTCGAGCAGGCGCTGCGCGCTCTGAAAATGCCCGCTTGCGCGCGCGAGCGTCTGCGCAGCCCCGGGCCAGCGCGCCGCGATCAGCGGCCAGACGACCTGGCGCAGGTACACGCGATCGTAGCGGGGATCCGTGTTCATCGGATCCTCGTGCCAGGCGATGCCCTCTGACTCGGCGTACGCGCGCAGGCTGGCGCGGCTGACGGACAGCAGCGGCCGCAGATGCCAGCCCGGCCCGAGTGGTGCGACCTCCGGCATCGCGCTTAAGCCCGCAATACCTGCGCCACGCAGCAGCTGGAGCAACAGCGTCTCGGCCTGGTCCTCGCGCTGATGAGCGGTCAGCAGGTATTCGCCCGGCGTGAGCGCCGCCGCGAGCGCGCGATAGCGCTCCTCGCGCGCCGCGGCCTCGACACCTTGCGGCGGAATTGCCGGCAGCGACACTGTCAGTACCGTGCAGGGAATACCGCGCGCCCGTGCGGCCGATAGCGCGGCCTCTGCCAGCTGATCCGAGGCGGCCGTGATGCCGTGGTGCACGTGCAGCGCGCGCAACCCGAGTCCGGGCGAAGTGCCCTTGAGTGCCGCGGCCGCCGCCGCCAGCGCCGCCGAATCGCCGCCGCCGGACAGGGCGAGCGCGAGCCTGGCGCGCGGATAGTCCGCCACCCGCGCGGCGAGAATACCCGCCAGCACGTCGGGGCCGAATTCGGTCGGGCTCACGTGACCCGCTGGCGGTAGACGCCGAAGGCCTCGATGCGAGCGGCGCGCGCGGCAACGACGTCCGCGATCGGGCGCGCGGTCAGCGCCTCCAGTTCCGCCACCAGCGCCGTCTTGAGTGTCTCCGCCATGGCCTGCGGGTCGCGGTGCGCACCGCCCAAAGGCTCGCTCAGCACGACATCGACCAGACCCTGGCGCTGCAGGCGATCGGCGGTAATACCCATCGCTTCCGCTGCCAGCTCCTTCTTGTCCGCGCTCTTCCAGAGAATGGACGCGCAGCCTTCTGGCGAGATCACGGAGTAGACACTGTACTGCAGCATCAGGAGCCGGTCGCACACGCCGATGGCGAGCGCGCCGCCCGAACCGCCCTCGCCGATCACGCAACTCACGATCGGGATGGCGAGGCGCGACATCTCGTAGAGATTGCGCGCAATCGCCTCGCTCTGGTTTCGCTCCTCGGAGCCGACCCCGGGATAGGCGCCGGGAGTATCGATCAAGGTGACCAGCGGAAGACTGAAGCGCTCGGCCAGCTTCATGAGGCGCAGCGCCTTGCGGTAGCCCTCCGGTTTCGGCATGCCGTAATTGCGTCGCACCCGCTCCTTGGTGTCGCGGCCCTTCTGGTGGCCGATCACCATGACCGGCGTGCCCGACAGTCGTGCGGTACCGCCGATGATCGCGAGATCATCGGAATACATGCGATCGCCGTGCAGTTCCTGAAACTCGGTGAAGGCCAGCGACAGATAATCCTGGGCGTAGGGCCGTTGCGGGTGCCGGGCGAGTTGCGCGATCTGCCAGGGGGTGAGGCTCGCGAAGATGCTCTTGGTGAGCGTCTGGCTCTTGGCCCGGAGCCGGTTGACCTCCTCGGCAATGTTGATCTCGGCGTCATCGCCCAGGAACCGGAGCTCGTCGATCTTCGCCTCGAGCTCGGCGATCGGCTGTTCAAAATCGAGGAAGTTGAGATCCATGCGCGGCGACGGTGCGTCAGGTCAGCCGGTAAGCGCCAGCGCGACGGCACTCTGATGCTCGGCCGCCCAGGCGGCGGTGATCGACTCCTCGTCACGCGCGCTGTACGCGAGCCGCCAGCCGTTCGGGCCAAACAGCCGAGTCAGGTGCTCAAGCAGCGCCCGGTTCGGCCGCACGCACCACTCGGCCGAGAGCGCGAGCAGCGCGCGCGCCATCGGCGCGGGATAGTAGACCGCAACCGACACCCGTCCGCCGCGGGCGGCGCGCAGCGCCGTCTCGAGCTCCTGCAGCGGCGCGACGCCGAGCCCTGCCGGCGGCAGTCGGATCAATAATCTTCGCGCGCTCGACTCGCGCGCCTGGTCGATGCTGGTCAGCTTCTTGGCCGAGAGACGCCAGTCCTCGATGAAGTCGTCGAAGCGCAGACTGCCGTCGATGACCAGGATCGCGTCCTTCATGATGATTTCGCGGTGCGTCAGGTAGACCTCGTCGAACAGAGAGACCTCGAGCCGGCCACTCTGATCGTCCAACATGAGCGTGGTGCGGTTGCCGCGGCGCTTGACTTCGAGTACCAGCCCGCCGACGGTCACGTTGCGCCCCGCCGAGCGAAAATCCCCGACCGGCCGCCCGGCGGCAAGCTCGGCGATGCGCCCGGAGGTCAGGAACTCAAGCTCGTGGCGGTAAGCCTCGATCGGGTGGCCGCTCAGGTAGAGCCCGAGCGTCTCGCGCTCACCGGACAGTCGCACGGACTCGGGCCAGTCGGGCAGCACCGGCTCAAGCGCGGTGGCACTCGCGGTGTGTGCGGGCGCCTCGGTGAGACCGAAGAGGTCGTCCTGGCCGATGGATACCGCGCGCGTGCGCTGCTCGGCGGCCTGCAGCGCACCGGGCAGCGCCGCCATCAGGGTCGCGCGGTTGGCGCCGATGCCGTCCAGGCAGCCGGCCCGGATCAGAGCCTCGAGTGTCCGGCGATTGACCTTGCCCGGGTCGATGCGCCGGCACAGGTCCTGCAGGCCCTGGTAGGGTCCGCGCGCCGCGCGCTCAGCGATCAGCACCGATACCGCAGACTCGCCGACGCCTTTTACGGCGCCGAGGCCATAGCGGACGGTTTTCGAGTCGGCGACCGTGAACCGGTATTCGGATCCGTTCACGTCCGGCGGCAGCACCTTGAGGCCCATCGCCCGGCACTCGTCGATATAGGTGACTACCTTGTCGGTGCGGTCCATGTCCGAGGACAGCACCGCCGCCATGTACGCGGCCGGGTAGTGGCATTTGAGCCAGGCGGTCTGGTACGTGAGCACCGCGTAGGCCGCGGAGTGCGACTTGTTGAAGCCGTAGCCCGCGAATTTCTCCATGAGGTCGAAGATGTGTGCGGCCTGCGCCTCGCGCACACCGCGGGCGGTGGCGCCCTTGATGAACACCGAGCGCTGCTTCGCCATCTCCTCCGGCATCTTCTTGCCCATGGCCCGGCGCAGAAGGTCCGCGCCGCCCAGCGTGTAGCCGGCCAGCACCTGGGCGATCTGCATCACCTGTTCCTGGTACAGGATCACGCCGTAGGTGCTCTTGAGCACCGGCTCGAGCGCCGGGTGCAGGTAGTCGATCGCGCTGGTGCGTCCGTGCTTGCGCGCCATGAAATCATCGACCATGCCCGACTGCAGGGGACCTGGCCGGAACAGCGCGACCAGAGCCACGATGTCTTCGAAGCGGTCCGGCTGCAGGCGGCGGATCAGGTCCTTCATGCCGCGCGACTCGAGCTGGAACACCGCGTTGGTTCGGCACGAGCGCAGCAGTTCGTAGGTCGGCGCGTCGTCCCAGGGCAGCTCGCGCAGGTCGAGCGCGGGCTCGCCCGGGCCGGCGAGCGCATTGATGGTGCCCACCGCCCAGTCGACTACCGTCAACGTCCGCAGGCCCAGGAAGTCGAACTTGACCAGGCCTGCGGCCTCGACGTCGTCCTTGTCGAACTGGGTGACGACGGAATTCGAGCCCTCCACTGCGTACAGCGGCGTGAATTCCGTGAGCCGAGTGGGAGCGATGACCACGCCGCCGGCGTGCATGCCGGCGTTTCGCGTCAGTCCTTCCAGCGAGCGCGCGAGATCGATGAGCTCGCGCACCTCGTCATCGGTCCGGTACAGGCGCTTGAGCTCGTCTTCCTTCTCGAGCGCATCATCAAGCGTGATGCCGAGCTCGAAGGGGATCAGCTTCGCGATGTGGTCGACCGAGGAATAGCTGCGTCCGAGCACGCGCCCGACGTCGCGCACCACCGCCTTCGCGGCCATGGTTCCGTAGGTGATGATCTGCGATACGCGGTCGCGACCGTAGCGATTGGACACGTAATCGAGCACGCGATCGCGTCCCGCCATGCAGAAGTCGACGTCGAAATCCGGCATCGACACGCGCTCGGGGTTCAGGAACCGCTCGAACAGCAGATCATGCTCGAGCGGATCGAGATCGGTGATACCGAGGGCGTAGGCGACCAGCGACCCGGCGCCGCTGCCGCGGCCCGGCCCGACCGGCACGCCATGCGCGCGCGCCCAACCGATGAAGTCGGCGACAATGAGAAAGTACCCGGCGAAACCCATGCCGCAGATGCAGTCGAGTTCGAGCGCCAGGCGCCGCTCGTAGTCCTCCGCTGCCACGGTCTTAAGCCGCGGCCGCCCGCGCTCGATCGACGCGCGCCGGCCGGCCAGGCCGTTGGCGGCTTCCCGCCGCAGGTGATCCGCTACCGTGACGCCCTCGGGCACCGGATAGTCGGGCAGGAAGGTCCGCCCGAGCGGCATGTCGAGCGAACAGCGGCGCGCGATCTCGACACTCTGCTCCACCGCGCCCGGAAGATCAGGGAACAGCGCCGCCATCTCGCGCGGCGACTTGAGGTACTGCTCCTCGCTGTAGCGCCGGCTCCGGCCGCTGTCGTCCAGGAGCCTGCCCTCGTGGATGCACACCCGCGCTTCGTGGGCCTCGAAATCCTTGCGCGCGAGAAAGCGCACGTCGTTGGTCGCGACCACCGGGACGGATAGCTCGGCGAGCAGTGACTTGACGCCTTCGATGTGCTCGTCCTCGCCCGCGCGCCCGGTGCGGGTGACCTCGAGGTAGTACCGACCAGCGAAGAGCGAAGCCCAGGCTTGAGCCAGCGCCTTCGCCTCGCCGTGCCGGCCGTTCACCAGCGCGCGGCCGACGTCGCCATCGGTACCACCGGAGAGCGCGATCAGGCCGGCAGTGGAATCGGCATTGAGC
>Ga0187780_10001468_pt1 | contig 17773 bp, 16 predicted proteins | sample 1015_Q2_SP10_20__FD_132429 | JGI IMG/M metagenome (GOLD analysis project Ga0187780, IMG submission 132429) | Tropical peat soil microbial communities from peatlands in Department of Meta, Colombia - 1015_Q2_SP10_20_MG | ecosystem: Environmental > Terrestrial > Soil > Wetlands > Peat | place...
GCTCGGCAATTTCCTCCTGGCGGCTGAACTCGCTGAAGTAGGTCAGCACGGCTTCCGGTTCATAGTGCAGCGGATAGAGCACATACTTGCCGCCACGCCGGCTCAGCCCGGGTATGCTCGCGTACCCTCCCCGCATTGCGGCCAACAGTGCGCGGCAATGCAGAAAGTGGGCGCTCGGATCGTTGTCGAGGTAGTACCCGCTGCTCCTGAACAGCTTTCGGTATACGCCCTTTGCCGCTGTGGTGGCAGCATCGCGCAGTCGCGCTGGCAGCGATCCGTAGTTGAGTACGTAGAGCGGCATCGCGCCACCGGAGAGCCTGCGTTCCACGTGATCGTGAACGATGCGCGTTCCATTTTCGAGCATGCGCAGCTCTGGTAGCCGGGCGTGCGCCGGATCGCCCGAGAAGAACATGTAACCTGGAATCCACGACGTCTGAAAGTGCAAGCACATCGCACCTGCAGCGGCAAAGCGCGCGTTAAAAACCAGGTTCGGAAAGCCGCTTACTGGCTCGTCGACGTAAAAAGTCACGTCGAATTGCTGCAACACTGCGCTGCACAACGCCTCGATCGGCGCCACCAGAGAGGCTATTCGTGCAGCCGGGTAGCGACGGAGATACCGGTCATCGTTGAACCCCGTGCCCACGGCTGCGGCGTCGAGCGTGTTGCCCGGCGCGACTTGCCACGACCCCAACTCGAACACGGTGCCATCCGGGTCCGTCGCGCGTACGTTGTCGCGCTCCTGCGAACTGACCACGATGTAGACGCGGGTGTAGCCCGAAAGCCGGCGCCCCATCCGGGCAAACTCGATGGACAAGAAGTCGCGCGCATAGAACACGACGGCGGGTTTCTTTGCGCCACTCATGGACAGCCCTGCAGATCACCCGGCCACAAGCGGCGTGCGCCGCGAGGGGGCGCCCGATCCGCTCAAGACGATGACGATCAGCACCAGGTAAGCCGCTCTGGCAAGCGCAAGCAGCTCGATAAATGCAATCACCGAAGCTCTGCTCAGCGCAACCGCGAGCGCTACGCCGCATACGGTGCCGAAATACACGAGCGACAGGGCAAGCATCTGGCGCTCCATGTCACGAGCGATCAGGATGAATTCGAACAACGAGGTGACCTGTGTGCAACCCAGGAACGCAACGGCCACGAACATGGGCACCGTCAAGGCATACTTGGCAAACACGAAAGCGAACGCACCGCTGCTGAACAGCGCACCGGCCGCGGTTATGATCGCGATCCAGACGCCTATTATCGCGACGCTCCACTTGAGCGCGTGCACCATCAAGGCGCGCAGCGACGCTCCCGTGCGTTCTCGCTGGATGAGCTCCGGCCCCACCTTCTGCCCGACGATGTTGACGAGCACAGTCGCACCGGTCGCGAACAGGATCATCACCGCGTACGCGGCGCTGTCCACGCGCGAAAAGACACCCGCGACATAGGGACGGTCGAGGTAGGTCGGGACGGCGGTCGCGGAGTAGGCAACGAACAAGGTGACTCCCCGTTCCGCCTTGATGCGGGATGCAACGTCCTGAACGGCGATCCTGCCGGCGGTCGGACTCAGGCTCCGCAGCGTTCTCTTGAAGATGCCTCGCGACCCGAGCGCTCCAAGGGCGGCAGCCAGAATCTCTCCCGCGACCGCCCCAAACAGTCCGAGCACCCACACCCCGAGAGCCGCCAGGACCAGATAGAGCGCAGCCCGAAACCCGTTCGCCAGCGCGACGTTCAGAACGTTCAGAAGCGCGCGCTGCACCGATGCGAGCACTCCCAATACAGCCACTCCATACGCTATGAGCGCAACGGCGACGAACGCAAACGGATGAGCACGATCGGCAAGGTACGTAATGATCGCAAACAGAGGCAGCCAGTACAGGGTCCGCACGGCGAGCCGACCGATGGCGCCGTCGGACAGCGACAGCAGCTCCGCGGCCCCCCCCGACACGGCAATGCGCGGAAACTGCTTCACGGTGCCTTCGATCAGCCCAAAGCTCAGCAGGTTCGAAAGAAAGGTCCCGACGGCGACCACGACGGCGTATGTCGTGAAGCTCGCCGCCGGTAGCAGTCCGGCCACGACGAATCCGCGCAAGAGCGACATGCCCGCCGCGGTGCCCATCAATAACAGGTAGATCGAGGTACGCATAGTCGCGCTCGGCAAGCGCTGTTGGGCAGATCTTCGGTTGACCGGCTGCGAAGCGCGGCAGCACGCTCAGGTGAAGAATTCTTTCCGGAACACCGTTCCGCCAGCGACTCGCTGGTAGTACTCGCACAGATCCCGCCGTTGCTCGGCGCGCAACGTCCTCGAGCCCCCGCGACTCATGGGCGCCGTCGTAGTGAAAGTCAGAAACAGCACGAGCCTGGGTTTCGCGCAGCGCGCCCCCTGGTGCAGCGTGCGCCCCGGATCGTTCACGAAGCAGTCGCCACGCCGCCCAGTAAGGCGGATCGCCCCTGCGGGATCGAGGCCATAGCGGGCCTTCAGATCGGCATCCGAGAAGCGCTCGACCTCCAGGGGCGAGCGTACGATGCGATCGGAAACACCTGCCGGGAAGAAGGTGAAAGGCCCGCAATCTACGTCAACTTCGCTGAAGTAGATCATGAGGTGCAGCTGTTTACGATCACCGTAATCGAAATGCCACAGCTGACTGTCCTGGATGGTATTGCTGGGCTCGCTGTAGTTCAGCGCGGCGTTCCAAAACCACGGCCGGCCGTCGAAATACCGCAGCAGACAATCAGCGATATCGGGCTCCATCAGCACCGCACAGATCAGTGGCTTCAGACGCGCCCAGTCCCCCGGAAGGCAGTTGAAGAAGGGCATTCCATGAGCCTTGCCGCGGAGCGGCGCGAGGTCGATCTCGGGAAGCTCGAACGCCGCACCCGGGACTTTCGCGTAACCCTCGGCGCACAGGCCGTCATACGTTGCGTTGCCGCCGGGAGTCAGGGAGGCGTCCGCGATCGCCGTGCGCCGGCGACCACGCAGTCCGGTGCGCACCAGCTTGCCCATGTACCGCGGCGGCTTCAGCATCCATCGCAGGTATGTATATGTCTTGCGCAGACGCGAGACGATGCTCATCTCTTACTCGATACTCCGGATCTTTTTTGCGGGACAGCCTACGTAGACGCCTGGCTCGGTGATGTCGCGCGTCACCAGGGTGAGCGCGCCGATAACGACCGGCCCTTTGATGGACAGCGGCCCGAGCAGCACCGAATTCGCCCCTACCGTGAGGTCGCCATCGACGACGAACATCGGTCCCTGCGGCGACCCCACAAGGGTTGCGTGGTCATTGTACCTTCTGGCGAACACTACCCCCGAGCTGACGTGCAATCGCCCGCTGCAGCGGATGCCATTACCTCCCAGCACGACCCCGGTGGAATGACCGACCACCAACTCCTTTACCTCCAGCGAGCCGGAGACGACCTCCATGCCGAACAACGCGAGTAGCAGGTTGTCGAGCCAGATCGAGATGGCCCTGCCGACCGGGCCACAACGGTACCAGAAGGCCGACCAGCGGATTAGTGCTGCGGTCTGCGCCGAGGTGAGATACAGAATCTGCAACCGCCGCTTCACGCTCCGGGTCCTCACGCGAATCGGGCGGCATACACGAGGTCCACTTCGCGGCCCTCGAGCAGGAAGTGCCGCGGTCTGCGGCCCTCGATGGCCATCTGGCTGCGCTGCATGAGTCGCAACATCCTGTCGTTCGCAGACATCGTCCCGGCAGTGACCTTGCGCACGCGGCCAGCCAGCAGCTCCTCAATGACGATGCACCAGGCCTTGGTCGCCAGTCCGGTGCCCCACGCCCGCCTCTCTCCGACGAGGATCGAGACGTCCCCAACGGCGTTGGGGACGTCGACAGCCACAGCGATGTTGCCAATGTGCCCGAGTTGCTCGTCATCGGCCTCGATCGCGAGGAATTCGTTCGCGGTGGTACGGAACGACTCGAAATAGGCGCGGCAACTCTTCAGCGTGTGACGGATGTGCCGCTGCTCGGAATACCGGACGACCTCCGGGTCGTTCAACCAGCTCACATAGCGAGCCGTCAGATGGCGCTCCTCGAAAGGCACCACTCGACCGCCGTCGAACGCGAGTCGGCGCATGTCAGTCGCCCCCGGCTGCGGGTGCGAGGAGGCACTGCAGCGACTCGATCTCCGGGTGCGGCAGCGCGCACTTCCTGCCTCCGGGGGGAATGCACGAGATGACCCGCCGTCCGGCCAGCAGTCCCACGACCATGGCCATGGTCTCGCAACCCGCGACCACGTCGTTCTCGACGATTTCCTCCAGCAATGTCCGCCTGCCGCCGGCGACCACGTGCGGGCCGAACTCGGCACTCACCCAGTCATACTTGCCCGGCGGCTCCGAAGGATGCGGCCTCACGGTCACGCGACTGACGTGTGAGCCCAGCACGGCCAAGTTCGACAGCAGGTAGCGAAGTGCCTCGAATTCGGTGTAACCCCAATGCCGCTCGTTGCCGAACTCGCGCAACGCGTGCTCGCGCAACGGCTCACTGACGAAGAGTACGGCTAGTCCCTCAGTCGGCGAGTAACGGTGTGCCGTCAAAACGGCCAGCTCCCGCTGCAGGTCCGCGAAGTAGGGATTGCCGATCAGCTTCACCGCAAGGCCCGGAAAGCAATCGCGCGCCAGCGCATCCGCCATCGAGTCCCCGACCCAGATCTCATCCGGCAAGCGTTGCTCACCCCGGCGGATGAAGCGCTCAGGGTAGTGGCTCCAGTGATCCAGAAAGGCGACGCAGTGCTTTCCCTGGCTTTTCGCCAGACCCAGCGCCTGCCATTCCAGATCCGACTGCCAGCTCGTGCCGCACAGCAGCCACTCCCCGCTGCTAATGGCGCTCTCGAGCGTGGTGGATTTGACCGGTCCGAGCCTGCGCTCGAACACCTTTACCGCTGGTCCTTGCAAGGCAAATGCGCAGCTCGAGCGCTGTTGGCGCACGTAGCTCGCCAGGATTTCCGCGCCTCCGGCATCGTGAGAGACGACGCTGATCAAGTTAGCCGTCCCGCAAGGACTCCAACGAGTCCCACACCTTCGCGAAGGCGGTCACGATCAGATCGACATCGGCGTCCGAGAGATCGTGCATGCACGCTGCAAAGCCGAGGAACTGCGACTGGTGCAGCTTCTCGGCGACCGGGCAGATCCCCTTGCGGTAGTCGACCTCACGTCGACAGACACCCGAGACCCACGGGAAGCCGCGCGAGCCAAACGCGATCTTGCGCTGATATATGGGCAGAAGGTGGACGTTCTGATAGCCGACTGACAGGCCGGACACCCCCTCGGCCTCGAGCGCCTGGCAGACCCTGGCGCTCGACACGCCGAGGCGCTCGACGTCAAGGATCATGCCGTAGATGTAGTATGCATGGGTACAGTCCGGCTCCACCGCGGGAATTGTCAGCCCCGCAAGACCCGCCAGGCCGCGGCCGAGGCGCGCAGCCATACGCTGTCGGGTGCCCACGAGTGCCGCCAATTTCTTCAGTTGCTCGATGCCGATGGCGCTCTCGATTTCGCCGAGGCGGAAGTTATATCCGACCATGTTGCTGAGGTCGGACACTCCCTTGTCGCCCACAACGGCTTCGGCGTGATTGCGGATCAGCTGTGCTCGCTCCGCAAGCCGCTCGTCCTGCGTGACCAGCATTCCGCCCTCGCCTGTGTGAATGTGTTTGTGGTAGTTAAGGCTAAAGCAGCCGATGTCGGCCAGCGTGCCGGTATACTTCCCCTTGTAGTACACGCCGGGAGCTTGCGCGCAGTCGCTGATCACCTTCAATCCATGCTTGCGTGCCAAAGCCAGCAGCGCGTTCATGTTTGCGGAGTGACCGAAGATGTCCACCGCCATGATCGCGCGCGTGTGCGGTGTGATGTTCGCCTCGACGGAGCGAGGATCGAGGCAGAAAGTCTCCGGCTCGATGTCCGCAAACACCGGAATCGCGTTCCAGTTCAGAATCGCGGTTGCGCTCGCGCACATGGTCCAGGGGCTCACGATCACTTCGTCGCCTGGCTCGATGCCGAGGGCGCCCACCGCCGCGATCAGCCCCGATGTCGCGGAATTCACGGATACGGCGTGCCGGACGCCGAAATACCCTGCCCAGTTGTCCTCGAACTCGCGCACCTTCGGGCCGCCGTAAAAATCTGGGTCCCAGGCGCCGATGAATTGCGAGAGCACCCCGCTCTCGATGACCTTCCGAGCCGCCTCCGCCTCTTCGGCTCCGATCGGGTTGTAGCGCCGAAATGGCTTGGAGATCGTCTTTAGCCCGCCCACGAGGGCCAGGCGCCGGTCAATTGCTGCGGTTGTGCTCATACGTGCATGCTCAATGAAGCAAGGGTCTCCAGGGTCTGCAGTGCCTGCGCGCCGGTGCACACGCGCGCCACCCGGTCGCTCAGGCTCGACGCCAGCTGATCCGCTACGTGCCACTGGGTGCGGTCGAAATCCGTGCCGATGATCTGTGCTTCAGGACTCAAGACGGTGTAACCGGCGTACGTCGGGTCGGCCGTTGCGCCCTGCCAGAGAATCTTCCCGCCACCCTGCTCGTAGCGCAAACGCCCGTTTGCGGCAACAAGCTCGACAGCGCAGTGGGTAAAGTTTTCCTCGGGTACGGCGAGGAAAGCGACGTCCCCGCCGGCAAACGACGCCACGAAATCGGGCTCCGGATCCACCCCTGCCCAGCGACGCCCCGCGGCGATGAGGTGGGTCGCCTTGACCGCTCCGAGCCAGTACTCCAGCAGGTTCAGGAAATGCGAGCCGTTATTGAACAGCCCCTTCGAGTACCAGGCCACACCCTTGACCGGCAAACCGATCAATGCGGCGCGCAGCCGTCGCTCGACCTCAGCCACTCCGGGCTCCGAGCGCCGAATGTAGTTCACGTACAGTCGACAGTCGCGAGACTCACAGGCTGCGACGATCTCCCGCGCCTCCTGCACCTCCATCGCTAGAGGTTTCTCGCAGAGCAGGGCTTTGGGCGAGCGCTCGCCCAGGATCTCCCTGACGACCTGCAGATGTTCGCCTGTGGGAGTCGCAACCGCCACGACATCCGGCCGCGTGGATGTCAGGGAACGGCCGATATCGGCGAAAGCTTCAACGCCGTAGTGCTTCTCGAACGCGCGACGGCGGACTGCGTCGAAATCAACGCCCGCGACCAGCTCGAAGGCCGGATGCTGTTGAAACGCACGCGCATGGGTAAGCACGTATGTGCGCGCATCGAGCGCCAGATCGTACCCCATGCCGATCCGCCCGAGCCCGACCACTGCGGCGCGCCACACTAGGAGTCGCCTTTGCGGGTCACACCGCGATTGATGTCTACCCACTGCGGGTTGGCGCGCAGCAGCTCGATTGCAGCACGGCAGCCGAAGGTCGGATCGCGGGGCGCAAGGGTCTCGATTATGCGGCGCAGCAGTTGATAGTCAGCCTCCTCATCGAGCGTCAGTCCGAGCTCGGGCCAGTGCAAGGCGGGCGGCGCCACGACGTTTATGTGCCGAAACAGCTGGGGGTTACGGCGCATGTGGAGCGAGACGTGTTCGCGATCGAGGGGGTCCGCAGTCAGCGCCGCGGAACGCTGCAGCGTCGCGAGTCGGAATACCTGCGTATCCATCCCGTCCGGATAACTGCGAACGTGCGAGTTGCCAACATAGTCGGCATCGTTCTTCAGGTACATGCGAATCACCTGCTCGACGATCTCCGGGTCGATGATGGGACAGTCCCCGGTGATCTCGACGATGAGGTCCGCAGCGCACAGCGCCGCGGCGCCGATGACACGCCCCATGACGTCCGCTTCGCTGCCACGAAAAACCCTTATGTCCTCGCTCAGGCCAAAGGCCACCAGCGACTCATCGGCCGCATTCACTGTCGTTGCCAACACGATCTCATCGATCGACGGCGCGGCGCGCAGCCGCGCTACCAGGTGATGGAGCATCGGCTGTTGCAGCGCCGGCAACAATACCTTCCCCGGCAGGCGCGATGAGGTCATGCGCGCCTCCACCGTGGCAACGATCTTCATCGGAGCCTCCGTTCGAGCGCCACCTACGCTCCTAGAATTCCCTCGATCATGAGTCTCAGCGGGCATACAAGATCCCCCGCCACAGCGCATTGAAGATTTGCCAGTTTGCGCGAAATCTGGAGCCGAAGCGCGGCGCGTCGGCCCGCTTACGGGTCGGCATAGGAATCTGAGCAATCCGCAAGCCGCGGCGTGCGGCGTAAATCGCCAGCTCGGTTCCAATCGAGCGGTAGCCGTCGAAATGACCGCGTACTCGATAGACGGAAATCCTGTAGGCCTTCATGCCGCATAACGGGTCACGAATTCCCCATAGTCTGCTCGCCACCCAGGCGAAGACGTGCTCCATCAGCCGTTGGCGCCGATCTCTGATGCCAATCACGACATCGGCACCGCGCGCGATCTCGGTAATGAACGCGGTCGTCTGATCTGGGTTGTGCTGACCATCTGCGTCCATCGTCAACGCGCACTCACAGCCCAGTTCCGCGGCACGCGCAAAACCACTCTCCAGCGCTTTGTCGTAACCTCCGTTGTGCTCGTGACAGACGACGTCGGCGCCCGCCATGCGGGCCACCTGAGCCGTACCATCGCGTGATCCGTCGTCGATGACGATGACCGTGCCGAAACCGCGCGCATTTGCGACGATCTTGCCGATGGTAGCCGCCTCGTTCAACGCAGGAATGATGATTCCCAGCTGTCCGATCTGGGTTTTGCCTTCGCTGATCAATCGAGGTCTTTCCAGGAAACGCACTCTCCGGCTTTCAGTGCACGCCTCAGGCGGCGTCCGACGACCTCCCCGATCGAATAGGGAGGTACCGCACCGGGAGGACACGGCCGCAGGACTTCCAGATCCCGTCGCTGCAGCTCACTGCCGGCAGGAAGATCGCCGCGCAGCCGGATTGAACGCCGCTGCACAACCGCGGTTTCGCGCTCGTTATCCTCGACCTTCTTGATGCCATTGCCCAATGCGTTTTCCAACTCCCGCGTGCGATCCACCATGTCGCGCCAGGTCTTCGGGTCCATTGAGAACGCGTGATCCGGGCCTTCGCGACCGGCATCGTCCGTAAAATGCTTCTCGATCATCCGTGCCCCGAGCGCCACCGCCCCCAGCACCGTCGCGTGCCCCGGAGTATGGTCGCTCAAGCCCAGGATCATCTCCGGATACATCTCGCGGTAGCACCGCAGGACGCCGAGCTGGATGTAATGAAAATTCTCCCGACTCGCGGTGTAGTTCGTATTGCACTGCAAGAGAACAAAGCGCGGATTGATAGCCAACGCGGCTGCGACGGCGCGCTGCACGTCGTCCATGCTGGAGGCACCGGTCGCGAGGATGTACGGCTTCTGCTTCGACGCAATGTATTCAATGATCTCCAGCCAGGTGATGTCACCCGAGCCGATCTTGTACGCCGGCACGAACGGATCGATGTGATCGACTAGCTCAAGGGAATACGGGCTGGTGAAAAAGCTGATGCCCGCGTCCTCGCAGGTCTGTTTCAGCTGCGGCGTCCACCCGAGATCAACCGAGGCCTCCCGGTAGACCTCAAAGACCGACTTCTTCCACCGGCTCTGATGGGCCTGTTGCGAGCCCAAGGTCTTGAATCCGAAGTCGCTGACGATAGTCGCCGCTTGAAAGTGCTGGAATTTCGCGGCGTCCGCGCCGGCCTGCGCGGCAAGGTGGATCAACTCCTTGGCACGACCGAGATCGCCGTCATGATTGGCCGCGATATCGGCGATGAAGTATGTCGGCTGATCCTTCCCAACGCGCTTGCCATCAATCTCGATCAGTGGGTCAGGCTGCATTGTAGTGGTCCGAAAGTGAGCGGATCTCGGCGTGAATTTCTGGCATACGGAGGTCAAGGGCAGCCTCGAGACGCGTACAGTCCATCACCATGTTGGAGGGCCGCCGTGCCAGCAAAGAAGCGGAGCGCAACGTAGAGCGTTGCATCGTGTGCGTGGGCAGGCCTAGGGCCAGTGCGATCGCGAAGGCAAAGTCGGCCTTACTGATCGCTCCTCGCGACCCGACGTTGAAGATCCCCTGCGGCCGCAGCTCAATCACGCGCAGGAACATCGATCCTAGGGAAGGCATCGATAAGGGATTGAAGAGCACGTCCTCGAACACCTTGATGGTCCGGCCGTCCCGCAACGCGTTCACGATCCAGTCGCTGAAGCTCACGCGCGCGGCGGCAAGGCTGCGACCGAAGAAATTCGTGCGCAAGACCGCGGCTGGAACGCTGCGCGCAGCGAGCTCACCGGCATACTTCGAATAAGCGTAATAGTTGACCAGCGTGACATCTGCTTCAGCGTGAGGGCCTTCACCGTCATACACATGATCCGTCGACACGTGGATGAGAAACGCGGGTCGACCCATCGTTCGCAGACCGTCGGCGAGGTTTTCGACGCTCCTGACATTCGCCAGAAACGCCTCTTGGGGCATTTTCTCGCAGCGGTCAACGTCTGTCAGCGCGGCCAAGTTCACTACTACGTCAGGCTTCTGCGTACGAAGCGCCGCAGAAACGGCTCGCACGTCCAGCAGGTCGAAACACACCTGCGCCACCGCACTTCTACCGGCGCTGATCACTTCATGCCCTGCCCCACGCAGAACAGGAAGCAAGCTGGCACCCAACATGCCGTAAGCACCAACCACGAGTACGCGAGCCATGATCTCGAATTTAGTTCAGGCGCTTGAATCCGGAGTGACAGATCGGGCCCTTCAGCAGCTCGTGCACATTCCGCCCGTCCTCGCACTCCCGGATGAGCGCGAAAATACCATCGAGCTTGGCGAAATAGGCATCCACGATGTCAGGAGTGTGTGCGATGCAGCTGTACACCGCATTCGAGGCGAGAAATCCCGCGCCGAGCATTTCCTGGGTAATGAGGGTCTTGTAGGCCAGGGAGGACGGGCTCTTGATGGTAAACCCCGCCAGCGCCGGCAATCCCCATAACTCGATGGTCAGACCATGCCTGGCAGAGAGCTCGTGCCAGCGTCGTTTGATGCCATTGCCGATGTCTGTAATCAGCTCCCATGACCTGCATGCCTCCATTACCTCGAGCGTCTTCAACGCCGCGGTCGGCCCTATGCGCTCGGTCCAGAACGTGCTGCTGATGAAACTGGCCTGCGCGGCCTCCATGATCTCGCGCCGGCCGAGCACCGCGGTGATCGCGTAACCGTTGCCGAGCGTCTTGCCGAAAACTGCCATATCCGGCTCGACCCCGTAGAGCTTGTGCAGGCCGCCGAAGCTCTGCCGGAACCCGGAGGTGCACTCATCGAAGATGAGCACGATGCCCTTCGCACTGGCCAGGGCTCTGATCTTCTGCAGATACCCGGGCTCGGGCGGCTGATTGCGCGACACTTCCATCTTGATTACACCAATATTGTGCGCGTCCACCAGTGCCTGCAGCTCGGCGAAATCGTTGTGAGTGAATGGATAGATCGTATGCCGCAGACTCGCCGGGACACCGTGCGGGTCGAGGCCCGGCAGCAGGTGCCCGGCAAGATTGCGCTCATCGCCGAGATTCGCCGCCAGATACCAGTCATGCCAACCGTGATACCCACAGAAAGCGACTTTGTCGCGTCCCGCGGCGGCGCGCGCGATGCGTATCGCAATCGCGTTGGCTTCCCCGCCGGAGCGCGCGAAGCGGACCATCTGCGCCCAAGGATGCAGCTCGACCAGCCGCTCGGCCAGATACACCTCCTCGGGACAATTTAGTGTCGAAAGATTCCCCGCGTCGACCGTGCGGCGCACGGCCTCATCGACCTCGGGGTGCCCATATCCCAGGGTGTTCGTGCCGATTCCCATCAGGGACATGTCGATAAGCTCGCGTCCGTCGAGATCCCACACCCGGCAGCCTTTGGCCTTGCTGAAGTAGGCAGGCCAGCGCTCCGGCAGGAACATCTCGGCCCGTTTGGATAACAGCATGCTGCCGCCCGGAATCACGCGCTTGGCACGCCGCCATAGCTTTTGTCCCGTCCCCATCGTGGCTCCCTGGTTGCGAATCAGATGTTGGTTGGCAGCAAACAACGCCGGGCGCGCACGTTGCAGATCCAGCACCTCGCGCCACGAGAAGTCGGTCCGGGGGTGAAAGTGAGCGAATACCGCCTCTATGACCTGGAAATCCTCGGGCTCATCTACCGTCCAGCGCAGCTGCGAGAGATCTTCGGCGTTGGGGACGTTTCGTTTGGCGAACAGCCCGGACTCCCGTATGAATGGCGTCACATGCTCGCGATCATAGGGGCGCACCGCTTCCCGCCAGGCCCGCTCTAGTGCGCGGAACGAAAAGACTTCCGTATCCAGGCCGTCGGGATAAGTCGGTGGGTCGGTGTTGCAGAGATAGTCGACCGATCCCCGCCTGAACTCGCGCACCAGCTCGTCGACCACTCGCGCATCAATCAGCGGACAATCGCCAGTGACACGGACCACGACATCCGCTCCAACCTCGGCGGCTGTGTGATAGTACCGGTCGAGCACGTCGTCTTCGCTGCCTCGATAGACCTCGAAGCCCAATGCGCGCACATGTTCCACGAGCGGCGCATTGCGGACGTGGTCGGAGGTCGCCAGAGCGATCTCATCCACCTCTTCGGCGACGGCCAGTCGGGACAGGAGCTGCGCGATCATCGTCGTGGCACCAAGCGGGCGCATCACCTTGTCGGGAAACCGCGTCGAGCCCATCCGCGCCTGAACGACAGCAACGACTTTCACTTGACTGTCCACCGGAAAGGCTCCAGCAACTCCCGATCGTCGGTGCTCAGGTCTGCTGGCGGCAGCGCACAAGGCTGGGCGAAAGCTTCTAGGATCTGTCCCAGCTGTGCCGCACTGTCCACACCGACAACGACTCTCTCGATCTGCCGTTGCGCATACACGAAATTGAGCGCAGCGCTCAAGGGCGCATGACCCTGCGAAGCACACCAGTCAAACCACCTGGTGAGCAACGGCTGCCAGGGAGCGAACGTCGCGGGGCGTTCCCCGGGATCCATCAACAGTAATCCCTGCAAGAAGACCGATCGAGTGTGCACTCGGACGCCAGCGTCGACCAGCCGCTCGAGCCAACCCGAGCTCAGAAGGCGTCTGTCCAGTACGTTGCAGGGCGCCTGTACAATATCCGGCACCCACACGGGCCATATCCGCTCCAGGTGCTCGGGGTCGTATATGGAGACACCGATCGCACGAACTAGCCCGGCGTCCTTGAGCTCGCGCAAGCCCGCAAGTATCGAGCCGCCGGCGGGGCCCCAAGCATCAGTAGCGCTGTGCAACAGCACCGCTTCCAACTGCGCCGCGTGCAGTCGTCGCAACGACTCGGCGACCTGCTCTTTGAGCCAACTCACCGGATCGGCAACACCCGACGGCATTGCAGGCACCTTGCTCACGATACGCCAGTCAGCAACTCCGACGGCCCCCAAACGCTGCTCGCTATCGCCGTAGGCGATGGCGGTGTCGAGAGTATCGATCCCCGCGCGACGCGCGAGGGCGAGGATCTCCCTCACCTCGCTCTCGCTTGGCCTCCCGAGGCGATTTGCGACACCGTACGTCAGCCCAAACTGAGCCGTGCCAAGCGCAAGCCTGCTCATGACCTAGCCCGGCAACTTGCGCGGACACGCAAGACTCACCCATTCGTCTGGGTCCCCATCATAGTCACCGATATTCGCGAAATTGCATGCCAGCCGCGCGTTACCTTCCGATGCTCGGAATACCTCCTTCTGACTCATCACTGAGCTCTCAGGCAAACGACGTTAGACGACGGAATCGGCACTCACGTGCTTTCGGATCAAGGCGCGTAACTGTTCGACGGTCAAGAAGTCCGGATTGGAGCCGCTGTTGTAGCTGAACCCGGGCTCGACCGGCCGCCCGCCCATCTGCGCGCAATACCGTTCCATCGTGTAGGGGCCGGCGGAAGGCAGAATCGCGAAGTAGCAGCCCAGGTCGACCGTGTTGAGGCTGTCGCTCGCCGTGATCATCTCTTCATGGATCTTCTCGCCCGGTCGCACGCCCACAATGCGCACCTCGCACTTGCCATCGATAGCCGCGGCGACGTCCACGATCCGGTAGGAGGGAATTCTCGGAACCAGCACCTCTCCCCCCCAAGCGTTCTCGATCGACCACAACACCATCTCCACTCCCTCCTCGAGGCAGATATTGAACCGCGTCATATTGGGATCGGTGATTGGTAACACTCCCGTGTGCTTCTTCTCCAGAAAGAAGGGAATGACGGACCCGCGGCTACCCATCACGTTGCCGTAGCGCACAACGCTGAAGCGGATATCGCGCGCTCCCCTAATATTGTTGGCAGCTGTGAACAGCTTGTCGGCGCAGAGTTTGGTTGCGCCATACAGATTTACGGGAGCTGCTGCCTTGTCGGTGGACAGAGCCACCACTCGTTTTACGCCTGTGTCGAGGCAGGCTTCGATTAGGTTCTGTGCCCCCAGCACGTTCGTCTTGATACACTCGAATGGATTGTACTCGGCGGCCGGCACCTGTTTGAGTGCAGCCGCATGCACAACGACATCGATACCCTCGAGCGCACGTCGCAGTCGGTCGGCGTCGCGAATGTCGCCAATGAAGTATCTGATGGCGGGGAAATCCCGTTCGCCGAACTCGTAACTCATCTCAAGCTGCTTCAGCTCGTCACGACTGTAGACCACGAGCCGCTTCACGTCTGGATACTGCCGCAGCACTCGCCGGACAAAGGCGCGTCCGAACGAGCCGGTGCCGCCGGTGATGAGAATGGATGTTTTACTCAGCATAGATTGACTGGATACTCGCTCAACGGAGCGTGCGTCGTGAATTGCTGGCGCAGCCCGCCGGAAACAAAGCTACCGATGCTCGCAACTGGACAGCCAACACCGGAGCCGCCAGCCGCTACGGTTACCCTTCTCAGCCAGATCGGATCGCCACCGTTGATGCAATACTCACGATACGTTCAAGCTCTGCACTCCGTACTAGCGCCGCGTGTGTCTCTCCGCCTCGCTTCGTATCTGTTCGATCTCAGCCCTAAGGTCGTCGTACTCTCGCAACTTACTTTGCAGAAACCGCGTGGTTACCCGGGCCTTCTCTTGCAATCCCCGCGGCGTGAGCAGGTACATATAAGCTGACTTCCTCTCGCTGTTCTTGAAGTTTGTCGCCTTAATCCAGCCCTTATCGACCAAAGCCTTGAGACAGTAGTTGACCTTGCCAAGGCTGATCCCCAGTTCACGCGCCACATCGCGCTGGCTGAGAAACGGATTCGGCTCGAGAAGCTTCAGCAGCTTGTAGCGGACTTCTTCGGTCAGCACAGTGCGCGCAGGCTCCCTCCGCATCTGTTCAATCGTTGAACGACAGGCATTAAACAATCTGCTGGCGGATCAAGTCAACTTGACGAGCTCGCACGGCCCATTCTCTCCCTGACCAGGACGAACGCTCCCGCAGCACCGAGACCAAGGAGGAAGCCGATTGAGGTGAGCATCAACCGACGCGGGCGAACCCAGAGTTCCGGTGCTACGGCCGGATCCACCACCTCAAACGCGTACTGCTTGCGCGCGTTGGCAAGCATGAGAGTCTTGGTCTCGTTCTCAACCAGTGTATACATAACCTTACGCAGCTCGACGTCACTCGTCTTGGCGAGCTGCTCATTGAGGTAAGCGATGTTACGTGTTGCATCGTCCAGGGCCCGGGTCCGAATAAGCTCGTTCGTTACCGCTACGTACTCGTTGGCCCAGCCGGCGGCAAGCTGAGGATCTGTCCATTCGACGGACACTGTCGTAGTTCCCCGGCGCTGATCCTTGCGGATCTCGAGGACTCGTTCCTTGAGGCGCTTGACTGCCAGCCACATAGTCGGCCGTCCGCTCGATTCTGCCACCAACACGGGCACCAAGTTATTGCGCCTGATGAATTCTGCAGCAAGCTGATGGGACTCGAGGACCGCCGCTGCTTCCTGGTTTTGGGTGTTGCCCTGTGAAACGTCGAGCCCAGCGAGGTTGGCGAGAGTGCCAAGCTGCCCGCCCAGCAACGACGACGTGTGTTCCATGCCGGTTCCGTGGGCGGCGGTCACGACGATATCCGCCCGAAACACTGGCTTGGTAGTGAACGCGTAGGCGCCGGCGATCACGGCGCCGAGAAGCCCCATTATTCCAACGAGCACTCGATGTCGCCATACAAGGCGGCGGATGTAATCGAGTGTGATCTCGCCATCATTGTTACTGGTCATGTGGCAGCACCAAGCATGATGGAATCGGCCGACACGCTAGTCGTCCCGCACCCATTCCGCACTCGGCAGGACGGTTTGAGTGCCGGTTCAAAGCGAATGCACCGCCGCGACGGAAATCGCTACGTTATAAAGAATGGTCGTGATTGCCTGCCAGAACGGCAGCGGCGGCAAATGTTCGACATCCAGCGGCACGACGATGGTATCGCCCGGCTTGATGTCAGCCGAGCCGGTTCGGCGGAACCACCCGCTGCCACCGCTCGCAACCACACTGCCGTTCGCTCGCACGACATAGATCTGTCCGCGGTCCGCACGCCGGGTCGTTCCGCCACTTTGCGCTATATAGTCATCACGCGAGAGGCGCGGGTTATATAAAAGAGACGTCGAGTTGTGCACTTCCCCGAGAACCGTTACCTGCTGCTCAAACCTCGGGACAACGAGTTGATCGCCCCCTCGCACAATCACATCGTCTGCCGATCCGGCTCGTTCGCGCACCAGCCGCGGAAGGTCGATGACCATCCGACCTACAGCACGCGTTTGGCGCAGCTGACCGAGCAGCGACTGCGCCAGCGTGAGCGTCGACGCGCCGCTGCTTTGTCCCGCAACCACAGCACCGCCGAGCGCAAACGACGTAACGTTGCGTTCCATCTCGTTCGCGAGCACATCAAGCTGTTCCTGTTCGCGCTTGCGGAGCGACTCGCGCGTAAAGACGCAGCCTTGTGGGAAAGCGTACTGCGTGAGGCCCCCCGCTCGGTCGATGACCGACTTGAGCGTCTCGCCGCGCCGGATTGGATAGCTCCCGGGAAATCGCACCTCTCCCTTGAGCGTCACGCTCTCCTGGGATCCCCACAGTGGCACCTCTTTGACAGTGAGTGTGTCGAAGGGCCTGAGTGCAACGTTGGCGGTCGCATCGCCCCGCATCGCTGCCGCCAGATCGACCTGAACGAGCTCGGTTCGGCGCCCGTCGCCGCCAACCGTGTAGCGAGCAATTTCCGCCTGACCGCCAAAGGCCGCATCGGCGGTGCCGCCTCCCGCCCGGATCAAATCGCTCACTCTCATCCCCGGCTCGAGCGGGTATTCGCCAGGCACCTTGACCTGCCCGTCGACGTGCACCGTCTCGGTCGGCTGACCAGAAGTCCCTTGCACGCGCAGCTCATCGAGCAGCGGCTGAATTACATGATCGCGGCCGGACGCTAGGTCAAACACCGTGATGCGGTCCCGGGGGCTCAGCTCGAGGTCTGCGGACGAGCCAGGAGCCTTGAGCGCCGCCGCGAGGTCCGCCGACAGTACGGCGATGTGGCGGTCCGGCGGCAATTCGCGGCGGATAAGAAGGTAGTGCATGTCAGCGTTGGGCCGCAGCTCGTCGATCGAACGAATCACGTCCGAGAGTCGGATTCCCTGGCGGTATGCGAATGTGCCGGGCGTATAGAGAAAGCCCGCGACCACGATGCCCGAGTCGAGCGTCGGCCGTAGTCGGACCACGTGTACGAGGTCGCCATTGCGGAGGAGCTCCTTGCTGGCAACGGCAGACAGATCGATCGGCACGACGACGCGGCGCTGGTTCGCCTCGATCCGGGTCAACACGGCATCCGACAGGTCCGCCTCGGGTGTCAGTCCC